>Ga0268277_1000413_pt1 | contig 34803 bp, 35 predicted proteins | sample saktaG_5_FD_190132 | JGI IMG/M metagenome (GOLD analysis project Ga0268277, IMG submission 190132) | Saline water microbial communities from Sakinaw Lake, British Columbia, Canada - sak_2010_1_5_50m | ecosystem: Environmental > Aquatic > Non-marine Saline and Alkaline > Saline ... | reverse complement strand
ATAAACAGGTTATAGTCTACACTTTTTGGATTATAATTGTGTTGATTCAGTACACTTTTTAGACCATTTGAAACGATCGATGAAGATTTTTTTCCCTGCCATTGATGGGGGCTATCCCCCGGACCGCCCACCCCACCGGGTGCGGGAGCCATCGGGTCCGGCTGACATGAAGATCGGCCGGGACGGTTCGTCTCCGCTGCACTCCGGCTCGCTGGCACTCGTCTCCATTCCGCGCCGCTCACCGACTCTCCCTTGCTTTACTTAATTGGCCTGTTGAGATGATCCCCCCTCATTTATCCCTCGCCGGAGACCCCTGGAATATGAGGGTATGTATTTCGGGGGAAAATACGCCCAATGGGGGCTCCGTTTCCCCCTCCTGCGCCCGGGCCAATACTCGGAAAACCCGTAAAACCGCCCGTTTCTGTTCGTGTGGAAACGGGGGCATTATAGCGCCCTGTTTGCCGAAATACGGCAGGAATGCACCTCGCCTGATGGCTGCCAAAGCCCCTGGAATCGAGGCCGATTCGGCCACGTAGTTTTACCCGATCCCGAGGGAGAAACGCGATTTAAGGCCCTGTTTTGAGGGTCGTTTTTCGGGGGTGTCCGAAAAAAAGGGTGAGACAGGAGAAGCCTGTAAGGCTTCGACGGGATCCTGAAAAACTGGGAGGTGTAAATCAGGAATTCCCTTTGAATCGTTTTCCCCGGATGATGATGACGGGCAGGCCTGCCCTTCTGACTACAGCATCCGTTGTACTTCCAACAAACAATTCCCGCACCTCTCTCAACCACCCTTCTCCGTGCGGGCTCATCGCAATGAGCGTTACACTATTCGTCTCCGCAAGGGAAATTATTTCATCGGGGGGATATCCGGTCCGGACATGATTCTCCACATGAAAACCCGACTGGATAAGTTTATCTCCGATCTCTCCGAGCTTCGTTTTTGCCACGTTTCTGTATTCCAGGAAATGCGGGTCGTTTTTTCTTGTATCAATCACATTCAGAAGAATAACCGTATCAATCCCCTTGATATCTTTCAGAAATGACAGAACCTCTCCGGCAGGTTCAGAAAAATCCGTTGGGATAAGCACTTTTGAAAAAAGCCGTTGGAAGGACCGCCCGCCATTTTTTTTTGATTTTTCCCATCTGATGTACCTTTCATCAGAAGGAGCGGGATCGTTGTATGGTGCAGCACATCTGAAGAGACACTTCCCAGAAGAAGATCCTTCACGCTTTTTCCCCGTGCACCCATAATAATCAAGGAGACCTTTTCACTATCAGCAGTATCCAGAATCGACTGTGATACACTCCCCTGCGTCATCACATCACTGATAACATCGATTTTTATTTGCACCTTAAAACCAAGATTTTCTAGGAACTCCTTTGTCCCGGTCAGGAGGACCTTCGCACTCTCAATGTGTGACTCAGGAGACAACCCGGTTTTAGAAGGATTCGTGGCATCCACCACATGGAAAAGGATCACTTCTTTTACGCCCGGTATCTCCCCTATGTTCCCGAATATTTTTTGTGCAGAATCAGAAAAATCTGTGGAAACAAGTATTGTTTCAAACATTAATCATCCTCCGGAAAGAGTAATGGAACACCTGCCGAATTAATGCCTTTCGTTGAAGGTCCCAATTGCCGGATTCACTCGCCGGCAAAGTATCTCGTTTCTGATCAATGCAGGATCGATCACCAGCTACTAACTTATCAGAACATGAAAATATTACACGTCAATTTCCTTGAATTTTCCACAGCGCCTCGGCTGCTTTTCCCCGCGTTTCTTCATCATCATCGGTTAATGCCTGCTTTAGCGCATCAATTGCCCGTTCTGATTTTATCTCACCGAGAGCCCATGCAGCTCCATGCCGGACATAGACATGGTTATCTTTCAGGGCTTCAATAAGCGGTTCTATAGTTTTTTCTGATTTGAGATATCCCATCGCTCCGGCAGCGGTAGAACGGACAATTTCATTAGTATCATTTTTCAGTTCCTGAATCAGTTGTTCAACAGTTTTTCCTTCCCACATATCCGGTGTTTCTATTTTTTCCACAGGAACAGGTACATGTTCATCGCGGACACGTGCTTTTGGCTTCTTTTTCTTTTTAGATACCATATGCTTCACCTCATCTCTGGAACCTCGCTGATATGACAAATATCTGGATATTTTTGAGAATATCCTGCAATGTGCACAGATTTAAAATTCCATATCAGAACATGTGGAATTATATCAACGTGATATTTAAAAGTTTGTAGCTTCGGATTGGGTATTTTCACTGTTTTTGTTATTGGGTTAAAGAATGCCAATATTGTGGATACACGTTCCGGAATTCTTTGATACAGTACTTAAAAGAAACGTAGTAAAATACGCCCATTTCTGGCCCTGTTACCGGGATCGTTTTTTATCAGGAGGTGCTGATATACACGGTACACACGTTTTCCCGTATCGTACAGGTGAAGCGGGGGAGAGGTACGTGAGAGCCATCGCCGGTCTTTAAGGATTGTATTGCCATGATCACGCAGATCCATATGCTCCTGACCTATATGTGCACACTCGCCTGCGAACACTGCTTTGTCTGCAGCAGCCCGTCTGCGGAGGGGACCTTCACCTTCAGCCAGGTCCGCCGCGTGCTGGATCAGGCACGGGATCTCGGCACGGTAGACACCATCTACTTCGAGGGCGGGGAACCGTTCCTCTTCTACCCGCTCCTCATGGAGAGCATCCGCGAGGCCCGGCAGCGGGGCTTCTCCGTGGGGATCGTCACGAACGGCTTCTTTGCCACATCAGGCGAGAACGCCCGGCTCTTTCTGCACCCCCTCTCTGGTCTCGGTATCACTGACCTGAGCATCAGCGACGACATCTTCCATTATGAGAACCGTACCGACAACCCGGCCCGGCGCGCCTTTGCCGCTGCGCGGGATCTGGAACTCCCGGTCTCCATCCTCGCCCTCGATCCCGGAGCATCGGGGCCACAAACTCCCGGGTCTCTCCGGGAAGCAAAGACCGGTATCGTCACCGGTGGCGGGATCATGTTCAGGGGCAGGGCTGCCGGAAAGCTGAGCCCGTACGCCTCCGGCCACCCCTGGCAGCAGTTCACCTCGTGCCCCTATGAGGATCTCGTCAGCCCCGGCCGGCTCCATGTCGATGCCTTTGGCAACCTCCAGATCTGCCAGGGGATCTCGATCGGGAATATCTGGGACAAGCCCCTCAGAGAACTGCTCAGGGACTACCTCCCCGATAATCATCCTGTCTGCACCCCCCTCATCCGCGGCGGCCCGGCGGAACTGGCACGGGCCCTCGGGTATGCACCCCCGGCAACGGTTGCCGATGCCTGCCACCTCTGCTACCTTGCCCGGAAAGAAAAACGGGAGCACTCTCCGGATATCCTCTCACCCGCCCTGGTTTACCATGATGAGTGAACCCGGTGACGCAGCACGAACCGCCCCCTGGCCCGGACCCCGCCCGTCACCTCGTATGCAGCCCCCGCAATTAAAAAAAACCCTCCTGCCGGACCCGTTGTTCATCCGGGATTTGGAAGAATACCCCCATCCCCTCACGCCCCAATAAACCGTTCGGGAACCCGGTAATTCCGGGCAGCGAGCATGGAGATCAGCCGCCCGGGGTCATCGGTGATGATGCCGTCAACGCCCATGTCAATCATCATCTGGACGGTTACGGGATCGAACGCAGAACCGCTGTGCTCCGGCCATGTCCATACCACGACTTTCAGGCCGAGACGGTGGGCTTCGTCCAGCGCTTCTTTTGTCAGCGTTACGTCCTCCGGCTCCCAGCACTTCCCGCCAAGGGCCCTGACCATCTGCGGGATGGAATTGTTGTAATCCTTCACCAGCTTCCCCCCGGTCCACAACCCGGCCAGGGACGTATCATTGCAAAAGAAACTGTACGGGGTTTCGGGTTCGTTATCCCACTCGGTCAGGTATGCCGTCGCGATACCGGGATCCAGGTTCTGCAGTTCGTACAGGTACCGCCAGTCAAATGCCTGGATCTCGCAGGTGTCCGTGATATTCTCTTCTTTCAGAACGGTATAAAGCGCTGATGCGAATTCCGCAGGAGGATACGTCCAGGTGTCGTGCTCCGGGTCGCTCTTGATCTCGATCTGGTACCCGACCCTGCCTCCGGTCAGGTTCCTTGTATACCGGATAACGTCCCGCAGCAATGGCATCCGGGTACCGTTGACCGGGTACTGGTCGGGGAAATACGCGGCATACGGGCTGTCCGGGTTCAGCATCCCGACATCATACTGCTGCAACCGGGAATAATTCAGGTTTCTGACCAGGTACGGCTGCAGGTATTCATCGGTTTTTCCTGGCGGGATACCTCTGAGCATCGCTGCCCGGCTCCGGGCCAGGAATTTACCATCGGGTCCACGGACAATGTCCGGGTTCAGCCAGAGATCGTGGGATACGACCACATTGCTATCACGGTCCATGACGACATCCATATCAACCCAGTCCGTACCGATGGCAAGACCGGTCCGGTAACCGGGCAGAACATTCTCCGGGACATAACTCCGTGCCCCCCGGTGGGCATAGACCTGGATGATCTTCTTCCCGTCAACAACCGGTGTTGGTATGCCGACAAAGTTTTCTGCGGGGGCCAAACCCGGTGCCGAATTGGCAGTCAGGGTAGCTGGAGTGTTATTGCGAAGTATCCCGGTACACCCGCAGAACATTGCCAGTACCAGGATTACAAGACACGCGAGGAGGACAGTGCGGCCCATACAATGAGAACTGATTCCGGAAGCATAAGGTTGTCGGGTGAGGGTGTCCCCTCATCTTAACATTATGGCCGGATCAGCCGCATCCGTAATACTTGTAACAGGTCCATTTGCGGGTGTCTGACAGGGGCTCTTGTGGTTTTCACGCCAGCTGCAGCCGTGCGTGCCGGCTGAACCAGCCACCCTTAAGCATGAGTTCCTCATACGTCCCTGCCTCGACGACCTTCCCCCTGTCAGGCACATAGATCCTGTCTGCGGACCTGACGGTCGGGAGCCGGTGCGCAATCACGAGCCGGGTCAGCTTCAGCTGCAAAAGGCCCTGCATGACCATCCTCTGGGTGGTGTTGTCGAGGGCACTGGTAGCCTCGTCCAAAAAAAAGAAATACCGGGCCCGAAGCGATCGCCCCCGCGATCAGGATCCGCTGTTTCTGGCCGCCGGAGATGTTGCCGGAGCCTTCACCGCTCACCAGCTCTTCACGATTCTGAAGGAAGCGTCGCATACGGTTGTGTTTATCGAGCACGATTCGTCAATGTATGACGGGGCATGGGAGATGATCACACCAATTGCCGGAGCACTGAGAGAGATCGGGCACGAGTCGATGGTAATCCTGTATTCCGTCACTCCCGATCGTGCCTTCAGCGCGTTAATCCAGAAGGCGGACCGGGTTTATTCCCTGTCTTCGGTGGAAGACAATCAGCATCGGCACGCACACCGCAGCTCCAGGTCACAGACGCAACGTTGGCAGCACCACTCCCCGCAACGCTCGTCGGTTGTCCGGGGATAACATATTTATATTAATCATTTTTATATGACGTCGATATGGGGGGTTCCCGCAGCCGTTCCCGGCACCGGTCGGACTAAAATACACCCCCAATAACCTCCCTGAAAGAACACCGATAAAGAGCACTTATTTTCCCGTTTAAACCGCGTCTTTTCGCATTTCAACCGTTTATCGCCGACTTTTTGTGTGCGGCGGACAGGTAACCCGGATTACTCTGTCCACCGGATCCCGGTCAGGAGAATCGGAGCCCGTTTTGGGCGTATTTTTCCCTCACATATCTGATCTTTCTCCATAAGGTTGTAAAAAAACGACGCAGCACTCTTCGGATACGGGAGGAGCCTTGTATCCTGGGGTTAAAAATGATGAACAGCGGTGGGTTGCACATAATCTGGAACCTGTCAGGCGCTCAGGAGATCCAGATTCCGGACCTGACACCTGCCACTCCCGATGCAGCGGTGCGGTGCGGGTGCGGAACCGTTGCAGGAAAAATGTGCGGCGAAGGTGTCGCGGCATGGTGGGATTTTTTTTGGATATTTTATAATTTTTAGGCTCTGTAGAAATCCCTGATCTCACATCATTACCAGAGATCTATGATGAACCGGTTTTCGACGGATATCACAAGGGGGGCTGCCGCAGTGGCGGGGGCGAAACCCCCCAAGAACGTTATGAAAAATGATGATTTCTACAGAGCCAATTTTTAAAAATCGTTCTCGTTCTAACACTACACCAAAAGAAAATGAATCAATGGGGGATGCCGGGTGGAGATTTCCTTAAAGTTATGACATCCGGATGTAATAAAATTTAAATAATTATTACATCGAGATGTAATTATGGTGCCAATCGAGGAGCTGGAACGGTTCAACCCCTGGTGGAAGAGAGGGGAGGTACCCCCGGGATGGACAAAAGAGTACCGGAGGGTTCTCTATTTTTCGATCGAACGCTACCTCGACCGGCGCCAGATAATCCTTGTCCGGGGTCTCCGCCGGACAGGAAAGACTACCCTGATGATGCAGGTCATACGCCGCCGGCTCACTACGGCGAACCCAAAGAACATCCTGTATTTTTCTTTTGATGACCTGACATTCGGGATAAAGGATGTGCTTGAGAGTTACCAGAAGATTATCCTGCACAAAACTATTGAGGAATCAGGCGAGCCGCTCTACCTGTTCTTTGACGAGATACAAAAGCAGGAAGGGTGGGAAAACACCATAAAGACCTATTATGATCTCTACCCGAATGTGCGGTTTTTTTTATCGGGTTCCGCATCAGCGGGTTTACAAAAGAGGTCGACGGAAAGCCTGGCCGGAAGAGTTCTTGATTTCACCTTACAACCGCTTTCATTTACGGAGTTTCTGGAACTCAATGGCAGGGATACCGCGAAGATAAAGAAAGAACCGGATCTCTGGAAACGGGAGATCCTACCCCTATTTTACCGGTATCTCAAATACGGTATGTTTCCCGAACTGGCACTCGAAACCGATGAGGAATTTGCAAAAAAATACCTGCAGAACACGATCATCGAGAGGGTGATATACCGGGATCTCCCGGAAGAATTCGGGATTAAGGACTTAGAACTTTTAAAAAATATCATTACGCTCATCGGGAAACACCCCGGCATGATCGTGCGGTACCGTGAGATTGCAAAAAATCTTGGACGGGACCAGAGGACGGTGGCGAACTATTTTGAGTATCTCGAGTACGGGTTGTTGTTACAATTTGTATTCAATTACCGGGGAAGTGCTCTTGCAAGCATGAGGAAAATGAAGAAGGTGTACTTTTCAAGTCCGAACTTTGCGTTTGCCTTGACCCAGGATCCGGGCAGGGTTTTACCCTTTATGCTCGAGAACCTTGTTGCGTCACAGACCGGGGCGAAATTCTTTTACCGCAACGGCTTTGAGGTGGATTTCATCACAGAAACAGAAAACGGGCTTGTTGCGATTGAGGTGAAAACGGCAAAAAAAGATGTGAAACAGCTGAAACAATTCAGAGAAAAATTCGGGGACAAAACGGTCGATGCCTGTGTCCTTGACACAGAAGGTGAGGGGGAGAAGGACGGAGTGCGGATCATCCCCATCTGGAAATTCCTTCTCGGCGTTTAATTACCCGTGGCGGTCCAATTTTTTTTTATGGCGGGACGGGATTCATTCGGATCTCAGGATCCCGTATGTAAAAAACTTTCTCGGGTAAAGATACTCAAAAAAAAAAATAAAAATATTCTTCGTTTTTAATCCCACCTGAACATTATTAGAGTTGGAAGTTAATTCTACTATACCATGGATAAGGAGTACATCACCCGTCTCATCTATGAATATAATCCCCAACTCCGGGGGGGCACTATCGAAGTCCCCCGGTACCGGCGCGACCTCTATGCCGCCATTGACGCGTGGCGGGAGAAGAAGCAGGCGATAGCGATCGTCGGGCTCCGGAGGACCGGCAAGACCACGCTGATGCGCCAGATGATGCAGGAGATGGGCAGCGATGCCGCGTTCTTCTCGTTCGATGAAGAGGAGACCCAGAAAAAAGACGTGCTCGTATTTGTGCTGGACTATTTTCTCAACAACTTCCACGCACGCACCATCTTCCTTGACGAGATCCATTATATCGGGGACTGGGAGGGCATCCTCAAGCGGTACTATGACCAGAAAGGGACAAAGTTCATCGTGTCCGGGTCGGAATCGCTGGGACTTTCAAAAGCAAAGGCGACGCTTGCCGGCAGGCTCATTGTGTTCCAGCTCGAACCTCTCAGCTTCTCTGAATACCTGCAGCTCAGGGGGCATTCCCCCAAAGAACCGGTTCCCGCACGTGATGACTGGGCTGCCCTGCAGGATTTCTGGCATCGGACTCTGGTGGAGAAAGAATACTTCGAACGCGAGTTCCTGCAGTACCTGTTCAGGGGTGCGTTTCCGGAGCTCTGCGATGAAGAGGACTCAACAGTCATCAGGAAATACATCTACGAGCTGGTTGTCAAGAAAATCATCTACCAGGATATCCCCGCAATCTACGAGATCCGGCGCCGTGACCTCCTCTTTGACCTCTTCCGCTACTGCTGCAACAATTCCGCAAACCTTTTTGAAGTAAAAAACCTGTGCTCAACGCTGAATGCCAACTATGAAACGGTGACAAATTACCTGTTCTACCTCCGGTCCGCGTTCTTAATTTCCGTAGCCGAATCCTATACCGGCAGTGCTGCCTCGCGCCTCCGGAGAAACAAGAAGGTCTATGTGGTTCACCCGGCGATCGCATTTGCGGTCATGGGATTTGATTTCACCCTGCTTGTTGAGAAGGTTCTGGGCCCCTATGTCGAGACCGTGTTTGCCGGGAAGTATTTCTGGCGGGATAAGCAGAAGAACGAGGTGGATGTGGTGCTTGACACAGAACCTCTTCTCCCCATCGAGGTCAGGTTCCGGGAGCATATCGCTCCCTTTGACCTGAAGGGCCTGCGCACGTTCATGGCAGCCCATAGGGTGAACCGGGGAATTCTGGTCACAAAAAACACATTTAAAAAGATCACGGAAGGCAAGAAAGAGATCTTCATGATCCCTGCCTGGATGTTTCTCTTAGTGAAACAAACCCCCTGAATTTTTTCACCGCTCCTTTTTTAGTAATTGTGATAGGGCACACAGTCCCCATCCCGGCCCGGTCAAGCGTGATAGTGCCGGCAACGATGCGTTGTCACGGCTATTCATGCAATCCGTGTGCCGCCCATGCTCTTTGCTGGACATGGGAGGACAATGACGGGAATGGGAGTAGTGCTGCCCGGGCACGTATTCCGGGCTGCGTAACGAACAACCAATCGCCGCACATGACAGGACCGGAATAAAAAATAACAATCAGGAGAATCCCGCTTCTCAGATCAATCCTGCCATCATCTCTTCGTTCCTGTCACCGGAGAGATAATCCGGATGTACCTTGGGCCGTGCAACAACCGCGAGGATGAGAATGATGATGCCAAGGATGAATGTCACCAGGAACGCGAGGTCAAAACCTGCCGCCAGTACCTGCAGTTTAATGGTCTGGGGCGCGTCCTGGGTGATACCCCGGTGGGCAGCGATGGTTGCCATGCCCTCCACAAATATCAGATTGAAGATGGCAATGCCGATCGTCATGGGTGCGAACCGCTCAAGGCTCGTGAGACTGGAGACCATCCCCTGGTATCGCTTTGCAACCGAGTTCATGATCATATTCGATGCCGGTGTCACCATGAGGCCAAGGCCAAAGCCGATGACCAGCAGGCAGAGGATCACAAATCCTGTGGTGGTGTTCACGTGCAGGAGAGTCATCAGGTAATAACCTGCGGTAAGGATAAATCCGGAAGCAATGCAGAGGACCCGGCCGCCCGTCCTGTTAAAAAGTATTCCCGCGAGAATGCCTCCCCCCATCATGGCAAACGAGAGCGCTGTCAGTATCAGCCCGGAAGTGGAGGTGTCATAACCCTGCACGTATTTTAAGTAAAACGGCATCAGGTAATTGATCCCTGCAAAACTGAAAAAGACGAGTGAAATCAGGAGGTTGATAACAAGGAAGTCCCGGTCTTTAAAGAGCCGCAATTCAAGCAGCGGGTCAGCGGTTTTCTGTTCATGCCAGACAAAACAGCCAAGCAACAGAACCGCGAGTGCACACGACCCGTAAATCGGCGGGGATGTCCATCCCAGTGTATCTCCTTCTGATACGAAAAAGAGAAGTGCGGCGAGTCCGGAAAAGATCAGTACCGCACCGGCCCTGTCAAAGCCGGCACCAATCCGGCCTGCACCCGATGCCGGAATGACCTTTGCGCCGAGCAGCACGGCAACAATCCCGACAGGGACGTTGATGAAAAATATCCAGTGCCATGAGAGGAACTGGGTCAGCACACCCCCGATGGTAGGGCCGATTGCCATCCCCAGTGCCGCAACCGTCATGATAATGCCCATCGCCTTTCCCCTTCTATCCATCGGGATATATGCGGTGACCATCGCGGGGGCGATCGCGGTCATCATTGCGCCTCCAATCCCCTGAAATGCCCGTGAGCCGACAAGCGACAAAAACGAGTGGAGGAATTCCGGCAGAAAACCACACGCAAAGGATCCGAGGGTAAAAATGACAAATCCCGACAGGAATACCTTCTTGAACCCGATCACATCGGATACCTTCCCGAATATCAGCACACAGCCGGCCATCACCAGCAGGTACGCGGTGGCGACCCAGCTCACGGCACCTGATGAAACGCCAAAAGACTCCGAGATCGTCGGTAATGCAATATTTACAATTGTGCCGTCAAGGGCAGACATAAAGATTGCAAGTGAGATCGATATGATTAAAAGACCGTATCCGCCGGTCTTTACACCTGTATCATGAGAATCTCCCATCGATGATTATTGATCTGCCGGTTGGATTAGACCTTTGGTTTTATGGCAATCATACCAACAGCACCCGGGATAATAACACTAATCAAAAGGCCTGCAGCCGGCATCCTTTTGGTTTTTTCAGGCCGGGTCCCGGAGCAGGGGACAGGTCATGCAGTGCCCGCCGCCGCGCCCGCGGCCAAGCTCCGAGCCCTCGAACTCCAGTACCTCGATGCCCGCATTACGGAAGTTCCGGTTGGTGTGGGTGTTCCGGTTGCAGGCAATCACAACACCGGGCTTCAACGCAATCACATTGTTCCCGTCATCCCACTGCTCGCGGGTGGCCTCGTACTGGTCCCCACCGGTAGGTATCACGTTGAGCTTGTCGACAGAAAGGGCATCGGAGACTGCAGCAAGGAAGTTCTTTTCTTGGGTAACTTTGAACGGTGCTGTCTCGCCGCCCGGTGTGATACTGTATGCCTCGATCCGGTTCACGACATCCGGGTATATCGTGACGGTGTTGGTATCAAGCATCGTAAAGACCGTATCAAGGTGCATGTGCGCACGCTCCCGGCTCATCCGTGCTACGATGATCCGGTCGGCAGATCCCTTCGCAAACAATGCCGCAGCCACCTGCTCGATCATAGGGGGATGGGTCCGTTCGCTCATCCCGATAACAACTGCCCTGTTCCCAATCGGCATGATGTCGCCGCCTTCAAGCGAGCCCCTTCCGGACAAGAGGGTATCGAACCTTTCGCCGTCCGGAGATGGCGGGTACCAGTACCCGAACCCTGCATCCTTAAACATCGGGTGATTTTCGTAAATAACGGCAGCATTGATCGTTTCCTGCCGCCGGACCGGCCAGTGCATGGGGTTGAGGGTGACCCCATTATAGATCCAGCAGGAAGAGTCCCGGATAAAGAGGGTGTTCGGGAGCGGCGGGAGGATGAATGCGTCCGGCCCAGATGATGCCGCGGTGAGGGAATGCCGTGCCATCCCCTTCATGTAAATGCATTCGAGCTCATTGACGGTAAGGCCGCCGATAAGGTAGCGGGCAAGATCTGCTGCTTCCGTATTCATCAGGCAGATCCGGACCGCATCGACGCTCGAGAGCCCCACGGTCATCGGGGTTACGACCCGTTCAATGAGCCGCCGGCGGGTATCATAATCTGTGGCGAGCGCTTCAGCAAGGAGTTCCTGCAGGTAATAGACTTTCACGCCCTCATCGCGCATGATCCGGACAAAAGCATCGTGCTCCTCGATTGCACGGTCAACCCAGGGGAGGTCATCATAGAGGAAGTCCCTGTGGTTTGCCGGAGTAAGACGCCTCAGGCTCATATCAGGCCGGTGTACCATGACCTTCCGGAGCTTTCCTGCTTCCGAGTATACGCCAAATCCCGTCATTGTTTTTATACCCTCATTCCTTCACGACCTGCGTCCCGGCGTCTCCGGCAACAATCGCCTGGATGTCGGCAAGCGCACCGATAGCCGCCCTCCTGCCGGTCGATTCGGTAAACTGGCAGGCCGCCTCCACCTTCGGGCCCATCGAGCCCGGCGGGAACATGTACTTTTTCAGCTCCTGGACCGTCGCCTCCCTGATGAGGCGGGCGTCCTGTGTCCCCCACCCGGCATATGCCCCGTCAACATCGGTTGCCATGACAAAGAGATCGGCGCCGATCTCCTGTGCCAGAAGCGCACTCGCAAAGTCCTTGTCAATGACCGCTTCCACACCGGCAAGCTCGTCTGGTTCGCCCTGCCGGAACATGACCGGGATCCCTCCCCCGCCGGCACAGATCACCACCGCCCCGCGCTCGAGCAGCCAGCGGATAGGCCGGATCTCGAAGATCCGTTTTGGGCGCGGGGATGGGACGACCCGGCGCCATGCATTGCCGTCCTGCCGGAAAATCCAGCCTCTCTCTGCAGCGATCCGGTCGGCATCGGCTTTTGCATAGAGAGGGCCGACAAACTTTGACGGGTTTTTAAAGGCCGGATCGTCCGGATCGACCTCGATCATGGTAAGGATGGTCGCAAACGGTTTTTCTATAGGCAGCAGGTTTCCCAGTTCCTGCTCGATCATGTACCCGATCATCCCTTCGGTCTGGGCATCCAGAACATCGAGGGGATACGGTTCGACCGCGGTGTAACAGGCGGCCTGCAGGGCGAGCAGCCCGACCTGCGGACCGTTCCCGTGCGAGAGTACAATCTCGTGCCCGCCAGCAAGCGGGGCCAGCGCCCGGGCTGCCGCGCGGACGTTCCTGCGCTGCGCATCGGCAGTCATCGGCTCTCCCCTCCGGAGAAGGGCATTTCCGCCAAGGGCGATCACGATCCTCATGCATGCTCCTGGTATGACGGCCGGATCCCGGTCTTATAGGGATTGCCCGGCCCTGCAGTGCTGGCATCTGCCTGCCCTACTACTGCAATTGGCTTGCAGAATAAAAAAGTAACCGGAACTCCTGACGGGCGGACCCGTGCCTGCCCAATAACACTCCTGCGACCTGTTTCTCACACGTTTATTAGGTAACAGGAATAAGAATACAAAAATCAGATCCGGCACGGGGAGGATCGTAGTGGAATTCAAAAACAAGGTTTTGATCATCGGGTATGGTGCCGTTTCCAAGTGCACGCTCCCCATCCTGCTCAGGCATGTAAACATACCTCTTGAAAAGATCACGATCATCGATCTTATAGAAAAATCACAGGACCTTAAGGCATGGACAACAGAAGGCCTCCGGTTTTTCAAGAGAAAAGTCAATCCTAAGAACCTCAACCAGATCCTCTCCGAGTACCTCGCTCCGGGAGGTCTGTTGATCGATCTTGCGTGGAACATCGACTGCTGTGAGATCGTGCAGTGGTGCCATGATCATGACGTCATGTACGTGAACACCTCCGTAGAAGTCTGGGACCCCCAGGGCGGAAGGTTCACTGCAAGCCCATACGAGAAGTCCCTGTACTTCCGGCAGATGAAGCTGCGCGAGCTCACCAAAGACTGGAAGGATTCCTCCACCTGCGTGGTTGACCATGGGGCCAATCCCGGACTGATCTCGCACTTTGCCAAACATGGGCTCGTTGATATCGCCCAACGGATGATTGCTGACGGGATCGCTCCGGACCCCGGCCTGATGAAAGACCTGATCAAAAAACAGGACTGCGCCGGGCTTGCCCTAGAGACCGGGATACGGGTCATCCATTGCTCGGAACGAGACACCCAGATCTCCCGGTCGCCAAAAAAAGTTGACGAGTTCGTGGGCACCTGGTGCATTGAAGGACTGCTGGAGGAAGGCACTGCTCCGGCCGAGATCGGGTGGGGGACCCATGAAAAAGAGCTACCCGATCAGGCACATGTGCCTCCTGCCGGGCCAAAGAACGGGATCATGCTTGCCCGCATGGGGATAAATACCTGGGTACGTTCCTGGATCCCTCACCAGGAGATCGTGGGGATGGTCATCCGGCACGGGGAGGCATTCGGCATTTCAGACCGGTGGACCGTATGGAAGGATGGCAAGGCGATCTACCGGCCAACCGTGAATTACGCGTATATGCCGTGTGATGCGACGATTGCATCACTCCACGAACTGCGGGGCAGGAATTACGAGCTGCAGCCCAGACGGAGGATCATGAACGACCGGGAGATTGTATCCGGGTCTGACATTTTAGGAGCCCTTTTGATGGGGCACCCGTACCATTCGTGGTGGACCGGCAGTATCCTCCCGATAGAGGAAGCACGGAAGCTTGCGCCCGGGCAGAATGCAACCACGATCCAGGTCGCGCTGGGAGTAGTCTCCGCAGTGAGGTGGATGATCGATAACCCGCAGAAGGGTTTCTGCCTCCCCGACGATCTCCCTCATGAATTTGTGTTGAATATTGCAAAGCCCTACCTTGGGGAATTCTGGTCGGGCCCCTCCGACTGGACACCCCTGAAGAACAAGGTGGTGTATTTCAAGGAAAATACGAAAAATACCGTTGACCGGACTGATGTCTGGCAATTCAAAAACTTCTTATTCGAGCAATGAATCACTCATGTAATGGCAAAGGTGAAAGCGGACGTGAAAAAGGAGACAAAAAAGGAAGTGAATGAGAGCGGGGTCCACCACATCGGGAAGGTACGGAAGGCACTGCTGCAGAAACTGGCTTTTGAGCACGGAACTCCCCTTTTCGTGATAGACCATGACAAGATCCGCGAGAATTACCGGGAGTTCCGGAACCATATGCCCGATGTCCAGGTGTATTACGCGGTCAAGGCAAATTCAACACCTGAAATAGTCAGGACGCTTTTTGATATGGGATGCAGCTTTGATGTTGCCTCCATGCCGGAATTCATGGTCGTCTGGGAAAATATCAAGGATATGCCGGATACGGAACGGCAGGACTGGATCTGGGACAAGATCATCTATGCAAACACCATAAAGCCGATAGAGACCCTTGAAGCCCTTGACCACTACAAACCCCTTGTCACGTTTGATAATTCCGAAGAGTTGAAAAAGATCAAGGCACATGCACCGCATGCGGGGCTCGTGCTCCGGCTCCGGGTGCCAAACACCGGGTCCATGGTCGAACTCTCCTCAAAATTCGGGGCTCACCCGGGTGAAGCAGTCGACCTGATCGCACAGGCGTTCGCGATGGGCCTTGTTGTCGAGGGCCTGAGTTTTCACGTGGGAAGCCAGTGCACCAATTTTGAGAATTATATCCAGGCCCTCGACCTTTCTGCAAATATTTTAAAAGAGGCAGAATCGCGGACCGGCAAGCAAATCAAGATCCTTGATATCGGCGGGGGTTTCCCGGTGAAATACCACCCGGGGGTCAGGTCCGTAAAAACGCTCGCAAAAAAATTAAATGCCGAGATCAAGCGGTTGTTTGATCCTGATATCCAGATCCTCGCAGAACCCGGAAGGTTCCTTGTCGCCAACACCTGCACGCTGGTGGCAAAAGTGATCGGCAAAGCGTTCCGCGACGGGAAGCCCTCCTACTACATCAATGACGGGGTATATCACACGTATTCAGGACAGGTCTTTGACCATTGCACATACCCGGTCTTATCTTTTAAGAGGGGGGAAACGCATATCTCGGCCGTGTTCGGGCCGACCTGTGATGCTTTTGATACCATTACTCTTTCCGCAGAACTCCCCGATCTGGAGATCGGGGACCTGGTATATTCCGAGAACATGGGAGCGTATACGATTGCATCATCCACGTTCTTCAACGGGTTCCCGCCGGCAAAAGTTGTGCACATCAACAAGTGATGGGGAATAGCAGGAACCTGAGAGACGGTTTCAGGAAAAAGGATCTGGAACGCAGCGTGTGTTCACGTTTCATGAACAGAATGTTTGCGACCCGTAAACAATATTCCTATAAACAGACCTGAATCCTTCCCTGAGGGGATATCCCGTACCCGGTGCCCGCTGTTTAATCCCCGACACATCCGGCAGTCACACCCGCGCCGGGTACAGGATGGAAAAATGACCGCAGGGCTTCAAATCCGCCGGTGAGGACCGGCGTTTTTCCGTATATGATTCTGTTCCGGAATCACAGGATTACGTTCCGGTGATGTTAAGGGGCCGGAACGCAATACCCGGTTACCTGAAAGGTGATTCTCTGTCGTTTGAATGCCAGCAGTGCGGTGAATGTTGCAGCCACTTGGGACTGGTCCATAAAATAAAAGAGGATCGTGGGGATTATCGTTTTCTTATCTACAACCAGTACACAGGTGAAAAAACAGCAGTAGTTGTTGACCCGGACAAGGTCGGGCTCTTTCTGGACAAGAGCATTTTTACCGAACGTCCTGAGGCCTGCCCGTTTTTCCGGTATGAGAAGTTATCCGCGAAAGGATACTGTACTGTCCACCTGACACGCCCGGAGATCTGCAGGGACTATGGCTGCTGGCGCCTGCTGATCCTTGATTCCGTGGGAAAGAGAGCTGGGCGGATCATGGGCCAGCGTCATCTGGCATCCGATGATGCAGCCCTGATTCGGCTTTTTGATGAGCACATCAACAATCTGGTTGAGCCAGACGACGCTGTCTGGGATGATACGGTGATCCGTGTTTTGGTCAGGGAAGGGTATAAGGTGCTGACATAACCAGGTGAACGCAGGGAGGACTGGAACGGGCTGGTGTAAACCTGTGATGGGAATCTTGACGATGGGATGGGTGCACCACCGCTGGTGTCCGGACAAATTATATCACAGACCCCTGATTTGCCCGGGGTTCTGGAAATATGGCGATGCTGGAACGGGGGGCGTAAAGTGCGGGGAGTACGGAAAGCAGAAAATTATCTCAGAGGAAAAAATCAATGAGTTTGCCGAACGGTTCAAGATGCCGCGGCAGATCTTTGCAGGGGAGCAGCCGGCTCAGGAAATTATCACCCAGATTAAGAACCTGAAATAATTTTTATGATTGGTAGTGGAAGGTTTCTTAAAACCAGGAAACGGTGCCAACCGATCATACTATACACTCGTGGCACCAATATAATACCAATAATAAACGGTTTTGACAATTCCTGCCGCTCGCGCCAGGATGTAACAATAACGGCGGGACTTACACCACCCTGCAAAACCCTTTTTATTTATATGAATCGATCAAAAAACCAGATTGCATTTTTATTCCAATCTGGCAGAACAACCCTAAAAAAAGAATGAAGCAATGATACAACACTCATTAAAACCTGAGATACTGGGAACGAGGACCGGGTATGTTATCCGGTTCACCTGTCCTGTGTGCCATACCGAGAATGCAATTATCAATAAAACGCCAAGGGACCATTTCAAAGATACACGGGACGCCACGTGCAAACAATGCAGGAAGCGTTCTACGATCCTGACACCGGGGACGAATGCTAAACCGGCAAGGTCGTATGTGCAGTCATACTACGAATGCACAAAATTACAGTAAACCCCGGGCATATCCGATTCCCCCCTTTTGTTTCACATTGTTTTATCAACAGGTAACGGGATTATTGACTATGTCACCACGACACAACTCCAACATATCAATCCCCCGGGGCAAATCAAGCCCTCCAAGATGATGACACGGACCGGGAATCCTCAATCACGTGCTTTTCGATCAGGTGCAAAAGATCCCCACGATCGATAAAGGGAAGGAATTTTTCCGGTTTTTTTTAAAGGATTCAAAGAAGAGAGTGCCAGGAATACCTCTTCGGGGGTATAAGAGAGGATTGACATATGTTACGTTCAGAATATATTGAAACGATCCTGACGACGCACGATCTATCCGTGTATCTGAAGGACATGTTGCAGAAGGAAGATCGCGATCAAAAAAATTGACATCGATTACGAATCCGGTGAATTATTCATTAATTGTCCGGGCTTTTCCAATGGTCTCTTTAGTGACCACAGATCCATTCGGCGTATGGGTGATCAACGAAGTGATCTCACAGGATAATGACGGAGTTTTTACCCAGACGGGGACCCTCCACAAGACCGAAAAGACCGTTACGGTGCTCCGGGCAGTTGCCAGCTGGATCCAGGACCTTGAAGAGAGCACCCGTACACCTTGAGAAAAGACATCATCCGTTATTGTCGGGGAGAGGCTGAACAGGTGTGCAGCATGAGACTCCATTTTTTCAAATAGGGCGGAAGCACCACATTCTTATTCTGGCAATGGTGCACCCGATTGCCGGAAACCTTTGGCATCATGGATTCGTTTCGGCTTCTCACAGCAGGGAAAACCAGTCGTTTTTACGCCCTCCGCCCCTGAATTTTATATCAGGCCCGGCCACAAAAACCAGATGATACAGATGCACACTGCTGCAACACCACCCCGGAACCACCTCGTCTTCCAGAAAGGACGTTCTGCGATGAGATCATACGAACGCGAAGCGATGTCATCTCTTCCCGTGAGCCATTCCAGACAGGTTTGTGTCATTTGGCCCTCACGGACACTTCTCTGGTGATCGCAGAGAGGAAAAACCGGCCGCCGGGTACGTCTCCGGCATTTTTTCCCGTGACGGTGACGGGGGAGGTTATCATCAGAGCAGCCCTCGGGCCCCGTCAATCAGTTCTATGGTGTACCGGTGGGGATAGTCTACCTTTTTAAAAGCAAGCGTTCCCATGATGTAAAATCCAAAACGGGTCTCCCTGATCCGGTTACTGTATAAAAAATTCAGCATTGCACTGATCGACTGGGAGGATTTACCGGACAGGTGATGAAATTTTGCAATATCCCGTGCTGTTACGTCAGCCCGCGTGATATTTTTCCTGAGTAAATAATCGCAGATGAGGGAAGCATAGTGGTATCGTTTTTTGGAATCTATTCGCATGTGCCCCATTTTTTGCTCCTTTTTTTCTCTCCTCTTGTTTATTTGGTAAAAAAGTTACGGTTAAATATAGCGGTTTCTTCGCAGCCATTCCGTCTGTGGCTTGAGGTACCGGTAAATAATGTCACACTTTGCATCCTGGAAGCTCCAGGGAGCAACAATTAATGTATCCCCTTCACGTATCCAGGTCCGTTTCTTCATTGTTCCCTTGATCCTGCCCATGCGGGTGACCCCGTCAATACACTGGACACGGATGTGATTTGCCCCCAACATCAGTTCAGCAAGGGCGAATTGTTCCTTATTCCATTTCTTCGGTAACCGTACACGGACGGTTGGTGTGCCGTCTGCATTCACTGCGTTCGGATTTATTGTATCGTTGTTTTTTTTCTGGAACCCACTCATTCAACCAACTTCGTAGGATGGATCAATGGCGGCTGACACATTGAAGGTATGTATGCGGGTTGTCGGCGGGTTACGGCGCCGTGTCCCTGCATGCAGGGCAGTTTAACGCATAGTCACGGACGGGCTCATTCCATGGCGTGAAACTTATACAGACTTTCGGCTTGGTGTCATGGATTTTGCAATATACCTTCCCGTCGTCTGCCCGGACGAAAAACGGGCAGTGCCGGATCTTTATGCCGTTTGGTGAGACCCAGTAGTCAATCCGGGTTACGTGCGGGAGATCGTCAAGGGATATGTCCCGCCCGTTCTTTCGTGTGCCATCATCACACCTGATGCCTACGTGCTGCAGGATATCCGTACGGTCATGCGTGATCCACGGGATGATGTCTTCGGGGACACCTTTCTGTCCCCATCCCCACTTCTCGCAACACCTGCCGCATTGCTGGCATTCCTGGTCTGAAGTCAGAAAAACTCACCATGTGAGTGTAGGTGAAGATACCTATTAGTCGTTTTTTAAAAAGGTCTGCTCTTTGACCGGCAAAAAGGAGGGGGGTCTGATATCATCTTAAAAAAATCCGATTCAAACATAGGAACAATGATAAAATGAGGTTGGGGTTGAGCGGTCTGGCGTTACTGTGTTAATCGTGACAAGGTGGATTGAGTGGCTGGGGAGGAGGAAACGATGCGGGAAGGGGGCGTGACTGACGGGACAAACGCCTGACTTTTGCGATCACTGCCATCCTCCTGTTCATCCTGCCCATCCTCATCCAATATTCTTATAACGCCTCCCGCCAGTCGTCCGGAATCTGGTCATCGTAATTATGGTACACTATACCTGTTTTGCCATGTGCCTTAAAAAGCAAGGGTAACGGAGGAACGATTGGTTTTTATCGCAGGTTGGATTGTACACAGTATATCAGGTTCCGCAAAATATCCTCACATCATTGAGAGGTTGAAAATAAAAGGGAGACCAGGTATGTTTGAAAAAGTGCTGCTTCCAACAGATTTTTCCGGTGATGCCCAAAAACTTCTTGCATGTGTCGGCGATATCCCCGGCGCTCACGAAGTAATCCTTTTGCATGTCGTCGATGCCACACATCCGCCAAAAGCAGGGGGGACTCACGATCCGCAGATTGAGAATGCCAAAATCCTCTTATCAGAGAACAAAGCATTTCTTGAGAACCTTGGCTTGAGTGTGCAGACAAAAATTGATGTTATTGTCAGCGTGATAACCCAGGGGGACGTCCCGCTTGCGATATTAGAAACTGCCCAAAATGAAAACGTGTCATTGATTATGATGGGTGCCCGGGGAAAAAACCCGATCCAGACTATCCTGCTTGGCAGTGTTTCTGCGAGCGTTATACACCGGGCAACCACAAACGTCCTGCTTATGCGGTATCCTTCAGACAAAGGCACGGGTGAAAAATCGTGTGCAAGGATTTTTTCTAAACTACTTTTACCCACGGACTTTTCAAAGCCTGCAGGAAATGCAGTAGCACTTGCACAGGAGTTGCCGACAGTCGGGGAGGTTGTCCTGTTCCATGTGGTCGATAAAGGCGAATCTGAAAAGGAAATACAGGAACATGTTCAGGTGGCAAAAGAAAAACTGGAAAAACTCAAAGGAGAATTTGTGCGGGCAGGTTTCAATGCGATCTCCCGTGTCCACGTGGGATACCCGCCCGACGAGATCATCGCCACGGCCGACAATGATGATGTTTCCGTCATCGTCATGAGCCCGTACGGGGAAGGGTGGGTACGGGATCTCAAGGCATTATTCGTGGGGAGCACAACCGGCGCGGTTATGCGGAGGGCATACCGGCCGATCCTCATTGTCAAAGACAAAAAAACGGCGTGGGGGTATGGTCATGGCATCCCCTAAACGGGGATACATGCCCCAAGAGAACTAAAAAAATGTCAGTCCCGTTCAGACAGAACGCAGATGGCCTGGTGCGATCCATGCTTTCCGGCAACTTCAATCGTTTTGAGTTTACGGATAATAAAATGCGCCGAAAAGAGGTCACGGAGTTCGGATTCAGAGGAAAAATAAAGGGTTGTCCCGATCGGTGTTGAACGGAATTTCCCGGTACCGCCAAACTGGGGGTCCCCCTCAGAAAAACACACAGAAAGATAGGATGCTTTCGGGTTCAGGAGATTATAGACATTATTGAGATATTTTTCCCGGTCTTCCGGGAATATATGGTGTAAAAATTCCCATTCGAATGCAAAGTCAAATCTCCCGTTTACTCCATGAAGGTCACCGGTAAGGTCAGCGACAATAAACCTGCATCTGACCCCCAGCTTTAGTGCGTTCTTCTGTGCGATTGATATTGCAGTCGGGGAACTATCGACACCGGTTACCTCAAACCCGTGACCTCCCAGAGATATCGCATAGTTGCCGGCACCGCATCCAAGGTCAATTGTCCTGCAAGGCCGGACTTTCCCGCTTTGTATAAGGTCAACGAGTGTGTCCGGGGGGGGTCTCACTGTTCCAGGGGACTTTATCAAGCGGTAATTTCTGATTAATCCTGTCGATATCTGCATATTTCATAAAAAGCCACCCCCCCCGGGTACTAGGATGAGTACAGATTTCATTTTTCGGCTGGTATGAAAATCCCTTTAGAATTTTCATCAGCCATCTATGCCGGATAACGACATAGCCCGCTCTGTAGAACATCTTATTTCCTTCATCTATTTTATTAACTTTTTCCACAGATATCGCATCGCGAGGGTGTCTGTCGTGTCCAAAGGACAGGACAGGCTCATAGGAAATATTCGACAGAATATTTCTGAGTTTGCCACAAGCGTGCGGAGGTGAGGCGGAGGCAATGTAAATCGAAGATATCCCTACGGATATCTTCTCGTGCTCCATTGTCGCAGATCGAAGATGTTCTGATGGACATCTTCTCCGGTATTCCTGAGTATTCCCTTTTTTTAATAATCCAGGATACCAGGATTTTTATGCTGATTGGAAGGATTTTCAGATGGGAAAATTCTCACGAGGCTCCCCGGTCATTGTCAGGTTCGAACAATCCCCAAAAAATATATGACCCGGGCTATCAAAGTCAGGGTTATGTCAGGGTGCCGGGTATCCTGTATTTTGTATATCCTTGTCTTTGCATCCGTGATCAAGCTCCGTTACAGCCAGCCGGATACACTACACCCCTTTAAAATCCCCGGCGGGATGGCAGGAGTCGGGCTTGGCGGCGGGCTTGGTGCGTGCGGGACAACATTTGCCTTTATTGTCGGGCGTATGCCGCCATCATCCTTCCTGACACGTGGACTTGACTACGTCAGTGCCGTCCTGCTCGGTACGTTCCTGCTGGCAGTGCCCCCGCTTGTATTCTTAAAATTCAAAAATCCCAGCTGGTTAAAGCCGGCTGGAGGGCAGAGGTGGGAAAAGATGAGAACGAAAAATCACATCAATAAAAACGGAGGAGATCTATGAGTACCAATTCACGGCTTGAACTCGGACTCCATATAATCCTCATCATCGTGTTTCTGATCCCCATCGGCGTGATCATTCTCGTTGCTGAAGAATCCCCATTCCATCAGGTTTCCCGTGAACCGGTGAATGAAGTGGCGCAGGCAACGGGAATCACCGTTACCAGCGTCCAGGATTCGACATGGAACCTTCCTGGAGCAACCGGTGGAAAAACGTTTGTTCTTACGGACAATGCCGGAGAAGTGGTGACCGTATCCACGCAGGCATTTGACAGCGCAGAGTCCCGTGATGCAGCCATACGTATGTATAATTCTTATTCGGTTGAACGCGGGCATCCGGTAGGAAGCCTGATGGTTGTTGGTCAGTACGTGATCTATGTGACACCTGCTCAGAGCGATATCATGAAGCGTCTTGTACCGGAACTAAAAAAGAAGGTTTCACGGTAATATACCGGGATAAATTCCCCTTTTATTACCTGACTTTGTTGCATCAGGGAACGCTCATCATCAGGGCGGGGGCATGGTGCGCTCGCCACAACCGCGTTGCCGGGGAAAACAGCCCACCCTGTCAGCAGGATCCTGCGGCCGCTGCCCACTCCTTGTGCTTTATCTGGTTGCATACAATTGCGCTGATATCTGCAGGCAAAAGACTGTTCGAGCAGAGATGGCTGATAATCGCTGCTGATCCGAGTGCGATAATGAAACACCCCACAAGAGCTCCTGCAAGGATCAGGATCGCCTTCATACTCCTACCCCAGAAAGTTGAGGACCCCGATCGTCGGTATAGTGGTAATCAGGGCAGCGGTCACAGCCCCTGCGACGATCGCCGGAAAGGCCCGGCTAAACCGGATGCCGAATACCAAGGCTATGGCACACCCGCTCCATGTGCCGGTCAACGGCAGCGGTACAGCGACAAAAATGAAGAGGGCGAGAGCACCCCATCGGTTGACCATGACGTCATATTTCCGGGTGCGTCCAAAGAGCCATCCAAAGAAGTCTGCCATCGATGAGGAGCGGGCGCTGAGCCACCGGGAGACAGATTCGAGAAAGAGGAGGAGCGGGATCACCGGAAGAATATTTCCGATGATACCGAGCACAAATGCTGTGAGGGGGGGGAAACCATAGGCAAGCGCCACAGGAATGGCATATCGCGCCTCGAAGAACGGGGTGGCGCCGAGCAGGATGACGATCAGTGCGGCGTCGATATCCATAGTCTTGACTCACCGGCCCTTTTTCCCAGCAGTTCATCATATTTCACTACCATTCCTCGGATGTTTTTGCATACGTTTGGGCATTGCCACGATCCACGAGGGGGTTGGATTTTCCCGTGTATCCTATTGAGGCTGTCTATAAAGAGACCCTGAAATCCTTTTAACGTGCCGCTGCTATCGGGTGCCTGTTGTGCATCGCACCGCGATAACATGACTGTAGCAATAATGAGCAGGGAGAGCATGTGGTTCTTCATTGCATCACAACGTCTGGTTGCAGACTATTGCGCTGATCTCTGCAGGTAAAAGACCGTCCGCGCAGAGCTGGCCGAGGATCGCTGCTGACCCAAGTGCGATCCCAAAACAGCCGATCAGTGCTCCCACAAGAATCCCCAGAAATACCGGAAAGGTATCCATGCCAAGGAGTTTTCCCGCAATTGTGCCCCTGATCCCACCGCTCCCGAGGACGGGCACCATCACCATCAGCACGATGCCAAAGAAATACAGGCCGCTAATCCAGCGGTGATGTTCGATGACCTGTTTTGTCTTGTCTGTAAGATCGACGAGTATGGGTCCAAGGAATGGAATTTTAAACGCAAGGTCGAAGTTGAGCCCCATAAAAAGACCGGTCTCAACGTCAACCATCGTAATGGAGAGTGCCATGTACCACCAGGGAATGCCCAGTGCAATCCCCACGGGGATGGCGGTCTCCTTTCCGGCAGGAGGCGCCATGTAGGCGACCATGAGCCCGATCATGGTCAGGAAAAGAGTGTACGGGAGCGTGGCAGCCATGACAGCGATATGAACTGACAGGACACAAAACGGGATGAGGAGTGCAACCGCCCGGTACGGCACTCCCTGAAATACCTGCAGCCTGTTCATGGTGTACCCGATGATGCTCTCCTTTCGATCTATGGAACCGGCTGGATTTAAAACGGACTGGTACGTCCCGCTCCCCGCATTACCACCCCCGGCCGAACCCCAACAGTACCGGAGGGATGCGGCCGGAAGACAAAGAACGAAAAATAAATTTTTTATACGTGTGGCAGGATCAGTATCACTATGGCACCGGAGGATGCCGGCCCCGCGGATCATCCCGCAACGGACCGTTCTTTAAAAGGGAAAAAACGTGCCGGCCAACAACGAAAGAAGGAGCCCGCCCGCAAAAAAACCAGACCAGCCATGCCGGTCACCGGGCCTGAATGCCTCATCATTGGAGGACAGGGTTCCTGTCCGGAATGGCATGGACTGCTCGGGCACTACCCGATGATCGATTCAATACAGCGGGAAGATTTCCCGGATCACGGCGCCAGTTTTGTCTATCTGGCGCATTTTTACCGCACAGAAAATACTGCGAAAGAAAGTTTAAGGGCACAGGAGGAGTTTGAGGACTTTTTTAAGGGGATCGGGTACACGTACGATTACTCGGGGAATTTTGATTCCCGCTGGTTCGAGGGTATCGGGATAAAGACCAGTTAACCGCAAGGACCGGGCGGATTTTTAGCGGTTCACATTACCCTGTGTTGTGCCAATTTTTTGAACTCTCTTTTTGAACTCATCGCATACCCCGGCATTTCCTTGTATGCCGGAAGAGGGGCGATGCAGGGATGAAGTGCAGGAAGGCGGGAATTGTCTGGATGTCATGAGATTGAGCGCATAAAAAAATTATCTTAAAAAAAATTTTCTCTCTAAAAACATTAGGGGAATGGAGATTTTTTTTAATATGCAGTAGGGAAAATATGCTGTTGCTGGCTCAAGGCAATGATATCCCCGGTATTATCCAGAAGCCCCGCAAGATATTTTTTGGCCCATTCCTCATTTTCATATTCGATAAACGGGCGGTATGACCCCTGTACGGTCGTATTCTCTTTATCAAACCGTAGCAGCCCGATGGGAGAGCCGCCATTTTTTACCAGCTGGTTCAACTCTTCAAGCGGGTGCTTCCGTGAACTGAATACAAATTTTGTCTCAGTTGGAAACCCGACAGCAATTGCGACAAGCCAGGCATTTTTTGCTTCGGCACGCATCTCATCTACCAGATCGGAAGTTTTTCTCATTGTTCAATCAATAATGGGATTGCAGGTCATCGCATAAATAATTCGTTAAAAAGTTAGAGTCCGAAATCGTTTGTGATAAAACCTGAGATACTGGTTTTTCTACTATGACCTTGTCGTTTGCGTCGCCAGAACAGAGACTGCCATCATAGAGGGAACAGCGCCAAAAAGGGATAAAAAAAGATGGGTATAATGCCAACTTTGCACCAAAATTTTCTCGGATTTGTAATCGAATTCGTACATCTCAGTTGCTCTTGGGTGCTCCGGCTACGCCTTCGCCCCCGCCGCTGCGGCATCCCCCGGTCGCGATAGAAGGATAGGATGTTGACATTTTTGTGTGAGAATTCACACTATAATCTGCTGTCACTTTTTTCTTTATGTTTTCAGGAACGGTATTCCGCTATATAATCCGTCGAAAAATTTGTGTTGATTCAGGTGTTAAAATAGCATATTACCCAAAAAGATTATGGGTTCATTCCCGGGGACTGCCCACCTGTGTCGGCAGCCGACGGGGGAACAAATGATGGCGGCTGGATCCCTGCTAATTTAAATTCGGCCCATGATCTCCGGGTGACTTCTGATTTGAACTCAAACTCCAGCCGGAGGTCGTTGACATATCCCTTTGCGCGGACGCGCTTGTAGAACGGGAAGTCCTCGAGCAGCACCGTGTAAGGATATTTTTTCGAGATGATCACGTACTTCGATGTAACAAGAGCCTCTTTTAAGATCTTCATTGCCTTGTCTGCATCGGAATCCGGGTGGATGAAGAGGTCGATTACGACCATCATGGCCAGATCCCCGGCATTTCCGCTTGATACCGGCTGGCTGAAGATGGTAGTGTTTGGCACTGATACCAGTTCATCGGCAGGAGTCTGGATACGCGTCGAGCGGATGCCGATATCTTTTACCTCCCCGTACTGGTTCCCGATGGTGACCTTGTCGCCGATCTGGTACGGCTTTTCAAAGATGATCACGACGCCCCCCACGATATCGGAAAAGAGGTCTTTTAACCCAAAACCGATAGCAGCACCAAAGAGCCCCGAGAATGCGATCATCTGGGTCAGTGAAGGTTCGATGACGGCGATGATAATGTAATAGAGTGCCACCATGTAGACGAGGAGCTTCAACAGGGGGATGGTCATCGTGACAGATGTCCGGTACCAGCCGATCCGCTCCGAGACATGGACGAGAATGAAACTGAGCAGGTAGGAAAGAACATAGGCGATGACAATGACAAAGACGATGTACAGGATCAGGTTTGCATCGATGGTTTTTATCGGGAGTTCTGCCGTAACTCCTGCCGTAACATTGGAGAGCAGGGTATCAGCCATGGTCACCACAACCTCCGGGTTTTCTTAAGGTAATCGGTCACCTGCCCAAGGGCAAATGGCTCGATACTAAAGTAGCCTGCGTTGTCCCTGATAAGGCATTGCTGGACGAGGCGGTAGAGCACCCGCTCGATATCCATCTCGGACCCGGCAATTGCGGAAAGGTCCTTTGCATGCAGGGATTCCATGGACAGGATGACAGAAAGGATAAATGATTCATTCGTGTCAAGGGAGATGGAATACGGGGTCTCGGTGATTGCACGTAAGGAGAGGGTATTATCTTTCAGGCTCCTTTCCCAGAGCAGGATCGCGACACCGGGATTTCCCTCTGCTATCCGGTTGATCTTTTCAAAAATTACATCTTCTATGGAGATCTGTACGCGTTTTTTCCGGGGAAGGCCGTGGAGCATCACGGTAAAATTCAGCTTTATCCACGGGAATGAAATTTCAGTTTTAGTAAACGGCAGCCGCTCCTTGCGGTGGATCACGGAGAAAAACATCGATCGCTCCGCGGTCCCCTCATCAACAAACCGGATCTCCCCGGGCTTATACCGCGACATGATCACCTGCTTGAGTACCGGTGTGTCCATCTTGGTTAAGGTAACGATAGTGGGGAAATACGCATCAAGGTTCATGACGGAGGAGAGGTACTGCCAGCTGTAGGCATTCCATGTCGTGATGAAGATCTTCTTTGACGTGATCTGCATGCGCAGGAACGTATCAAGGGCATCAAATCCCCCAATTACCCTTGTCGCAAGGAACTGGCAGTTGTCGATAAGGATGATATCATAGGGCAGGGTGGAGAAATCCGGCAGGGCGGACTGTTTTATGATAAATTCCAGGGGCAGGTAGTGCACCCTGTCGCCGTAGAGGCGCCTGATCTCGGCAACGATCGTCGTGCGGCCACCCATCGGTTCCGCAACGATGGCAATATGGGACGGTGCATCAGGCACGGACCCTTCGATGGCTTGGGTGATCTCATGTAATTCCCGTTCATAGCCGATGACGGTGCCTCCAAAAACAGCATTCTCCTCGCCTGCCATATCCACCCGTGTTTCCTACTAGTGAAATACACGGGGGGATTATTAAATGATACGCAAAATCATGCTATTGAAAAACCCGGTCTGATGGCGACGGGAACTTTTTTAAAAAATGATGAATGAATATCCGGCCGTTTCTTAATCCTTACGCGAAACGGAGGTCTGGTTAATGGATGTGACCGTCACGGTTGTGGAGGAGATGGTAATCTTGTCTTCCTTTTCAATAGCTGCAAGGATCATCTCGCTCAGCCGGGAATGGAGGATCCGGCGGCTGCGGGCATCCGTAACGTACCGTACATCCAGCGTTATCCAGTTATCCGTGAGCGTTATGTAGGCCGAGGGTTCAACGACTTTCTTCGGAAGGTAATAGTTTTCACCGATCCGTTCAATCTCTGCATCTGCCTGCATCGTCATCGAAGCGGTTTCCTTAATAACAATGCCAAGTATGATATCTTTTGCCAGCCCCCAGTCGCTGTCATAGGTCAGGGGGATGGATATCTCGTCCCAGATAAACGAATGGTCACGGGTGTAATTGTACAAAGGATGATTGATCACAAGGCCGTTTGGTATGATGAGCAGTCGCCCTGACGGCTGGTCCCCGGAAACCCAGCCCCGGATCTCCATAAGCGTCGTGCTCATGATACCGATGTCCATCACGTCCCCGTACGTGTCGTCAATGGAGATCCTGTCGCCGACCCGGTACATGCCGGAAATGATGATGAGGAAACCCCCGACAAAATTCTTGAACACATCCTGCAGGGCAAATGCAAGGGCGGCGCCGATGATGCCGTACGACACAATAAGCGCAGAAGTATCTGTCACCCAGATCCGCAGGCAGAGGGCGATGACAAAAACAATTGACAGTATTGAAATTGCCTTGTTTGCAGTGTACCGTGTTTTCAGGTCTGTAATCCTTCTTACAAGAATCATGCCGATAATAACCGGGAAAATAAGGTACGTGACAGCCAGTGCGAGGGAGGTGTAGAAAAGGTCATTGACAACCGGGTCATTGATCACATGCGCAGCTGCGCCAAACCCTATACAGAGGAGGACAAGCAGAGAGAAGATAAGCAGTTTTCGTTTCATGAGCTGATACCAGCAGACATTCTCTTCTTTCTTTTTTTATAAATAAAGATTGCATGGGGAAAGTACCGGTCTGACTCCGGACCGGGCGGCCCGGATCCGGTGGAGGATCTCGTGTTTATTGCCCCGGCCGGACCATCATCTTCCGGCTGCGGATCACCAGTAACCAAAAGGGTGCGAGCGTCAGGAGCGAGATAACCCCGGCAACAATAAAGATCGCAGCAACGCCATAAATTACGAGAATCACCCCGAAGATGAGCGGAGGGATGACAATCCCGACACTCACAATCGTATTGAACGCACCCATCACGGCCCCCTGTCCCAGTTCACGGCCGTCGACCGCCACGACGGCAGTTGCAGCAGAGATTGCAATCGCATTGCCGATGCCGATGGAAAGGGCGATGATCGCTATGACAATGAGGTTGTTCACGAAGGGCAGTGCGAGTGTGGCAAACGAGACGAGCAGCGTGCCGGCAACGATTAGCTGGGATTTTTTGTACCGGTCCGCAACCCTGCCGAAATATCCCTGGGACATCCCCATGGAAAGGACTTCGATTGCGATGATCAGACCGATGAGCGTTGTCGGATACCGGTACTGGACTGCGGCAATGACCGGCAGGAAGACCATGAATGCGGAATACGGGAAACAGTTGGCAAACCTGAAGAAGAGGTTTGCCTGCATGCGGGAGTGGAAAAAGGCTTTCCACACCGATGCCGGGGGTCTGCTCTCCGGCTTTGATTCGGGGAGATATTTTATGCAGAGGATGCAGGGGACAAGGGCCATGACCGCCATGACCAGAAATACCGCAGTCATGCCGGACGCACTATACAGTACGCCCCCGATCAGCGGGCCTGTACCCATGCCAAGGTAAAAGGCGTTGGAGAGTCTGCCCTGGTATGCACCTTCAAGTCCACGGGGCGTGATATCCCCGACATACGCCATGGCAACCGGCCCGATCAGCGCCGATGCAATCCCGTGGATAAACCGGATCACGAATAATTCATAAATGGATGTCGGGACGAGATACAGGAGCGACACAATCGTATACAGGGCAAGGCCGCCGGTAATGAACCATTTCCGCCCGTACCGGTCAGACCATGAACCGATTGACGGGGTCAGGAGTATTCGCGAGAGCCCGTACCCGGCAAAAAGCGCCCCGACCCAGAAACCGCCGGCGCCAAAGTCATCCACAAAGACCGGCAGCAGCGGGATGACAATCCCCAGGCCGAGCATGCCAAGGAAAACTGCGGCAAGGAGGATGTAAAAAGATCCTTTGGAGAGTTGTTCATCCATCATCTGGTATTTCTTTTTTAAAAGGGAAAAATAATTCCGCATTAAAAAAAAGGTTTATGCTTCAGCCGGAGATGACACGGGAACAGACCGGTCGTACATCCGCTGTCTGCCGTGTACCGATCTGGCAGGCATTCATGGAAACCTGGTGATGGCACGGAGCCACTTTTAGAAAAAAAATTGATCAGCCGGTTTTTAAGATCCGGTGAGTGAGGTTCCGGGCCGGGAGGGGCACACGTCCTTCGATGATCCCGATGATGAGCTGAGTTACATTCGTCCGCTGGGTCGTCTTAATCAGGTTAAGTTCGTTACCCGGCGTGGTGTATACGGTCCTGTTCACGTAGGCAAGGCCGACAACATTCTGGAGCTCTTTATCCGGGTAAATCCGCGGGCCGTACTGGTATCCTGCATCCTGCAGCCACGAGTCGGGATAGCCGGGCAGGTAGGTTGTGCCATTTATAAAATCGTTTACCATCATGTTGCTGTATTTCACGACAAGCTGGTCCGAAAGTTGCCACCAGTCATGTGCGTTCGCCAGTGCATTTGCCGAACTGTATTGGGTAAGGTACGCACGGGCTGCATCCTCCCCTTCCACGTAATAGAGCGTTCGTGCGTTCTCTTCAACAACAGGCTGATCGTCAAACTGCCGTTGCTCGATTGCCTGCTGCCGGGCCCGGATATCGTTAACCATGGCATTATAATTGAGCGTTGCCCAGTTGGTCACATGGTTGAACGCCCACCAGGCATATTCCCGGCTGAACGTGGACCGGTCATTTTGTGACCATTCGGCAGGAACACCCGTTGCGCCGGCGTAGAAGGGAATATATACGGTCTCAGCCGGCTGGGCAAACCCGAACCAGATGATTCCGCCGATAGGATCAGGGAGCCAGCTCCGGCCCTGGTTGATGTAACTGTACCCGCAGAACATCTCGGAGACAGCGCGGGGCCATGCACCCGGTTTTACCTCACCAAAGGCAAACGCGTTGTGATCATCGTACGGTCCCCGCCAGCGGTACGGGTTGCCAAACGGGCCGGCTGCCGGGCCGGTGGTGAGGTCATAGACCGTACCTTCGTAGTGATCCCTAAAGAGGGCAAACGCATCGGCGGTGGAAAGCTTCTTCTCCGGTACGAGAGAGAACGGGTAATCCTTCGAGTACGTATCGGTTACGTAGGGGGAGAAGTTACGGGATGGCGCAATCCTGCTGTACAGGCTCCAGACCCGGGCAAGAGAATAGTACGGGTGTGAGTACTCGCCATTGCTCACGGTCTTTAACCAGTCAAGGTTTCCATCAGATTCATTCCACCAGCCGTTTTTCTTTGCAACGGTAAAGAGGCTGGCAGAATACATCTGGTCGGGATTCCCCGGCTTCACATCACGGATCCGGAACGTGTTGGCCGTAACAAAGATCTCCCCGTCAGGGACTTTCTGTGCTACCCAAAGTCCGCCTTTGCCGTCAGGGGTACCGCCGCACATCTCGATTACCCATGCTTCTTTGGGGTCGGCAAAGAGAAGTGTCTCACCGGTGCCGTAATAGCCATACTGGTCAATGAGCTGGCCGACAAGTGTCACGGCGTCCTTTGCAGTCCGGCACCGTTCGAGTGCGATATTCGAGAGCTCGGAGCTGTAGAAGATCCGTTTATCCGGATCTGATGTCGGCTGGACTTTTGCACCGTCCGTCACTTCACCGGACATCAGCTGGTGCTCGTTGATGATCCCGTAGCTGCCGGTGAAATACCCGTACGTGTGCTTAACTTCCGGGATGTAGGCGAGGGGTTTAACCTGCGCTTCCGCAACACTGGTGGGTTCATCGGATCCGGAGTTGGGATCATAGTAGACCGCACGCTTCGCACCGTCAGGATGATCTGCCGGCGGTACATAGACCAGCCGGGCACTCTCGTCTACTACCTCGTGCCCGACAACACCGGCACCAAAGCCGTCATTCGTGTGCGCTACGTACATCGACCCGTCAGCGGATGCACCGGGTGTGATGATGAAGCTCGTGCATGCCAGAACCGGTGTGCACAAAAAGATCAGCACAAAGGTAAGCGCTAAAATCCGTAAGTGAGGCAGTTTTGTCATAACAACCTCTCCTTTGTCTAAAGGGAATATATAGCCAGTGCCATTTTTCACCGGGCCGTGCACCTGCCGGAATGCGATAAGTACTGAAAAAAATCACGATCACTGGTGATGAGATAATCGGGCGTTATGCTGACGGCGAGTTATTTATAAAAATTACCCATTGAAGTTGTGGAAACCGTAATAGTTCCTGATGAACTCCTGTTTCCGGTATACCCGATACCACATCCGTCCATGCCCCTCCCCGAATCAAAAAAACGCCGGGCGGTCCCGCTCATCCGGCCTGTGCCATCGCTTCAATGAAATTTGCACCATTATGTGCAAGGTCAGCCATATCGTATCCTCCCTCAAGGATGCCAAGCACCGGGATGCCAAGATCGCAGAATGTTTTGGCCATCTCCCCAAAGAACGGGGACGAGACACCAATATCGCTTAAGGGGTCGCCTTTGAAGATATCAAGCCCGAGCGAGACGATGACTGCCCATGGTTTATATTTCACGACTTTACGGAGTGCAGAATCAAGGTACTTCCGGTATTCGTCATCGCCTGTTCCTGCCGGAAGGGGGATGTTTATGTTATACCCCTTCCCCAGTTTCTCACCGGTTTCATCGGAAAAACCGGAAAAGTACGGGTACGACCGGTCCGGGTTGCCATGGAGAGAGACATAGAGTACCTCCGGCTGCTCGTAGAAGATGTCCTGCGTGCCGTTGCCGTGATGAAAATCGACGTCAACGATTGCGACGTTGCCTTCCTGCGAGAGGTAATATGCGGCAGCTGCTGCATTATTGAAGATACAATAGCCCCCGAAATGTTCGTACCCGGCATGGTGGCCGGGCGGGCGGCAGAGGGAGAAGACCCGGGTCTCCTTTCCATCACGGATGAGCTGCGCACCGGTCAGCGATACGTCGACCGACGCCTTTGCAGCCGTAAAGGTGTCCTTGTCAATCTCTATGCCGACATCAAAACAGTAATACCCGGCTTTTTTGAGGTTTATCCGGGGGTGAGCGGAAAATTCGGGAGTGAAATCCCGGTACGGGAAGACATGGGGGAAGACCGACTCCTTATCATTGAGCTCTTCACATGATTTGATGTAATCCACCATCTCCGGGCTGGTGACGGCTTTGAGATGGGAGAGGGGGAAATTTCGGGCATTTCGGACCAGATCTCCCATGCCCCGCTCAATAACCTCGTCGCGTATGATCTGCGCCCGTATGTTTTTCTCCGGGTAGGGAACGAGCTTTCCAAAGTTCCATTCATACTGGGGATGGTGGTGCTTCTCTTTCTCAGAATAGATTACCTTCACGTCGGTCACCTTCATTCCATGGATCAGGGCTTTTACTATTAAGGATTTCCGGACAACAAGGCATTTCGGAGCGGGCAGTACTACTACGGTGGTGTTCCGGTTGGCTGGTACTTGGTACCGGAAAAGACCCGGCAGGTAAAACCTGGTTTTAATGAGCCATTCTGCTCTCGTTTATATCTTGATCTTCCTGAAGAGGAACGCTCCGGCCATGGTCATTGCAAGGGCAAAACCCCCGATCACTGCAAGACAGGCCACCGGGTCGATCTGCGATACCCCGGTCAGGCCGTACCGGATCCCTTCCACGCCGTACGTCAGGGGATCGAGAAGGGTAACCGGCGCTATCCATGCGGGCAGCGAGCTGATGGGGAAGAGCGCCCCCGAGAGCCCGAATATCGGGAAGACGACAAAGTTCATGATCAGCTGGAACCCGGTCATATCCTCCATCCGTGACGCGATGGCAATGCCAAAG
>Ga0268277_1000411_pt1 | contig 35079 bp, 27 predicted proteins | sample saktaG_5_FD_190132 | JGI IMG/M metagenome (GOLD analysis project Ga0268277, IMG submission 190132) | Saline water microbial communities from Sakinaw Lake, British Columbia, Canada - sak_2010_1_5_50m | ecosystem: Environmental > Aquatic > Non-marine Saline and Alkaline > Saline ... | reverse complement strand
CTGTTTCAGATTTAAACAGTTTGACCCATTTAGCGCTAGCTGTGCTGTCAAAGTAAGCAATACCGCTAGCATAAGCTATTGCAGCATCAGGATAATCAGGAGCCGTACCATCAGGAGCACTGCCAGGAACTGCTGTTCCAGCAGCAATAGTAACTGTAGTAGCAGCATAATCAGTATCTACATTATCATAAGTATCTAAAGCAGAGACATATAAGCTAGTAATAGCTGTACCTGCTGTTTGAGTGCTAATAGTAGTTACTGTTCCTGAAACATCAGTAAAGTCAACATGGTCAGCAGTAGCATCGCCTACGGTTAAACCCAAGTCATAAGATTCAGCACCAAAAGAATCAATAGAATCATCAGTAACATCAACAGTCGTGCCTTCCGCTTTATAGGCAATCAAAGTTAAATTAGCGCCATCAGTAGTTCCATTGCTAAAGGTTACTGCCTGTTGAGTTCCAATATTAACGGTTTCAATAGTTGGAATAGTAGTGTCTGGGGCAATACCCGGACCTGAAAAGGTTAAATCTTGACTACCTGTATAATTATTAACGCCAGAAGAACATAAATTATCATATTGATCATATGCTCCTACAGTTAATTGATTATTAGCGCCAGCAGTCATACTGGCTGTTCCTGTTACTTTCAAGTAATTAACAGTAGCAGGATAAACAATTGGCGTAGAAGTGTCTGAAGTTAAATTAGCAGCTGCATCAGTAGCTGTTAAAGTTCGAGTACCAGCTGCTTCATCATCATAATAATAAAAATTAGTGCTAGAATCTTCATCTAAAACAAAAATATAAGTTATAGCCGCTCCGCTTTCAGTAAGAGAAAACTTAGCATTGCCAGAGCCAGAATCAGTAGTTAAATTAATTTGGATTCCACCATGCCCTGATTGGGGATTGCCACCAACGTCTTGAATTTCAACAGTAAAAACAGTGGAAGTGGCTCCAGCTATAAAATCATCATCCTCTACAGTAAAAGTAAGTTGTGTAGCAGCAGCTGGAGTTATAGTAACTGTATCAGTGCCTGTTTGAATAACCCTATCTGAACTATCTTTTGTTTCTAATGTAAAGTCATTAGATACGCCAGAAGCAACAGGATTAGTTATAATTTTAGTTGAAGAACCAATAATTACATTTAAAGTAGAGCCAGTGGCAATACCGCCTGATTCATTTAAAACAATAGTAACTACATTAGAAGCAACATCAGCCGAAGTTATGGCTACACTAGAACCATCATTAACGCTTACATTGGCGGTAATACTTGCATCACCGATAGTAAATCCACTAGCTATTGTAAACACGATTTTACCATCAGAAGGAATAGCGCCATTAGTGGTGCAAGTAACAGTAGATGAAGATGTCGCACCAGCATTAAGACTGCTTAATGCTACAGTTGGCGTAACTGCGTTAGAGGTAATGGCATCAGTTTCAGCTTCATTAATTTCGCTTTGATAATCAGTTTCCAATCCAACAACAACATCAGCAATAGCTCCTAAATTAGTAGCCACACTGCTAATTACTAAAGTAATATCTGTTTCAGCAGGTATAGAATCAGATCCTGCTAAAGTAGCAGTAATTACACCACCTGCCTCAGTGGCTACGAATTCGACCATAGTTACAGAAGTGCCAGTAAAAACAATATTGGCTTCTGTTTCTGCCGCAGTATTATCAACCGTAAAATATCCTAAATCCACTTTTATTGTCTCAGCAGCAGATAAAGCCGTACCTAATCTAAATTTCAAAGTAATATTTGTAGCTGCGCCAGCATTAGAACTGGAAAGAGCCGCTGCTAGGCTTGAATCCCAAATAATACCAATATCAACAGTGTCAGTTCCAGTTTGAATAGGCATATCAGAATTATCACTAGTCGTTACCGTCCAGTCATTACTTGTTTGAGAAGTGCCCGGATTGGTAATCACAGCAGTGGTAGAACCAATCACAATTGTTACAGCAGTAGCATTATCAATAGAATTTCCTCTGGTACCGGTAACATCATTCAAAGTAATGGTTAAAACTCTTGATACAACAGCTGCTGAGCCAATAGTTACTGCTCCTCCGTCATTAACAGTTACATTATCTGAAATATCTGCATCGTTAGCAAAAGTAAATTCATTTGGAACTGTAACTACTATCTTGCCATTAGATGGCAATGCGCCATCAGATGTATAGGTGATAGTGGCTGTAGCCGTAGCGCTAATAGCCGTATTATCTAAGGATAGTATTGGAGTAACATCATTAGATGTTACTGCATCAGTATCAGGATCGGTTATCCAAGTAGTTTCTTCATTGGTTTTTAATTTAACCACCACATCTGAAACTGCGCCTAAATTAGTAGAAACATTATTACTAATTACTAAAGTAATATCTGTTCCAGCTGGCAAGGCGCTGTCTCCGGCCAAAGTAAAGGTAATAATCCCAGAAGCTTCTGTGGCTACAAAATCAGTTTCATCTACATTGACCATAGTTACGCCATCCCCGGTAAAAGCATAATTTGATTCAGTTACAGCATTAGTATTATAAACATCAAAAGAAGTTGATAAATCAATTTGTAAAGTATCAGTATTCGCTAAAGCCGTACCTAATTGAAATATAGTTGTAATTTGTACAGCATCGCCAGCAGTAGTTGGAGTAATCTGCACTCCAGTGCCACCTGTTTTCCAGGCCTTAAGAATGGTTACAGTTTTTGTGCCCGTCTGAATTACTCTATCAGAACTATCTTTAATGTCTAAGGTAAAGTTATTACTAGCGCCAGAAGTAGCAGAGTTAGTAATAATAGCCGAACTAGAACCAACTATTACATTTACAGATGCCGCGTTGGCAATAGCGTCTTCAAGTACTATTGTTAAAACCTGAGCTGCAGCAGTTGCAGAAGTAACATTAACTGATGATCCGTCATCAACTGTAACATTACTAGTCTGATCTCCAGAACTTATAGCAAATTCAGCTGGCAAGGTAAATACAATTTTTCCTCCAGAAGCAACAGCACCATCAGATGTATAGCTAATTGTTGCAGAAGCTGTGGCAGAAATATTATAATCATCTAAAACAATAGTTGGGTTAACCGTATTAACGGTAATAGCATCCGTTTCTGCTTCTGCGACATAAGTGGTCTGCTTGGATGTTTTAAATTGCAAAACAACATTACTGGTTGCGCCGCCATTGGTAATAACTGTGCTATCAATAACTAATGTAACTTCATTAGTGTCTATTCCCGCATCGTCAAGAAGAGTAAATGTAATCACGCCAGAATCTTCAGTAGCAGTAAAATCACTACCATCATTAACCATTGTTACGACTGTTCCAGAAAAAGTGTATTTTGATTCGTCTATGGCATTAGCATTATTAATAGAAAAATCTGTAGAAAGATCAATAATTAATGTATCTCCAACAGCCAGGGCTGTACCAGAAGAAAATTTCAAAGTAATTTGATCAGCATCACCAGCAGTAGCTGTACCTAAAGCCACACCATTTGGATCAGCTTTCCATGTATTACTTACAATATCCACAGTATCAGTTCCAGTGTGAATAACATTAGCTGAACTGTCTTGAGTTGCTAAAGTAAAGTCATTACTTGTCCCGCCAGGAGCCACTTTATTTGTTATAATTTCAGATGAAGAACCAATCACAACTGTTAAAGTAGAACCCGTGGCAATACCGCCTGTCTCATTTAAAATAATAGTAATTACTTTAGAAGAAACAATGGCAGAAGTTATAGCTACACTAGAACCATCATTAACAGTTACATTACTGGTAATAGTGCCGTCATCAATACCAAAATCACTAGCTATTGTAAACACGATTTTACCATCAGAAGGAATAGCGCCATTAGTGGTACAAGTAATAGTAGATGAAGATGTCATACCAGCATTAAGATCACTTAAAGCTACAGTTGGGGTAACAGCATTAACAGTAACAGCATCTGTATCGCTATCAGTAATCCATGAAGTTTCCTCATTTGTTCTAAGCTTAACTTCTACATCAGCAACGGCTCCTAAATTAGTAGCCACGCCACTGATTACTAAAGTAATTTCTTGACTGGTTGGAAGGCTGTTTGACACATCTGTTAATGTAATGGTAACTATCCCGCTACTTTCTGTAGCTACAAAATCGTTTCCCCACATAAACACATTTGTACCTGTAAAAACATAATTGCTTTCCGTTTGAGCCGCAGTATTATCAACTGTAAAATCAGTTAAATCAATCTCTAAATAATCAGTAGTGTCTGCCAATGCAGTCCCTAATTGGAATTTCAAAGTAACATTAGTAGCAATACCTGCATTGGAATCTGAAAGAGCCACTCCGTTTTCACCACCTGTCCAAGTGACATCAGCTCTGGCATATTGCACAACTAAAACTAATACTGCTAATACTAATATAGATGTAATTACGACAGAACTCTTTCTTTTAAAATACTTTTTAAATTTGCTCATATTTTTTATTAATTAGTTTTTTAATCTTTTATTTAATTTTAAACTTAAAATTAAATGCAAAATAATTTTATTATTTACCCCCACACATTCTAATGTTGTGGGGATTTACCCTCACCACCTTTTCAAGGTGTGGGGGTTTATTTTATATATAAAAAACCTTGTTTGAAAATCATCAAACAAGGAATATGTATGTAACTAAAAAATAACTTGAAAGTATTGTCTCTCCTTAATATTGTGACAGTTTTGTTTTTGATACTTTTATTTTTGTTTGTCATTTTTATTGTTTAAAACAAAATGCTATACGACAAGCTTTTTAAAGCTTTGTTGTAAACAACTGTGAATAACTTTTTTCTATTTTTATTTATTTTTTCTATTTTGTTTTTTATTTTATTTTGTTTTTTATTTTATTTTCTTTTATTATAGCACAAAATTTTCTTAAAAACACTATCATTTTCAATACTTATGTATTATAACATAAAAAAGATTAAATAAGCAAAACTTTATTATAAATATATTATAACATAAAGCAAAAATTATTAAACACCCAAGAAGTGATTTTATGAATATATTATACCACAAAAATTTGTCAAACACACTAAATTCGAAAATCGTTTCTTGAAAATCGAAATTTAACGATTCTCGAATTTCTAAAATTTACCCTGAAGGGAAACGAAGTTTCTCCTTTAGGGCGACTTTCTAATTAATTATATCACAAAAATTTGTCAAACTACAAATGTATTGTTAAATTCTTACTCAATTAACCTATTAAACTATTATTCAATTAAACAATTAACCCATTAACCTATTATTCAATTACCCTATTAACAATTAATCTATTTTACCAAATTTTTATCTATAATTTTTTTGATTTCTTTATCAAAATCTGATTCTATTTTCTGCGTTTTATTAAATTCATCATATTCAGCAATAGCTTTTTGTTCTGATTCTTCGTGTGAAATTCTCCCCTTGTTATCAAGAATCTTATATTTATTAAAACTTAAAAATTTATTCACACTTTTTGCCAAACCATCCATCTTTATTATTCGCTGATTTTCAATAATATTTTCAATATAATCAAAAAATCCTGAAACTGCTCTTTCTAACCTTTTAATCTGATTTTCTTGTAAATAATTTTTCGCGATAAGTATATCTGATTTTAAAATTCTTTTTTTAGGTGAATTTTTCCATGTAGTTAGACCCATAAAGGGCTTATTTTTATCTGCTTTAGAATAAATAATTTCTGCAGCAGTTTTTCCAGTGATAGCAAAGTGGAATTTATTCTGCACCATAGCATAAAAATTTTTGGTAATCTCTGAATTAGAATCATAATCAATACTACACTCAGCAAAAATATCTGTTATCTGTTGATAAATTCTCCTTTCACTAGCCCTAATAGAACGAACGCGCTCTAATAATTCTTTGAAGTAATCTTGACCAAAAAACTTTTTACCTTGTTTTAATCCTTCGTCATCTAGAACAAAACCCTTAATAATAAATTCTTTTAATACCTTTGTGGCCCAAATACGAAAATGTGTTGCTTGGATACTATTAACCCGATAACCAACTGCAATAATGGCATCCAAATTATAATATTCCAATCCTCTTTTTACATTTCTTTCACCCTCTTTCTGAACTGTCAGAATTTTCTTGACAGTTGGTTTTTTGGCTAATTCTCCACTGTCATAGATGTTTTGCAAATGATAACTAATATTCTGCTTTGTTGTATTAAAAAGCTCGGCTATTTTGTTAATTGTGAGCCAAACCGTTTCATCCTTAAAAAATACTTCAACCCTAATATCTCCTTGGGGTGAAGTATAAAGTAAAAATTCTGATTTTGACATTAAATTTTTGTTCATAATTTCAAAATTTAATACTGCTTTAGCGTCCTACTTTTTAATTTATATATTTTTAAAAATTACAATTGATCTAGTATTTTTGAACGCAATGAAAACATATTATAAATTATTATGGTCAACTCTTACCATAAACATGGTAAATCTATACAATAAGTCAAACACATTAAATTCGAAAATAGTTTCTCGAAAATAGAAATTCATTAACGATTCTCGACTTTCTAAAATTTACCCTGAAGGGAAACGAAGTTTCTCCTTTAGGGCGAATTTCTAATTAATTATAACATAAAAAACTAAATGATAAAAAAACAAATAATTAAACCCATCACCTTATTATATAAAGTATTATTTTTTAAAACAAAAAAGGCAATTTATAAAAAATCGCTTTTTTTTTATTTTTCAAAAAATGCTAAAATACATTTATGAATCCCGTTAGATAACTATTGGTTTTAGTTTCTAATCAGGGAAAATATTAAAACAAAAGTAAAAAATAAAGGTTCCCCGCAGCAAGCCCTGTTAAATCTGAAAGCTACTTAACAGGGTGAACCTGTGTTAGCTCCCTGTCTGCCGACAGGCAGGCTCGGCTTCCGCCAGAGGCGGACACGGCGGAAATATAAAAGATTACTTTCATATTTCTCTCGCTCTACGTCGCTAAATAAAAACAGTATCACAAATAATTATCTAACCCCGTTAGAGATTTATCTCTAAACGGGGCTAACAAGATGAATATAAAAAATAAAAAACTATTTTTTTTCTCTTTAATTGCTCTAGGATTAACATCTATTATCAGCCAGCTAATAATAATTAGGGAATTAATAGTCAGTTTTTATGGTAATGAAATATTTATTGGCTTAGCTCTGGCCAGCTGGCTATTGTGGGTTGCAATTGGTGCAATTATAGGAGACAAGATTAAAAAACATACTCATTTATATCTTTGGATAATTTGGTTAGTGCCAATATTTTTATTTATTGAAATTTTAATTATTCGTTTAGCAAGACAATTTGTATCAAGTATTGGCCAATCCCCTGACTTATTATCAGGCCTAATATACACAATACTTGCTCTAGCTCCACTGTGTTTAATCTTGGGCTTGCAATTTACTATTGGTGCTAAATTTTGGTTCAAAAAAATCGAAAAAGAAACAACCAGCCACTTGGTAAATAAGGCCTATTTATTTGAAAACATTGGTTTTATTATCGGCGGAATTTTATTTAGTATTTTTTTAATAAAAACTAACGCCATATCAATAATTCTTTTTATTGCTTTTATAAATTTTATAATTCTTCTATTCCTTTTAATGCTATTTAAACTTAATTGGCAAAAATATCTAATTAGCATACAAATATTATTGATTCTAATCCTGATATTCTCTCCCCTTGCATATTCATTAAATTCAAAAATAAATAGTTGGCGATGGCCAAAACAAAACTTAATACTGTCCGAAAATAGCTTATATCATAACTTAGCCATTACCAAAGATAAGGAACAATATAATTTTTATATTAATGGATTGATGATGGCTGATAGTTCTAATAATTTATCAGACGAAATACTGATTCATTTTCCTTTATTATTTTCTAATAACCCTAAAAAAATTCTATTGATTGGCAATGGCCTGCAAAATGCCGTAAATGAAATTTTAAAACATCCCATTGAATCAATTTATTATTTAGAATTAGATCCAAAATTAATTGATTTGACAAAACCATTTGTCAATAAACAGACCCAAAATTCATGGGAAGACAAACAAGTCAAAATAATAAGCAAAGATGCTATTTATTTTTTAAAAAATAATAATCTGAAATTTGATGTAATAATTTCCAATCTGGGAAATCCATCCACCATTGCGTTAAACCGCTTTTATACAAAGGAATTTTTTAAACAAGCTAAAAACCACTTGTCAGAACAAGGAATTTTTGCTACTTGGCTTGACTCGTCTCCAAATTATATCAATGAAGCCAATAATAAATTAATCTCCTCCGTTTATCAAACCTTGCAAAATGTTTTTAATAAAGTATTGATTTTACCTGAAGAAAAAATTTATTACATAGCTAGTCAAGCTAATATTGATTATAATCCCCAATTATTAATTAATAATTTTCAAAACAGAAATCTTAATAATAAATTAGTTGTCCCGAAATATATTGATTATCGTTTGACAAATGACAGAATCCAAACAACTTTAGCCACTATTGATAATAATCCCGATTTAATCAATAAAAATCTAAAACCAAATACATATTTATATCAAAACCTATTTTGGATAAATCATTTTCATCCCAACTTAACTAAATTATTGTCAAAATTAACTAAATTAAATTTAGGGCATTGGCTGATTATTTTACTCTTCATACTAGTCATTATTACTATCACATTAAAAAAGAAAAAAATAAATCCATTGCCGTTTACTGCCACAATTCCTGATTTTACTCTTTTTACTATTGAAATTATTTTAATACTATTATTCCAAACATTTTACGGATATGTTTATTCACAAATAGCAATCATTATAACCTTGCTTCTTAGCGGCATGGTTATTGGGAATTATCTTGGAATAAAACTGATAGGCAAATACAAAATTACTATTAATAAATTAAAATGTCTTTATTTACTAATCGCCCTTTATTGCTTATCTCTGCCATTTATTTTTAATCTTTTATCAAATGTTAATCAAACAATCGGAATTTTTATAATATTTCCTTTAATAACTTTAATCATTGGCACATTAAATGGCTTAGAATTTCCTATTACTAATCATTTGTATTTACAAAAAAAAGAAACTAACAAAATTAGTTCCATTTATAGTGCTGACCAAATCGGCTCTGCTCTAGGAGCCCTACTGGCCAGTATAATATTTTTGCCGATTATTGGATTAATAAATACTGTAATATTATTAGCTGTATTGAATTTGTTTATAATATTTGTTTTGCAAATATATAAAACTCAAAAATTATAACAAGAACTACTCCCAAATACCTGGCACTTCAGTTCCATCATTACACTTGCCTTTATCTAAATTATTTTCTGTAACAATAAATCCCTGCCTTTGTATAGCAATACTTCCATCATTACAATAAGTCGTCTCACCTTCCGGCCAATACATATTGCCAGTATAAACATATTTCAAACCCAAATCTAAAGCCATTTGTCTGGCTTTTTTTAATGTAGAAACAGGTGTTGCTGGTATATTTTTCAACTTATAATCTGGATAAAATCTTGAAAAATGTACGATGGTATCTTCACCTATATTATCAATCAACCATTGAATTGCCTGCTTTATCTCATCTTCTGAGTCATTTAAACTGGGAATTATTAAATAGGTTATTTCTAATAATTTTCCTTCTTCCTTTATTATTTTTAAAGTATTTAAAACTGGTGCCAATTTTCCCCCAGTAACTTTTTGATAAAACTCCTCTGAAAAACCTTTTAAATCAACATTAAAAGCATCCATATATTGGCATAATTTTCTTAATGGCTCTTCATTAATATATCCATTGGTTACCATAATATTATATAAGCCATTTTCATGAGCCAATTTAGCTATATCATACATATATTCATAAAAAATAGTCGGTTCAGAATATGTATAAGCAATTGCCTGCGACTTGCTTTTGAGCGCAGCTCTTATTATTTGCTCTGGAGTTTTTTTGTCTAAAGAAAAATCTTCAACAGTGGCTTGGGAAATTTGCCAGTTCTGGCAATTCAAGCATGAAAAATTACATCCGGCTGTTGCAATAGAATAAACATCAGTACTCGGTAGCATATGAAATATGGGTTTTTTTTCAATTGGATCAATATGTTCTGAAACTGGCAGACCATAATTAAGAGCATATAATTTTCCATCTTTGTTTTCTCTGACTTCACATAGACCTCTTTTCCCTTGTTTAATTAAACAATTATTAGGACATAAATTGCATTTGACTAAGCCATTGCTTAAAGTTTCATAAAAATCCGCTTCTCTTAAATCCTCTATTCTAAACAAACCAATACTCTCAATATTAAAATCCGGATTTTTATTTTTTAATAAAAATAAAGGTAAAAACAATAATACTGTTAAAACAATAGCTCCGAAGATAACAATTAATTTTTTATAAATTTTACTCATAAACCTTATAACTTATAGCTTAAAACTGTCCAATAGCAAAATACAAAAATATCAACCCAACCAATATTGCACTCATTCTCGCTATTTTAACAAAAATTTTCTTTTTTGTTAATAATCCAAGAAAAGTTATTGGGGCTAAATAAATTGCTGTTCCCATAAAAAAACCTAAAAAGAAAAGTAAACCATTAATCGCTCCACCTATTTGAGCAACATAAAAAATAGCAATTAAAAAAGGCGGACATATATTTATTCCTGTTAAAAATCCAAATAAAAACGGTGGCTGAATTTTTTTATATATAGAACAAACTTTGGACTTTGGAATACTTAAACCCAATGCATAGCCAATTAATAAAAACGACAATAAAATCAAAACAAAATTAGCGAATAACTGAAAATAATGACTGCTCACGAATTTGCTGAAATATCCGACTATTATCCCAAATAAAATATACGCTATCAACCGGCCTAAACTGAATTTTAAATAAACTATCCAAATCTGCTTAAAATTCCTTTTTTCTGCAGAAAGTACTGAAAAATAAATTGGCACACACCAACTTAAACAAAAAACGCCAGCTGACAAACCAGTTAAAAAGCCCTTAATTAATATCATATTAAAAATTGATAAATTTTTTAATCCTGTTTATAAAATATCTCCAATGCAAAATAACATGGACAAGACACATTTCAGCCATAATAATAGAAAATATTATATGCGCTTTGCTAAAATTATAATTTTTGAAGCAGCCTAATGTAATTTTTAATAATGAAGCAAATCCAGTGATAGTGGATAATAAAAAAAATAAAAGCAAAATAATATTATGAAAATATAAAAGATTATGCTTTTTAAATGTCTGCAAAAATTTGCCTTTTTCATATCTGCTTCTATATTCTAAATAAAAGAAAATAATATAAAGCAAAACTAAAATTATAGTAATGGGCAAAAAATAATAATTAGGTCTAATGGTCTCAATATTGTTATTGCCCAATTGGCCTGATTCTGATTGAGAATGATCACAAATATCATCACTATTAGTATCAACATACCTGGCACATGAACCTGGATAAGGATCATCTATTAAACCAAATGGACAATCATTCCAGGCAAAAACAAGGCCTGGTAAAAAAACCATAATTATTGCTACTACTAAAAACAAAAAAATGTATTTTTTCAATATCATATTTATTAATATGCCTATTCAATTGTAATTGTATCAAAAAATCATATTAAAATGAACTATATATATATAAAAAAAGCCACTGAAATCAGCGGCCTTTTTTTCTAAAAATTTAAAATTATCTAAACATACTTTCTCTTATAGGCGTTTTTTTAACAAATTTTCCTGCTGGCCTACCCTTAATTAAAAACTTTTTCATATTAGAAGATAAATCAAAAAAATCATCGGCCTGTTCTATCAACTTAGAAGAGGTCGTTTTTTCAAAAGCAATTACTTCTACTAAAACTCCATGATATTGTAGATATTCAACTAAAGGTAAAAAATCGCCATCACCAGTAACAAGAATTACTACATCTAATTGTTTGGACATTTTAATGGCATCTACTGATATTCCAACATCCCAATCGGCCTTTTTATGTCCTCCGGCAAAAATTTGCAGTTGTTTAGATTCTATTCTAAAACCCTGTTCTTGTAGGGCTTTAAAAAAATTATTTTCATCTGGCAATCCTGCTTCTACCACATAAGCACTAGCTCTAATTAATTTTCTATCGTGAACTGCCTCTTCTAAAATCTTTCCAAAATTTACAAAAGAATTATAAAGATTTTTTGCTGAATAATACATGTTTTGAACATCAACAAAAACTCCTATTCTTTGATCTTTGTGTTTGTGCATAAAATTAGTTAGTAGTAAGTAGTTCGTAGTTAATAGTAAATTAATTAAAAACCATACTACTTGAAACTTAATATTTAAAAATTATTAAACTTATAATTAAATCAATAACCATGGGCTGAAAGCTAATTGCTGATAACTAAAAGCTGATCTAACTTTTAACTCCAGTATAATAAGAAGCTAAAAAAGTGCTAATCGGCATTGATAAAATAATTCCAATTGCCCCGATTAAACCTCTAAAAATCTCCGTAGCTATTAAATGATTATTTAAAACATCTCCAAAATTCATTCCTCCTATAGAGAATAATAGCAGAATACTTAAAGCCGAGCCAGCGTAGGCCAAAAATAAAGTATTAGCCATAGAGCTAACATGCGATACGCCCACTTGATAAGCCCGTTTAAAAATTTCTTTATTACTCAAATTAAAATTGGCCTTTCTAAGTTCTAAAACAGTAGAAACCTGACTAACCACCATATCATTTAAAACTCCTAAACTGCCAATAATTACTCCCGCAAAAAGTAAACCCTTAAAATTTATGGTCTGATCAATTAAATTAACCAAATAAATACTCTCTTCAGAAATGCCGCTCAATTTAATTAAATTACTAAAAATGATTGCCAATATGCCTGTAATAAATAAACTGATTAAAATACTTAATACTGAAATATGGCTTTTCTTATTTATACCTTCGGTGATGTAAATGATAAAAAATAAAATTAAGAATCCTCCGCCAATACCTATTAAAACAGGACTATACCCGTTTAAAATGGCCGGTAAAATTAATTTTAAAATAATAATAAAACTAATTATTAAAGCTATAGTAGCTCGCAATCCCTTCCAGCGACCAATAATAATCATGCCTAACAAAAAAATACCAGCCAAAAAATATATATTATTATTTCTGACATAATCAATAATATAAAAAATGTTCTGATTTTCTAAATTCAAATTATGAGAAACTAAAACTTTATCACCCACTTTGTATTCTGACAATGCGCCTACTTGAAAATCGTCTATGCCCTGAAAATAAATTTCTTTATTTTTAAAACTACCAGAAAGGCCTTTTAATTTTAAATTTTGTTGTTTAATAATCTGCCCATTATTTTCTATCTCCTTTTCTTCTAAAATTTCAATTACTTGAGCCTGGAAAACTTCATTCTGTTCAACTTGCTCATTATTTTGTTCTTGACTTTCTATAAAATCAACAGTAGAACTTGATTCTATATTTTGATAGGGATTTACTAATTCAGCTTCTAAAGTACTGGGAGAATTTTCTTGAGCTAAACTAAAAAATGGTATTAAAAAAATAATTCCAAAAACTAAAAAATATTTTTTAGTAAAATTAAGCATTAAGCTAAAGTTAATAATTCTGGTTTAAACAACATTAATAAACCCATAATTAAAAGCACTATTCCGCTAATTAATTTAATTATTTTTAAATATTTATCTGAGGCCTTGGTAACTTTTAAAGTAATCACCGCTATTAAAAAAATTAAAAAATCATCAATCATATAAAACAATACATACACTAATAAATATCCATAATATTGAGCAGTGGGTAAATTATAAGAAGTTAAAATTTTAGTATAGGCCAGCGGAAATCCAAAAGAACAGGCCAATTCTACTAAATTAACGCCAATAGCCACAATAACTACTCCAATTAAAGTTAAGCCCAAAGACATTTCTGCTTTAGTTAATTGTGACATTTTAACAAAAAGCTTTCTTTGGATTTTATTAAAAAAACTCTGTTTATTTTCTTCAACATTACATACTTTACAAACTACTCCGGTAAAATAGTCTTTTAACAAAAATAAAGAGAAAAATATTATTACTAAAGCTATTATAATCTGTACATATTGCTGATAACCAATAAACATAAATAAATTCAACCAAGCTGAAATAAATAAAAAATAAACAACCCCAGAAACTAAAATAAAAACCCCGCCGATTAAAATAACTCTTTTCCTAACGCCAGTAGCCACTAAAACCGCCAATAAAAATCCTAAAGCCACCATCGCGCAGGCATTAAAACCATCTAAGGCCCCGACCACTATACTTAAAATTAAAGGCGAAAAACCACTTACATCAATATTGCCAATAATCGGTATTTTAAATTCCCGCTCTGATTCAATTTTTTCTGGATTATTGCTGGTTTGGTTTTGTTCACAATTTTCTTGCTCTTTTTCCCGACATTCTTGAATTAATTCTTGAACATAATTTTTTATTAATTCTCCAATCTTATCGCTATAACCAACTATATATTTATCAGCAATAAACATTATTGGCACTGACCCATAATTTTCCTGTGAAACATTGTATTCCGAATATAGTTTTTTTAATAATTCAATATTATCTTTTTCAGCTATATTATGCTCAGTAATTATTAATTCCGAATCAAGATATTCTTGGTCTAACTTATTTAAAAAATATTTGGCCTCTTTACAGTGCGGACAACTAGTGCTGTAAAAAATATCTATTTGGACATTTTCTTCTTGGGCTGAAACATTAAAAATCGGTATAAAAACCGATAAAAATAAGAAGGAAATAATGCTGAATATAAAAATCTTTTTCATATATGTTAAACTTATGGCTTATGGCTAATAACTATTTATCCTTATTTTCCTTCTCTCCTCCGTCATTCTCATTCTCTTCGTCGAGACCTTTGGCAATAATCCTTAATAATTCTTCCTTACTAACCTCTTCTTCTTTTTTAACAATCACATTTTCATTTTGGTCTAAAAAAATAAAGGCCGGTAAATTTTTTACCTCATATTTTTTTAAAAGTTCTTTGTGCTCATCCGCATCAAAATATTCTGTTTTTAATTCTGGCAATTCTTGCTCAATTTCTGCCCAGCGAAATTTCATAACAATGCAACCCGGACACCATTCTGCACCTATTTTTATAACTTTCAACCCGTTAGCCCCGTTTAGAGATAAATCTCTAACGGGGTAAGATATATTTTTTTTATTGGTCATATTTTTTAATTATTACAATAAAACAAATAAATATTTTGTCCTTAAATTAATTTATTATATCTAACGGGTTTCATAATTTTATTTTTATTTACTATTTAAATTTAATTTTTGAATTAATTCTAAAATTCCTTGCCGACTATTTTCAAACTTTTGGTCTTTTTTATTCTGAACTAAAAAAAACGCACTAAAAATTATTAAGCCCAAAAGAATAAATAATAAAAATAATTTATAGGCCCTTTTTCTCTCGATTCTATTCATTAATATTAAAACTAGAAATAATTTCTGTTATTTCTGCGGCTCGCGCATCTAAATCCTCTGTTAAATCTGTTGTATTCTGCGAATAAACAAAAACTTCTTCGTCTGTATCCCATAAAAAATTGAAATTATACTCTTCATTTTCTTGAATTCCTTCCCATTCTGCAATATCTAAAACGAAAATGCTAAATAAATTAGTATCTGCTAAATTAAAATTAATAGCAGTGGCTTCTCCTATTTCTCCTAAATCAAAAATGCTCTTACTAACCGCATAATCTTGCCAAGTACCTGGAAAAACTAGACCAAATCCATATTCTTCATTAGAATAAGTAAAATTTTCAACTTCTTCTTCGTCAACCTCTTCTTCATCAACCGCTTCTCCGTCTTCCAAAGAATAATCTTTAACTATTAACTCCCCCTCCAATAAAGTTAGGTTTTCTATTATAGTAGGAAATTCCGTTATTAAGGCCTGAATATTTTCATCAACTGCTTGAGCTACTAAACTATAAACAATAACATACTCTTCTGTTTCTCCCACATACAGCAAGCCATTGTCTTCTTGTTGTCTGACTTGTTCCCATTGTTCGGGACCAATAATGCTAATTCTGGCTACGGGATTTTGTTCTGTAAAACCAAAATCAATAAAATTAGCATTTTCTGTAATCAAATAACCTTCCCAGGTTTCTGGAAAACTTAATGAAAAACCAAAGGTCTCGTTCGTATATTCTGGCCAAGCACCAATTTTACTTTGTACTTGGGTCTCTTGTTGATTAGCGGTTTGATTTCCATTAACTTGTAAACTTTCAATATAATTTGTTAAATTATTTACCTTTTTTTGTAATTCATCTATTTTGGCCTGTTTTTCTTCATTAAGCGCTGACTGGTTAATTGCATAAGCCAAAGATATGCCTAAAATCACCAGTATTACAACTACTGCGATTATAAATCCTGGCTTAGTGTAAATCTTTTTTTCTTCCAACCCGTTTGCCCCGTTTAGAGATAAATCTCTAACGGGGTTTGATGTTTTTTCTTTTATTTTTTTATCCATGCGATTATTATATTATTTATAAATCTATTTTATATTCCCCATAAAATTATTAAACATCTTACGGGTTCCATAGTTTTAAAAAATTTAATTATTATGACTAAATATTAATAAATTTTACCAAAAATATCAATAGTATGCCAATTATAAAAAATATAAAATGAATGATATTGTTTTTAATACTACAGCCATGCTTAACTTCGGGAATTAAATCTGAACAAGCAATATAAATAAAATTACCAGCAGCAAAAGGTAAAAGAAAGCTAATATTAATTTTAGTGGATAAAAAATAAGCTACCAAGCCACCCAAAACTATAGTTAGGGCGGAAAGAAAATTAAAAATTAGGGCCTTTTTCTTTTCCCATCCCCCATGAATTAATATTCCAAAATCTCCTAATTCTTGAGGAATTTCATGAGCCGCCGCAACTATCCAAGTAATAATTCCTACCTTAATGTCTACTAAAAAGGCCCCAGCAATTGCTAGGCCACCAATAAAATTATGTATTCCATCTGCTATTAATATTAAATATGTAACCGGTTTTTTATGTTCTGAAGGCACTAGATGACAATGATGCCAATGAATAAATTGTTCTAATAAAAAGAATAAAGAAAAACCAATTAATACCCAAATAAAAATACCCGTAATATTTTTTGTCATTCCTATAGCTTCTGGAATCATGTGCAAAAAAGCTCCTCCTAAAAGTGCTCCAGCGGAAAAAGCCACTAAAGGCAAAATAATTTTCCGTAAAACTCTCTCTTTTAAAACTAAAGCAAAAAGACCAACTAAAGCTATTAAGCTCATGGCCACAGAACTAAGAATAATGATTAATAATATACTCATATACTAATTATTATAATGCTAATATACTAATTGAATACTAATAATACGAATACTATGCTAATAATTAAATATTAACGAGGATATATTCGTATTATATTAGTATAATTGGTATACATTCGTATATTGGCATTATAATTTACTATTCTATCTTAATCGCCTTGCCCTTGATAATTGCTTCGCTAATTTTTTTGTAAGCTGAACTTAAAATTCTTTGAAAAGTACTTTGAGAAGTATGCATTTCTTTAGCAGCCTGATTTTGGTCTAAATTTTTTACATTTTTTAAACGCAAGGCCTCGGCCTCTTCTTTAGTTAAAACAATAACTTCCAAATTACACATTGGAATTCCTTGGGGCTTAAAATATCTGGCCCGAGCCCTAAATCTAATTTTTCTACATAATCTTGGTCGAGGCATGGTGTTAATAGGTTAACCCCTCACCTTTTTTATTTGAAAAAGTAAGAGGATTATTTTTATTTTAAAATGATAATTATTATAACAATTTGTTTTCAAAAAAGGTGACGGGGTTAATAGGATAATTGGTTAATAGATCAATTTAAAGTCAAAAATTATTTTAAATAATCTTTAATTAAACCTGAAGCTAATTTATATTCTATATTCCTTTCTTGTAAAGCGCCCTGCATATTGTCTCCAATTTCACCAGTAATCAATTTTTGAACGTTTTTTTGCTCTAACATTTTAGCAACACTAAAACCAGCCCCTCCCCCACCTTTAGCAAAGGGATTTTTTAATGCTTCTAATATTTCCTTTTGTTCATCAATTAATAAATAATAAGGAGCTCGAGCGCCCTGATTAGATATTTCTCCTTCTAAATTTTTAGTTGTAGATGCAATGGCTGTAATCATATAATTTTAAAATTAATTTTTTCTCTTAGGGGCATCGCACTCACACATTCAAATATAAACATTCAAATTCATTACTCAGAATCAAAGATTAGCGAGCGGAGATCCGCCTCTGGCGGGAACAAACTTATTAATTATTATTCCATTAATAATAGAAAAAATAATCATTAATATTACAATCAATATAACAAATTTTAAAGAAAAATAATAGATGATAATTGGAATAAGAGGCAATTTTATAGCCCGATTATAAAGAAAAATACTAATCAATCCATTTTTAAATCCTTGTTTTTTTAAATCTGCTAAAAATGGATACCAGGCATAAATAGGACCCGCTGATAAAATACCTAAACCAATAGTTAAAAAATATTTTTTCCAATTTAATTTACCTACTAAATATTTTTTAATTTTTTGATCGCTTAAAATATAATTAAAAATAAAAATCAATATAAATGCTCCTAATATGCTGGGTAAAATTTTAACCGCTAAAACAATAAACCTATTTAAGCTAGTCGTAAAAAACGTAAAATTAAAAACCAATACAAATAAATAAATTAAAATTACCAAACTCAAAAATTTCAGACCAGGATTTAAATTACTAAATTTTTGTCGTAATGTTTTCATTAAATTTATTAACTCAAAACTAATTGAGTTATTAAACCAATTAAAATAGCACTAATAAAACTTAAAACATTTCTTAACACAGCAAATCTTTTACCTAAAATCATACTTTCCGCTGGCAACTGAACAATACCTACTGTCACCCAAGCTAATATAAAAGCTGTAATAGCCGCTAAACTAATTCCAAGTTTTGTCAATTCCCTAGCTAATATATAAGAGGTAATTGGGTTACCGGCCGCTAAACTACCAATCGTGGCTCCTAAAAAAGAATCTGCTAAAATATTGTGTTGAAATATTTTTACTATCCAGGCCGATTTTAATAAGGGACTTAATAAAGAAATCAACAAAATAACACCTATTACCAAGGGTAGGGTCATTATTATTGTTTTTTTCGTTTTTTGATAAACTTTTAAAAATTTACTACTCATAATAACTTTCAATTTTTTTAACATAAACAAAGAAGAAGCGGTGATTAAAAAACCACCGCTCTAATCTGATCCTTATTTGTCTTCCTTTAATTCTTTTTCTACGGCAGCTAATTCTGCTTTTAGGTCATCACGATAAACTTTTAAATCTTCTGTTTCTTCCTGACGAGTAAAAAATCTGCGAAATCCAAATCCTCTTCCTTGGCCACGGCCATATCCCATACCGCCACCACAAGGACCTAATCCTCTTCCAGTCATTGCGCCCTGGCCCATTGGACCAGTTCCATCAAATCTAGGCATATAATTGTTTTTAATAATTAAATAGATTTTGAATAATCAATTTAAAATTGAAAATTGAAAATTGATCATTCTGTTTTAAGTATATACCCATAACTATATTTTGTCAACCCCGTTAAATAATTTTATCCCCCTCCAATTAATTAAGTATAAAATCCATTTTGTCGCATACTTTATTCTTCTTAAAAAAATTAAACGAGAATAAAATTAAGATTTAAATATATAATAAATCGTTATTAATAATTTCTTTTTTATCAATTATATTTTATATTTTATGGTATTACATTTAAATCTTATTTAACGGGGTCAAGCAATGTTATCCACCTCTTAGATTTTCAATAGCTGAGCAACATAATCAATGTCCTTGTCTCCACGACCTGATAGATTTATAATAATGATTTTATCCTCATATAAATATGCTGACATATTACAAATAATAATACAATAAACCTTAATTAAAAATAAAAAGGAATTTACCAATTAAGATAAATTCCTTTGAAATAATTATGACCTCTTCCATGCCCTCTCAAAGAAGGCCTCTTTAATATCCCCTCTTCCGTGAATGAGGAGAACGATAATGCCTACCAAAATATAAATCACAAGAAAAGAAAGAAAAACAGGTTGAATCAACAACGATAATATCCCAAAGGATATTATAAAAACTATCTGCAAGTATATGAATTTCAAGAAAACCACACTATAGAATCCAACAACTCCAATGAAGATTGCAACGGGAAGGAAAATTACTATTTCAGAAACATTTGTCCATCCAAGCATCAGCTTAAAAAAACCTACCCCTGCTAGACAAATCAGAAACAAAACTCCGGCCAACATTATCCCTCCAATTAATTGAAAAACAAAAGTTGAAATAAATCTCAAACTTTTGTTTTTACTTAGACCAGCTTTTATCAGAAAAATTATAAAAGCAATAATGAATAGTGGTATTATTATAAATAACATACATCCTCCAAGATTTTTTAATTTAGTTTTAATATTAAACAATATCACACTTCACAAAAAAAGTCAAGCATTTTAAAACAAACAAAAAAAGAACTTCCATGCTCTACTACAAACTACCAACTACGAACCACCAACTAACCTCATAATCCCCTCGCTAAATTAATACCCTTCATATATTCGCTGGGCTGTAATTTTAAAAAATACAAAGCTGTAGGAGCAATATCTGATAAAACTCCAGATATTTTTTCTTGATATAAATTTTGATTTTTTATTGGACTTGTTTTGTTTTGCAAACTATTATTAACAATAATCAGAGGAACCGGAAAATTACTATGCTCTTTGTCTATTTCTCCGGTTTTTAAATCAACAATTTCTTCCACATTACCATGGTCAGCAGTTAATAAAACCGTACCGTTTTGTTTTAAAATTAAAGGAATAATTTTTGCCAAATCTCTATCAACTTCTTCTAGGGCCTTAATGCTGGCTGGTAAATTACCAGTATGGCCAATCATATCTGGATTAGCAAAATTTAAAACATAAAAATCAAATTCTTTACTTTGAATCGCTTGCATTAATTTTTGAGTTACCAAAGGAGCCGACATTTCTGGTTGCTGGTCATAGGTCTCCACATTAGGAGAAGGAATTAATATTCTTTCTTCGCCAACTAATTTTTCTTCTTTTAAACCATTAAAAAAGAAAGTTACATGAGCATATTTTTCGGTCTCGGCAATATGAAGCTGTTTTAAACCGGACCGACTGACTACTTCCGATAAGGTTTGCTTAGCATCCGGTCTTTTAAAAGCCATTTCTACGGGTAAATTTTTTTCATATTCTGTAAAAGTAACCACAAATAAATTTTTAATTTTACCCCCTCTGTCAAAACCCTCAAAATCATCTAAAGTTAAGGCCTTAGTCATTTGTCGGGCCCGATCGGCTCTAAAATTAAAAAATATAATTGCATCGTTATCAGAAATAGTAGCTATTGGCTTTTCGTCTTTTTCTATAATAATAGGCCTAAATTCTTCATCAAAAATATTATGGGCATAGGAATCTTGAATGGCCAAAATTGGATCAGAAAATTTCTCCTTAGTTTGGCCATGCACCATGGCGTCATAAACTAATTTAATTCTATCCCAATTATTATTTCTATCCATAGCATAAAAACGCCCGGACAAGGAAGCTATTTGACCACAATTAAATTCTTGTAGGGTCTTTTGAATTTCTTTTATAAATTCTAAACCCCTATTTTTAGAAGTATCTCGGCCATCTAAAAATAAATGTAAATAAACCTTTTTTAATTTATATTCTGAGGCCAATTTTACCAAACCCTCTAAATGAGCCTGGTAAGAATGAACTCCTCCTGTTCCCAAAAGACCCATTAGATGTAAGGCCGAATTATTATTTTGAACATGCTTAATGGCCTTAATTAAAACCTGATTACTAAAAAAACTATTATCTAAAATGGACTTATTAATTCTATTTAAACTCTGTAAAATAATTTGTCCTGAGCCAATAGTTAAATGCCCGACCTCTGAATTTCCTACCTCGCCATAGGGCAAACCCACTGCCTCTCCAGAGGCCTGTAATAAAAAACTAGGATAATTCTTCAATAAATAATCCCAATAATCAATTTTGGCTAGGGTTACGGCATTACCAATAGACGATTCAGAAACGCCCCAGCCATCCAAAATAATTAAAGCTACTGGATTAGTAGTCATAATTTATTTCTTCATCTTGGCCTTCCAAAATCTGGCTAACTTTTTCTTTGATTAAATTGTCTTTCTCTTTAATAATCTTTAGAATATATTTCTTTTGTTCTGCTTCTGCTTCTTTTTCATGCTCAATAATTCTTTGGTTTAAACTATAAACCATATCCGTAATACCCATTAATACTTTTTCCTTTTTAGCTTCTGGAACATTTAATTCAGAAAAATAACTCTCCACTGATTTTTGAACTAATTTTTCTACCATAATTTTATAAATATTTATATTAATAATTATAACACATTCAAATCAGAAAACTATTGACTAAAGGGCTGATAAATGATAAAGTCCTATTAATAAGTAAACTTAGGTTTTACTCACTTAGGCAAAAAACTCCACACCCCTATTTGGGAATGAATGTGTTGTGAATAATCCGTTTCAACCATTCTAAGGCAAAAACGGATATGCTTCAACGGGTTAGACCAAACAAACAATGAGGATGAGCTAATGACTCCTATTGGTGAGTTTCAACTTTTTTATTCTTTAATTTAAAAACAATGAACAAAAACACGCATTACGAATTAACCTTTATTATAGATGGCAATATCCTTGAGACAGAACATCAATCAATTTCTGATAATCTTAAAGGTCTTATTGAAAAAAAACAAGGCAAAATAATATCTGAAGATATTGTTGGACGAAAAAAATTAAGCTATCCCATTAAAAAAGTAAACAAAGGCGTATTTATTTCTTTAGAATTTAACATTGATGCCTCGGAAATAAAAAATATTGATAAAGAATTAAAATTAAATAAAAATATATTAAGATTTCTTATTACCAATAAGCCCAATAATATTGAAAAACCTCGAGAAACTAAAATTAAGGAAGAGACAGCTCCTCCAAAAAATTCTCCTATAAAAGAATCAGCAAAAAAAATTAAAAAAAGTCCAACAGAAGAGGCCCCAAAAGAAATAAAAGAAAAAACAGATATTAATGAATTAGATAAAAAATTAGACGAAATATTAAACAACGAATTATTAGATTAAATAATTATTAAGTAAAAAGTTGAAAAGTAAAAAGTTAAAAAGATGTAAAAATTCAAACTTGAAAATAACTTACAACTTTTAACTTTAAACTTTTAACTTTCAACTAAGTTTATGGATTTAAACAAAGCCACAATTATAGGCAGAATGACTGCCAATCCTGAATCTAGAACAACTCCTGCTGGTCAAACGGTTGTATCTTTTTCAGTGGCCACTAGCTTTAGCTGGAAAGATGCTAATGGTGAAAAAAAAGAAAAAACTGAATTTCATAATGTAGTCGCTTGGAGAAGATTAGCTGAAATCATCACTCAATATTTAAGAAAGGGCAGTAAGCTATACTTAGAGGGTCGATTACAAACCAGATCATGGGAAGATCAAAATGGAGTCAAAAGGTATCGAACTGAAATTATAGCCGACAATATGATAATGTTGGACAATAAGCCCAGTGGAATAGCATCCACTTCTTCTGAAAAATCTACTCCGGAGACAAAAGAAAAAAAAGATGAAGACAAAAAAGAAGATGATGAGGAAGAAATAAATATTGAAGATATACCATTTTAAAATTTTCAATTATCAATTTTACCCCCTCTCCCTCCCTCTTAGCTAAGGGGGAGATGATGGGGGGTTAATTAAATTTTAAATTATTTAAAAAAATAAATTAAAATTTTAATAATCACTATGGTTAAAAGTAAAAACACTATTCATAAAAAAAAGTTTTGTTATTTTTGCAATAAAAATATTAAATATATTGATTTTAAAGATACTCAAATTTTACAAAGATTTATCAGTTCATATTCAAAAATAGTCCCTCGCAAAAGAAGTGGTGTTTGTTCTAAACATCAAAGAAAATTAAGTCAGGCCATTAAAAGAGCCAGATTTATGGGGCTTTTACCTTACACTAAGTAATTTGAAAATCGTCAATTGAAATTTGAAATTAGATAATAGAAAATCGAAAGTCAAAATTAGTTACCAAGTTTCGAATATCTCCCGCCTCTATATATATTTTAATTGTTACCTGCCTGCGCGTAGCTGAACCTATGCTTCGGCGAAGGCAGGCGGGATCCCGCTCCGCGGTGATAATTTATATTACGACTTTCCCCGCCTGCCAACGCCTAATGCCGTAGGCTCTGGCGGGCAGGTAATTTCGAGAAACTAATTTCTAATTTATACGTATGTTGGAGTTTAACGAACTAAAATTGAATAAAATAATCTCTTTAAATAACCAGCCCTATAAAATAACCTTTGCTCAACATTCTAAGCAGGCTAGAAGCGGGGCTGTTTTAAGAACTAAATTAAAAAATCTAATCAGTGGTGAGGTTCTAGAAAAAACTTTTAATAGTGGCGATAAGGCCGTAGAAGCAAATTTAGAAAGAATTAAAGCTAATTTTCTTTATAATGATGAAAATAATTATTATTTTATGACTCAAGAAAGTTTTGAGCAATTCTCACTTTCTAAAGAATCTCTAACCGACCAAGCTATTTTTTTAAACGAGGGCATAAGTGTTGATGTTTTAAAATTTAATAATGAGCCCGTGTCTATTAATCTACCCACTAAAATGGATTTTAAAGTCATCTCCTCTCCTCCAGCAATTAAAGGAGACACTGCTGGTACTGCTAATAAACAAGTTACTATTGAAACCGGCGCTAAAATAAAATGCCCTTTATTTGTCAAACAAGGCGACATTATTAAAATCAACACCGAAACCAAGGAATATGTAGAAAGAGTATAAAAAATTAGAAAATCGTTCACCCTGAACCAGTTATCGGTTCGGGGTAAAGTCGAAATTAGAAAATAGTTCACCCTGAACCAGTTATCGGTTCAGGGTAAAGTCGCCTGCCTGTCGATTTACCCCATCACTTTTTAAAAGATGCCGGGGCTTACATACTGAAATGTAATGAAGGTATGCGAGCGGGAAACTCGAAAGTCGTAATAGAAAATCGAAAGTCGAAAATAGGTTGACATCAATTTAGTCTGATGTTAAATTGAATATACAAGGGTCGCATAGACGATTTTTTTATTTTAATTAAGTATAAACATCACCACCCCTTCACTTCCCCTCCTTCACCCCGTACAAAAGCTTCGCTTTATACGGGGCGAGACTGAGGAGGGGAAACAGGGGAGGTGCTGAAAAAGTATGAGAACAGTACATAACTTAAAAAAATATAAAACCATTCGTAGAAAATTACGTAATAATATGACGGAAGCCGAGGTTAAATTATGGTGTGTTTTAAAATCTGAAAATTTTTATAAGTACAAATTCAGAAGGCAACATGGCATTGGACCATATATTGTTGATTTTTATTGTCCACAATTAAGATTAGTTATAGAACTAGACGGTAGCCAACATTTAGAATCAAACAATATTATTTATGATCAAAAAAGAACTAAGTACTTTAGTTCTTTAAATATTAAAGTTATTAGATTTTTTAATAATGATGTTTTAAAAAATATTCAAGGAGTTTGGATGAGGATAGAAGATAAGATAAAATTTATTTTGCTTAAATCTAAAAAATATTTAAAGAATAATCAATTCTAATTTTTCTGTTTTAGTATTTAAAATAGCAAAAGTACTTTTGGAAAATAATCCAACCAATATGTTTAGGTTATATTTTTTTATCTATTTTCGATTACTATTTTCGATTTTCTAAAAACTATTTTCTAATTACTTAAATCTAATTTCCCCAGCTTCTTCAACTATTTCTCTCCACACAAATTGTTCTAAATTAGTGTCTCCATATACAATAGGAAAATAGCTTTTTTGAGCATTTTTCTTAAATATATTAGCCAAATGCATTCCCATTAAACCCGAATCCTTTGCAGACAATTTTAATTTTTCATTTAATAAAAACTGTAAATATAAACTAACTGTTTCTGCTTTGGTTGAATTTTCAATAATATTATTAATTAAATCTGAAGAAAATTTCTGGCTTAAATATTTTTTAAATTCAGAAAGTAAATCCTGATTATCTAAAAAAAACAAATTCAAAAGTTTATTCTGACAAATAAAAATTAATACTGCTAAGGCCTCTCCTTTTTTGCTAGTTTTAAATCTTTGCGATAATTTGTCTATCTCCTTATTATATTTTTCAAACTCTTTTCTTAAAAAACCTATTTTGCTTAAATCCGCTTCAAATTTTTGATAATCCTTTAAAAGTTTCTCAATAGCTGAAGCTTGTTTTTCTTTGGGTTTAATATCTTCTGCTATTTCTGAAGCTTGAAAAACTTTTTTAGTTGGTTCTTTTCCAGGCAATTTAACTGGTTCGCGTGATAAATTATTTTCTTTAACCTCCGATTGTGCAGATAGTCCAAACCTTAAATAATTATATACTTCCAAAATTTTGACTAATATATTTCTATCTTGCTTATTTAATTTTTTTACATTATCATTGGTGTTTAAATAATTCACTAAATCAATATTTTCTCCACTCTTCTTAATATCAATAAATTCATCATAATCTATAAGCCAATTCTTTATAATTGAAGTTTCTTCTTTGTCTCCTATTGTCAATATATTTTCGCCCAAATGTTCTAAATTATTTTTAAGAGAGTCTATTAAAATATTTTTTAAATTTATCCAACTAGCAACATTTAACATAAATAAAATTTTGATTTCATTTATAAAATTAATCTCTAAATCAACGCCAAGTAATAATTTATTTTCAAATAATTTCTTTAGGTCCGACTTGCCTAAAAATCCAAAATATACCCAGGCCAATTTATCCAAAATTGGTTGATATGTCTTAAATATATATGAATTTGAATCCTCTATGTCAGCGTCTGATATTAATTTATTCAAAAATAACCAAAGCTCTCCGGCTTCTCCAATATAAAAGTATCTATGATATTCATCAGCTAATTCATCAATTTTTTTAAAAGTATCATTATTTTCTAAATCTGATATAGAAATTTTTTTTATTTTTTCTAATTCATAATCAATCATATAAATAGAACAAATTATTTTTTAATATTATTAGTATTAGTAGAAGAAACTTCTTTTGGCATTCTACCAAGAGATTTTCCCGAATCTTTATTAAGTTTTTGTAAATTAGAATTTATTTTTGTAAGCAAACCTTTGATTGACATTGGATCTAATGCCCCCCCATCCGTATCCTCTGTCCCTTTAGTCGCAGATTGGGCTTTTTTAATATCTTTAATAAAATTATTCAATTTTAAGCTCTCTCCTTGATCAACTTTAGCAGATGGCATTTTTTCCAAAGAAGATTGTACTGCTATTAATACATTTTCAATGCTTGCCAATGCACCAACAATAGCTTTGCTACCCAACTTATCAGAATTAATTTCTTTTGTTTTTTCTTCAACTTCCTCTTGTCCAGCTTTAACTATCTCTTCTGGCTTTACTCCTTGAGTTGCTTTTTTAATTTTTGTTTTCTTAGTTTCTTTATCTTCTGTTCCTTCCCCAGGAATTTTTTCTACTGGACTTACTATTTTGACAACTTTCTCTAATGCTCTTTTCGCTTCAGGACTAGCATTGCCGACAAGTTTATTAAAATTTTCATAATCTTTAACAACTTGAGAAACCGCTTTAGCATAATCCTCCTTGGCTTTTTTAATCTCATCTTTAAGGGGATTGATAGTATCTCTATCGATAATATTATTATTATCTAAAAATTCATTGCCTTTCCTGGTTTCGTTTCGAGCTTCGGCAATATGTCCATCTTTTTGAGCTTTTTTGGCTAGTTCAAAATGTTCCTTAGCATCATCTACATTTTTTCTCTTCTTATTTTCAACTTCTTCAATCGCGCTTTCGTTTGTTTGTTTAACCTTATTATAATTTTCCTTTAATGTTTTTTTCTTAGTATAACTTTCATCTAATTTAGAACCAGCATCCCCTATTTTTTTATCATTAAGCCCCTTTATAGCAGAGTTTATGTCTCTTTTTACTTTTTCTATTTTAGATTCTATTTTAGAAATTGGCAGGTCTGCAATTTTTTCTACTCCACCCCAAAGGCTACTTCCCATTTTCCCTAAAAGTTTAGCAAAATTTTTAAGACCTGTTTTGGCTTTACTACCACCGGCTCTAATCATAGCACTAGCCTCGCCCACTTTTTTAACTATTTCATCTTCCTCCTCATCTCGCCTAGTCTTGATATTTTTATCTGCTAAAACTTTTCTAGTTTTATACTGAGGCTCATAAATACCTTTACCAACTCCTACCATTTCAGCAACTGCTTCTTGTTTCATCTGTTGATCTGTCAAATTAGGATAACGAGCCTTCAAATCATAACCAATTACTTTTTGCTGTGGCTTCTCCATTGAATTCCAAATTTCATTAAAATCATCATCAGATAAATTTTGAGTTCTAGCATGGGCTCTCTCATGTCTTGCCTGATCAGTTCTGCTGCTCATACTAGTATTATTGTGTACTCTTAATGTCTCGGAATTCTGTAATCCCCCTCTTAAACGCTCAGCTTTTGCTTTATATTCATCATCTCCGCTATCTTGTAATTGTTTTTTGTATATTTTAATAATTACATTAATCGCTTTTTGTTTATTTTCACCACCAAAATAAACCGCATCCTGATTAGTAGTAACTCCTAATGCTTTTTGTATATCGGAATCATTAAAATTAAGTCCCACACCAGCTTGCTCTGCTCCCTGTTTTCTAGTTGAAGCTGTTGCAACACCTCTAATCTTATCTAACTCTTTTTGATTTAAGGCATTTTCATGACGTCGATAATCTACTCCACTTTCATATTCATCTTGATTATCTAAGTATTCTGCACTCTCATAAAAATCTTCTCCAGCATCTTTATATCTCTTAATCATCTCGGGGGTTCTCTCATGCTTTTCTTCATCAAAATCTTCGGCCATCCTTGGTGCCGATGGTCTTAATTCCTCTTCAGATTCTGATTCTGCGTCTTCATCTAATTCTACGCCTTCGGGTCTAGATGAAGGTGGTGCCTCATAACGCGCAGGTGCATCACCAAATCCTTTATCTCTAAAAAATTTATTCCAATACTCATCTATCTCTGGCTCTGTCCAATTATCCCATTCGCAACCCTCTGAGTGTTTTTTAATCTCATCTAACCCTATAGAAGTACCATCAACTTCAAATTTCATCTCCTTTTCCATTTCTTCATCTTTTTCAAAATCTTTACTGCCCGCCCTTGAGAGCGCAGCTCTTAAAGTACCCTTCTCTACGGTACTAATAAACCCTATATTTTGTAATGCTCTTATATTTTGTGCTCCCCCAAGCACGGTCATTGTTTTTCCATTGTCTTTTGTCTCTGGAAGCTCACTACTATAATGACCCCCCAATAAAGCATTTATGGTCCTAGCCATCATGCTCCTCCCCCATTGTCTAGGCTGGTCTGTACCAACTGAAACTCCAGCTACATTATTCCTTTCAGTTTTACCCATAGTAGTTCCAACGGTTTCTACCTCACCGTTAACAACTATTTGTTTTAAACCTACAAATGTTTGAGCTTGAAATCTGGCAAGTTGTTCTGCTGTATTTTTTCCAACTTCTATTGCTTCATTTTTTTCTTTCTCTTCAGCTCTTAAAAAAATATTTCTATCAAAAGTAAATTCTTCTTTCTCTTCATCCCAATCAGATACACGCAATTCATCTTTTTCTAAATCATAATTAGTTAAACCAGCGATATTAGAATGCCCGGTTTTATGAGAAATTTCATCACCAAGGGCTAATATTTCTAATCCAGCTGCATCATTTCCAAGCATATGCTGAAAAGCTCTTAAGGATTGCTTATTTCCTCTTATGTCAGAATCATATTCTCCATTCTTATTTTTTCGATATTTATCAAAATGCGAATGACCTAAAATATCATCATCATAACCCTTAGTAAAAGCCAATTTTATTAATCCTCTTAATCTAGCTTTATCTTCAGAGCTTTTATGTGAATTAGCATCTAATTTAGCTACTTCTCTTGCTATTACTTCTTTGGGTTTATTACTAAATTGTTTAACATATTCATCCTCTTTAGAGTGCTGAAACGCTACTCTTCTTCCTTGGTGACTTCCTGTAAAAAATTTTTGAACAGTATCTTCTGCCGCTGCATCAGCCCCTTCTTTAGCATCTTCATGTAATTTTTTCCTTCTTGCTTGATATCCTCTCCACAAAGCTTTTGGATTTAATATAGGATTTACTTTACCATCTGCTATCCCTTCATTTAATTTTCTAACTCCATATTTACCCAAACCTTTAACTCCTTCCCATGCTCCAACGGCAGGCAGTGCCGCAACCTTACCTGCTCCTTTTGCGACAGACCTTGCAAATTTCCCCAGTCCTTGTTGCATCTGACCCGCAAACTTAGAGCCAATCACGCCCATTTCTTGAGTTATCTTGATAGCGGCTATTAAAAGTCCAATAACTACTATAAAATCAATCATGTAATTAGTATTGGATATACCAGCTAAACTAGATTCTGCAGTAGGAATGGTCTCTCCTGTTCCAATGACTGGTCCCTTCATTGAAACAGAAATTGACTGTCCACTCATTTGAATAGTATAAAAAGTCAGCCATAAAAAGAAAGCCAAAACTGGACCGGCAACTAAATTTTTACCAAATAATTGCCACCATTTTTTAGAATATTCTGTGCCTATGGGCGAGGCCTGAAAAAAATAAGCAAAAGGCGATAAAATAGTTAAAACCCAAAGAGATACCATTCTACCAACTAAAATTACAATCATGATTAATAAAACCATGCATAAAATTATCAAAAACAAAGTGGCTAAAGAATAAACAGCTATTACATTCCAAATTGTCATTTTCCCTGCCTTATCTACATCAACATCTACATCACCACCACGCACTGCACTTAAAAATGCATCCAAATGCAAACCCTTAACTATATTACCCACTGCGGCCTCTTTAAAAGAGCCCACAAAAGCAAGCATTGCTACTTGAGATAAGGTTATTAAAACACCAGTAATATATTTAGAAAAATTAATCACAATGGCTACTACAACTAATTTAGCCAGCCATTTTTTATAAGAATATGATTCTATTTTTAAAATAGTTCCAATAGCTATCACCAATAAAATAATAATAAAAAACATATTACATAAATCTCTAACCAATTTCCAACCAATTTTGACTGCCTCAATATTTACAAAACTATTCCATTGAGCAATATACAATAATATCTCCAATAATTTAGTAGCAAACCAGCCGACTACACTTATCAATAATCCAAAAATAGAACTAATTATACCGGAAACAACATTAAAAACAACATCAGCTTGAACAAGCAAGGGTAATAAAACTAAAATAAGCAAACAAGAAAAAATCACGATACAAAAAACCCTTCTTTTTTTAGAAAGATTATTCCACTTCATTATTAATTTTTGTAAAAACTTTAGCATGTCTGTAAATTGCTAATTCGTAATTCTTACTCCTTAATTCTTACCCCTTGCTCCTTAATACTTGCTCCTTGCCTCGCCGTAGCTCACAGAGCGAAGGCGGGCTTACTCCTTACTCCTTAATCCTTACTCCTTAATCCTTACTCCTTGCCTCGCCGTAGCTCACAGAGCGAAGGCGGGCTTACTCCTTACTCCCTATTCCTTAATACTTACTCCCATGCCTGCCGAAGCTTCCTGCCTGCCGGCAGGCAAGGTAGCGTAGGCAGGTTAATACTTACTGCTTACTTCTATCTAGCCTATCTTGGTGAAACCACTATTGCACAATCATCACCACCACAACTACCCAATGACGCTTCCTTCTCTATTCCCCAATTATCATAAACTACTACTTTTGGTTTATAAACACAGCAACCGCCATCTAAACCATAAGTAGAACAATCCCATTGCCAATAATCATTTAAAGGATCACAAGTATAAATATAACTATAAGCAAAAAATCCTTTTTCGCCAGTTTGTTGATTATCTTCTACACAAGCATATTCTGTATCGCCCCAGGTTTCAGCAAAACAACTAGCGCCACTAACACAATCACTATCGCTTATACATTGGTCTCCTAACGGCGGGCTAATAAAAGCATTCTTATAAGTATCACCACATCTTCGTTTGCAATTAGGTTTATGATTTTCAAATGGACCTTCTAAAATTAACTTATTATTTCCCAAACCCGTCCAATCAATTTCAATCTTATTCAAAGGCGCCTGACCTTCAACGGCATAAGCATAAAAAGACAAATAAGCATATAAGTCGCCATCTACTCCCTCAATATGCTGTCCAGTTTGATTATTTATAGAAATTCCATCCACTCCCTCATAAAATCCAGATTGAATATCATGCTCTACTGCTTTAACTATAGGAGCTGAACCACTACCAGTTTCATTCCAGCAATTATTAATTGCCCAATCAGGATTAATCCATGTGCCCTCCTGATATTCTTGAAAGTCTGCATCAGGGACTTTAATTAATAATTTTTCTAAATTACCTTGACTTACTGATAAAAGACTATCTTTGGGCGAATAATAATCATAGGAAACAGGATTATTGTCATATCTTAAAGCCATGCTTCTTAGTTCATCTTTATCAGCCACAGCTGAAAAAGGATCTTTTATTACTTCTTCAAAAATTCCTCCTTGTAAAATCTCTACATATCTTATCCAAGTTTCTGTTCCATAATAAGCAATACTACTATTGATAACCTTTGGACAAATAAGATTATTACCACTTAAAACACAAGGATTTCCTAAAAGATTCCCTTCTTCGTCTAATCCAACTAATCTATTAATGCTTAACCAATTCAAATAAAAATTATTAGAATCAAAAGTCGCTTTACTTATATCCATATAAGTTTGACAGGTTTGGATGCAGTCTGGATCACAATTTCCTGGATTTGATAAATTTTCATAAGAAAAGGGGGGAGTACCATAAATATAAATATATGACACACATTCTTCACAAGTATGGTCATTACACCCATAACTAAGATTACATTCAATCCCCTCAAGTGGGTAACCTGGATACATCATAGCATCGGAAATAAGACATCTTTCATACTTAGCATTCATTAAGGAACTGCTTATTATTAAATCATAATCTTGAGAATCCCTAATAAAATTAGAACAAGCATAATCTTCACTATTCTTATAAGAATCACAAAGATGATTAGCACTAGGATTAGAAATATTACTATCATCTATACATTCTACAAATTTACAATCATTTTCTGCTTGTGATTCTGATAAACCGAATTCTGATTGAACTTCATCCTTACAAAGTCCAATATCTCCTGGATTATTATTATAAATCGTTAAAACTTCATTATAATGATTATTTGTAAAAAATTCATTTTCTAAACATTGTAAGCCCTTATCCCCTCCCTTACAATTAGGAAGACAACTTCCACAATGTATCGTAAAGGTAAGGGCTTCTTGGATAGGATTATTAACATAATAATTATGAGTCAATGGATTACATTCTCTCTCTGCGTCTCTCCAGCAACCGCCTAACCCGCAAGCTTCATTCTTATCACAATCTATTCTAATTTGATGATAATTGCCATCATCTATAGTACTACAAAAGTCAGCTTCAGATATAGCTTGAGGACACTCATCACCACATTCAGCACCTGTACTACGGGCACCATTATCCATAGCAAGATGAATAAGTGGACTATCTTCCAAGACACCAGTTATATTATTCCCATCGCAGTCAACTCTTTCATCCCAAAAATATAATTCAATTTTATTATTCTTAGTATCAAAAATATTTTTTAAATCATCTTGAATGTCATCAGAATCTCCCTCACTAAAATCCCAATGAAAATGTTCTGGACCATATTTATAACTTTCATTCATGGATAGACCTGTATTATTATCATCACCAGGCTCATTATTAGTGGAGCCATAAATTATTGACAAATGCTTGTTATTTATAATTATAACACCAGTATCTGTTTCATTAGAATCTTTAAAAGTTAGATTACTATCATCTTTAGTCAACCAAGTTCTACCAGTTTCTTTACCCATTAATATTTTTTCTGTGTCTTCGTTTAAATTAGATGTTTTTGCTTTGGTTCCAGCTGGAATTCGGGCTATAACATTACACTTTTGAGTATCTGAATAATGTGCGCAATAGAATCTATCGTCTTTTATTGTCCAATCCTCACCAATAGCGCATAATTTAGCATTATCGCCAACTAAATGATTAACAGTGGCTTCTGGATTAACTGCATAAGCATCCATTTCTCCGCTAATAATGTCCACTGGATACCAGGATAAGCATCTATGTTCAGCATTAATAACATTGGTATTATTAATCAATAATGAATTATCATTTTCTAAACAAAAGCCCTTCCAACCCAAATTTTTGCTAGTGCTCTTTAATTTCATTGAAGCTGACTCCACATCATAACCATAACTAGAAGTTATAGAAGTTGGAATATCATCTATATTATAATCATAAGGATAAAATAATTTTTCTGCTCCGTAATCAGCTACAATATAATGGCACTCACAATCCATGTCTGTTGGAATAACACTATAATCTCCACCAAAAAATCCCAAATCAATAAAATTTGGTTGACAAATATTGGTATTTTTAAAATTAGAGGCCTTTTCTGTAAATATTATATAAGGACTTCCGTCATCATTATAACCAACAGGATCGTTTCCTTGATCATCACCCCTGTCAACTTGTAAAACCATATCATTGTTACTTGTCCAAGGAAATGGAGAATTTTGTTCTGGATATAAACGACAGGTCTTGTCTTTGGTTTCAATCCAATTATTATAATTTTTATAATCGCCAGAAATGGCACTATCTGCTTCAAGACCAATACCGGTCTTATAAACATGCGGAACATCACCAGCTTTTTTAACTATTAAATGTCCCAAATCATAAACATCTTCTTCTATTTC
>Ga0268277_1000409_pt1 | contig 35235 bp, 46 predicted proteins | sample saktaG_5_FD_190132 | JGI IMG/M metagenome (GOLD analysis project Ga0268277, IMG submission 190132) | Saline water microbial communities from Sakinaw Lake, British Columbia, Canada - sak_2010_1_5_50m | ecosystem: Environmental > Aquatic > Non-marine Saline and Alkaline > Saline ... | reverse complement strand
AACTCCCCATATCTAAGCTAAGGTGCATGACAGAAACCCTATTTTACGTTATTATGTTCATTAACAACTGAATATTTGGAGTAGCCTAAACCCCTCCTTGTGGGGCATGGTGAAAAGTCCTATCAAGCGTAGAAACCCCGTCGCAGGGTCGCTTGATAGGCCATGTTGAGAAATCGGCATGAGAAGCTTCGGCTTCTACCTGTGGCGGGATTTCTACGCCCGCTAATTACAAGACCTATCAAGCAACTATATGGCAATAATTATTTCAACCAACGGCAAAAAAGCTGTGAAGGTGGACAAGTCCGCCTTCGATCAAGAACATAAACTTCAAGAGTATATTTACGAAAATCCTGAGAGTATTCCACTCTATGAGATCAAGGAAGATATTAGACTACTCATTCTCGCTCGTGAGTTTCCAACAAATAGCGGTCCCATTGACGCTATTGGAATAGATAAAGATGGCGAACTGTATATCGTTGAAACGAAACTCTTCAAGAATCCAGATAAGCGTTATGTTATCGCTCAAGCCCTAGATTATGGTGCGGCACTTTGGAAACACTCAACTGATTTTGATGAATTTTTAGGGATTCTCGATCAAAGTACCCAGAAAACATTTAATTTGAAAATGACTGAAAAGATCAAAGAGTTTTTTGGAATTACCGACGAAGAAGTCTCGCAAGCAATTGACCGAGTGCGATCCAATCTGAACGGAGGTTCGTTCCATTTCGTCATTCTTATGGACGAACTTGATGACAGACTTAAAGATCTCATCCTCTACGTAAACCAGAACAGCCAATTCGACATCTATGCCGTTGAATTTGAGTACTACAAGCATGAGAATCAAGAAATCATCATTCCTCGCATATTTGGCACTGAGGTTAAAAAAGACATAAAGACCGCCAAAGGTTCAGGCAAACTGTGGAACTGGGAATTATTCAAACAGCGTTTAGGAGAGTTTGGAGAAGAGGAAGTAACCGCGGCTGAAAAGATTATAGAATGGGCTGGAAAAAATGATATTGAAATTGACTGGACAAAAAGTCAAAGGGGGTCGTTTATCCCTTGTTTTGAAACTGAGGGCAAAAAGGGATTTTATCCTTTTGCGGTGTCAGGAGATGCGATGGTTGGATGGAACGCTCCCCATCAAGGGGATTATAGTCCACCACCGTTTGATAAGCTAGAAAAACGTTCAGAAATACTGAAACGATTAAAATCAATTAAAGGTGCTACTGTTGATTTGAATAATGTTGATGGATACAGTGGATTAAAGCTACCTCTCCGTGCTCTTGCCGACGAAGATGCTCGCCAAAAATTCTTCTCAGTCTGTTCTTGGATCAAGGAAACACTTAAGACTGAGATATAGAAATCAATTCAACATGATAAATGATGAAATTAGACTCAAAAAATTCATTGATAACAATAGGTGGATTTTTGCCAAAACATATGCCAAGACTGCTCCACATGAGTATTTGGTTTACGATGATTTAGATGCAGAGATGCAAAAAGAATATGACTGGCTTGTAAAACAGATTGAAGAAAAAGGTGTTGATGAGAAATTCTATCAATCAACTTTCAGATATCTCTATGTAGGCGATATGAAGTACTGGGTACACGACTCGGGGGGTAATGATAAGGGGATATTGAACAGAGACCCTGCAGTAAATAAGTATAAATAAAACAAAAAACTCACACGAATGAGAGTTTTTTGTTGGAATAGTCAGTTACTTAAGGAAAAAGCGTTATCAATCCATAATCTCCGTTTTCACCTCCCTTATAGGGCTCTTGGTAGACCCGTGAGCCAGTTGTTGCTTTTTACCGCTACCTTCTGCTCTATTCAAGCAAATCCACCGCACGAGGCGGATGACGGACTTAATTCACAACCCCCGTTCCGAGCCGAAGCTCGAAAATACCAACTCTCACTATTCCGTGGTTAGTATAACAGAACTAAATCACAACAGAAACATGTTTCGTAACCACTCGCGATGTGCCATCATTTGTTCACGCTCATCTGGTGGCAAATGATCAAACTCCCCGTTATATTCTCCCTTGAATGCTATGCTGTGCATTATCGGTTCATCTGCTCGTTCAATGATCTTGAGTAAGAGCATTGATAATGCATCAACCATGTCATCATGTTTTTCTGTACCGAAACCAGTGAGTTGAGTGACTAGAGCTTTTGCTCCTTCTCTCGGGAACAATACTTTACCATTCTGTATCAGATGGCTTACAGCCGCCAGACGAGCGTACTTGTCCTGACCACCGACTTTTACGGCCTCGGCAGGGTAGTTATCCTTTTGAAGTTCTTGAGCAAGCGATGCTTGATACTGCACATCCTCTACATAGAGGTGACCACTGTTTGAAGTGTCTGAGATCAGCTCGGCTTGTTTTTTAGCTTCATCGAATGACAATCTCAGGTTAACTATGTTCGGAAGAATATAAATTTCTAGATTCTTTCTTCGTCCATATACACGCGCCGTTACCATGGCGGTGTAGTCGGCATGGTCAGACTTGGAAATTGCAGGATCTATGCCAGTTGCAGTATATCGTGCGTTATATTCAGGTGGCATATCATCATAATATTTGATCCATTCTGGCTTGATAAGCTGTTCATCCGATGAGATGATTTTAAGTAGATATTCGCGCGACCACGCAATCGGACTCGTAGTCTTTCTCCGTTCCTCCTCAATATCTGCAATTGTTGGATACTTTCCTGGCCACAAAGTTTTGTCATTTTCGTCCAAGAGTGGATACTCACGATATATTCCATCTATTTCTCCAGTTACTATCTTTTGATGGAGACGTTTCAGAAGTGAATCTTCATGAAGCAAATTTCCGATGGCAATTATGCGAGTATGTTTATCTCCAGCTGGGATGACTTCACCAGTTAGCCAGTTGAATGTCTTATCACGACCTTCCTGGGTTCTAACAGAATCAGTGTCTTCCACATCATCCAAGATTATGAGATCAGGTCTATGTTCACCGTGACGCATACCACGAATACTTTGTTCTACTGAACTAATCATGATTTTGGCGTTTAATCTACGAATAATTAGAGCTGTAGCACCCCACTGATTTCTTTCCTCCTCAAATGGTCCAAGATCTTTTCTCAAAAGATCATTGTGCTCTAGTTCACTTTTAATATTCATTAGATATTGTCTAGCTTTCTGCTCCGTCTGTCCGTGAATAATAATGAACTTCTTTTGTTGTACACCTAGAATTGACCATAAGACATATGCAGTGGTGATTATTGTAGATTTGGCAGATCCTCTAAAAGCAACAATAACTGCAAGTTTATTAGTTTTGTCTTCGAGAATCTGGAAGATCTCCTTTTGGAATGGAGCAGTATCGTACTTAATATACTTGTGAAAGTAAACTGGAAAAAAGTACTCAAGACTCTTTCGAACAATTTCCTGACGGAATCGCTTATTTTTTAATACCTGTTCGTAAACTTTACTTCTCCTGCTCTTTCGGCAACTCTTTTTTGAGGATTTCATTTTGATTTAATGATGATCGTAATAATGCTTGGCGGATCATTGACTGTAGCTCCGCTGTTAATGGTTCATTTTTGGGGGACACTGTACCTGAGAGTTCCAGTTTGTTGCTATATCTAGGATTGTTATGAGCTAGAAATAGGCGTATTGCTTCAATTTTCTTTTCGCCAATCAGGGAAAATAATTGTGTTTCGGCAATATCCGAAATGAAAGCTCTTCCTTCACGAAGCGCTTCCTCAACTTCTAAATCAAATCGATTACTTTTTCTTCTCCATCGACACACACTAGAACGTGATGTTCCAGATTTCTGACATGCTTGCTCAATTGTTGGCGTGTGTTTCAACTGCTCTATGAATGCTTGTTTGATTTGGCTTTGTCGGAGTTTGATAGTCTGTTGGCGGCTCATAGTAGTTTTGCTTTAGTACCCAGTAATTTTTCTATCCTCTTCTTGATCACTTCTGTGTATACCTCACTTTTTTCCATCATTCTGAATTTTCTACCAAGCTTTATGGCGGCCGCGCCAGAACTCCCGCTACCCCCGAACGGCTCAAGAACCAAGTCACCTCGCTTTGTCAGGACCTTCAGATATGGGATGAGAAGGGGAAGTGGTTTTGTACCAAAAATAATGCCTTGTCCTGATGACTTTTGGTCGGCGGCAACATGAGAGATAAAGTCAGTTGGGCATATCTTGTTTCCAGCCTTGTAACTTTCCCAATGAGGTTTACCAGAGCTAGCGAGCAATGCGTTTTCATATTCACTTTGAAACAGCTCATCCGATTCAGGATCAAGATTGAGAGAGACCTTGCCACCTGTACCAACCAGAGCAATATCATGTTTATTGAACAACTTATACTTTGCGCTGAAGCCCTGCATTCTATTGGGGACGTGCCACACTATTGTATTTCGATATTTCCAGAACTTCTCCAAGGCATTCCAAATAGTACGTAGGTTCTTGGGATGCTCGAATATGATGATCGAGAAATCAGGTTTTTGGACTTTACTCACATTAGCCATCCACAGGTCGGTGAAGTCATCTGGCAATGTTTCCGTGCCAAGATAAATACGGTTCTTTTTCACACCGAATCCTTTGGTCACTCCGTCTTTGTTGCGAGTCTTACCTTTTAGGTATTGGAGCAAATATGGGGGGTCTGTCAGACACATGTCAGCTTTGACTCCGTCCATCAACTTCAGCATATCCGCTTCAATACAACTGTCGCCGTTCATTAATCTTGAACCGTCAGAGAATTCGTAGACGTCTCCTTTTTTAGTCTTAATGTTCTTGATGTTCAATTTTTCGAGTTCCTTGTTCAGATCAAACATTTCTGGTGTCGAATCAATGCTGAATATCTCATCCAAGTCCTCCGATGTAAAACCTATGTCAGCGAGTATCTTTTCATCGAAGCCTTTGAGAAGGTCAAGATCAAATTCACCGCCGTTCTTGTTAAGCCTAAGATTGAGCTCCTTTTCCTTGACTTCATCTGGGATATTCAAGTACACAACTGGCAGTTCTTTTAAACCTAACTCTTTCGCCGCTTTTAACCTCATGTGACCCCCGATCACAATATTCTTTCTATTTGGAGCACCGTTTACAATTATTGGATCCGCACAGCCAAAACGTCTCAAACTTTCCATAAGCTGTCCTAATTGTTCTTTTGACCATTTTCGGGGATTATATACTGCCGCCTTCAATTCAGACACAAGTATGTATACGATTTTTAGTGAAGCATTCATGTTATTTTTTGTTATCACTAATAATATTCACCTCTGCCAATCGAAAATACAGCTCGATATCTTTTGGAGAGACCTTGTCTGAAGTTATCTTGTCGTAAAGACCGCCGATGACATCGGGGATTCGATCCTTCAACCATTCGTGTATTGTCTGCCAGACCAGTAAATTGAATTGTGGATGTTTTTTCCAATCAGTAAGCGTGTCTTCGCATACTCCGATTGATTCCGCAAAGTCTTTCTGGAAAATCGGCTCTCGATATTGCACAGGAGTGCCTGACCACTTAGCGAATTTTATGAATTCGGTTTGGTGGTGTATCCCAGTTATGGCTGGCAGAATATCGGATTGAATCGGAGTTTCAGTTTGAGTGGAAACCCACTTAGATTCATTGCTAGATTTAGTAGACCGCCTTAGTTTTGTTTTCATGTTATTTTTTGTTATTAATAAAGCCAGATTGGTGATAGATGTCTGGCACTTTTGATATACAAAAAACTGTAAATCAAAGAGACCAAACAATTAAGTTTGATTTCCTCGATTTACAGTTCTTCATTGAAACATCGTATTGGTCGAAGACCAGTGCCTGTTTCAATCAGTTGTTTTCTGTAAACCTGTGTGATAACCCTATCTATCTAATAGACCCTAGCTTTTGTTGGTCCAATAGATCGGATTACCTAACTCCGTACGAGTTAAGGTTTAGTAACACTATTTGACGATCTGACTAATGGTATTATAGCAAAAATTTCCTGAAGTTAACAAATTGGGAGGGGATAACATTGTAAATGACACACGGTCCAGAGGGCGCCTTTTAGTGTGCCAATCATGCCATTTACAAAGATTTGAGAGCGACCGAGATGGGTCATTTCAGTTTACAAAAAGATGCTAGAATACCCTTACAAGGTCTTACCTTGTTTGGTTCTAGACCGGGGAACACAGCAATTTCGCAGAAAGGGCAGAATCGTCCGAAATCGCTCGTGGAAAACAGGACTCGTTACCAATGTATTCATTTAGTACGGACGAAAAAATAAATATATTTTTTATAAAAAGTTTTCAGAAAAAAGTTATACACAGTTTTTTTGTTTTTACTGTTGTAATGTTTCTCCAAATACATCATACTAAGTTAGTAAATAAAATAATTTTTTGTCGAAAAATTATTTTATACTATTAAGAAATATTAATCGCTCTCAATTTCACTATGAAAAAAAGAAAACATGTCGCTCGCAAGAAGACCAAGAAGACAAAAAAGCGCAAAGCCACCAAACGTCGACGATAGCACCGTGAAAACTCTCCGAATACTCGGAGAGTTTTTCGTTACTAATATCGCTATTCCCATGCTATACTGTAATTTCGGTAATCGGAGTAATCCGATCTCTAGAAGTTATCGATTCTTTATATAATATATAATAATACTATGGATGATTTCAAAAAAAATGATAATTTCGGAGGAAATAATTCCTCAAACACTGACGAATCTTCAAAAAGTGGTGGAAATGGTCGGAATCAGGGCGACAGAAGTCTTCGTGACGGGTATGGAAGTCAAAATGGCGGTTCTGGTGATAGATTGAGATTTAATAGATCGAGTAATAAGAGTTCGAAACAGACTCAAATGTTTAACGCGACATGCGCTAAATGTCACAAACCCTGTGAAGTACCTTTTCGCCCGAGCGGTGATAGACCGGTGTACTGCAATTACTGCTTTGGCAAGAATAAAATCGGTAGTTCAAGCGATTTTTTGAAGCGAAATGGTTCAAATAGAAGAGATAATTCAGGCAATAATGCTCCGACAAGAGATCTATCATCACCCCTAGTTTCGGTACAGGCAATGAGTAATAGTCAATTGAGTGAGATGAAAAGACAATTGGATGCTCTCAATGCGAAAGTTGATAAACTCATTGAGATGATTACGAAAGGGCATGCTTCCATAGGTCATATGAATGTGGAAACAAGAACAAAAAAAATGATAGTCAAGCCGAAAAAGACAAAGAAGAAAAGCGCAAAAAAATAATTTATACGTTTTTCAATCATAAAAAAAGAGAGAATATCTCCAAACAGATGCGTATTTGAACGAAGTCTTATAATTTTGGAATTCGTTTTTTTTATTTTCCAAAATCTTGAAGTTATCCACAGTTTGCTATTGACTAGTGAACGACCGTTCACCTATACTATCCATATACTAAAAAGACCGAAATTATAAGCAATAACTAATATAAATACATAAATACCATGAGTAGATATCAAACAATAAAAGCCATACAAGTAGAACTTAGTCGATTGAATAGAGACATTGATCTCAAAATCATCAAAGGTCTTTCGTATATCCGCGAATCCAGACGTCATAAATTCCTAAAGTCCCAACTTTCGCAACTCCGACCGCGCACATCATGGTTCGTTCGTCCGCTAAGCTATTTGTCCGCATTCATGTTCTAATATACCCATGCTCAATTCATACAAACAAAAGATTCTGGGTTTTTATAAAGACAATAAACGCATGCCGACTTATACCGAGATTATGAGCTTAGTCGGATTCAAGTCCAAAAACGCCGTTTATAAACTTGTGGCGAAACTTGTCGAAGAAGGCGTGGTCAGTAAAGACGATAGCGGTCATTTGATACCCAATAAACTTTTTGGTGAGATTCCAGTCCTTGGCCTCGTCGAAGCCGGATTTCCGTCGGCGGCTGAAGAAGAGCTTCTAGATACTATGAGCTTGGATGATTATTTGATAGAGAATAAAGAGGCGACTTATATGCTCGAGGTCAAAGGCAACTCTATGATCGACGCCGGGATACAAGAGGGTGACCTGGTTATTGCCGAGCGCAGGAATAATCCCAAAGTTGGAGATATTGTTATTGCCGAAGTAGACGGTGGTTGGACTATGAAATATTTTCGCAAAAAAGGGGATCAAGTCTATTTGGAACCTGCGAATGCAAAATACAAGCCGATTTTTCCTGAAGGGGAATTGAAGATTGCCGCGGTGGTGAAGGGGGTGATTAGGAAGTATTAGGAGTGTACGAGGAAATCGTACATTTAGGATTGTATGATGCTAGAATGGTCGGGTCGAATGTTATAAGAAATAATTACATTTATAATATATGGAAAATATAGAAAAACATTTAGCTGTTTTTGAAGGTAAAAAAATAAGGAGACATTGGGATATTGGAAAAGAAAAATGGTATTTTTCAATCGTTGATGTTGTCCAGTCGTTAACTATACAAAGTGATTTTCAGACTGCAAGAAAGTACTGGAATAAATTAAAAGAAAGGCTTAGATTGGAGGGAAATCAGTCGGTGACAAAATGTCACCAACTGAAAATGATGGCTTCAGATGGTAAATATTATCTTACTGACACCGCTGATACTGAGGTGTTATTTCGTCTTATTCAATCTATACCATCTCCAAATGCAGAACCGTTTAAATTGTGGTTAGCTAGAGTTGGATATGAAAGGATTCAAGAGATAGAAAACCCTGAACTTGCTCAAGACAGGATGAAACGGATATATGAACACAAGGGTTTTTCAAAGGGCTGGATTGATAAAAGGTTGCGTAGCATTGCTATCAGAGAGAATTTGACTGATGAATGGCAGGAAAGGGGTGTACAAAAAGAAAGCGATTTTGCCATATTAACCGCGGAAATTTCGAAAGCTACATTCGGTATGACGCCGTCAGTTTACAAAGAATATAAAGGCTTGCAAAAGAAGAATCAAAATTTAAGAGATCATATGGATGAACTTGAACTCATTTTTACCATGCTCGGTGAAAAAGTTACAACGGAGATATCTGCAAATGAAAAGCCGAATACATTACCGGAAAATAAAATAGTAGCACAAAGAGGTGGTAGGGTTGCAGGCAACGCTCGCATAGAAACAGAGAAGGAAATTGGCAGGAAAGTCAGTACGCGGAATAATTATTTGAAAGGTGGAGACCTAAAACAATTAAAATAATTTTAATATCATGAATAATTACAATGGAACTATTATTGAAGAATCATTAGATGACAAATCCGTACTTAAAGAGGCTAAAGAATATGGAATTTCACTTGGAATACCGAAATATCAGGTAGATTTTCATAGAGACTAATCAATTAGGAAGGATGATAAAACCACTTACCATACGATCTTTCCCGCATGCGATCTTGCATGTCGACGGAGATTCATTTTTCGCTTCATGTGAAGTCGCCAAGAATCCTGCTTTGCGTGGTAAGCCTGTTGTGACGGGTAAGGAACGCGGGATAGCATCTTCTATGAGCTATGAAGCCAAGGCACGCGGTGTGACAAGGGCGATGCGACTTTGTGAGATAAAGAGGATTTGTCCCGATGCTATCATATTGCCGTCAGATTATGAGACATACAGCTTGTATTCCAAAAGGATGTATGAAATAGTCCGAAGATACACTCCCGATATAGAAGAATACAGTATCGATGAATGTTTTGCCGATCTGACTGGAATGAGACGGCCGAATAAAATGTCCTATGAGGATATGGCCATACGGATAAAAAATGAGCTCGATACGGAGCTCGGCATGACATTTTCTATCGGACTTTCTCTCAATAAAGTCATGGCGAAAGTCGGGTCCAAATGGAGGAAACCATCGGGGCTCACCATCATTCCTGGTTACAATATTCATTTATATTTGGCGAAATTGTTTGCGGGAAAAATATGGGGTATAGGTCCGAATACTACCGAATATCTCTCGAAGCTCGGTATTCATACGGCATATGATTTCGCTGTGAAAGATATGGACTGGGTCAAATCACATCTTTCAAAACCATTTCAGGAAATACACGGTGAACTTAACGGGAATTTTGTGTATGAATTGACACTTGGACAAAAAAGCGATTATGCTTCCATAAGCAAAACGAAAACATTCACGCCACCATCGACGGACAAATCATTCATATTTTCTCAACTTTCGAAGAATGTGGAAAACGCTTGTATCAAACTTCGCCGTCACAACCTATTTGCCAAGCAATGTGCGTTTTTCTTGAAGACTCAAGATTTCCAATATCATGGCACAGAAATTGTTCTCACAAGTCCTGTCAGTGTACCACAGGAAATCCTTCATGTTATAAGAGGTAAATTCGATGAGCTTATCAAACCGAATATTCAATATCGCGCGACTGGAATAGTGCTCATGAACCTAGTTCACGACAATCCGAAAACTATCGATCTTTTCGGTAATTCTTCGCGTATTGAAGGTGCCACGAAGATATTCGATGCTATAGATAGTGTATCGGAAAAGTATGGCAAGCATGCGGTTTTCTTGGGTTCTAGTCTCCGCGCTATGCAAAACCCAGCGCATACTGGCGAAAGAGGAGAAAGTTCAGAGAGGCGAATGAATCTATTTCAGGGCGAGACGGCGAGGAGGAGGATTGGGATACCTTTTTTAGGAAAGGTCATTTGAACATAATGAAAGATGATATGTCGCTGGGCGAATAAACTACAATTTAATATTGGTAAAAATATTCACGTCTTTCATTTCGCAAAGAATTCTCGCTGGCGTGTCCGCTAGTATTCCCTCATTTGCCGACGCTCTTTTAAGCGTGTCTTTTTTTTCGGCACCACTGACGAATGAAACCGCAAAAAAAACTTGATCGCGCAGAAACGGAATAGTAACCGTGACACGCAATGGTAATAAATTCTTTGCGCCGGCATTGTATCCAACTGCCCATCTATGACCCTGAAAATGCTTGAAAAACAACGATTTGTCATGAGGATATGGCATCATTCCCGCCACATGACCATCTGATCCTATGCCTATTGTCGCGATAATAGGCGCGCTCGGATTGTGAACGCGCCAGTTCTTGAGTTCTCTATCGAATCTCTCGCCATGATCTTCTAGTGATTCATTATTTTTCATGCGAATGTCGATGAACTTCGCGCCACTTCCACGCGCCTTCCCGTAAAATCCTGTCGCCATTATCTGAGAAAAATTACATTCATTTTCATCTTTTGAATGCCGCTCGTCCAGAACTGTTATTGTCGCGTTCTCATGAATTATTGTCGTGTCTATGAAATTAAGTAAAGCCAATGAAGAACCGCCGGAAAGCATGAGAAGATAGGGTGCATTTTTTAATGTACCAAGCTTTCTATTCAAGGCCTTTACAGTCTCATGAATCAGTTTTTTACTGGAATACGTGTTGATTTTCATGATATATTGTCGTATATGAATTATACACCCACATTAGCACTATTCGGTCTGGGACGCATGGGCGGACAAATCGCGCGCAGATTGCGCGAGAAAAAGTTCAAAGTTTTCGCGTGGAATCGTTCGCCAAAACCGGTTGCCGAATTCAAGATATCCGGCGGGTTTGCTTCGAGCGATATCGGGGAAGTAGTGAAAAAGCTAGACAAGTATGCAAGTTTGCAAGGCGCAAGTGTGAAAGTGCGCAAGGCGCAAGGCGCGAGTACACAAGCGAAAAATCCGAGAATTTTCTGGATAATGTTGCCTCACGGGATTGTTGATGATTTTCTTTTCGGTAAAGATCATCTCGCTCCATATTTAAGAAAAGGGGATATTATTATTGATGGCGGTAATTCCTTCTATAAGGACAGTATGTGTCGAGCGATTAAGCTAAAAAAGAAAGGTATTCACTTCTTCGATTCCGGAACTTCCGGCGGGGTATGGGGCGAGAAAAATGGTTTTGCCATAATGGTTGGCGGTCCGAAAGAAAAATGGAAATATATTGAACCGATAATTAAAACGCTTTCAAGCGGTGATAATTACGGATATGTCGGTAGGGCCGGTGCGGGCCATTTTACGAAAATGATACATAATGGTATCGAATATGGCATGATGGAAGCGATTGCCGAAGGTTACGCGGTTTTGAACGCAAGCATATTCAAACCCGACCTGGCGCTTGTCACGAAGATTTATCAACAGGGCTCGGTCGTGCGAAGCTGGCTTATTGATCTATGCAGGAATATTTTCGAGCATGAAAATATCGCAAAGACTTCAGGACTAATCGACGCGACCGGTGAGGGTGAATGGACAATCAAAACGGGCAAGGAATTGGGCGTGGATGTCAGAGTTATTGAAGACGCTTTCAAGGTGAGATTGGAATCCAGAAATCCGAAGAATCAAAAGAAGTTCTCAAATAAAATCGTCGCGCTCTTACGGAAGCAGTTCGGTGGACACAAAGTACACTAAAACATGGCAATTATATTTTTAATCGCGATCGCCACATTTATTGCAACATTATTAGGAGGTCTTTTTGCCCTTAAGTTAAAAGACAAATTGCACTTGATTCTCGGCTTCTCCGCGGGTGCCGTTATCGCTGTAGCGTTTTTCGATTTGATACCCGAATCGTTGGAATTGGGCGGAAAATATTATGATAATGTAACAATACTGACCATTACGGCCATAGGTTTTCTTTTATATTTAATTCTTGATCGTATTATCTTTCTTCATTCTCATAATTATCCAAGTTGTGAATTCGGGGAATATGCAACTGAACATTCCGCGATGGATTCAAAAAGGGAAAAGTTAGGAATTTTCCGCGCAAGTAGTCTATGCACGCATAGTTTTCTCGATGGTATGGCAATTGGTCTTGCATTCCAGGTTTCGTCAGTGGTCGGATTCATAGTGGCTATTGCGGTTTTAACCCATGATTTTTCCGATGGTATTAATACCGTAAGCATGATTCTTCGCGGTACAAATGATATAAAAAAAGCCATGAACTGGCTAATCGCCGACGCTATTGCTCCCGTTATTGGTATCATATCCACCTTACTTTTTACCGTTTCCGAGCGAGGACTGTCTATTATTCTCGCCTTATTTGCCGGATTTTTCCTCTATATCGGTGCGAGCGATCTTATTCCCGAAAGTCATCACGCTCATCCGAAATTTCTGACGACAATCATGACCTTGCTTGGCGCGATAGTCCTGTATTCGGCGATATATCTCGCGGGTGTTTAGCGATGGTAAATTTCAATAATTCACGCGCGGTCATTTATACTTTTTACCAGGGGTACTTTTTTCCTTCGAACCAGAATTGCCCCGTCTCTGGTCTGGAGATCGCGAGCCGGTAAATATGTTCTGCCGCCTCACTTGGTTCGATATCCGCCTCTGGTCCGCCCATATCGGTTTTGACCCAGCCAGGATGAATAGATGATACGATAATGTCTTTCTTCTCATGAATGAAACGAGCCGCCAGAGTGCGTGTGTACATATTCAAGGCGGTTTTCGATATCTTATAAGCGGGATAGTGAAAAGGGAAATGCGATGAATTGGCGAATTCAATCTCAGTTTCTTTTTTTCCGCCGAGCGAACCCGCTGATGATGAAATATTCACGATATGTGCCGAATCGCTCAAGATCAAAATATTACGTTCAGTCCAATCGATAGTTCCGATGAGATTGATTTCAAGAGTCTCACGGAGTTTTTCAATATTCACGCGCGTCTCGTCTTCATCCAAGAGCGCCCCGGCATTATTCACGACAATATCAATCTTAACTTCTAGTGCCGCGATATCGTTCACGCATTTTTCGATTGATTGCGATTCCAATAAATCCAATTTGAACATGGTCAAATTTTCATGCGAATAGGAAATCGGAGTATTCAAATATGTGCCGATAACTTTGTAACCTTCGGTGAGAAATCTCTCCATAAGTGCGTATCCTATACCCTTGGATATACCCGTAATCAATACATTTTTCATAAAGACATTCTAACATAATTCACTCATATCGCAGAGCTTCAATCGGATTCAATCTAGACGCTTGCCTGGCGGGGTAATAGCCAAAAACGATACCGATAGCCGCGGAAACGCCGAATGCCAAAAGAATTGCCGGCATGGATATGGATGTCTCCAGAACACCCAACGATGTTACCGTATACGCGGCGAGCCATCCAATCGCGATTCCGATCGCACCGCCGATCACAGTCAAAGTAACTGCCTCAATCAGGAATTGAATATTGATATCACGTCTTCTGGCGCCAATCGCTTTACGAAGTCCAATCTCTTTTGTTCGTTCGGTAACAGTAGTGAGCATCATATTCATGATGCCGATGCCGCCAACAAGAAGGGAAATTCCGGCAACGGAACCGAGCAGTATAGTAAATGTATTTGTAACGCTTGAAGCCGCCGATACGATATCCGCCTGATTCATGACATTGAAATCGGCAGACGTGATATCAGAAATATGATGCCGTGAAAGCAGAAGATTGGTAATATCATTCTGGACTTGAGTCATGACAGTTGAATCTGACGCCGATACGCTGATATTCGTAACATATGAAGAATCTCCGAGAAGAAAGGCCTGCGCGCTGGAAAGTGGGACATATATGGCGTCATCCTGATTGCCGAATCCACTGCCGCCTTTTGATTTCGTCATTCCAATAATTCGAAATTGAAGGCCATTGATACGTATGATTTGTCCAATAGGGTTGGAGTCCGCACCGAATAAATCATCGCGGGCTGTTGGGCCTATCACCGCGACCTTCGCGCGATTACTCACGTCACGATCTGATATGAATGATCCTTCATCAATGAAAACGTTGTGGACGATTGAATAACCGGAAGTCACACCAGTCACCGAAGTGTTTGTGTTCGTTCCCTTCGCGGTAATCTGATATCGTCCTGAAATTTCCGGGGATATCGCGCTAATATTTGCTATCTCGTCCGCGATTGCCGTGGCATCCGTCAAGGTAAGCGTACGCGAGGTGCCCCGACCCGTCGATACTTGATAACCGACGCCGCGTTGCGCGCCGGGGTTGATAACAATCAAATTGGAGCCGATGGATTCTATACTGTTTTGAATCGTGCTTTGCGCGCCTTGTCCGATCGATACCAGAATGATAACCGAACTAATACCGATAATAATACCCAGCATGGTAAGAGCCGTACGCACCTTGTTGGCGGTTAATGCGGATAGTGTTTCATGAAGTATGTCTTGAGTAGTCATAGATGATAAAATTTGTTTCCCGTATTTTTAAATTAATGTTTAATAACGCGTTTTTCATGATTGTTCCCGTCTTCTACGATTTTTCCATCCCTAATATGAATGATTCGATCCGCATGTTCCGCGATCTCTCTTTCATGAGTGATTAAAATTATGGTGCGATTCAGATCCTTGTTTAATCTTTGAAATGTTCCCAGGACAATATCACCGGTTTGCGTGTCAAGATTGCCGGTCGGCTCGTCAGCGAGAATAAGAGAGGGATTGTTTACCAAAGCTCGGGCAATGGCAACACGCTGAATCTGACCACCTGATAATTGATTTGATTTATAGTTGAATCGGTCCTCATCGAGTCCGGCACCCGCCAAGGCTTTCTCCGTCAATTTCAATCTTTTTTCATGTGGCACATTCGCGTAGATAAGTGGCAACATGACATTTCGCAGAACGGTAGCGCGAGGAAGAAGATTGAAAGCTTGGAATACAAAACCGATCTTATCCCTCCGAATTATCGCTAAATCATCATCGGATAATTTCGACACATCCTGACCGTCAAGTTTATATATTCCAGAAGTTGGCGTGTCAAGCGCTCCCAATATATGCATAAGCGTGGATTTTCCTGATCCTGATGGTCCCATAATTGCCACAAATTCGCCATCATTTATCGTAAACGACAGACCGCGCAAGGCATGCGTTTTGTTACCGCTATTTTCATACGTTTTTGTAATATTTTTTATTTCTATCATTTCGTTATGCGCGTGATTCTTCGCTGTTTGCGTATACTGTCGAATAATCGTGTTATCTTCCGACAGTTGTTCGGAATGCGCCGCCGGTCGCGCTTGCTCCCGTGCGTGCTCCGCCAAAACTATTCAAGATACTCGGCGCCGCGGTCGTAGTCGTTTGAGTTGTGGCAGTTGATGTTGTGCGTGTTACCACCCACTCTTTGTCGGAAAGTCCGGATAATATCTCGGTATTCGTGTCATCACTTTGGCCGATAGCGACGATTTGTTGTCGCGGCGCCACGGCAGATGAAATTGTCAGGGTACGATTTTGTGTTCGTGGAAGAGATGATGATGCAGTTGTGGTTGAATTCGGAAGAGTATCGAATATTTGAACATAATTCATATTGCCAAGCGTTTTCACGGCACTTGTCGGCACGACAAGCACATTTTCCAATTTATTTGTAACTATTGTGGTGTTGACGCTCATTCCCGGTCTTACGCGATCATCTTTCGTGTCTATGGAAATTTTCACATTATACGTAACAACGCCTTGAGTCACAGTGCCGACTAGGTCAACTACGCTGACCGTGCCATTAGCGTCGAAGTCATCAATGGCATCGAAAGTGATAATCACCGGTTGTCCGACTTTGACTTTTGCGGCGTCTATTTCATTCAAGGAAATAATCGCCGTCTTGCTGTCTCCGATCAAGGTCGCTATAGTTGTCCCACTTCCCGCCTGGGAATACACGCTTACCGGTATTCTGCCGATTATACCGTCGAATGGCGCACGAATAAAATAATTGGCATAAGCTCTTTCTTTTTGTTGCAAGGATAGTTGCGCGGATTCAATGTCCAGAACATCCGCGCCATTTACGAGCGTCGTCAAAGCATTTGTGCCGCTTTGAATGGCATTCTGCGCAGAAAGGACACTCGCGAGATCACTATTTATTTGACTTGACCAAGTATTGATATTCGTCTTGGCGGTAGAAGCGGAAGTTGATAGATATTCTGGCTGTGAAGTCGTGATATACGTGATTGTATTCTGCATATTTTGAAGAGCCTGCGACACTTCTTTCGTGAGTGAATATGTGTCGGCGATTAATTGTGATATGCTTGATGTCGCGCTTGATCTACTAAGTTCTCTATATTCTTCAAGAACGATCGAGTATTTATTATGGGCCTTATCAAAACTAATGCCAGCTGTGTCGCGATACGTCCGCGCGGTGGGGATAAGGTTGGATGAGGCCTGATCACTCAGAAATCCGCTTTGTCCGTATAACATATCCTTCATTCCTGCAATCACTGTCGGCAGATCAAGAAAAACATTCGCCACGGAATTGAAAGCGTCACTATATGATTTTGTCAAAGTGTTTTGCGCGCTCGTAAGATCGGTCGCTTTCGGCGCGGCGGTTAATTTCGCCATCGAAATTCTCGCGCTTTCCAGATCAGCTATCGCTTGTGTCGGATCGATACTCGCGATAAGATCCCCGGCATTCACATGCTGGCCCACGGAAACCTTTATGGACTGTATCATTCCGGACGCCTGACCTGTGATATCTAGCTGATTGACCGCGGACACTTGTCCAGTTCCAGTGACTGTTTGCGTGATACTGCCGGTTGTCGCGCGAGACAAGACATATTGCGGTGTCGTGCCGGTAGCCGTTAAGGAATTGTAAATATAATAGCCGACAATAATCGCGATAATCCCGACAATGGTACTCCGAACTTTATGTTTCGTAATATACGCGCGTATATTCGAATAAAAATTTTTCTTCATATTAAGGTTATTTATTTCATTCTCATCCTTATATTTGTTGATGAAGAAATATTTTGGCCAGGCAGCACTGTCGGCTGGGGAGGCGTTATCCTAATAAGCGAAGCGTGGATAATACCCGAATCATCGGGATCACCTATTACGACGACGGATTTACCGACTTCAAGATCTGAAGTTGTAGCGGCACCGCTCATTTGTCTAATATTCGTCTTATCGTCAATGATGACCGATTTCTCGACTTCTGCCGTGCCTTTGATGACAATATTCGGCAATTGCAATGAGATTATTTCTCCGACGGCGCCATGTGTATTGAACATATCGTCGCGATTGTTTCTCATGGGTGAGAATGCCGAATGCGGTCCCGCGAAATTCTGATTGTAATTCTTGTCAAAACGGTATGAGAATTGCGCGCGTCTCTGGCCAAGTTCCATGCCGCCGGCGAAAACGCATAGAAGCGCTAGAATAACTCCTAAAATAATAATAATGCTCCTGAATTGTTTTGATTGAATGAGATCTTTCATGTTTGTTATTAATTAATAATTTATAATAATCTCGATAATAATAACGACTCCCGATCAGATACTGTCCTTGAAATCATTCTCAACATATTCGCCATAAGTAAGAGAATCCCCAACACGCACGCAGTCTCAAAAATTGGCAACGATTCGAGCATTGAAAGGATCAAAGCCTTCCAGTTCGAAAATATTGATATACCTTCTGAAAAGAAAAGTGAAATATATTTGTTGAATCCCGAATATTGTATCGCGTTTATAAGCCATATTGTCCCTGGAATTATGGCAACAAAAGCGGAAGCGCAAACAACAAAATAACCGATGAGACGAATTCTGATTCGTCTCAATTCAATGTTTTGAATTCGCGAAATGACTCTATTCGCAATACATTCCGGCGCTTTGTCTCGATAACAGGCGGCGAGTATTGAACGATATTGTTCGAATAATGATCCCATTACCAAGTAGTACGATCCTAAGCCTCATATTGGTGCAGAAGTATTTTCTTCAATTGCGAAAGCGCGCGGCGATGCCAACTTTTTACGGTGTTTATCGATCTACCCATTGCTACGGCGATCTCATTGAATGTCATGTTTTCATAGTAATGCATATAGAGGATATTTCGATAATCCGGATGCAAATCTTTTTGTATACGCGATATTACTTGAACGGTCTCCATGTGTTCGAAAACCTGATCTGGCAGTGGCTCTGTATCCTCGATGGAATCTGAAAATGGTATTTCGTCAACATAATTATCAAGATCGGAAAACGACAATATTCGTCTCTTCTTTACTTGGTCAAGCGCCGTGTTTCTCGCGACGGCGAAAAGCCAGGGCTTGAATGTCATACCCTTTCTGAAACGCTTCACATTTTTCCACACTTTGAGAAATGAATCTTGAGTGATATCCTCGGCATCCTCTTTATTATCCGTGTATTGTTTTACAAAATTGAAAATGATATTCACGTATCGGCGCATTATTTTCTGGAAGGCGTTATTATCTTTGCCTTTGATCGCCTCGATAAGAATCTCATCGGGTATTTTGCAGTCGTTATCGTTTATTTGATTTTGCATATGAATTTGAGTTCAGCGATATCATCCGCGGACAATTCTTTTCCTGTCCCATCATTCAGGCGATACATGATAGATCCCGGACTTTTCACATGTCCAAGTCCAAGGGCGTGACCAAGTTCATGTTCCAGGACTCGCACAAGCTGATCTGTATCACTGAATTGATAGATATTGACACGTCTGCCCGCGGAATCGCTTACATATTCACCTTCGCTGAACTCTTCGCCGGTGGATGAACCGATGGTATTGTATGTTTTTACGTTTAATTTGAGCTCATTCGCCAACCTATTCATGATAGTTACGACGGAATTCAACGTGTCAACCAAACTATTGAATATTTTCTGTCTATTATTAAGCGCGGTCGCAATGGCATTCAACCGTGTTCTCTCTTGTTCCAATTGTGAAAATTCGGTCGCAGGCGCGCCGCCTTGAGAATTCCAGTATTTTACCTGATCATCATATGCTTTTTTTCTTGATGTAAAAGCGTCCAGATCCACCTGGACCTCAGCTTTTTCTCTTTGATATGTAACGAATAGGGAATCGTACTTCGCTTTCAAAGTATCATATGTGTTCTTATCATCTTTTATGACTATTCCCAAGCTTGCCATTTCTTCCGTCGCTTGCTGGCGATAGTCATATATTAGATTTATTCTTAATATATCCTGGCTGTTATCGTTGACGGAAGTTATCTTCTGGAAAAGTATCCTATCAGACGCGAGTTCCCAGGCAGTGATAGCCTGTTTGATAAAGACGGTAAATTGTTCTTTGGTCATGCCGAAATGATCGTCTACTGTTCCCAAGGAATATAATATCGGTTTTGAACACGGTGCCGGCGTGAAATACGCGACCACCCCGTCAGCAATATTATTGACATAAGTCGTTATCTGATCCTGATATTGTAAATATCCGAAGATAATCGCGATAACGACGATCGTAATGGCTATATCTATCAATATTTTTTTGAAAAGGCTCATGGAATAAGCAAAAAAAAGATCGCAATATGAATGATATCGTAATCTGCCCAATCAATCAAAGGGATCTTTCAATGATGGATATATCCCGCGAATAGGGATTAATTAATAGCGTTTCCATCTTGAAACACAATCATACCTTTTTTCTTCAACTCCTTGAAGAATTCATTTGTTGGTACGGCGATATCCGGCGCGAAACTGCCTCTCGCGTTAATTCTACCGTCGAGGATCATTTGCGCGATAATTGACGCCGGAAATCCAGTATCAACATTACATCCCGCATCGGACCAGCCAGGTAATGTTGAAACTATACATTCCATGCGAGTGATTTTGATGGATCCCTCTTTGTCTTTTCCTGAGACTTCAACCCATAAGTTTTCTTTTTCGGTATAGTTTTCCGGTCTAGGCAATTTGGTCAAAATCCTCGAAAGAGCGTCAACTGGTCTGATCTCGGTCTTTTCAAAAGTCAGCAAGTCTTTTTGACCAAGACCAAGTTCTATTATTTTTCGAAGGACTTCCAGAGAATGATCCGGAAAACCAGCATAGAATCTGATATTCTTCGGCTTGTATTCCTTATAATCCTGCATGAAGGTATATGTCTCGGGATGGCGGACCAAGTAACATTTCTGAGATCCAATTTCTCGGAACTCTCTGATCACTTCCGTGTTAGACGGAATCTTTTCCAACCACTGTTCGTTTTCCACGAGAGGCGCGGCGTCGGTTAATTCTTCGATAATGCTTTCAATGGAAAACGGCACGACGAATTTTTTCACATTAGAATCCCAAGCGAAGCCGAGTTCGATCGTGTCGATTTCATTGAATGATTCAGATGCGTATTTTAACATGATATTATTAATACCCGGCGTTGAACCACAGCCGGTGATCGCGGTCAAATCAGCGTCCTTGAAATTCGGATGCATGGAGATCTGTGCTTTCGTCATGGGAACATCGGAACCGAGATCTATAACATGGCGTTTTTCTTCTATACAAACTCTATAAACATCATGATTCCAATCACCTTCGGCGCAATTAACGACGATTTTTGACAAAGTCTTATTAACAAGCGATTTAACCTCATCATATTTTCTGAGGTCAATGAATTCAAAGGGCGTGCCGGGATATTCCGAAAGATTGGATTCGGAACCGTCACGGTATAAGTCCGCGCAAAAAACTTTATATCCCGATTCGAGTAGATCACGCGTAACTATCTTTCCTTGCATGCCGCTTGAGCCAATCACAAGAAAATCATATTTCATCATTTAGATTGTGTAATTAATTTTGCTGATAATTTTTTCAATCATTATCTCTCAATTATACATCATATAAATAAAAAATGTTTTGACAAAAGTAATTTTCCTGATAATATCGTTGTCGGACGATAACAATAAAATAAAAAAGGAGAAATTATGGCTATTGTGCAATTAGCGATGGATAATCTTTCATTTGATTGTCCGGATCAACCGCGGGGCGTATTTTCGGTAAGATGCGTTGAACATAAGTTTAGCGGGCAATTTGACTTCATTTTTGATTTGCGTGAACAAGCCGTAATAATCATGAAAAAAGGCGTGGTTTATGCGGAGCAAAAAAACGGCGTGCCGAAACATAATTCTGGTCGTGGGCAACAAGCGATTCTCCGAGCTTTCAATGAACTATTTCAGGCTTCGCAACAAAGTATTGAATCTTGTAACGGAGATGGGTTTATCGGTATATCCGCCGATTGGGGTTACAATTATCCTTTTGATCTTCAATGTTCCTGCAATATCTAGCTCACTCTTTACCATATTCAGTTCAATACCGCGATTCTCTCATTCCCGCGGTATTTTTCATTGAATGGAAACATTGGCGAAATACGGGTATAAAATGCAGATCCAAATTTTTGGGAAGAATATGAAAATACGAGCTTTTGCGGTCAAGTGATAGAGAGAATCAAAGAGAGATTGTACAAAAACGAAAATGAATCTTTAAAAATAGCGGTGTAATCAATTTCAAGTCATGATTTTGTCGTTAAAAAATCTTCATAAATATTTTTGTTTGAGAAATAATTAAGCCCCGCCATCACAATGTGATATGCGGGGCTTATTAAAACTATCAGTAAACCGGTTCGAAACGAATCGGTCGAGGATCATCACACTCTGTCCAGGTACCGTCGGGGTCCTGGCGTTCCCAACGAACTTCGTAGGACAATAAGGTCCTTCCGAGTCTGACCGAATAATGTTTCCCGAGAGGATCGTTGCTTTGGTGAGAGTTTTGATTGATGATATTGATCAATTCCTCTCTGATCAACTCAACTTCGGTACCCGTGTTTTTCTGAAACTGTCCGTTGTGCCGATGTCCGAAGGCAATCGCGCGAAAGACAGTATGGGCATTCACTGCCCATTTCACTTCCTCCCAGTCCTCTTCTTTGGCCCACCGAAAGGCCCGGGTAAAATTCCAAGCAGCCCGATTGTTGGACTCCCGAACTAACACGATTTTGTCGCCGATTACCGGGGGGAGCATAGGCTGATCCTGGTTCAAAATGATTTGACCAAGTCTTCCAACCTCCAGTACGCCACCTTGACCGTCGTGGCAGAAGATATCTCCAGGATCTCCATTCCTGACAAAGAAATACCTGTTGGATGGTATTGTCGCAACGGTGGCGAAAACTAAGTTATTGGTAGGAAAATATTTTGTCATATTTCCTTTCGTATCCTCTATTTTCCTTCATGGAAGGAGAAGGTAGTGGATTGTTTTTGATTTCCACTAGCATATGCCTATCCACCGCCGTGTGGCGAAGGGAGCCCTCATTTCAAGGAACTAAGTAACAGTATAGCACAACGAAGTTATATTGTCAATAGACTGTGCGTGGGGATCATAAATGATTTCACGTAGAATATAATCGGATTGCTAGAATAGATAGGCTATTATTATCCGTATGGAAAAATAGGCGTAGAATATCGTGGCAATTAACATTATAATATTAACGAATAAGCCGGGACGAAGTTGTGGTTGAAGGCGGAAATTGTTCATGTATATGAGAACCGGTATATATATTGCCATTGTAATACCACCCAGTACCGCGCTAATCGTGAGGAAGATTAGCGGTTGTTCCAACGGTAAAAGTAATGCGCTTAACGTTACTATACCTAGAATAAGTCCATAGTAAAGATGGCTGAGCGAAACATTTTTTAATTTTATTAGGTGTTTTTGAAATGGTCCAACTCTGGCATTAACATACAAAATATCAGAAACAATTCTGGTAAAAGCATCGATAACGGTCCACATAACCGAAAATAACATGAGAAATGACATGACCAGGAAAAGATTGAAACCGAATGTACCCCAATTCTCAGCGAAAATATGCGCTTGAACGACAGCGACATTCAAGCCTTCCGGTATAAGTCCTTTTGGGGTGAGCACCGCGTACGCATTCACACTCAAGAGCACGAGTGTAATGACTCCGAGTAACCAGAAAATGAAGACCTGGTCAATTCTGACAAATCTCATCCATGCTCTCCAATGAACCATATTTTTGTTATTGGGGTCGAATGAATAGCTCTTGAATGAGACGGCTTCAATTTTTCCGGTTATAGGGTTCATAATTCGACCGACATATTTGCCCATGCCGACTTCCTTGTCTCTGTACCAGAGTGAGACGCAGAGATTGAGAAGACCACCGGCGCCAGCAAAGACGATGGCGGCCAAAAATATCGGTAAGTTCGCATCAGATGGTATGCTTCTCACGTCAATAATGTCCAGAGTAAATGCTTTGAAATCGGCTACGGAAATAGTGAGTACGCTTGATATTACTAGTAGAATGAAAAATGTTGGCACTATGATTTTCAACGATTTTTCTAGGACCGCGTATGCTGTTTTACCCGTGAATGTGAGAACGATGACCAGAAGTAAACTCATGACTGCCCACCAGAGATAATCTCCGAAACCGAAAAGCTCACGAAGTGTTGTACCGATTGCCGCCGCCCAGCCTGGCCAGACATAAAGTAAAACGGCTGAGAGTAACCAAAACGGTGCAAACCATTTGAAAATTCTAGAAGAAGAAGTGAAAAAACTTTCACCAGTTGCCAATGTATGTCTCGCGACTTCATGGTTGATGAATAGTTGGAATGTTATGCCTACTATCGCCATCCAGAGAATGCCTAATCCGTGTCGTGTAACTAGATGTGGCCACATGATAAGTTCACCGGTACCTATGGCGAGACCGGTTATCACAATACCGACGCCGAGAGCTTTGCGCCAATTTGGAGGTTCCGGTAAATCTCTCAGTTCTTTTTCTCCATAATGATCGATCATGACTCTATTTTACGCGAATTATTAGACATAGCCCAAATATTATATTTCAATATAAAAGGCAATGTCTTTCTTTTTATTATTAAGAACAGTTTGCTCACTATCAAATAAATAGCGGATACCCGCGCGATGATCATTGTTGTTTGCATGAAAATATCTATTAATTGTCAATAATTATTCCTTTTAAGTATAACACGAGAGAGTATATATTATGTAAAATGAAATGAAAATTTTAAAACCTTTGAATAGTCGAGCAGAGTGACATATGGATATTTATGAGGAATATTGAAATAATCTGGATAAATGAAAGCCGTTATCTTGTTCTTCCCACATTGGGCTAAACAAAATAACGGCGATGATTTACGCGAGATCAAGAACTACTTTTTCAAGCACTAAGGTCACTTCCTCGGCGGACATATCTTTCTTAAATCTCATTGATGGACCTATCGTGATGTTAACTCGTCTCCAAAGGCGGAGAAAAGGATATCTGGCGACCTCTTTATTTGGTGCAACTTTGTCCGTACCGTTAACCCATATGGGCATGACTAGGGCTTGCGTATGCGTGGCCAGAAACGCGGCGCCGTTTTTGAATCGGCCAATCTTTTTTCCATCTCTGCCGACAAGAACATTGTCAGGGGAAAATTTGAAAGTTCTCCCGCCTTCGGGAAACACTATGACAATAGATCCTGATTTGAGAATATTGCAAGCGCGCAGAAGGGCACGACTTGTTGATCTAGGGTCATGTCGATTGACAAGAATAAGCCTCGGTTCCATGAGACGGAACGCTTTTCGCCTGTAATTTGATATTTCGGCGATATTCCACGGTCCGTATTTCGGACGAAAAATATACCATTGGAAAAATAAGCCGATAAGAAGAAGAGGTTCCAAAAGAGAAAGATGATTCGACACGACTTCGAGACCATTTTCTTCTATCTGTTTCAACGTCGGAAAATTTTCCAGGCCATACACTGTTGTGATACCGAGTGCTCTCGAGATCAAAAGATAGATGCCGATCAGTAAACCGACAATGAAAACTGGTATATAGATCATAAATTTCCATATACCATGGATTGTTGTATTTTGCATGACTGTTCCTTTGATGAAATTTTATAATGAACTATATTTCGGCGTGAAAATCTGCATTTACAATAGCACTAAAAAAACTTTTGTAAATAAACTGTGATAATGTGCACACACATATGGCACCCTCTAACTGATAATGTTAATTTAACAAACTCAAGTTTGAGTACTATTTCAGGCACAAAAATAGCCACATATTTAATGGGGTACGGATCACTGGCTCCGCTGGATGGAAAGTGTGCGAACTGCCATTATTGAGGAAATTCTCGAGCGCAGAAAGCGTCTTGAAGAGAAGCTCGTCACTTCTAAATTCTAATAATGTAAACAATTATACAATAACGGATAGCAAAAAACTCCCATCTCTGGAAGTTCTTTGCGGGAATAGCAAGCTACTTTGAAGGGAGAAAAGATTTATAGCTTGTCTCACACTTCGTTCGCTTCCCGACTCTCAATTATGCTCCTGTTATGCTCAGCCGAGCTCTTGGCATATCCGTAAACCAGTACGTTGTTTTTTACCGCACCTTTTGTCTTTGACAAATCCACCGCACAAGGCGGATGACGGTCTTATTACAACCCCCGTTCCAAGCAAAGCTTGAAAATACCAACTCTCGCTACTCCGAATATATTATTGCAGATTTTAATTGAAATTAAAATAAACAAAAGGGGGTGAAGCCGAAGCCCCACCCCACCGTACAGCAACCTTCTTTGCAATGAGCCACGGCCCGAAGCATCCAATGCTTCATGATGATTGCTCCTTTCTTGATCTGTCTTCCATTATACACTGGCTGTCAAGAAGAAACCTCATATTTTCCATATTATTTTTTATCTGGTCCCCACTGCCAGCGAGGTTTTTCTCCTTTCCAATAACCGAAAGTAAATATAAGCGTGATCATCAACAGAAAGCCCAAGAGTGCCGCGCCAGGCGCATCATCAGTATCTCCAATGTAAACACTGGTGATAACAATAACTACGCCGATAGCCACCACAAGCCAGCCCTGCCATTTTACAGGTACCCAGCCCCAGCCGTAGAGCCTTCTCTTGAACCAATATCCTTTGGGATTATCCTTCAAATATTCAATGTATTTTTTAATGCAATTCATATTTTGCTCTAATCTTGGTTTTATTTTATCAAATTTTTTAAAATTAGTAACTTTTTCACTTGACTTAAAATAGTTATGGGTATATACTCATAACAAACAGAAATAGTCGAGCTGTTTCTTATAAAAATTTCTAATATAAAAATATGCCAAGAAGAGATGGAACTGGTCCAATGGGACAAGGTGCGGGAACTGGTCGAGGAATGGGACTTTGCGGACGTGGCATGGGATATGGTCGCGGTTTTGGCAGAGGTTTCGGATTTAGGAGATTTATTTCTCCTAAAAACGAGATGACTGCTTTGGAAGAAGAGGAAAAAACTCTTGAGGAAGAATTAGCCGCGGTTCGTGAAGAAAAAGCCGCTTTGGAAAACCAGTCAAAGTAAAAGAAGGCGCGGGTCGGCCTCCTTTACGGAGGCCGGGTCGCCTTCTCTTACATACCTAGAATATCAAATTAACCACACTTTTCAAAGCATAAATTACAAAATTATTATGGTTAAAATTGTTCAAAAGGAAAATCCGGTTTTGCGTAAAATTTCAAAGGAAGTGGATATCTCTGACATCACAAAACCAAAAATTCAAAAACTTCTAAAAGATATGTCAGAAGCCCTTCATTCGCAAGATGATGGGGTAGCAATTGCCGCTCCGCAAATTGGGAAATCCTTACGAATATTTATGGTTTCCGGAAGAATTTTTGATGAGGATTTTATTCAAAACGGCAACTTGGCCAAGAATGATTCATACAAAGGGCCTTATCATCCAGACCTTGTTTTTATCAATCCGACACTGAAGAAGATTTCCAAAGATAAAAAGCTTACGGACGAAGGATGTCTCTCCATCCGCCCGATTTTCGGCAAAGTGCTACGGGCGACCAAAGCGACCATTGAGGCTTATAATGAAAAAGGAGAAAAAATTACTAGAGGAGCAAGCGGCTTGTTAGCCCAAATTTTTCAGCACGAAACCGATCATCTGGAAGGAATACTTTTTACAGATATGGCAAAAGAACTTTATGATGTTTTACCTCCAAAAGCGGATGATTAAAAAATTTATCCCAAAATAAATGAACTATTCAACAAAAAATACACTGACCGGTAGAATTGCTGATTATTTTGGCTTAAATAATAAATTTCACAAATATCAAGAAGATGATATAAATTACAATTCTGATATGGTGGTAAGTCCAGTTGAAGCAACATTAGTTGGCTTTGGCAAAATAGAAGATAACGGAAAAATAATCTCAAAATCTAAAAAGGAAATCAAACTCAATGAAGTAATCGGGGAATTTGCAAATTTATTTCTGAAAGGAATTTATTTTAATTTTTATTTAAGTCCTAAAAATAAACACTATTGGAGAATTCCATATGACTGTCAGCTTATTTCAATCAAAATCAATAACGGCAAGACTGCATTTCCTGTTTTTATCGGACTGGACAATTTATTTGGAGGGAATGATTATTTCGCAAAAGCAATACAGAAAAATGCAAGCATTGGCCTCGTTTTTAAGACAGAATTATTTCCATTTGCCATGATTCCAGTCGGGTCGCTGAATGTAAATGGGATTCATGTTGTTAATGATTTTGAAGGAAAATATAAAAAGGGTGATATTGGAGGATATTTTAGTATAGGATCTAGCATGCTTTTGTGTTTTCCCGATCGTTCATTTGAAATATTGATTAAAACTGGAACCAAAGTTAATATTGGAGATGCGATTTTAAAATTTAAAGAATAACGATAATAAATTTATGCCAAGACCAAGACTTTGTAGAAAAATAGAATTTGATCCCAATATCACATACTTCAAGCCTCGAGGTGTGCCAATGAGGGAACTTGAGGTCGTAGAACTTACTACTGAAGAAATGGAAGCCTATCGCTTGCGTCACATAAATGATTTGGAACAACAGGAGGCAGCCAAAAAGATGCATACCTCTACCAGCACTTATCAAAGAATACTTAATGTGGCTTATACCAAAATTGCCGACGCTTTGGTAAACGGCAAAGCTATTAAAATCACTAAAATATGAAAAAGAAAATATTTTTCCCTATATTTTTATTGATCTTTATTTTTGGAACCCTTGTCGTTTATGCTCAAGCTAGCACTCCTGCATTTACTGAGGAAACCTTTGAAGCTAAAATTTCGAATGTCTTGGATGAGAAACAAATTATCAGAGAAGATGGGTCAAAATCTACTCTTCAGAAATTAAGACTTGAAGGAACGAGTGGAAACTGGAAAGGAAAAGAAATTATTTTTGATGGCATTGGAAGAGACGCTGACACGAAAAGCGTATATGAAGAGGGAGACAAAGTTTCAGTTTCTTACAGCAAAGATACTGACGGTAATGAAATTTTCTATATAAACGACTATGTTCGCCAAGGACAATTGTATTTTCTGGTAGCTATTTTTTTGATAGTTATTTTGCTGATTGGTCGGTGGCAAGGAGTTCGAGCAATTTTGGGTCTTGCCTTCAGTTTTTTTGTTATCATAAAATTTATTATTCCAAAAATACTGAGTGGAGGCGATCCATTGACCACTAGTCTAATATATTCCTTTTTGATAATACTGGTAGCAACTTATCTTGTCTATGGTCTTAATAAAAAATCCTCCATTTCAATTCTCGGAATGTCCGCAAGTTTGATTATAACTGGAGTATTGGCGATTATTTTCACCAAACTTTGCCATCTGACAGGTTTTGCGCAAGAAGAAACAATGTATATTATGAATTTGACTCAGGGAGCAATAAATTTGCAGGGATTGCTTTTAGCCGGATTTATTATTGGTTCTCTTGGTGTTTTGGATGACCTTACAATCAGTCAAGTTTCTACAATTCAGGAACTTCATAAATTAAATCCCGAACTTTCAAAATGGGAGATGTATAAAAAAGCTATGCGGGTCGGGATAGATCATGTTTCTTCAATGGTTAACACTTTATTTTTAGCTTATGCCGGGGTTTCGTTGCCACTTCTCTTGCTTTTTACCTTTAAGCAAGAGCCATTTTTGACTTTTGAACAAGTCATCAATCATGAAATAATCGCTACGGAAATAGTCAGGACCCTGGTTGGCAGTATAGGATTGGCACTAGCTGTGCCCATAACAACATTTTTGGCTGCTCATTTTTATTGTCGTATTAAGACAAAAGAAATAAATAAGCAATTAAAATTATCAGATAACAAAATATTATGAAAGTATTAAAATTTGGCGCGGTTTGGTGTTCGGGATGTTTAGTAATGAAGCCGAGATGGAAAGAGATTGAGACAGAAAATCCTTGGCTTAAAAATGAATATTATGATTACGATACAAACAAAGAAATAGTAGAAAAATATAAAATAGATAAAAACTTACCCATCTTTGTTTTTTTAGATAAAGATAATAACGAATTTACGAGGTTGAACGGTGAAATTGAAAAAGAAAAGCTTGTGGAAATTGTTAATCAAAACAAGGATAAATGATATGAAAAAGTTTTCTTTCCTTTTTGTTGTTTTGTTTTCGTTATTTATAGGATTAGGATCCGGATCAGCGTACGCTTCTTCCGCCGTCAACGCCTATCTTTTTTATGGCGATGGTTGTCCTCATTGTGCCGCCGAGAAACAATTCTTAAACCAGATGAAAAGGCAGTTTTTGAATGAAGAAAAATCGCCAGACAAAAGGTTTTCCCTTTATGAATTTGAAATATATCACAACCGAGACAATGCTTTACTCATGCAAAAAGTCGCCGAAACCTTAAAAGTTGATGCTGGTGGCGTGCCATTTCTCATAATCGGCGATAAGTCCTTCATCGGGTTCGGCCTCGGTATAACCGATAGAGAAATTGAAAATAGAATAGACGAATGTCTGCAAAATAATTGTCCAGATTTGGTAACCAAAATAGTCGGAGTAAAAGTAGATGAAAATGTATTAGACCAGCCAATTGAAACGGAACAGACAGAAACCAGACGGGCCACAAGCAGTCAGATGGAAAAAATGATGAACTTACCTCTTTTGGGAGAAGTTAATATCTCAAGCTTTTCTTTGCCGGTTTTGGCAATAGTCATGGGTGTTTTGGATGGCTTTAATCCTTGTGCTATGTGGGTGCTTCTGTTTCTCATCAGCCTGCTTTTGGGTATACAAAACAAAAAGAGAATGTGGATTTTAGGTTCGGCTTTCATTATCGCTTCCGCTTCGGTTTATTTTATTTTCATGTCCGCTTGGCTCAATTTGATTTTATTTATCGGTTTTGTAATCTGGGTGAGGATATTGATAGGACTTTTGGCTATCGCCGGAGGGGCTTATAGCATCAAAGAATGTATTTTCAACAAAGAAAGTGGCTGTAAGATTACGGGAGGCGAAAAACGCCATATAGTTTTTGAAAAATTAAAACTTGCAATTAACCAGAGAAGTTTTGTTTTAGCTCTTGGCGGAATTGTAGCCTTGGCTTTTATGGTTAATCTTGTTGAGCTTGTCTGCTCAGCCGGATTGCCTGCTGTATTTACACAAGTCTTAGCTATGAACAATTTGGCAACTTGGCAATATTATTTTTACATTCTGCTTTATATTTTCTTCTTCATGTTGGATGATTTGCTGGTATTTTTTGCCGCCATGATTACCTTTGAAATGACTGGTGTAACGACCAAATATGCCAGATATTCCAGATTTGTAGGCGGAACCATAATGCTCTTTATTGGTGCCGCACTTCTATTCAAGCCAGAGTGGATAATGTTTTAGCGGAAGACTTATTTTAAGTATTTTTCTATATTCTGCTCGTGTCCATCAAAAGTATCGGAACAATGTATTTCGCCTGAACTGTCGTGTAGATAGTACAAACAGGTCGTTTCTGTCGGGTGCAAAGTGGCTTCTATGGCAGAAAGACCGGGGTTTGAAATGGGATGTGGAGGCAGACCAGTGTATTTGTAAGTGTTGTAAGGCGAATTGATTTGTTTTTCGGCTACCGTAATTGGAGCCCACCAGCCATTTCCCAGATCTCCCCGGACATATTGGAGTGTCGCATCAACTTCCAATTTCATGTTTTTAAGCAGTCTGTTCCAGATAATTCCCGATACCAAAGGCATATCTTCTTTTCCATTTGCTTCCCTTTGGACAATAGAAGCAACTTTCAAAAGTGTGGTCCATTTGATATTTTCTGTTACGGTCTCTTTGGCATATGGCGCAAACTTCTCTTCAAATTTAGCACGTAGTCTTTTAGCAACATCCAAAGGCGCTTCGTCGACAGGAATGAGATATGTATCGGGGAAATACACGCCCTCGGCGTGATCAAAGTCCATAACAGTATAAATATTGATCCATTTGTTTTTTTCTTCATCGGACCAGCCGAGAGTTTGAGTAAGCAAGCCAGCAATTTCTTCTTTCCTTAAACCTTCTGGAATGACAACCCATTTCATATATGGATCCTTAGAAAGCACTCCGGCGATCTGCCAAGCTGTCATTGATTTTGAAATTTTATATCCTCCCAGCTTAACTGTTCCAGCTTCTCTAAGCAGGTTGGCGATACTAAAACCAATAGAGATTTTTATAAAGTCTTGTCCTTCAAGTGTGGAAGCAATCGATTGGTCCGAGTTTATAGGAACAACAAATCTTTCCAGTGTTGTTTCCGGTCCTGCCGACTGGAAAAATATGAGATATATAAACACAGCTAAAACGGCGATAACAAATCCTGTTATTGCCGCCCAAAGCCGCTTTTTATTTTTTGCTCGGTCTTGTTCTATTGTGCTCAACAGATACATATATCAAGCAATTAACATATCTAAAAGTCAAGAGCTCCGGGAGCTGGATTCGAACCAGCGACCAATCGCTTAACAGGCGATCGCTCTACCGCTGAGCTATCCCGGAATTTATTTACTGTCTGGGAACTCTTTACTCGAATCTCAAGTAATGTATCATATTAATCGCATTGATTCAAACAACATTCAAATAATTATAAGATATTCTCAAAGTCATAATATGCACATTAAAATCCGCGTAATAACTGAATCAAGGAAAGATGTCGTCAAAAAAGTAAGCGACGAACACTACGAAATATCGGTCACGGAACCCGCAAAGGGTAATCGCGCTAACAATAAGATATTGGAAATAATACGTTCTTTGCACCCTATGGCGGTGATTCGGATCGTGAGTGGGCATCATTCACCGAACAAAATAATGTCCGTGGAAAATGATATGGTATAATTGGTTGAGATATAGTTCCATCAAATAAGAGTATCGAGGGACGCGGGGAAGTTTTCTGAGTTTTATTAGCCAATAAAAATAGAACCATGAATATAAACATAAAAGCGACTAACATAACTTTGACTCCTTCTATCTCAAATTATACCGAAAAGCGTCTGAATAAGATTTCAAGATTACTCAAAGGCGATCAATCCGTAAAATGCGATGTTGAAGTCGGGCGTACCACGGAACACCATTATAAAGGCGATGTATTCCGAGCGGAGATCCATATAGTCGGTAATAATAAGAATATATACGCTAGCTCCGAACAACCCGATCTTTACGCGGCGATTGACATAGTCAGAGACGAAATACTCCGAGAAATCAAGTCGAAAAGAGAGAAGAGGATATCATTCGTACGTCGCGGAGGGGCCAGAATGAAAGCAATGTTGAAGGGATTATGGCCGTGGAGGAAAAAGAATATATAGAATATCGAAATATTGTGGTATTATGTTCAAGCTAGGGAACATAATTGACAATGAAAAAAGTCGTTTACCGTACTAATAATCATTTAATAAATTCAATGAATAGAAAAAGTTTATCGTTCTTTGATATGTCGGTGATAAGACAACCCATCAATCAGTGGCTATGCATTGCTTTTTTGGGTTTATTTTGTTATTGGACTATGCTTTATTATTCCGTAAAAAAGGCGCAATCAGTCGCTGACAATTTGATTGCTATTGGCGCGGAAAGGATGCAATAATCAAAAAATATTATTTTTTCCATAACCTCTCTTGAAGTCCTCAAAGGATATTTCTTTTCCGTTTTCTGGAATGACTTTTCCAATGTTAAGTTTGCCGTTCTCAAATAAGGCTTGCGTAATCTTCACGCGGATTTTCCTGTCATTATGTTTGTGCATGAAATACGCTTGAGGCCATTCATGGAACGCTTGAATCTTCCTAAAATTCAGGTATGGATCGTCTTCAAGATTGATCAGGCCATTCTTCTTACTAATTTTTCTCGAAAATGTTGCTTCATCATGATCTTGTTCTTTTTCAACAATCCTGTCCGAAACCCAATCTACCATAATATTTACCAATAGCTGACCGCTTTTTCTTGCCAATAACTCTTCAAATTCTTCATAAATCGGCCATTCATTAATATTCACCTTTTCTTGCGCAACTATTGGACCGTGGTCCATTATATTATCTATTCTCATAATTGAAATCCCAGTCTGTTTGGCGTCATCGAGCATAGTGCTTTGCAATGGAGAAGCGCCGCGATATTTCGGAAGTAGCGATGGGTGAACATTTAAGGTTTTATGTTTTGGAATATTGATGATGATATCGGGAATAATTTTACCATAAGAGGCGACAATGAATAAATCCCACTGTTTTTTGTTCAATGATTCAATAAACTTCGTGTCAAGTTTTATCGGGTCAAGCACGGGAATATTCCTCTTTTTAGCCCACACTTTGACGGGTGATGGCGTTAAAAAAAGTTTCCTTCCTCGCGGTTTATCGGATGTGGTTATAATGCAAGCGGGAATATAACCCGCGTTTTCCAATTCATCAAGAATAATCACGGAAAAACGCGAGGAACCAAAAAAAACGAATTTAATTTTGTTATTCATTGGTAATTTGTCGCATTAACTCGGGTACTCGCGCCTTACTAACTCGCGCACTTAATTCTTTCCCCGTAATTCATTAATCTCTTCTTCACTCATTTCCCAAACTTCATTGGCTTTATCGGTGAATAGGATTCCGCTCAAATGATCGCATTCATGCTGGAATATTTGCGCCAATAATCCCGAAGCGCCGCGGACAATCTTCTCACCTTTTTCATTATGGGCCTCCAGAGTCGCGCGTGTCGAGCGTTTGACTTTGCCGTACAACCAACGCACGGACAAACAACCCTCTTCCATTTCCGCTTTGTCTCTGGAAAGTCGCGTTATTTTCGGGTTTATGAAAATAAGATCTGTCTCATCTCCCTTATAATTCTTATCGGCCTTTTTCAGAAGTTCTCCGGAAATGATAAATATTTGCAGAAGTTCGCCGATTTGCGGCGCGGCGATGGCGACGCCGTCTTTCTGCGAATGCATGGCGCTTTTCATTTGCTCAATAATATCGGCGATTTTCTTCGAGCCGATATCGGCGACGAGCACGGCCTTGGCTTTGTCTCGCAAAATAGGTTCGTTTCTTTGGACAATATGTGCCATTTGTAAACTATAACTGTATTTTGGATGTTTGGCAATGTTGATTCATTTCATGTCTAAAAATTAAGAAGTCTGGATATCTTATCCACTTCCGCTGTATTAGTTGATGGCAAAATAATGTTATTATTATAGTACTTTTGAAATCAAATAATTTCATGAAACCCTCCCACCTCATCCTCATCTCCGCCACTATTCTCGCCCTAGTCGGCATATTCGCCATCCGTCAAGCTTCCGCCGCTCCCATACCCCCGATTATCGCCGGTCCAACCTCTGGTTGGGCCT
>Ga0268277_1000407_pt1 | contig 35390 bp, 34 predicted proteins | sample saktaG_5_FD_190132 | JGI IMG/M metagenome (GOLD analysis project Ga0268277, IMG submission 190132) | Saline water microbial communities from Sakinaw Lake, British Columbia, Canada - sak_2010_1_5_50m | ecosystem: Environmental > Aquatic > Non-marine Saline and Alkaline > Saline ... | reverse complement strand
CTGAAAGATGAACAAACAGCCCTGGAAGAAGAATTAAAAGCAGTTAAAGAAAGATTAACGGAAATAAAGGGTCAAAAATAAAAAGAAATACCCGGCCCAGCTTTTAAGTTGGGCAGGTTTTCTTTATTAAATATGAAAGAAAAAATATCAATATTATCTATTTTAGCAAATGTTGTTTTGTCTGCAGTTAAAATTGCTGTTGGAGTTTTTTCGCATTCGTCAGCTGTTTTTGCAGAAGGGCTCCACTCTGGCATGGATATACTTTCTTCGGTAATAAGCTTTGTGGGCATAAAAATTTCTAAAAAACCTGAGGACCAGAAACATCCTTATGGCCATTATAAATTTGAAGTTTTATCTGGCTTGATTATTACAATAGTTTTGTTCTTGACAGGGTTGTTTATTATATTAGAGGCAGTTAGGGAATTTAAAAATCCTTCGTCCATAAATGTGGGATATTTGGTATTGGGAGTAATGCTATTGTCAGCCCTAGTTAACGAGATTATGGCCAGAATAAAAATTTACTATGGGAAGAAAGAAAATTCTGTTTCCTTGCTGTCAGATGGAGTTCATTCCAGAGTAGATGTTTATGCTTCTTTGGTGGTTTTAGTTGGTCTATTCTTTACCAGCTATTGGATCTACGTAGATTCAATTTTATCTTTTATAATCGGACTATATATTATTAAGGAATCTTTTTCTTTAGGAAAAATTGCGACAGACTCCTTATTGGACGTTTCTGCCGGACCTGAAATAGAAGATAAAATAAAAGAAATTGTAGAAAGCCAGAATATTAAAATGGACTCCTTAAAAACCCAAAAGAAAGGTTCGTCTGTTACAGCTAATTTGGAAATAAGCCTACCGGGTAATTTAAACATAGAAAAAGCAACAAATATTTCAGAAGAGTTAAGGAAAAAATTAATGCAAAAAATTCTAAATTTATCTTATGTGGCAATACAAATTAAAGGAACTCAGTTGCAAACAGGATTTTATAAGCCAGCTTTTGGGAAGGGTTTTGGTTGGCAGAAAAAAGGAAGATTTGTAGGGCAGGCTGAAGGTGCTTCTAAAGAAGGACCTGGTGGATTTTGTGTCTGTTCAAGCTGCGGATATAAGGTTTCTCACCAGTCCGGAGTTCCTTGTTCAACTATCAAATGTCCTAAATGTAATATTAATTTAGAAAGAAAATAAAATAATATGAAAATAAATAACAAAATTTTATATTTAATTTTTATCATAATTATTTTAGCAATAGTCTCAGCGATTATTTTTTATTTTGTTTCTGGTCCGAAGACCACAGAGATAAAAACAGACGGAATTATGATTCTTATTGAATCTAAAAGTGAGCCAATAGGGCTATCTACTATGGTAACAGAAATGAAGGAAAAAAATATTTATGGTCTTTTAATGGTTTCTCCTGAGTTTGTTCAAACAAATTGTGAGGAAGTAAAAAATACTCTTAGCTTGGGAAATATAGAGATTGTTGCAGCAAATGTCCAGGAGCCTTTTTGGGATATTCTCTATGAAGACCAAAAAGCAAGAATTGTAAAAATGCTAGATGAAATTGAAGGGTGCACCGGAACAAGGCCAAGAATTATTTCGTCTCGCTATATGGCTTCTGATATGACTACTATACAAGTTGCCGAAGACCTGGGAATACCGTATATTACTGCCAGAGGTACGACAGGAGACAAGGCAACGGTTTATCAACCAGAAGGATATAATGTAAAAATTTTATCTGTCTCTAACATCCCATTGGTAACCTTTGAATATGGAAGCCTTTGTGATTACTCATTTTATGAAAGAGCAGGTACTCCAAATGATATGAGGGAAGAATTGACTAGAGCAATTGAGCTGTTAACACCCAAAGAAAAAGCATGGTTTGGGCAATATTCTAGAGTAACTCCGGTGTCGCATACTTATATTGGAGGCAATCTAAAACAATGGAATGACATGTGGGTTGAGTTTTGGGATAACGCTAATATCAATTGGGTAAGCTTGGACGAATTTATGGGAAAACCTGATTGGACGATTCCTTTATGGCAAATCCCGACAAATAAGAATAATCCATATACGCAAGAAAAAATTAGACCACTAACTCCTTATGAACAAGAGGAAAAGGTAATTAATATTTGTAATTAAAATTTATGCCAAGACCAAGACTTTGTAGAAAAATAAGATTTAACCCTAATGTTACATATTTTAAACCCCAAGGAATCCCCATGAGGAATTTAGAGTTGGTTGAGCTTACTGGGGAAGAGCTTGAAGCATTAAGATTAAAGAATATAAAAGAGCTGGAGCAAACTGAAGCAGCTCAAAAAATGAACACATCTCAAAGTACGTTCCAGAGAATTCTAGCCTCTGCTTACAAAAAAATTACAGAAGCTTTAGTGGAAGGAAAGGCTATAAGGATTGTAAAATAATTTGACACAGTTTTTAGGATTTTGTATACTTTAGGTGCAGATATGAATAGAATAAAAAACATAATTATTATTAGAATTATTAACCTCTCTTAGAGAAGGAGCGTTTTTCAAAAAATAAAACAAAAAGCGCCTCTTCTCCAAAAGAGGTTTTTGTTTTTTCACAGTTCTTTTACAATGGAGTGATGTGTGATGGATGAGGATTTTGTTAGAGTCGCCGCGGCAAATGCAGGAATCATATTCAATCGCCCTAGTACAAAGAGGGGAAGACGCAAGGTTTGCTGGGATTGCTATCAGAAGTGGGTATGTACTGGTAAAAAGCCAGAAGAAAAGCCAGAGGTACTGGGCGATAAAATGTGGTGTTGCCCAGAATGTCAGAGCAAAGATTTACGCTCTCTCTCTCAACACATCGAAGCGCACAGCCAACCATGAGGTTGGCTTTTTTTTGTGCGGATTTTATGATAGATTAGAGCAATGGCTGTAAAGGAAAAAATAAAAAAATTTATGCCGCCCTTTTTCTTGAATGTTTATCATTTTAAACTGGCTTTGCTGGGAGCCGTTTTATATGGGTTTCCAGGTATGAACAAAAACATAAAGATTATAGGAGTCACGGGAACTAGCGGCAAGTCTACCACAGTTGATTTCATAAGTAGAATTTTAGAAGAGGCAGGGGCAAAAGTAGCCTCCACCTCTACAGCCCGCTTTAAAATAGGAGAAAAAGAATGGGAAAATAAATATAAAATGACAATGCCGGGGCGTTTTGTCATGCAAAAATTTCTTAGGCAGGCTAAAAAGGCCGGGTGTATGTATATTATCTTAGAAGTGACTTCAGAAGGCATAAATCAATTTAGGCACAAGTTCATAAATTTTGATACGGTTGTTTTTACAAATTTAGGGCAAGAGCACATTGAAGCTCATGGAGGATTTGAAAATTACAGGAACGCCAAGCTAAGGCTTTTTAAAGAAAATAAAAATACGCATATTATAAATGTGGATGATAAAAACGCAAAATATTTTTTAGACACGCCAGCCAGCAAAAAAATCACTTTTAGCCGTAAAAATGAAAAAGCAAAAGAAATTAAACTTAATTTATTAGGCCAGTTTAATATAATGAATGCCTTAGCCGCAGTATCTGTTGCCGAAAATTATGGAGTTGATTTTGAAATTTGTAAAAGAGCACTTTTAAAAGTAAAAGCAATTCCAGGTAGAATGGAAATTATAAAAAAAGAGCCGTTTATGGCTGTGGTTGATTATGCTCATACTCCAGAGCAATTGGAAGCTGCGTATAAATCTTTTGAAGGAAAGCCCTTAATTTGTGTTTTAGGAAGTTGTGGAGGAGGCAGGGATAAATGGAAAAGGCCTGTTCTGGGCGAATTGGCAAAAAAATACTGCAAAGAGATTATTGTAACAAATGAAGATCCGTATGAAGAAGACCCATTGGAAATTATAGACCAGGTTGCCACAACAGCAGGCGATAAAGCTCAAAAGATACAGGATAGAGTAGAGGCTATTAAAAAAGCTATAAAGTCAGCAATGCCTGGAGACGTTGTGATAATCACGGGTAAAGGATCAGAGCCTTGGATGTGTGTGGCCAATGGTAAAAAAATCCCTTGGGACGACCGTAGGATTGCAAAAGAAGCTATGGATAGATAGTTGATTGTCCAGGTGATTTATGGTAAGGTAAAAAACTTAAGTTATGAAGAATAAAATGACTAAATCAGCAAAAACGTTTATAAGAAGAGAGAAGGCCAGAATAAGGCGCCAGTTTTTTGATATAAAAAAACAAGAGGAATTAATAAAAATGTTATATGAAAATAAGTGATATTTACAATTTGATGATAAAAATGGGTACGGATGCTGATTTTCGTGGAAAGGAAGGAGTGCAAAAACTTTTAGATTCTAAAAGAAAAAGATTTGAGAAACTGTCAATTGAGGCTAAGGAAGAATTTGATAAAGATGCTTTGAAAAATCCGTATTTAGATTCAGGTATTTATAATGTTTCTGAAAATAAAGAAATTAAAAAGGTTTTGGTTGGCATAGATATAGGCCCTGAAGAAATTTTAATTGCAAAACACTTAGGAGATATTGACTTGGTTATAGCCCATCATCCGGTTGGTAAAGGATTGGCCCAGTTGGCAGATGTGATGGAATTGCAGGCAGATGTTTGTAACTATTATGGCGTGCCCATAAACGTTGCAGAAGGCTTAATGAAGGAAAGAATTTCAGAGGTAGCCAGAGGAGTTAATTCTTCAAACCATCAAAGGACTGTGGATGCAGCAAAATTAATGGGTATTAATTTAATGAACTCTCATACGCCTTGCGATAATTTAGCCGCCAAATTTTTAAGAGATTTTGTTGAGCAAAAAAAACCCGAAACAGTTGGCGAATTAATAAGTATATTAAAGGAAATACCAGAATATAAAGAGGCAATGAAAATTGGCGTAGGTCCTAAAATTTTTGTGGGCTCTCCAGATAATAGATGCGGAAAAATTGCTTTGTCTGAAATCACAGGAGGTACAGAGGGCTCTCCAAAACTATACGAAAAAATGGCGCAAGCTGGAGTGGGCACGGTTGTGGGGATGCACATTTCTGAAGAGCACAAAAAAGAAGCGGAAGCTGCCCACGTTAACATCGTAATTGCAGGGCATATTTCATCAGATTCTTTAGGGGTTAATTTGCTGATGGATGAATTGGAAAAACAAGGAATTGAGATAGTCCCCTGCTCAGGGTTTACAAGATTCTCAAGAAAGGCTTGACACAGTGCAATTTAATTATAAAATGACAAGTGTGAGGGGTAAAGATATGTTTGCATTCATTGTCCGAATTCAAGCACATCCCTCTCATCAAAACCCGCCTTGTTAATCAGGGCGGTTTTTGATACGATTAAAAAAAGTTTAATATTAAAAATTAAGTTTTATGAAAAAAGAAAAACCTATCGGAAAAGTTAAGCATTATTTTTCCAATATAGAAGTTGCTGTTATCGATTTGTCAGCACCATTAAAAAAGGGAGACACAATAAGAATAGTTGGGGGTCAGGAAACTGATTTTGAACAAAAAATTGTTTCAATGCAAATTGACCATAAGGAAGTAAAATCAGCAAAAAAGGGAAATTCCATAGGAATAAAAGTAGACGAAAAAGTGCACGAGGGATACAAGATTTTCAAGATTTAAATGACGGATAACCTACAAGAAAAAATTGAAGATAAGGTTATTGACTGCATAAACTTGAACGCCGGTGGACGTTTGATAATTTTTAGGCCCGAAGAAAAAACACAGAGTGTAAACTTAGTTGTAAAAAGAAAAGGAGAGTATAAAACATATCAGCCAGGGGCAATTGCCCAAAGCCATATAGTAAAAGCAAGAGTTTTTGGGGCAAAAAAGGAAAAGCCAAAAGAAGAGGTTTTTTTGTATATCAGAAATAAAAACGAAGAGGTTAATATTCCAAAACTTAACGCCGGTAAAAATTTTTATGTTATTTTTGTTTCTCTTAATGCGATTAAACAAGATATTGATGACGACGTCCGCATTGTAAGAACAGATGATAAAAAAGAATTTTTAATCCATAAAAAAAATCTGTCCAAATTTTTTCTTAATATAATTTTACCCGAATGAAGTTTGTAGCAGATTTTCACATACATTCTAAATATTCCAGGGCAGTGTCTCCTCAGATGAATTTGGAAAATTTGGACAACTGGGCCGCTATAAAAGGTATTAAGGTTTTGGGCACGGGGGACTTTACCCATCCTAAATGGTTTGAGGAAATAAATAAAAAACTGGAACCGGCTGAGCCCGGTTTTTTTAAACTAAGAAAGGCATCTTCACCTACGCGTTTTATATTAACTACAGAAATTAGCTGTATTTATTCAAAAGGAGGAAAAGTTAGGAAAATTCACATTATTGTTTTTGCGCCATCTATAGTCGTGGTTGAGAAGATTAATATGGAGCTTAAAAAGATAGGCAACTTGCATTCAGATGGTAGACCTATCCTGGGTTTAGATGCAAAAGAATTGGCTAAAATTGTTTTAAATACAGATGAAAATTGCTTGGTGTTGCCTGCTCATATGTGGACGCCCTGGTTTTCTGTTTTTGGATCAAAATCCGGGTTTGACACAATGGAAGAATGTTTTGAGGACTACACAAAATATATTTATGCAGGGGAAACGGGGCTAAGTAGTGATCCCGCAATGAACTGGAGGATTTCTGGGCTAGATAACATAACTTTACTTTCCAATTCAGACAGTCACTCTTTACCCAAAATAGGCAGGGAAGCAAATGTTTTTGATGCAGAACTAAGCTATAATTCTATTGCTGAAATTATAAAAACAAAAGACAAGACTAAGTTTTTGTATACAGTAGAGTTTTTTCCAGAAGAAGGGAAATATCATTATGATGGTCACAGATTATGCAATTTAAGCCTGCTTCCAGCAGAATCAAAAAAATACAAGAATATCTGCCCTAAATGTAAAAGACCTTTGGTAATAGGAGTTTTAAACCGTGTTGAGGAATTGGCCGACCGGCCTGAAGGCTTTGTGCCTAAAAATTCAGTCCCCTTCAAAAGTCTAATCCCTCTTAACGAAATTATTGCAGAATCAATTGGAGTTGGAGTTGCTTCAAAAAAAGTAGCAGAACTTTATAATAATTTAATAAAAAATTTAGGAAGTGAATTTAAAATTTTGTTAGATTCTGATAGTAAGGAAATAGAAAAACGCTCCTTATCAAAAATCGCGGAAGCCGTAATGAGAGTTAGAGAGGGCAAAGTTACAGTTGAGCCAGGATACGACGGTGTTTATGGGAAAATAAAAATATTTTCAGATAAAGAGAGAATGAAACTCAACAAAACAAAAATAAACCAAAAAAAATTATTCTAAAAAAAGAGGCCCGTAGCGAGTTGCGGGCCATGTTGGACGTGAAGATAAAATCTAAACGAGCGGAACGATGGAGATTTCCACCTGGACGGTCTTGCCGAGTTTTTTTGCTTCGTGCATAGATTCATGCAGCTCGCGTATTATTTCCAGGATTTCTGAAAATTCATCTCCGTCTTCGTTTCCCTCGCCGATTATTCTCACGATTTTTCCATTGACGCGTTCCGCCTTGATTGTGATGGGCATGGCCCCTCCTTATGCCAGCGGTTGCGGATTGAAGAGTAAATTAAGCTATTTTATAACGCCTGATTTTTAAATACAAGCGCGCTATTGAAATTATTTGGTAGGAGGATATAATATAATAAAATCTTAACCTCATTGCTATGGAAGAAAAAACTTTTTACATAACAAAAGGCAAGCTAAGAGAACTTAAAAAAGAGTATGAAGATGTTTTGGACATTGAGCGTAAAAAGACAATGGACGGAGAAAAACCCAAAGTTTTTGAATCAGAGGATTTAAACCCTGAGTTTATAAGTTTTCAAGAAGATTTAGGCTTTCTAAGGTCTAGAATAGATGAATTAAAAAATATTTTTGATCATCATGAGATTATCAAAAATCCTCCTAAAGAAAAACAGAATATTGTTGATGTCGGAGCAAAAGTTAAAATAGATGTGGACGGGCAGAAAGATGAATTTATGATTGTGGGTACACTTGAGGCAAATCCTGCCTTAGGCAAAATTAGTAATGAGTCTCCAGTTGGAAAAGCGCTTTTGGGTCACAGAGTAGGTGAACAAGTGACTGTTTTTTCTCCAGTGGAAGCTATATATAAAATAAAAAATATAAAGTACGAAATAAGCTAATAAAAAAATCCCGCGAAAGCGGGATTTTTTGTTACAATTGGTGTATAATTTAAAAATAATATTTTTAACAAATAACCATACATGCCAAAAATTGTTAATAGTATAATAAAGTTTATGATAGCCAGTGATTTTGTGCTAAATCTTGGCTGGGGACTTCTAGGTCCTGTTTTTGCTATATTTATTGTGCAGAATATTACAACGGGTAGTACGGCAGAAGCAGCAAAAATAGCAGGTTTTGCATCTCTTTTTTATTGGGTTACAAAAGCAATATTTCAAATACCGATAGGGCGTTACCTCGATAAGAACCACGGAGAAAAAGATGATTTTTGGTTTATGGTTATGGGGACTTTTATTGCTGGATTTATTCCTTTGGGATATTTATTTGCCTCTGCCCCGTGGCATATATACTTATTGCAGATAATTTATGCTTTTGGCATGTCTATGATGGTCCCCTCTTGGATGGCCATTTTCACCAGACACATAGATAAGGGGAAAGAAGCGTTGGAGTGGGGTGCAGAAAGCACATTTTTAGGACTTGGTGCTGGTATAGCAGGGGGTATAGGCGGTATTGTAGCGTCAAAGTTTGGTTTTAATATTGTATTTCTTTTTGTTAGTGGTTTTACATTTTTGGCAACGTTTTTACTGCTGTTTGTAAAAAAAGATATTTCCTCAAGAGATGCTCAAGCTCAAACAGCGCCCCCTATAAGACCGGTCGTAGAACCATAACCATATATGAGAAATCAGGAATTGGCAAAAATTTTTAATGATATGGCAAGATTTTTAAGAATGGAAGGAGTGGCTTTTAAGCCCTATGCATATGAAAAGGCTGCTTTGTCCTTAGAGACTTTAAACGAGGATGTGGGTGACATATATAGAAGGGGTGGAGTAAAAGCTTTACTGGAAATTTCTGGAGTTGGCAAAGCAATTGCAGACCATATAGAAGAATATTTTAAAACAGGAAAAATAAAAATATACGAGGCGCAAAAAAAGAAACTGCCTATTAATTTTGATGAATTGGTAAAAGTAGAGGGGATGGGCGCTAGAAAAGCAAAAGTTCTTTATCAAAAACTAGGAGTCAAAAATCTAAAAGATTTGGAAAAGGCGGTAAAGGCGCACAAAATAGCTCCCCTATTTGGATTTGGAGAAAAAACAGAAAAAAACATTTTACAGGGCTTGGAATTTTTAAAAAGAGATAATGGAAGATTTTTTTTAGGACAGATTTTGCCTACTGCTCGTAATGTTGTAGAAAAACTGAAAACAGTAAAGGAAGTTCAAGAAATAAGTTTAGCTGGTTCTGTAAGAAGAAGAAAAGAAACAATTGGGGATGTGGATATTTTAGTAGTTTCCACAAAGCCGGCCAAGGTTATGGATTTTTTTGTAAAACTGGATGGCGTTGAAAAAGTTTGGGGCAAGGGCGGAACTAAGGCTTCTGTAAGGATGAGAGAAGGCTTTGACATGGATTTGAGAGTAGTGAGAAAAGAAAGCTATGGTTCTGCTTTACAGTATTTTACGGGGAACAAAGACCATAACATAGCCACTCGCCGTATTGCTATGAGTAAAGGACTCAAGCTTTCCGAATACGGGTTATTTAAGGGTGCAAAACAAATTGCTGGCAAAACAGAAGAAGATGTTTATAAAGCCATAGGTTTGCCATGGATAGCGCCAGAGTTAAGGGAAAACGAAGGCGAGATCGAAGCCGCTCTAAATGGTAGGTTGCCGAAATTAGTTGAACAAAAAGATATAAAGGGTGATTTGCACTGCCATTCTGATTGGGATGGAGGAGAAGATTCTATCGAAAAAATGGCAAAAACTGCGATAGAGATGGGCTATGAGTATATTGGGATTTCAGATCATACAAAATTTTTAAGAATTGAAAATGGTTTAAACGAAAAACAACTTTTAAAACAAAATAAAGCAATAGAAAAAATAAACGAAAAGCTAAAAAAACAAAATATAAAATTTAGAGTTTTGCATGGGTGCGAAGCGAATATTTTAAATGATGGTTCCTTAGATATTAAAGATGAAGTTTTGGTAAAATTAGACTATGTAATCGCTGGTGCTCATTCCTCGCTTAAAATGCTAAAAAAAGAAATGACCGAAAGGTTGATTAAAGCTATGAAAAATCCTAATATTGATATTATATCCCACCCTACGGGGAGGCTGATTGGCAGAAGAGATGAGTATCAATTAGATTTTGATAAAATTTTAGAAACAGCCAAGCAAACAAAAACTATTTTAGAAATTAATTCTTCGCCAATGAGATTAGATTTGAGAGATATATATATAAGAAGGGCAAAATATCAGGGAGTCAAAATGATTATAAACACAGACAGCCACCAAAAAGAACAGTTGAACCTAATGGAGTATGGCGTGGCTATAGCACGTCGTGGATGGGCAGAAAAAAGCGACATAATTAATACAAATTCTGTTGAGGATTTACTAAAATATTTTAAATAAAATGCCAAGGGAAAAATCAGCGGGAGCTATAATTTTTAGAGAGCAAGAAGGTAAAAAATATTACCTTCTTTTGCATTACCCAGGAGTTAATAGAAAGGGCGGGCATTGGGAGTTTGCAAAAGGGCACATTGAAGACGGTGAAGATGAAGAACAGGCAGTAAAAAGAGAAACCGAAGAAGAAACTGGAATAAAGAATTTAAAATTAATTCCAGGGTTTAAAAAATACATAAAATATTTTTTTAGAGCAAATTACGGGCTGGAAGGAGAAGCAAGGAAAAAAGCCCCTTGGATTTTTAAGCTGGTTGTTTTTTATATAGCAAAAACAAATACTCAGCAAATAAAATTATCTAAAGAACACGATGATTTTGCCTGGCTTCTCTATCAGGAAGCAGTTAAAAAAATAACTTATAAAAATTCGAAGGAGCTATTTAAAAAAGCGTATGAATATTTAACTGAATATGAAAAAAAACATTTTCAATAAAAAATCCCCCATATGGGGGATTTTTATATTATTTTGTTTTGGCTTCTTCTACTATTTTTACAAATATTTCAGGATATTCTTTTGCCAATTCAGACAATACTTTTCTGTCCAGTTCGATTTTTTTAGTTTTAAGGCTGTTTATAAGTCTGCTATAAGTAATTCCGTTTTCTCTCGCCAGTGCATTTATCTGCAGATTCCATAAACCTCTAAAACTTCTCTTTTTTACTTTTCTGTCTCTGTATGCATAGGTCCAAGCATGTCTTAAGGCGTCTTTGGCCAGTTTAAATTTTGACTTTCTTCCGTATTTAAAACCTTTGGCGTGCTTCATCAGCCCCTTTCTATGCTTCCTGGCTTGTACGGCTCGTTTAACTCTTGGCATGTTATTTTGTTATATATTTTTTTAATTGTTTTGCTTCTCCTTTGGAAAGCAAGACCCATTTGCGGCCCTTTCTTTTTCTTTCCCCGGTTTTTTTTGACCTGTAATGGTTTTGGCCAGACAACCTACGCATTATTTTTCCATTTTTGGTTATCTTAAACCTTTTTACTATGGCCTTTTTTGTTTTCGTTGTCATATTTTTACTTTTTAGAGACAATCAGTGTGAAGCCTCTAGGCTCGCGCTTTAATTCTCTCTCTGTTTTAATTGGTATTATGATGTTTAAGCTTTCCAAAAACTTTTGAACCTTTTCTTTAGCATAGTTTCCCATTGCCTTTTCTCTTCCTCTTAGAGCCATGTTTATTTTTACTTTATCCCCTTCTTTCAAAAATTTTTCTGCTTGTTTGGCTCTAATTTCCATGTCGTGGGGAGAAATACCAAAAGTTAACCGTATTTCTTTTAATTCTCCACCCTTGGGTTTTGAAATCTTTTTTTCTTTCTTTTGTAAAGTATAAAGATATTTTCCGTAGTTTGCAATTTTGCAAACAGGAGGTTCCACTTTTTCTGTTACCTGGATTAAGTCCAAGCCTTTTGATTTTGCCAAATCAATCGCATTAAAAATGTTCATTACTCCAAGCTGTGCGCCTGTTTCATCTACAACTCTCACCTCTTTCGCCCTTATGAAATTGTTTATTAATACTTTATTCTGCAATTTTTTATTTTTATTTGTGGAGATGGGGAGTTTGATCTCCCGTCTGAAAAGTTTATTAAAATAATTCTACAAGTTTAGTTAATTTTTATGTTCGAGCATCAAATAGAAAATTAACAAAATTTTTAATGCCTTATCCCCGATTAATTTTAATAATTTCTCGGAGAGAAGAAATTATCTATCCTGATAATATAACACCCTTGATCTACCTATCAGGAGTTGATAGTAAGGATGCCGCATTAAGCGTATGCTAACGCGGGTTGCTTATTAAATAAATTAGCAATTATGTTTTTTCTCAGATATTTACGAGCGCAAGATCGCTCAACTTGCCTTACTTTAAAGAACTAGTCATCGAAACAAGCATCCCCTTGTGGCACTTATACCGATAATTCGCGGTTAATTTCTCTGTCTATATCTCTCCTTTTTATTTTCTCTTTTTTATCAAATTTCTTTTTTCCCTTAGCTAACCCGAATTCAAGCTTTATCCTACCATGTTTCTCATAGATTTTCAAGGGTATTAGCGAAAATCCCTTCTGAAATGCCTTACCCATCAAATAATCTATCTCTTTTTTGTTTAATAATAGCTTTCTTTCTCTGTTTTCATTATAATCAGCTCCTGCGTTATTTGGCTGGTACGGAGGCACTTTTATACCCACAAGAAATGGTTCAGTCCCCCTTAAAGCAACATAAGAACCACTCAGGTTTATATGCCCTGTTTTTATTGATTTTACTTCCTGCCCGAATAAGACCATCCCAGCTTCATATTTTTCCAGGATATTATAATCAAAATACCCTTTCTTGTTCTCGCTAAATACTTTCATGTTCTCTATTATATATGGCTTATATAATAGTAGCATGATACCACGTAATCCCAATATTGACAAGATTATCTTAATATGATATTGTTTTTATAGTTCCTATCGGAAACACGCAACGGTAACGAGGGTTATGCTCATGAATAAAGACGAGCGAGTCGCGGCAATTCAATCTGGCCTTCCTGATGTGGCCGAGAAATGGCTGCAGGACGAGAAGTTGCTGGAGGCTGGAGAGAGGGTTTATATTTGTATAACAATTCTCCCTCCAAATCCTCCTCTTGTTGAGGTTTCTGCAAAAGTTAAGTCTAAGCCGAGGGCAACGCCAAAATCTAGGATTAACCCTAATCTTTCTAATGATGATTGGGAGAAGATTCTCGGTTATCGCTGGGAAAACGAGGACAGGGTGGTCCTGGAGATGCTTAAAGCCCGAAAAAACGCAACCATCACAAGGGCGGAAGTGGCGGCGCAGTTGGGCGTACGCGATTGGGTCTCGGTAATTAATGACTCACGCATTACAGGTCGGCTGAAAAAAATGGGGCTTGATGACTTACGCCTGCTTCATCATGGTTCCGAAGGTGCAAACACGCGCTTCTGTATTTATAGGATGGTCTAGGCTATCCCTCCCCCGAGTGGTGATTCGTCACTGCCCGGGGTTTTTTTGATTATAATATTATAATTTTGAAATATTTTGTTATCAGATTTGTATTTTTGGTTTAAGTACGGTTTTTTCACTTGAGTAAAAAAACCGTACTCTTGTTGTTATAACGTATAAAATGAATATGCGCGAATAGTGGCTTTTTGGCCACGTGGCAAAAAAGTACACATAAGTAGCGCGTCTAAGTAATATATCTGTGAGTTTATACGGTTTTTTGCCGTTCGGCAAAAAGCCGTATTTTACACTACTGGCCGAAATAAAATAAGTGTAAGCTATATATAGGCGATCTAGAGGTTTTTATTGTATTTTTAACACCTCAGACGCTGATTGAGGTGTTGGGATTTGGTCAGTAGGCTTTAAATTTCCCTTAAAATAAGATAGACTAAGATATAATATGGCAAAAGAAACAATAATAATTTCTCTAGGAGGCTCATTAGTTGCTCCAGGAGAAATTGATACAAATTTTTTAAGGAGTTTTAAACGTTCTTTACAAAAACATTTAAAAACAAAGCAGTTTTTTATTTTAGTAGGAGGAGGCAAAATATGCAGAGTTTACCAAAATGCACTTTTAGAGTTTGGGGCAAAGGAATCGGGCAGGGATTGGATGGGCATTAATATCTCAAGATTAAACGCAGAAGTTATAAAACAGCTTTTTTTAGGTTATTCTTATCCTAAAACTATTACAGACCCCAATAAAAAATTTAAAACCACAAAAGAGGTTGTTGTAGGAGGAGGATATAAGCCTGGTTGGTCCACTGACTATGTATCTGTGCTAATGGCAAAAAATTATAAAATTACCACAATTATCAATCTGACAAATGTTGATTATGTTTATGACAAGAATCCTAACGATTTTTCTGACGCTAGGCCATTAAAGCAAATTGGTTGGAAAAGTTTTAGGTGTATTGTGGGAGATAAGTGGACCCCGGGTTTAAACATGCCTTTTGACCCCAGGGCTTCTAAGCTAGCAGACAGGCTAAAACTAAAAGTAATAATGATTAATGGGAAAAAAGTAGAGCGCTTAGAGGACTTTTTAAACAATAAGCCGTTTGTAGGAACCGTCATACAATAATGCAAGCAAAAACCAACCAATGCCAAAATTGCAAAAAGGACTTCGTAATAGAGCCCGATGATTTTAAATTTTATGAAAAAATGAAGGTGCCAGCACCAATGTGGTGTCCTGAATGCCGATTACAACGCAGACTTTCTTTTTTGAATCATCAGACACTCTATAAAAGAAAATGTGATATGTGTGCACAAAGCCTTATCTCGGTGTATCCGCAAAGTGCACCATTCCCAGTTTATTGCCCAGATTGTTATTGGGCAGATAAATGGGATGCAAAAAGTTACGGGCGCGATTACGATTTTTCAAAGCCATTTTTTGAGCAAATTAAGGAATTAAGTTTAAGCGTTCCACATGTTTCGCTGATGGGATTGCATACGACTTGGATTAATAGCGAATATAATAATTTTGCAAGTGAGCTTAAAAATTGTTATTTGCTTTTCAATTCTGACTACAACGAAAATTGTTCATATGGCTCGGAAATAGAAAATTCTAAGGAGTGCTACGATAATACCATGATTAATTCGTGTCAGCTTTGTTATAAAAATGTGAATTTAAATAATTGTTATAATGCCAGATTCTCTATTGATTGTGATAATTGTCAAAATATTTTGTTTTGTAAAAATTGTATTGGCTGTGACAATTGTGTGGGATGTATAAATTTGAAAAATAAAAAAAATTATATTTTTAATATGGCCTACACTAAAGAAGGATACGAAGCCAAAATTAAAGAATTTAATTTAGGTTCCATAAAAGAACTAGAAAAACTTAAAAAAAAATCTAAAGATTTATGGTTGCAACATTCTAATAAATTTATCCACGGTAGACAAAATATTAACGTTTCTGGAGATTATATCAACAACAGCAAAAACGTTAAGAACAGTTATATTGCACTTGGGTCTCAGGATTGTCGGTATTGTATGTGGCTCTTAGTCAAACCAAATAAAGATTGTTATGATTATACGCAATTTGGCGACAATGCTGAGAAGATATATGATACTTTAGTTTGTGGTAGAAATATAAGCAATATAAAGTTCAGCTCTTGCTGCGTTGATAGTGTGTCTTTTGTAGAATATAGTGATTATTGTAATAGCGCGAATCATCTTTTTGGATGCTCTTTTATGCAACGTGGGAATTTTTATTGTATCCTAAACAAACAGTACACAAAAGAAGAGTATGAAGCCTTAGTCCCAAAAATTATCCAACACATGAAGGACATGCCTTACACAGACAAAAAAGGAAGAGTGTATAAGTATGGAGAATTCTTTCCAACAGAACTAAGCCCCTTTGCCTACAATGAGACCATAGCTCAAGAGTACTTCCCCCTAACTAAAGAACAAGCCATGGAGCAAGGATGCAGCTGGAAAGACCCAGAAGAAAGGAATTACAAAATAGACATAAATTCACAAGACCTCCCAGACCACATCAAAGACGTGAAAGACGACATAGTAGGCAAAGTCATAGAATGTAGCCACAAAGGAGAGTGCAACCACCAATGCAAAAGAGCCTTCAAAATTATCCCGCAAGAGCTCCAATTCTACCAAAAGATGAACCTGCCCCTACCAAGACTATGCCCCAATTGCAGACGCTATGAACGCCTAAGCCAAAGAAACCCTCTCAAGCTCTGGCACAGGAAATGCATGAAAGAAGGCTGTGCCAATGAATTTGAGACAAGCTATGCTCCTGACAGGCCGGAAATTGTTTATTGTGAACAGTGTTATCAACAAGAAGTAGCTTAATGTATAAAAATGATAGGAAAAATTAAAAAATTAATTACGGATGCAACAGGGATAAGCACCGAAGGTTTTTCTGTTGAAGTTTCAGCCAATAAGGACCATGGGGATTATTCTACAAATGTTGCCTTAGTTAAAGCCAAGGAGATTGGCAAGACTCCTAAAGAATTTTTGGATATACTGAAAGAAAAAATTGGGAGCAATAAATTATTTAATAAAATAGAAATTGCCGGGCCTGGATTTATAAACTTTTTTGTTAAAGATGAGATTTTTATTGAGAACTTAAAAAAAATAGACAAAAATTTTGGCAAAGGAGCAGAACTTAAAAACCAAAAAGTTTTTTTAGATTACACAGACCCCAATCCTTTCAAAGAGTTTCATGTCGGTCATTTAGTGCCAAATGCAATTGGCGAGTCTTTATCGCGTATTTTTGAATTTCAAGGTGGTAAAGTAAAAAGGGCTTGTTATCAGGGGGATGTGGGTATGCATGTTGCTAAAGCCATCTGGGGTAAAATGCAAAAGCCAGAATTGGCTTGGGGTCAGGCTTATGCCTTGGGAGCGGGTAAATATGAAGACAGCGAAGATGCAAAAAAAGAAATTATAAGCCTAAATAAACTGATATATAATAGAAGCGATAAAAAAATAAATAAACTATATGATGAAGGTAAGGCAGAAAGCCTAAAACGCTTTGATGTTATTTATAAAATATTGGGCACAAAATTTGATTATTTTATTTTTGAATCAGAAACTGGAGAGCTCGGCAAAAAAATTGTTGAAAAAGGATTAAGAGATGGGGTCTTTGAAAAGGGTGAAAATGGAGCAATAATTTTTAAAGGCGAAAAATATGGCCTCCATACAAGGGTATTCATTAATTCTGATGGATTACCTACTTATGAGGCAAAGGATTTAGCTTTGTCAGAAATAAAATACAAAAAATATAAATATGATAAGTCACTTGTTATAACCGGAAATGAACAAAGTGATTATTTTAAAGTAATGCTTTGCGCGATGAAGCAGGTTTTACCAAAGCTGGCTGAGAAGACAATGCATATAGGGCATGGGATGATGAGATTGCCAGAAGGCAAGATGTCCTCCCGCACAGGAAAAGTTATAACAGGAGAATCTTTGATAAAAAAAGTTGAAGAGCTGGTTTTAGGAAAAATTAAAGATAAAGATTTTTCTGACACAGAAAAAAAGAATATTGCTGAAAAGGTTGCGGTGGGCGCCTTAAAGTATTCTATTTTAAAGCAATCAATTGGGTCAGATATTATTTACGATTTTGATAAATCCATTTCTTTCGAAGGAGATTCCGGGCCTTATTTGCAATATTCATATGCAAGAGCTCAATCAGTTTTGAGAAAAGCAAAAAAAGAAGGCATAAAGCCATCTTTCAAAAAAGTTCCTGACAAAATTACACAATTAGAAAAAAAGATGAGTTGTTTTCCGGAGATTGTTTTAAAGTCTAGCCAAAATTTTCAGCCAAATGTCATAGCTATATATCTCACGGAATTGGCCAGCGATTTTAATGCTTATTATGCAAAAAATAAGATTGTTGAAAAGTCAGATGAATTTTCACCATATAAAACAGCAATAACAAATGCATTTGCTGTAATAATAAAAAATGGTTTGGGGTTGCTGGGAATAGAAACCTTAGAAAAAATGTAAATATGAATTTAAATAATAATTATTTTTTATTAAGACACGGGCAGACCATTTATCAAAAAGAAAACAGAGGCATGAACTATGAACCAGATTCTCCGCAGAAATTGGAAATTACCGAAGAGGGTAAAGAAATGATAAAAAAATCAGCAGAAGAATTAAAAGACAAAAAAATAGATTTGATATTTGCTTCTCCGTTTTTAAGGACAAGGCAATCGGCTGAAATTGCAGCAAATATTTTAGGAATTGATACAGTAAATTATGACGAACGCCTAATAGATCTAAATGTTGGTGAATTCGCTGGAAAAACATTTGAAGAATATAAAAATTTTTTTAAGAGTGATAGGGAAAAATTTTTTAAAAGGCCAAAGGGCGGAGATAATTGGGATGATATAATCAGTAGATTTAAATCTTTTTTGTCCGAAGTTGAAAAAAAATATAAAGATAAAAATATTTTGATTGTTAGCCATGGAGACCCCGTTTGGTTAATGGCAGGAGTTTTAAGGGGATTTAGTAAGGAAGAAGAATTTTTAGCGACAAGAAAAACACAAAAAAATAATTTATATCCAAAAGTTGGAGATTTAATTATTCCATAATATATGTCATATAATTTTCCAGAAGAAGAAAATAAAATACTGAAATTTTGGGAAGAAAAAAAGATTTTTGAAAAATCGCTTGAAGGAACCAAGAGAAAGAAGGCTTTTGTGTTTTATGATGGCCCTCCTTTTGCAACAGGAACTCCGCATTATGGCCACTTACTTCAAAGTGCTATTAAAGATGCTATTCCTCGTTATAAAACTATGCAGGGATTTTATGTGGAAAGGCAGTGGGGATGGGATTGTCATGGGCTTCCTATTGAAAACATTGTTGAAAAAAACCTTGGTACAAAAAGCAAAAAAGAGATTGTGCAGATGGGAGTGAAAAAGTTTAATGATTTGTGCCGCCAGCAAATTTTCACATTTATAAATGAATGGGAAAAAATGATTCCTCGTTTTGGTAGGTGGGTAGATATGAAAAATCCATATCGTACAATGGACTTTGAATATATGCAGGCAGAATGGAAAGCTTTTAAAGAGCTATACAAAAAGGGACTTATATACGAAGGTTATAAGTCAATGCATATTTGTCCCAGATGCGAGACTACGCTAAGTCAAGGAGAAGTGGCAGATGGTTACAAAGACATAAAAGACTTATCTGTTATAGCAAAGTTTAAACTTAAAAATCCAGAAAAAATTGGGCTGTCTGGAGATGTTTATTTATTAGCTTGGACCACTACCCCATGGACCCTGCCAGGCAATGCAGCTTTGGCAGTGGGAGAAAAAGTAAAATATGTTTTTGTGGAATATGAAAGCAAAAAATACATTTTAGCTAAAGATAGAGTAGAAGATATTTTTACGGAAAAAAACTATACTATTAGAAAAGAAGTTTTGGGTAAGGATTTAGTTGGGTTAGAATATGAGCCTCTATTTGATGATTATCAAAAAGATAAAAATCTAAAAAATAAAGAAAACGGATGGAAGATTTATCCAGCTGATTTTGTAAACACAGAGGATGGTACGGGCATTGTGCATATTGCCCCAGCTTTTGGAGCTGATGATATGGAGCTTGGCAAAAAAGAAAATCTTCCATTTATACAGCACGTTAAAATGGATGGCACTTTTAAAGATGAGATGGTTAAATTTGCTGGATTAGATTTAAAACCTAGAGCAAAAAGTAAGCCAGAGGAAATTAGAGAAGCTGACTTAGCCATAGTAAGATTTTTAGAAAAGAAAAGATTGCTATTTGAATATAAAAAATATGAGCACTCTTATCCTCATTGTTGGAGGTGTGATACGGCCTTATTAAATTATGCAACCAGTTCGTGGTTTGTGGCTGTTGAGAAAATAAAACCATTATTATTAAAAACAGCTAAAAAAATAAATTGGTCACCTGCACATATAAAAGAAGGCAGATTTGGGCAGTGGTTAGAAGGTGCTCGCGACTGGTCCATTTCCCGTCAGCGGTTTTGGGCTAATACAATTCCTGTTTGGCGATGTGATAAATGTAAAAAAGAAAATGTTTTTGCATCCGCACTAGAGTTAGAAAAAGCTAGCAGGATAAAAGTGAATGATTTGCATAAAGACGTAGTGGACGAGGTTACTTTTGAATGTAGTTGCGGTGGCGAGTCTACGCGGATACCAGATGTACTGGATACTTGGTTTGATTCTGGCTCTGTGCCTTTTGCAACCAAGCGTCCTATTCCCGCTGATTTTATAGGCGAAGCTCAAGATCAAACAAGAGCTTGGTTTTATTATCAGCACGTTTTAGTGGGAGCTTTATTTAAAAAACAAGCATTTAAAAATTGTATTGTTACTGGAATTGTTTTAGCTGAAGATGGCAAAAAAATGTCTAAGAAACTAAAAAATTATCCAGATCCAGTAGAAATGATTAATAAATATGGTGCAGATGCGATGCGTTTTTATATGTTAAGTTCTCCAGTAGTACAAGCAGAAAACTTTTCATTTTCTGAGAAAGGAGTTGATGGAATAGTAAAAAAGAATATTAGCAGGTTATATAATACACTTTCTTTTTATCAGTTATATGAAAACAATATACCGCCATCATCATCTAGTAAAAATATATTAGATAGATGGATAATTTCTAGATTGCATGAGGTAATCAAAGATATAACAGAGGGATATGAAAATTATAGTCTAGATTTAGCAACACGTCCTTTAGTTAATTTTATAGATGATTTGTCTGTATGGTATGTGAGGAGAAGTAGAGATAGATTTAAAGAAGAAGGATCCGACAAGCAAGACGCGCTTGCCACCTTACGCTATATTTTACAATCTGTTGCTTTAGTCATGGCCCCTGCAATGCCGTTTCTCGCAGAAGAAACATATCAATCTATAAAAGAGGATAATATGTCCGAATCTGTGCATTTGTCTGACTGGCCCAAATCAAATAAAAAATTAATTGATAAGGATTTAGAGGAAAAGATGGACGAGGTGAGAGCTATGGTTAATTTAGCTTTAGCTGAAAGAGCTGTAAAAGGAATAAAAGTAAAACAGCCCTTGGCCTCTTTAAAGATTAAAAATCAAAAGTCAAAAATTAAAGGCGAACAAGGCTTGCTGGATTTGGTTAAAGATGAGGTAAATGTAAAAGATATAATCTTTGACAGTAAAATTGAAAAAGACGTAGAACTGGATATTAATATTACAGAAGAATTAAAAGAAGAAGGCGTAATCAGAGATATAATAAGGCAGGTGCAGGGGGAAAGAAAAAAAATGGGATTAGTGCCCCAAGATAAAATTTCTGTTGAGATGTTTGTTTTAGGAAAAGAAAAAATTATAATAGAAAAAAACAAAGAAGCTTTGCTAAAAGCGCTAAGAGCTACAGAAATTATTACAAAAGAAGATATTTCAAAGTCGGCCGTAGTAATTAAAAAAGTATAATGGATATATCTATGCTTTTGACTACAGATAATCTAATATTTTTTTCAATTGTTTTAGTGATCTTAGTTGTTTTCATAATAATTTTTTTTCTTATTATAAGAGCAATTTTTAGATTCATAATTTCGTTTTTCAAAAAAGATCCAAAAGCTTATACTATGGAGGGAGCATTGGTGGATAAGGGAAAAGATCTTGGAGTTTATGTGGATGAGTTAGAAAAAAGCAGAGTAGAAAGATCAAAAACTCAGCCCCAACAGCAGGCAATGGCAGCAATGAAGCCTCCTATTGTAGAGAATAGCCGTCCAATAAAACAAGTACAGCAAGAATCACCAGTTGATAAAGAAAAAGAATATGACCAAAAAATGCAAAAAAATATTGAAGCCGGATTAAATAAGCTAAAGAGCAAGGGCGGGTCGAATAAGTCTGGAGTAAAAACTGTAATACCCGTACCTGAGCGTATTGAGCAAGAGGGCATACAGGACCAAGGCGATGTGAAATTGCCCAAAAATTTAGAACAGTTGGCAAAAGCCCGCGTGTTAGGCGAAGAGTTTAAGCAGGAACAAACGGGCAGAGTGGAAAAACCTATTTTAGAAAGCCAGAGCAACAAAGCTCTAAGCCAAGAAATTATAGCATCCAAGAAGCTGGCGCCTAAGCAAAAAGACACATCGTTTTTTCATGGCAGACAGGGTGTTAAAATGGGCGAAGCTACATATGAAATTACTAAAAAAACATCTCCTTATTTAAGGGGAGGTGGCACATATACGCTAAAGGAGCGGCAGGAAATTGCAAAAAAGTTATCAGACAAAAAGTTTGGTACTCTTTTGCAAAAGTCGGATAAAGCAAGAATCCTTAGCACTCTAAATAAAGAAAAAATGCGAGCGTCTCCATCTGAAAGGACAAAAATACTGAAACAGGAAAGATTTATCAAAAACATATTTAAATGACAATAAAACATAGAACCAAAGCTTTTATTTTTAAAAAAAAAGAAAGAGCTGAGGCTGATCAAGTTTTTTCTGTTTTTACTGAGGATTTTGGGAAGCTGGAAATAGTGGCAAGAGCTATAAGAAAAACAAAGTCTAAACTGAGAGCCGGCATAGATGTGTTTTATTTGTCGGAGATTGAGTTTATACAAGGCAAAAATAATAAAACACTTACAGATGCGGTTAAAATTAAAAAGTTTAGTAATATAAATGATGATATTAACAAATTTGAGGCAGCGCATAGGGTTGCAGATACACTGGAGGGGTTTATAAAAGGACAGGAAAAAGATAAAAAAACCTTTGATTTACTAAATGAATTTTTTGAAAACCTAAACTATAGAACGCATAAAAATAAAAATCGGCAATTAATATTTTATTATTTTTTTTGGAACTGTGCGTCCATCCAGGGTTATAAGCTGGAGATTGAAAAATGTGCTACTTGTCAAAAAAAGATAAACCCAGATAGTATTTATTTTTCAGCTAAAGCTGGCGGCATAATGTGCAGTAATTGCTTCCAGCAAAAGAGGGTTGTTGCTGAGTTGTGTTTTAAAATTAATGAGGATGTTATTAAGGTCTTAAGATTGATTTTTGCTAAAAATTGGAATATTATATCCAGATTGAAGGTAGATGAGTATTCTCAAGATCTATTAAATAAAATTTACGAAAATTCCATTTTATCATTTTACCCTCAACATTGCTGATGTGGTAAAAAAAGATATAATAAAAACATGAACAAAAAGTTACTTTATATAATTTTATTTATAGTCGTCGTAGTGGGTTTCTTTGTTTTTTGGTTTTATAAGGAGAGCATGTTTTCAAAAGAGATATTACGCTTGGATATTTTAGGTCCGGAAAAAGCTAAAGCAGGAGAAGAAATAGAGTATACCGTAAGGTATAAAAATAACGGTAATTTTGTTTTGGAAAATCCGCAGCTTATTTTTGATATGCCCGAAAATTCTTTAACCGAAGACAGTAAAACAAGAATTACTCAAGATTTAAACGATATCTATCCTGGAGACGAAGAGGTTATAAAAATAAAAACTCGGTTATTGGGAAAAGAGGAAGATTTAAAAACCGCGAGAGCATCGATTTCTTATACGCCTAAAAATTTAACAGTAAGATATGAATCAGATAACAGCCTTACAACCAAAATTGAGGAAGTACCCATAACTTTAGACTTTGATTTACCTACAAAAGTTGAAAAAGGAAAAGAGTTGCAATATGCTATTAATTATTTTTCTAATATTGATTATCCCTTAGAAAATCTTAGCCTAAGGATTTATCCGACAGACGGTTTTGATATTAAATCTTCTGAGCCAGCGTCTTTGGATGATTTTGAATGGAAGTTGAAAACTCTAACTAAAGCAGAAGGAGGAAGAATTAACATAAAAGGCCTTGTCTCAGGAGGCTCTAATCAATCTTTAAATTTTTCTGCCCAGCTTGGAATATGGCAAAACGGTAATTTTGTTGTGATAAAAGAGGCAAATATGGATGTTGAGGTAATACAACCTTTGCTATTTATATCTCAACAGGTAAATGGCTCAAGCTCTTATATAGCCTCCCCCGGAGAAATATTACATTACCAGATTTTTTTTAGAAACATAGGGACCACGTCATTTGATGATTTATTTATGGTGGTAAAATTGGATGGGCCAGCTTTAGATATGGAAACAATTCAAGTGCAGGGTGGACAGGTTCAGCCGAATGATAATATGATTGTCTGGGATTCTAGACAAGTTTCTCGTTTAAGATATTTGGGTGTTCAAGAGGAGGGCGAGATCGACTTTTATGTTAAGGTTAAAAACGACTGGAATCCTTTGGGTGCTGATGAAAGTGGAGCCACAATAACAGACGAGGTAAACATTTCTCAAATAACACAAAAATTTACCATAAAGGTAAATTCTGGTTTGGTAATTTCGCAAAGCGCGTATTATAAAAGCTATGATCTTGAAAATTCGGGATCTATTCCGCCAAAAGTTGACCAAAATACAACATACGTTATAACCTGGAACATAAGTAATTATCTTAGCGACGCAAAAAATGTGAAAGTAAAAGCCACCCTACCTCAAAATGTCAGCTTAACTGGAAAGTTTATGCCTCCTAATGAATCTTCAAATTTTTCATTTGATTCAGCTAGCCGTGAAATTGTCTGGTCTGCTGGCGATATTTTAGCTGGAACAGGTGTTAAGGGAGATCCTTATACTCTTTCATTCCAAGTGTCACTAACACCTTCGGAATCTCAAAAAGGGTCTGCTGCGTCCCTGATAGGGCAAGTCCAAATTTATGGAGAAAATCAATTTACTAATACAACAATCACAGCCCGAGATTCGAGCATAAATACTAGCCTGCCCGATGATTTTTCAAATTCAGGTGGAGGAATAGTACAATAATTAAAAAAATATGAAAAAACAAGATAATAACTCAATGGACAAAATTGTATCCTTATGCAAAAGAAGAGGGTTTGTTTTTCCTGGTTCTGAAATTTACGGCGGTTTGGCTAATTCATGGGATTATGGACCCTTGGGAGTGGAGTTAAAAAACAATATTAAAAATCTTTGGTGGAAGCGTTTTGTTCATCAAAGAGATGATATGGTTGGCATTGATGCAGCCTTAATAATGAATTCAAAGGTTTGGGAATCATCAGGTCACTTAAAAGAGTTTTCTGACCCGTTGGTTGAATGCGAAAAATGTAAAAGAAGATTCCGTGCCGACCACGTTAATTCAAAAAAATGTCCTGATTGTGACGGAAAATTAGGTGAGCCCCGACAATTTAATTTAATGATGAAAACTTTTTTGGGCACAGTTGAAGACAGCGCGAATACTGTATATTTTCGTCCGGAAACCGCTCAAGCAATGTTTGTAGATTTTAAGAATGTTTTAGATACAACAAGAAGAAAATTGCCATTTGGAATTGCCCAGAGTGGTAAAGCTTTTAGAAATGAAGTAACTCCGGGGAATTTTATTTTTAGAACTAAGGAATTTGAGCAAATGGAAATAGAATATTTTATTCCGGTTCCTAAAAAAGATACTGATTGGCAAAAAGTTTTTGAATATTGGCAAAAAGAAATGTGGGCGTGGGCAACCGACGACCTTGGCATAAGGAATAAAAATTTACACGATTGCGAATGTGAGCCTGAAAATAGGGCGCATTATTCCAAAAGAACCATTGATATAGAATACGATTATCCTTTTGGAAGAAGTGAATTATATGGGTTAGCTTATAGAACAGACTTTGATTTGAAAAATCATTTTAAAGAGCCACCATATGAGGATGTTGAATCTGGGGAAAAATTTTATCCGCATGTAATTGAACCAACCTTTGGCGTAGATAGATCTGTTTTAGCTGTGCTCTGCGATGCTTATTCTGAAGAAGAAGACAGAGTTGTCTTAAAATTAAAGCCGAATTTAGCGCCGTACAAAGTTGCTGTTTTTCCTCTTCTAAAAAATAAGCCAGAGTTAATTAAAAAAGCAACGGAGGTTTATCATTCATTAAAGAAAGACCTCACAGTCGTCTTTGATGACAGGGGAAATATCGGAAAGCGCTATTATAGCCAAGATGAGATTGGAACGCCATTTTGTGTAACCGTAGATTTTGAGAGCTTGGAAAATGACGATGTTACAGTCCGCGATCGCGACACTATGAAACAAGAAAGAATCAAGATTAATGATTTGCACTCTTTTATAAAAGAAAAACTGGAAAAATAAATATGTATAAAAAAACCACGTTAAAAAATGGACTAAGGGTTGTTAGTGTTCCCGTTAAAAACGCCAACAGTGTTACGGTTTTAATATTGGTTGGCACTGGATCAAAATATGAAACAAAGGATATAAACGGAATCTCTCATTTTTTAGAGCATATGTTTTTTAAGGGTACTAAAAAAAGACCGGACACCCTGAATATTTCTGAAACATTAGATAGGATTGGTGGAGAATATAACGCATTTACCTCAAAAGAGGTGACGGGATTTTGGGCAAAAGTAGACAAAAAACATACAGATGTAGCTTTAGATTGGATTTCAGATATGTTTTTGAATTCTAAATTTGAAGAAGAGGAAATTCAAAGAGAGAAAGGAGTAATTGTGGAAGAGTTAAATATGTATCTTGATACCCCTATGTCTTATGTCTCAGAGCTTTTTGAAGACTTGCTTTATGGAGACCAGCCTGCAGGCTGGAGAATTGTGGGAGAAAAAGAAAACATTTTGAGCTTTGATAGGCAGAAGGTTTTAAATTATTTTAAAACCCATTATTCTTCAGAAAACACAGTAATTTGCGTTGCTGGAGACCTAAAAAAAGAACAAATACAGAGCAAAATAAATAAATATTTTTTAAAAACCGAAAAGAGAGAATCTCCTAAAAAAGCTGTTGTTAGGGAAAATCAATCTGAGGCACAGGTTTTGATTCATCATAAAAAAACAGATCAAACGCATTTTTGTTTGGGTGTAAGGGCTTATAACATGTTTGATCCTAGGAGATATGCGTTGAGTCTTATGGCAATAATTCTAGGAGGAAATATGAGTTCAAGGCTTTTTATATCTGTAAGAGAAAGAAATGGCTTAGCTTATTATGTGCATACATCTTCAGAATATACTACAGACGCGGGATACTTGGTGACACAAGCAGGGATTAAAAACGATAGCTTGGGAAAGGCGATAACCCTTATATTGAGGGAATATAGTGATTTAAAAAATAAAAAAATTACTCCAAAAGAGCTTAAAAAAGCAAAAGACTATTTAAGGGGGAAGATGGCACTATCTTTAGACGCCACAGACGCCCAGGCATCTTTTTATGCTATGCAAGAAGTAATGGGTCAAAAAGTTTTGACACCCGAGCAAAAATTAAAGATAGTTGATAAGGTTACTGTAAATGATATAAAGAATGTAGCGGAAGATATATTTAGACTAGAGAATATCAACTTAGCCGTAATTGGACCGATAGAAGAAAATAAAAGAGAGGAGCTGAAAAACTTGTTAAAAATATAAAAAATGAGCCAGAAGCAAGTCCTAGATATTTCTTGGGGAACTATAATCAAAATTTTTATAGGTATTTTAGTTTTCGTTCTATTTTATTTGGCCAGAGAAATAGTTCTTTGGTTTTTATTTGCATTAGCCATTTCTATTTTACTGGAGCCCGCAATCGCTTTTTTAAGAAGGGTTCGTGTGCCCAATGTTTTGGCAATAGTGTTAGTGTATTTGTCTATTTTTGGAATACTTGGCCTTCTGATTTATATTTCTGCCCCAATATTTATTTCAGAGCTTCGCCAATTTTCAAATTATTTGCCCCAATATTTTAACCAAGTCAGTCCCATTTTAAGGCAGTTTGGCATTGATGCGGCACAAGATTTTGGAGAATTTTCTAATGCTTTGGCAAATAATTTGCAACAAAACTCTCAAGGCATTGTACGGGCGCTTATGTTATTTTTTGGAGGGTTGGCATCTACGGTTTCTATTTTAACAATGGCTTTTTTCCTGTCTCTCGAGCAAAGGGGAACCGAAAAAGTTTTATTATTGCTTTTTCCGCAAAGGTATGAGGAGCAAATAAAAGCCACTTTTGAGAGAGTCCAAAATAAAGTTGCCGGATGGTTTGGGGCAAGAATACTGGCCTGTCTTTTTGTAGGAATAGCTTCTTATATTATTTTTTATATATTTGGCGTAAAGTATGCGTTTGTTTTGGCGTTACTGTCCGCTTTTTTAAATTTTATACCATATATAGGTCCCCTGGTAATGGCTGTATTGTTGCTTTTTTTTGTAACAGTCTCTTCAGGGTCTTGGTTGTTGACTGTATATACATTAATAGCGGTAACAGTGATACAAGGGATAGAAGGCATGTTGCTTACGCCCTTACTCATGAAAAAAATGACCGATATCCCTCCTGTCCTTGTTTTAGTCTCTTTGTTTTTAGGCGCTCAGCTGCTTGGGTTTTTGGGGATGATTTTTGCTGTGCCCATATTTGGAATTATTTATGAGTTTTTAAAAGAGTATTTAGAGAAAAAAAGAAACGAGCCAGTTCAACTACTTGATTAACAAAATGGCGATAGAGAGTGCAATAGTCGTTGTTTGGCTAAAAATTCTCCAGAAAAGGGGAATTTTTTTATATTTTAAAAAATGTATTTTTTCCCTGTGAATATTGCTGTGTGCTTTTAAAATTTTATTTGGAAAAATAAACTCTAAAACCGTGAGTCCGTCGGGGATAATTGCAAAAAAAGCTATTATAAAAGCTATAAATTCCCGACCCGATAAAAGCCAGACTAGTAAGGAACCTAAAAAAAGATCTATCAATATTTTTAGTAAATCTGGCCAGGCTTCTTTAAACTTATTACTTTTTATTTTTTTTATAGAATATTCTACGTGTGGGATGGCATCTAAAAGGTAATGACTCAAAAAAGCTAGGATAATAGCAAAAAACGGATTTTGTATTTTTGAGGCAACGGCAACTCCAAAGAGCATATGAACTAATAATATCATTGAAATTTAGTTTAAATAAGATAGAATTAGATAATTATACTATGTTTGCCAAAAAGAAAAAGTTTTATATAACCACAAGTATCCCTTATACCAATGCGCCCCCGCATGTGGGTTTTGCCTTGGAAATTATACAGGCAGATGTTTTGGCTAGATATCATAAAAATCTCAAGGAGGATGTTTTTTTCTTAACCGGAACAGATGAGCATGGTTTAAAAACATTGAGAGCTGCTGAAGCCGCAGGGAAAGAAGTAATAGAATTTGCAGACGAGATTTCTGGAAGATTCAAAAAATTGGCAGAGGTTTTAAATATTTCAAACGATGATTTTATAAGGACTACAGATAAAAAAAAACATAAGCAGGCAGTTTATAAGCTCTGGGAAAAATATAAAGAGAATAATGATGTTTATAAAAAGAAATTCAACGGCCTTTATTGCGCAGGTTGCGAAGCATTTAAAACTCAAAAAGAGCTGGTGGATGGAAAATGTATAATACATCAGAAAGAGGTCGAAACAATTGAAGAAGAAAATTATTTTTTTAAGCTTTCAAAATATTTGCCAGAAGTTAAAAAAATAATTAAAGAAGGTAAAATAAAAATTATTCCTGAATCCAAAAGAGGTGAAATTTTAGGAATGATTGAAAACGGACTGGAGGATATTAGCTTTTCAAGGATGAAAGATAAATATTGGGGGTGGCCGGTTCCCGGGGATGAAGATCAAGTTTTTTATGTGTGGCAAGACGCTCTGCCTAATTATATTTCAGCGATTGGTTATGCCGATGATGATAAAAAATTTAAGCGATATTGGCCAGCAGACGTCCATTGTATAGGAAAGGATATAGTCAAATTTCATGCTATCTATTGGCCAGCCATGCTTTTATCTGCAGGATTAGACTTACCAAAATCCATATTTATACACGGGTTTATCAATGTGGGGGGACAGAAGATGTCTAAGAGTTTGGGCAATGTGATTGATCCATTTGAGTTGGTAAATAAGTATGGGACAGATGCTGTAAGATATTATTTATTAAGGGAGATTACTTCAACTGAGGACGGGGATTTTACCGACGAAAAGTTTGAGCAAAGATATAACGCTGATTTGGCGGGAGGAATTGGGAATCTTGTTGCAAGAGTGTTGGGAATTGCGGGCGGCAAGGTTTTTGCAGCTAAAGCTACCAAAATAACCAAAACAAAAATTGAAGAAACAAAAAAGAATTATAAACTAGCTTTAGGAAATTTTAAATTTAATGAAGCCCTTTTTGTTATTTGGGAATTGATAAGCTATTGCGATAAATATATAAATGATGAAAAACTATGGGAAACCAAAAAACCAGAAGTATTAAGCGACTTAGTCTTTGCTATAAGCGAAACAAGTAGTTTACTTGCACCATTTTTACCAGAAACGTCAGAGAAAATACAACAAGCACTAAAAACCGGTAAAAAAGAAAACCTATTTCCACGGGTTTAACATGCGCCTTGACTTTTCTTAGAATTTGGTTTAAGCTTATAAAAGAACATTAAATTTGTCTTGAATAAGGAGCTATAGTCGTGGAACAGTGGTTTAAAGTAATTATGGCCTTTGTTCTGGTCATAAGCGTCTTGGGGCACTGGTATTTGGGGAGAGGTAGAACCCAATTCATGTCAAAAAGACAAAAAAAACAGAACGAGTAGCTCGGGAATCCGAGCTTTTATTTTACAAATTAGACTTGACGGATGTTTATTTTTTTGCTATACTATAATTAGCACATTCTCTGAGCTAAGGAAAGCTCAGGTGCCAACCTTTCCTCTCCCGCAGGAGGTGTAAAATGTTGGTTCTATCCCGTAAGAAGAACGAGAGTATTGTCATCAATGATGACATTACCATCGTGGTGGTGGAAATCCGGGGGGACAAGGTCCGCTTGGGCGTGGAAGCGCCCAAAGAAGTCCCTGTTCACCGGCGTGAGGTATTCGATGCGATTCGTCGGCAACAAAACCTCAACTCCCTCGGCGACCCCTAGTTGCCCACAGCCCCCCGAGCAATTGTTCTTCCCGACCCAAGGCAGGCAACCCCGTGTTGCCTGCCGATTTTTTTTGATATAAGATAAAAACATGATTATAGATACTCATAGCCATTTAAATTTTGCAGCTTACAAAAAAGATTTGGCCGAAGTTATAAAAAGGACACAGGAGTCTGATGTTGTTTGTATAAATGTGGGTACAAAATATGAAACCAGTTTAGAAGCCATAAAGTTGGCAGAAGAGAATAAGGGCATGTATGCAGTCATTGGGTTGCATCCTCTTTTTGTTTCAGCTGAATTTATGAAAATCAGGACCGATCCAGAAGAAGGAGAATTTTTGGTAAAAGAACAAGAGTTTGAAGTAGAAAAATATAAAGAATTAGCTAGGTCTAAAAAGGTAGTGGCTATTGGAGAAATTGGACTGGATTATTATTATCGTCCCAAAACTAAAGCAAAATTAGAACAATTTAAAGAAAAACAGAAACAAGTTTTTCTGCAACAATTAAATTTTGCAGAAGAATTAAGCTTGCCCGTAATAATACATTGCAGGATGGCACATGATGATGTTGTAGAAATTTTAAAAATAAAAAAAGCGAAAGGGGTAATACATTGCTTTACTGGAGGAATAAAAGAACTTGAGCAGTATTTAAATTTAGGTTTTTATATAGGGCTAAACGGTATAATGTTTAAAATGGATTTAGACGAGGTAATTATAAAATGTCCATTAGATAAAACTTTAGTAGAAACTGACTGCCCCTATCTCACCCCACCCGCGGAAGGAAAAGACAATAGAAACGAACCGATTTTTGTAAAACATGTTATCCAAAAAGTGGCAGATCTCAAAGGCCTTACTTTTGAGGAGGTAGCTGAAGCCACCACTCAAAACGCCAAAATGCTATTCAAAATATAGGAATTTGACTTTTCGAAAAACTGTCTTTTTAATATAAAAAGGCTCTTTTTTTTACCTTTAAATCATGATAATATCAAATAATTATGCAGAGATATAATCCTAAAAAAATAGAGAAAAAATGGCAGGAGAAATGGTATTCTCCGGGCGTTTTTAAGGCAAAAAATGGTTCTAAAAAAAAGAAGTTTTTTCTTTTGGTGGAGTTTCCCTATCCTTCAGGAGATGGGCTTCACGTAGGCCACTGCCGAAGTTATACTGCCCTAGATATTGTCGCTAGAAAAAGAAGAATGGAAGGATTTAATGTTTTGTTCCCAATGGGATGGGACGCTTTTGGTTTGCCCACAGAAAACTATGCCATTAAAAAAGGAGTTCATCCTTCTGTTGTAACTAAAAAAAATACGGACAATTTTAGGAGCCAAATGAAAAATTTGGGGTTGTCTTTTGACTGGGCAAGAGAAATAAATACTACTGACCCCAAATATTATAAATGGACCCAGTGGATTTTTGTGCAGTTGTTTAAAAATGGGCTGGCCTACAAAGATAAAATTGCAATTAACTGGTGTCCTTCCTGTAAAATTGGCTTAGCCAACGAAGAGGTTGTTGATGGAAAGTGTGAGAGATGTGGTGCTAAAGTTGAGAAAAAAGAAAAAGAACAGTGGATGATAAAAATCACAAATTATGCAGATAGGTTAATTAGGGATCTAGATTTGGTTGATTATTCAGAAAAAATTAAAACACAGCAAAAAGACTGGATAGGAGAATCTCACGGGGCAGTAGCTAAATTTATTGTAGAAGGCATAGAAGAGCCTATAGAAGTTTTTACAACCAGAATAGACACTATTTTTTCTGGGACCTTTTTAATTTTGTCTCCCGAGCATAAGTTTATAGATAAATACAAAGAAAAAATTGAAAATATCGAAGATGTTTTAAAATATAGAGAGCAGTCAAAAAATACCCCTGACATAGATAGGACCAACCAAGATAAAGAAGTAACGGGAGTACAGCTAAAAGGAATTACAGTCAGAAATCCAGCTACAAACGAGGAGATGCCTGTATGGACTGCTGATTTTGTTTTAAATCATTATGGCACGGGAGCTGTTTTTGCTGATGCGCATGACAAAAGAGACTTTAATATGGCAAAAAAATATAGTATACCTTTAAGAACCTCAATAAGACCGGATGGCGAAGAGCTGGCTATTAAGGTAAGGAATTTAGAGGAGTGCTATGAAGGAGACGGAACGCTATATAATTCTATGCAGTTTGACGGGCTGTCTTCTTCTGATGCCAGAATCAAAATAATAATTTGGCTGGGAACAAAGGGGTTAGCCCAACCCAGAATCGGCTATAAATTAAGAGATTGGGTTTTTTCGCGCCAGCATTATTGGGGTGAGCCAATACCTATGATTTACTGCGAAAAGTGTGCCCGTATGACAGGAGGTCAAGGTTGGCGTCCTGTTCCTGAAAAGGATTTGCCAGTGGAATTGCCAAAAGTTAAGAAATATAAACCTACAAATACGGGCGAGTCTCCATTGGCTGAAATTAAAAATTGGGTAAATGTAAAATGCCCGGCATGTAAAGGTGAGGCTAAAAGAGAAACAGACACAATGCCAAACTGGGCGGGATCTAATTGGTATTTTTTACGGTATGTAGATCCTAAAAATAATAGAGCGTTGGCTGATGAAAAATTGTTAAAATATTGGCTTCCTGTTGATTGGTATAACGGGGGTATGGAGCACACAACTTTGCATCTCTTGTACTCCAGATTTATTTTTAAGTTTTTATGGGATATTGGAGCTGTGCCAAAAATAAATGGGCCAGAACCCTATCAAAGGAGAACCTCGCATGGTATGGTTTTAGGAGAAGGGGGAATCAAAATGTCCAAATCAAAGGGAAATGTTATAAATCCTGATACTGTTATTAAAGAATATGGAGCAGATACTCTGCGTATTTATGAAATGTTTATGGGTCCTTTTGAGCAAATGATTCCCTGGGATATAAAAGGTGTTATTGGTGTACGCAGGTTTATTGAAAAAATATATAAATTGGCTGACAGAAGCGAGTTTCCTGCTGTTAGTGATGAAAGCTTGAAAAAGGTTCTTCACAAAACCATTAAAAAGGTTGCTGAAGATATTGAATCGATGAAGTTCAATACATCGGTAAGTTCTATGATGGAGTTTGTCAATGCATGGTCTCGATTGTCTGAGGACAATCGAGGATCCTCGGCTAAGCCGGGACAGGGGTTAAACAAAAAAGATTTTTCAGATTTTTTAAAAATTTTATCTCCTTTCGCACCACACTTATCAGAAGAATTGTGGGCTAAAGCAGGATTTAGTAAATTGTGTTGCGAACAAAAATGGCCCAAATTTAACCAAAAGATTATTGAAGATAAAAAAATATTGTTGATAGCGCAGATAAATGGTAAAGTTAGAGATAAAATTGAAGTTAATGCTAACATTTCAGAAGAGTATGCTCAAAAAATAGTCTTAAAATCTGAAAAAATAAAAGCTATTGTAGGCAAAAGTAAAATTCAAAAAATAATTTTTGTTCCTGGAAAATTAATTAACATTGTTATTTAATGGAAAAAATAAAAAAAGTTCTATTGGGAAATGAGGCAGTTGTAAAAGGATCTCTGGCTGCTGGGGTTGATTACGTTTCTGGGTATCCGGGGTGTCCTTCTGCTGAAATTGGAGACGAGTTTGGCAGAATAGCTGAGAAAAATGGAGTATATGCAGAATGGGCCACAAATGAAAAAGTAGGGCTGGAGTCTGCAATTGGAGCTAGTTTTTCTGGTTTGAAAAGTTTAGTTAATATGAAAAGCTTTGGAATAAATGTTTGTTCAGACAGCTTGTTCCCTTTAGCATATACTGGAACCAAAGCACCAATGGTTATTTTTGTGGGAGACGATCCTTCTTGTCATAGTTCGGCTCAATCAGAACAAGATTCAAGAGGTTATGCTTACTTGTCGCATATTCCTATTTTAGATCCTGCAAGCCCGCAAGAATGTTATGATTTTACAAAACTTGGATATGAAATTTCTGAAAAGTTTAACGTGCCGGTAATTTTAAGATCAACAACAAGAGTGGCACATCAAAGGGCGCCGGTTATTTTTGATGCACGAGACAAAAATGAGACAAAGAAAGGCAATTTTATAAAAAATCCGCATCAGTTTTGCACAATGCCCCCTAGAGTTTTAGAGATGAAAAAAGAGCTTTTGGAAAAAGTTAAGAAAATACAAGCATACGCAGAAAAATCAAAAATAAATAAAATCACAGGAAAGAGTACCGGTAAAATCGGCATTATTGCAACGGGAATTTCTTATTATTATGTGATGGAGGCTTTGCAAGAGATGGGTTTAAATTTGCCTGTTTTAAAGCTTGGATTTTTTTACCCCTTGCCCGAAAAACTTATAAATAAATTTCTAAAAGGAAAGAAAAAAATTCTGGTTGCAGAGGAAATGGATGCTTATTTAGAAAAGGAGATAGCCTCTATCGCAAAAAATACCAACTATACCGTACAAATTCACGGTAAAGATTTGTT
>Ga0268277_1000402_pt1 | contig 35481 bp, 35 predicted proteins | sample saktaG_5_FD_190132 | JGI IMG/M metagenome (GOLD analysis project Ga0268277, IMG submission 190132) | Saline water microbial communities from Sakinaw Lake, British Columbia, Canada - sak_2010_1_5_50m | ecosystem: Environmental > Aquatic > Non-marine Saline and Alkaline > Saline ... | reverse complement strand
CTTCGTTGACTCCTCAAAAGTTTTAATCTTTTGATTTAGCAACTATCCTATGATTACGGAGGAAGCCGGATTTGCACTTACGCACAAATCACCTCATCATGCCCAACCCCTAGCTAATGCCAGGGACATGAATCAATGGTTTTATAATTGTAAATGATAATTTATACTATCATACTCATATTCTCCGTCAATAGCCAAATTATAATCCTAGGGTGCCCATATAAGTATTTAAAAATATGGGGGCAACAATCCCCAACACAATCAATGGCAAAACAATAGTCACCACCGTCACAATAAGGGTCCACATAAAATATTTCCTTGTCTTCTCAACAGAAATGTAAATACGATCTAACTTTTTATCTTGCTCTTCAAACTTCTTTAAAATTTCTTCTTCCATAAATTTATTTTTTGCTGTTTATGGCTTTAACATAACTGCAATAGTCACAGCTAGTACCAGATTCTGGGATGCTATCTGCGTTTAAACATTTGTGCGCTTCTATGATGGTTTTCTCCACCCAAGAGTCATTACCTTTATATGGAATTAAGGTCACATCAAAATCCAGTTTACCATCAAAAGCTTTCCTGTCTTTTTTGCCATTGCAATAAACAAAATATCCAGTGTCTGAAACTTTATATTTATTTTGACGCAACAACCACTGATATATTTCCATTTGCCTTTTATAGCCATCTTGCCAGGCTTTGTTTAGCTCTGTAATTTCTTCGTCTTTTGAAGTGGCTTTGTAGTCCACAATAATATACTCCCCTTTAAAGTTTTTCCACAAGTCATCTATGGCACCCGTAAGAAGCAAATTAGTTTCTGCATGTAAAAACTGAATTCCCACAAAGTTTTCTCTCCATTTATTTAAATCTTTGTGCGCAACAGGAAAAGCATCCACTCCGTATTTTTCAATCAAAGGGTGTTTTGTGCCATTGGCTCTGTGTATATCAAATTCCAGCTTTAAAAGATGGTCTACGGCCGAGTTCAAAGCAAAGGGATATCCCGGAGGTCTGCCAACGCCTAGCCTTCTGTCATAATAAAAACATCTGGGACATTCAAAAAACAAATCAATTTTTGACCTAGATAGTTTAAAGGGATCCAATGAATTTGGTTCATACAAACCTTTTACCCTTTGTGCATTATAATAATCTGACATAAAGTTGTTTACGAAGTGCTTAATTTTTACTAATTTTGACATTTTTTAGAGGTTTGTGCAAACATAACTTTGATAGGTTGACTTAGCCACATTAAAGTGCTAAGATGATAGTACTTGTGTTTTGGGCCTATTGCTTACAGCAAAAAGCCGTGAAGCAACAGGTTTTAAAACAAGGTCGCGTAAATATAAAAAGTATTAGATAACAATGACAGGTACAATCAAAACTCTTATGGAGAAAGGATTTGGATTCATTGCTCGCGAAGGCGAAACAAAGGATCTTTTCTTTCATTCCAATGATTTGAGTGGCGTAGACTTCAACGATCTTAAAGTTGGAGACACAGTTACCTTTGATGTTGAAGAAGGCCAGAAGGGTCCAGCAGCAAAGAACGTAACACGCGCATAATAATCGCACACTAAAAAGCCTCCCGATTAGCGGGAGTCTTTTTTTTGATGCAACAAATTGACTTTTGGCATATTTTAATGTATAGTAAATATTATGATTAATAAACTTATAGATAATCTTAAGACAGCCGAACCAGAAGTAACTTTTGGCGGACTTGGCATAGCTCCAAAACTTCTTGATACTCTTTTAAAAATGGGTTTTACCTCCCCCACCTCCATACAACACAAAGCAATTCCAGTGGCTGTGGAAGGCAAAGACATTATTGGGATAGCCCAAACCGGTACAGGTAAAACATTAGCTTTTGGAATACCTTTGGTACAGCAAATTTTGAAATCTGGCAATAAAAAAGGCCTAATAGTATTACCTACTAGAGAGCTGGCTTTGCAGGTAAATGAGTCTATACAAAAAATAGGCAGGCCATTTGGATTAAAAACAGCCGTGCTAATAGGAGGATCTTCCAGCTACGCACAGATAAGAGAGCTTCGGGGCAACCCACATATTGTTATTGGAACTCCAGGCAGGATTAATGACTTGGTCCAGCAAAGAGCTTTGAATCTACAAAATGTTACTATTTTAGTTTTAGATGAGGCTGATAGAATGTTGGATATGGGTTTTGCCCCGCAAATAAATAAAATTATAAAACTATTACCAAAAGACAGGCAAACTATGCTTTTTTCAGCAACAATGCCAGACGGCATTGTAAAAATTGCCGGAAGCTACATGAAACTTCCTGTAAGAATAGAAATTGCCAGACCGGGAACAACTGCTGAAAAAGTGGAGCACGAATTATTTGTTGTTAAAAAAGACCAAAAAATCCCTCTATTAAAAAAACTACTTGAAGAATATAAAGGAAGTGTTTTGATTTTTTTAAGAATAAAACACGGAGCCAGAAAAATTTGCTGGGCTTTACGGGATGTTAAAATTTCGGCTACAGAAATACATTCAAACAGATCTTTAAACCAAAGGAAAGAAGCCTTGGAAGGTTTTAAAACCGGCAAATATAGAGTGCTTGTGGCTACAGACATTGCCTCCCGTGGAATAGATGTAAAAAATATTGAGCTGGTTATAAACTTTGACCTTCCCGAAAACCCAGAAGACTATGTTCACCGCATCGGTAGAACAGGAAGAGCAGGTATGGCAGGAAAAGCCATTTCCTTTGCAATGCCAGATCAAGGATCTAAAGTCAGGGAGATTGAAATACTGACCAGGATTTATCTACCTATTTCCAACTTGCCCGACATTTCAAAGCATTTAAATCAACCTATTAATAACTTTAGCGTTCCAAAAAAGAACAACTACCCACCCCGTAAAGGCGGACAAAGAAAACACTCCAACTATGCCGGCAAAAAAAGATACTAATTTAAAATTTGATGTTGCTGTTATTGGAGCAGGGCCTGCAGGAATGATGGCAGCAGGAAAAGCGGCTGAACTCGGCCTTAAAGTTGTTGTGCTGGAAAAAAACTCCTCATCGGGAAAAAAATTGCTTTTAACCGGCAAAGGCAGATGCAACATATCTAACGCTGAATTTAATTTAAAAAACCTAGCCGGTAATTATAACAATGGTGAATTTCTTTTTCATGCTTTTTCGGTTTTTGGCCCAGAAAGAACAATCAAGTTTTTTAATCAACTTGGGGTAAAAACAAAAATAGAAAAAAATAAAAGAGTTTTTCCAAAAAGCAATGAAGCTCAAGAAGTTTTAAATGCGCTTTCAAAGCATTTAGTAAAAAATAAAGTAGAGATACTTTTTAATTCAGAGATTAAAGATATAGAAAAAAAAGGTAAAAAAATAATTAAACTTATTTTAAAAGATAAGAAAGTAATTGCCAAAAAATATATATTTTGCACTGGAGGGAAATCTTATCCTTTAACGGGGTCTGATGGAGCAGGATATGAATTGGCAAAAAAATTAGGTCACACAATTATTGATCCATCCCCTGCACTTTGTCCAATAAAACTAAAAGAAGAATGGGTTAAAAATTTACAGGGAATAAGCCTAAAAGATGTTAAAATATACTTGTCTGGCGATAAAAAAGTTTTTAAGGAACAGGGGGAAATTATATTTACCCACTTTGGAATAAGTGGCCCAGCTATTTTAAACATCACCTCAAACCTACAAAATTTTACCAAAATTAGTGGAACAAAAATGGTTCTTGATCTTTATCCCTCACTCAACCAAGAAGAACTTTTAAGAAAACTGAATGAAATTTTCCAAAGATATCCCAAAAAAGCTATTAAAAACCTACTATCTGATTTTATGCCAGAAAGGCTGACAGAGGTTTTGCTGGATAAAGAAAAAATAGAAAGCAACAAAATAGCCAACAATATGCCAAAAGTGGAAAGACTATTAATCGTAAAAAGCATCAAAAATTTTGATGCTACGGTGGAAGGCCTTACCGGATTTGACCAAGCGCTTGTTACAAAAGGAGGAATATCTTTACGAGAAATAGACCACAAAACAATGCAATCAAAGATAATTGATAATTTATATTTTGCCGGGGAAATTATTGACGTTAATGGAAAAACCGGCGGATTTAACCTGCAAATGTGCTGGAGCACAGGTCATCTTGCAGGAAGCAAATAAAATGCTAGTAGATGATGTAAAAATAACAGCTGAGGCGGGACATGGCGGAAACGGCCTAGTGACTTTTAGTAAAACAAAAATGACTGAAGGGCCCACGGGCGGAAATGGTGGAGGCGGAGGAAACATATATATAGAAGGAGTCTCTGATTTAGGAGCTTTAAGACAATTTCGCTTTAAAAAAAATATTAAAGCGGAAGACGGGGAACACGGAAAGTCCCAGCTTAATGATGGCGCCGATGCAGAAGATTTGGTTTTATATGTGCCCGTAGGGACACTGGCACATATTGTGCAAACTAACTCGTCTGTCTGGGGCGGACGCGATATTGAAATAAAAAAAATAGGTCAGCGGGAAATTGTTGCCAAAGGAGGCCGAGGTGGAAAAGGGAACTTTTTTTTCAGATCTTCCACTAACACCAGCCCTACAAAATTTGAAGAAGGCAAACCAGGAGAAACTTTTGATATAAGGTTTGAACTGAAAATGATTGCCGATATAGGATTTATAGGCCTACCAAATGTGGGCAAATCTAGCTTATTAAATGAAATTACAAACGCAAAAAGCAAAGTTGCCAATTATCAATTTACTACCCTAGAGCCTAATTTGGGAGTTTATTTTGAACTGATATTGGCAGATATTCCCGGACTTATTGAGGGGGCTTCCACAGGTAAAGGCCTTGGCACAAAGTTTTTACGCCACATAGAAAGAACAAAAATTTTATTTCATTTTATTTCAGCTGAATCAAAAGATCCTATTTTAGATTACAAAACAGTCAGAAACGAACTAGAATCTTACAACCCACTACTTTTGGAAAAACCAGAATACATTTTTATTAGTAAAAGCGATACAGTCACCGACTCTGATATCGAAAAAATAAAAAATAGTTTTGAAAAAATAAACAAAAACGCAAAGCCGGTTTCTGTAATTGACGAAACTAGCTTAAAAGACTTTAAAAAAATATTAAACACTCTTATTACAGAAAAGAAGGCCTAACTATGTTAGGCCTTCTTGGTATTCTACGCCGTTCATTTTGGGAAATTTAGGATATATTTTTTGCACTCGGCCGACTTGCCCGTCTTCTAATCTCACCTTAATTCCACGTGGATGAACAGGCTTGCTAGTTAAAAAATCCTTTACCTTTCCGTGAGTCAGCTTACCCGTAGGCTGATTTTTTTTTAAAACAATATCCACTTCCATCCCTATTTTAATTAAAGCCCTCTTAGTCCCATCCATAGGTTTATGTGTACATTGATTCTATGCCCTTGCTGTAATGCCTTTCAATCATGTGCCTGCGGAGCTTTAAGGTTGGGGTAAGCTCTTCTTGCTCCTGAGAAAATTCCTGAGGAATTAGTTTAAATTTTTTAATTTTTTCAAAATCGTTTAGCTTAGGATTTATTTTTTCATCAATTCTTTGCTGAAACATTTTTAAAATTTCAGAATTTTTAGTCAAAGCTTGATGATCTTTTAAAGGCAAATTATTACTTTTTAAATATATTTCAATTTCCTGCCAATCGGGCACAATTAAGGCTGAAATAAATTTTTTAGAGTTTCCCACAACTATTGACTGGACAATAAACTTGTCGTCATTTAACAGGTTTTCAATTTTTTCTGGCCAAATATTCTTACCTCCCGAGGTTACAATCATTTCCCTGCCTCTACCAATAATAGTTAAAAAACCTTCATTATCTATAAACCCCATGTCACCGGTGCAAAACCAGCCATCTTTGTCAAAAACCTGTTTTGTTTTTTTCTTATTATCAAAATACTGGCAAAAAACATTTGGGCCTTTTACCAGCACCTCCTTAGTGTCTGAAATTTTAACTTTTACTCCTGGCAATACTTTGCCCACTGTTCCAAATTTAAAATCCTTTTCCCTGTTGGCTGCGATAACAGGTGAGGTTTCTGTTAGGCCGTAGCCTTCCAGCACCGGAATTCCTATTTTTGAGAAAAACTTACCTACTTTTTCATTTAAAGATGCTCCTCCTGAAATAGCAAGACGGATTTTGCCTCCCATTTGTTTTCTTATTTTTTGAAAGGCAATTAAATCCCCCATCCCATAATTAAAGGATCCTTTTTTTTGCTTTAAAGTCCAAAGGAAAAACTTTTTTTGCAGTTTGCCGGATTTATTTATCTTATCCCAAATTGCATCGTGAAATTTTTCAAAAATTCGGGGCACGCAAATTAACACGGTTGGTTTTACCTCTTTTAAATTACATGGAAGATATTTTACGCTTTCCGCATAAGCTATTGTGGCCCCATAACAAAGAGGCATATAATAGCCGGCCAAGCGCTCTAAAACGTGTGACAAAGGTAAAAAAGACAAAAAAACATCGTTATGCTTTACGGGTATAACATCGGCAACCGCTTCTACATCGCTCAAAAAATTTCTGTGGCTTAGGGCCACTCCTTTAGGTGCGCCGGTTGTGCCCGAGGTGTAAATAATACTACAAATTTCATCTGGGTCTAAAAATATCTTTTTGTGTTTCACTCCTTGGTTGTGTTTTAATATGGCATTCCAACCTATTACCTTATTACTTAAAATTTCTTTTTGCGTGGCGGTAAGATTTTCTAAAACAATAATTTTTTCGAGGTGCTTTAAATATTTTTGTCCCAAAAGAACTTTATTTAAAAAGTCACTATTTGAAACAACCAAAATCTTTGCTTTGCAATGATTTAAAATTGTCAGTATTGCTTTTGGGTTAAAAGTTGTGTGCAGCGGCACAACAACTCCTCCAATCAACATTGTTGCCAAGTCTGCAATTGCCCACTCGGGCCTGTTTTCAGACAATATGGCCACCTTATCCCCTTTTTCAAATCCCAAATTTTGTAGACCGCAGCCAAGGGCTATAACTTTTTCTGAAAACTCTTTATATGTAATAGGAAAATAAACCCCTTCTTTTTTATAAAGCAGTGCGGATTTACTTGAATTCCTTTTAGCTATTTCAAAAAAAACTTCCGGAATAGCTTTGTACATAATTAGATTTTTTTTACTTCTTTTATAAAATCAAAAATCTTTTTAAACAGCTCGGATCGATTTTCATCTATTGTTGCTATATGGAATTTACTACGAAACCAATAAATTCTTTTTAGTTCAGAACCCAGATGCTCATAAATGTATGTTGCGCTTTTGGGGTTTACAACCGGGTCTGTATCTGAATGAATTACCAAAGCCGGAATTTCTATTTTTTTAAGATTTTCTCTTGTCTCGTTTTTAATAAAACTTAAAAATTGCCTTACACTCTTTGTGGGAATTTTAGCATAAGTAACTTCGTCTATCATATCAGTAAAGTCTGTCCTGTAAAGACGTGGTGGCTTTCTGTAATATTTTCTTAAAAATCCATAGGAATAAAGCCGGCAAACTATAACCTTGTGCCATTTTAAATAAACCGGAGCTCCTAATGTTATAAGAGCCGCAGGTTTATCCTTAAGTTCATTTATCAAGCTAATGGCCAAATTTGATCCAAAGGAATTTCCAATAACAAAAATATTTTGAGATAATTCTTTTAACTTTAAATATTCTTTTTTTACAGAATTAACCCAATCCTTAGGGCTTGTTTTCAACAGGTCCTCCGGAGATGTGCCATGCCCAGCAACAAGCGGAGCTGAAACATTAAAACCATTGTCAGCCAAATAAACCGCGAGCTCCTTAAACTCATCTGGACTACTACTAAAACCGTGAATCATCAAGACTCCATTGGTTGATTTTTTGTCTATGAAAATAGGTTTTGCCCCTTTCATATTTTTATCTTTTGGCTTTTGCCAGTCTTCTAACTGGCCTCATTTTTGGAAGCACTTTTGGCACCTCAAAAACTATTTTGCCTGCCTGCTCATCAGCCGTAACCCGGCTGCCTTCGGCAATTTCATTAGTAACTATTTTGATTGAAAGTGGATCCAAAATAAGCCTTTGAATCACCCTCTTTAAAGGCCTAGCTCCCAAATTTGGATCAAATCCTTCTTTTACCAAAATCTCTTTAGCTTTTTCTGAAATCTCAATTTTTATCTCCTTGGCCTCCAGGCGCTTCTCAACTTTTGACAATTCCAACTCAACAATCTCTTTAATTTGTTCTTTTTTGAGGTAATTAAATATCACAATCTCATCAATCCTGTTTAAAAACTCGGGCCTAAAAGAATCTTTAAGTGAGTTAAATATCTTTTCTCTCATTGATTCCCGTTCGGCCAAGTCTTCTTGTGTGGAAAATCCTATAGAAGACATTTTGTTTATAAAGTCAGAACCCACGTTTGAAGTAAGTATAATAATTGTATTTTTGAATGAGACCATCCTTCCCTTAGAGTCTGTCAGTCTGCCGTCTTCAAAAATCTGCAATAAAATATTAAACACCTCAGGGTGAGCTTTTTCAACCTCGTCCAACAAAATTACAGCATAAGGCCTGCGCCTTACTTTTTCTGTAAGCTGTCCTGCTTCTTCATAACCCACATACCCAGGGGGAGAACCGATAATTTTTGAAACTGTATGACGCTCCATATATTCTGACATATCAAGCCTTATCAGCGCTTTTTCGTCATTAAACAAAAACTCCGCAAGAGCTCTGGCTGTTTCTGTTTTACCTACGCCCGTAGGACCTAAAAATAAGAAAGAGCCTAACGGTTTATTCTCTTCTGATATGCCTGCTCTTGCCCTTCTTATTGCCCTGGAAATAGCTGAGATTGCCTCTGCCTGACCGATTACCCTTCTATTCAGAGTAGATTCCATTGTTTCTAATTTTTTTGCCTCTTCGGTAATCAAGCGCATAACAGGAATTCCAGTCCACCTGGAAACAACTCTTGCAACTTCCTCTTCTGTAACTTCTTCTTTTAATAACCTATGTTCTTTTTGTATTTTTACCAGCCTTTGCTCTACGGCGGACAATTCTTTTAAAAGCTCTGGGATTCTACCGTATTTTATTTCGGCTACCTTTTCAAGATTTGCTTCTCTTTGAGCAATTTCGGTTTGGTAAGAGAGATTATCTAACTTTTCTCTAATACCTTTTATTTTATTAATCAATTCTTTTTCTGCTCCCCACTTTAATCTCAATGCCTTTGTTTTTTCGTTTAAATCGGCTAGCTCTCTGTTAATTGCCTTTAACCTTCTGGCGTTTCCATTTTCTTTTTTCAGAGCCTGTTTCTCAATTTCCAATTTTGTTGTTTCTTCATTATATTTTTCAAGCTCTTGAGGGTCAGATTCAATTTCTAATCTCAAGGCAGAAGCTGCCTCATCCATCAAATCCACGGCCTTGTCTGGCAAAAACCTATCTGCAATATAGCGACTTGCCAATTCTACTGCAGCTTTAATGGCTGAGTCTTTTATTTTAACTCCATGGTGAACTTCATATTTTTCTTTTATCCCTCGTAAAATTGCCGTTGCATCTTCAATGTTAGGCTCTTGCACATAAATGGGCTGGAACCTCCTTTCTAGAGCAGGATCTCTTTCAATGTATTTTTGGTATTCTTTTATGGTTGTAGCCCCAATTGCCCTAAGCTCGCCTCTGGACAATGCCGGCTTTAGCAGATTTGAAGCGTCAATTGCTCCTTCAGCAGCTCCAGCTCCTACCAACGTATGAAGCTCGTCAATAAATAAAATATATTTCCCTTCAGCTCGAGAAAGTTCTTTTAACAGGGCTTTAATCCTTGTTTCAAATTCTCCCCGGTATTTGGTGCCTGCAATTATGGCGCCCAAGTCTAAAGAAATAATTTCTTTATCTTTTAAAAATTCGGGCACGTTTCCTCTTGCAATTCTTTGGGCAAAACCTTCTACAATAGCTGTTTTCCCTACCCCAGCTTCTCCTATTAATACGGGATTGTTTTTTGTCCTGCGGGAGATTATTTGCATTAGTCTTCTTATTTCATTGTCTCTACCTATAATGGGGTCTATTTTTCCGGCCGTAGCCAAATTAGTTAAGTTTCTGGTGTATTTTTCAATTACCTGATACTTTGACTCTGGATCGGGATCTGTAATTCTTTGGCCTCCTCTTATTTGTGACAAAACTTTTGTAACGGCTTCATAATCCAAGCTTGAAGATTTTAAGGCGTTTATGCCTTCTGATGACAAAAAACTTATTTTACTTAAAACATCCTTTGCTCCTGATTTTGTATCAAGTAAAGCTAAAAATAAATGTTCCACAGAAATAAACTCATCACTCATTTTTACCGCTTCCTGCCTAGCCCTGTCTAAAACCTTTGCCATATCTTGGGTAAGATAAAACTGCCCAAATGATTGCTGGGCTAGCGTTGTGGGAATTTTTGTTATTTGCGATTCAATCTTCTTTTTTAAAGACTCCACTTCAACGCCCAATTTTTGCAGAATTGTGGTTATAATGCTTCCTTCTTGCGAGAGCAAAGCAAAGAGCAGGTGCAAAGCATCTATTTGCTGCTGCCCCTTTTCTTGAGCCAGTTGCTGGGCCTGCATTAAGGCATCCTGAGCTTTATTTGTAAAATTATTTCCGTTCATATTTCTATTTTAGTGTAAAAAGGGGCTAAAATCAAGCTAATTTGTTAATTTTGTCAAATAACAAAAAGCGGCGTGGTTTAACCCAAACCGCTGAAAACAAGCTAATGCCTATTTTCCAAAAGCTGGAGAGTGCGCCAAGCTTCCTCAAACCCCTGCCCATCAGATAAAACAAAGATCTTATTATCGCGATTCCAGCGCTTAACCAGTGGCAATCCTTCCATAAATTGAAAGTCTAAACTATTTTCTCCTGGTCCAAATGCCGCAATTACTAGGTGACCGTTATTTTGATTTATCAATACATCACAGCCCTTGTCCTGAAGTTTCTGAACCGTAAAACCAACCACACCAAGGTTTACACCCTCGCTCTGTCCTTTCATTTCAATAATCATTCGCGTTCTCCTAATTTGTAATGTACAAAAAATAAAAGCCCCTTTGCAGAAAGGGGCTCGTTTGAATTTTCTACTTTTTATTTTTACTTTTTTAGAATTCTCAAACCAACCTCTTTCTGAAAGAAGCTAAAAAAGAAAAAGTAATTTTTATTTTGGCTAGTTTGATTCATATATTATTTTTTAGCAAATTAAAAAACTGTTGTCAAATTATCGCTCTCCCAATATAACATCTACACTTTGTTCCTGGCCGTTGTGTAAAAATTTTAGAGTTACTTTATCGCCAGGGTTATAATTTAAAATTATAGATGATAATGAATTGTTTGTTGTAATTTTTTGTCCACTCATTTCTAATATTACATCATTTTCCTGGACTCCTGCTATATCTGCAGCCGAACCCGTAGTAACCGCAACTTCGCCATTAGAGCCTTTTAAAACAAGTGCTCCATAATTAACGGACAAGCCATACTCTTTTTGCACTTTCACATCAACTAAAATATACCGAACTCCCAAAAATGGATAAACAATTTTATTAATTTTTTGAACTTGGTTTATGTCTCTTTTTGCCATATTAATGGGTATCGCAAAACCAATGCTTTGAGCTCCTTGAGCCACGGCCGTGTTTATACCAATAACCTCGCCTTTTAAATTTAACAATGGTCCTCCAGAGTTTCCCTCATTAATAGCGGCGTCTGTTTGAATAATTCCTTGCAATGTTTCTGAAAACGACCCTATCTGATCAGACGCTGAAATTGTTCTTTGAAGTCCAGAAACTACTCCTACAGAAACCGTATTAGTAAACTGTCCAAGGGCGTTTCCTATTGCAATGGCTGTCTGCCCCACTTCTATTCCGGAGGAATCTCCAAGTATTACGGGTTGAAAAACATTATCTGACTGGATTTTTACCACCGCCAAATCTTGAACAGGGTCTAAAGCCAAAACCTTAGCCGAGTACTCTTGTCCATCATTTGTAAAAATAGTATATTCAGCTGCGCTGTCTAAAACAACGTGTTTATTTGTCAGAACCAATCCGTCAGCAGAAACAATAAATCCTGAGCCAGCACCAATCTCCTGGAGCTTAGTGCCTTTTTGGACATACTGAGGAATTTGCAAGTTAAAACCTGGACCCAAGTCGGCAAACGGATTTATCAATTCTTGTTCGTAAACAGGTAAATTCTTTGAAATAACAATGCTTACCACAGATGGTGAAGAAGATTTTACTGCGTTTATAATTGCCTGTTCATACGAGGCATCTGGCGCATATATGTTTTGCTGGTCCTGAAAATTTATGCCAAAATCTTTAAACTCAGGAGATATTATTTCTGGAATATTTAAATACCTCAAGAAAACAGCGTCATTAAATAAAACAAAAATAACAGTTACCACAACCAGAATAGCTACACCCAAAAATATCCTGTTTTTAAAAATATTCTGAACTTGTTTTTTAAGTTTTTTTATCGTCAGCATCATAATGCCCAAATTTATAATTAAAAATATTGGATTTGATTGGCCCCAAAAAAACTGTGTGCAGCTCGCCCAGGGTATATTTAATATATGTTTTAAGCCTCCCGTCTTTTTCATAACGCCTTACAGAAACAGAAACTGGTTCTTTTATAAGTCCATACTTTGACGCTTTCGCTGCTGCTCTAGAATAAGCATAGTCTTCTATAAACACAATTTCCTCGTCAAATCCTTTAATAGCATTATGAACCTCTTTTGCACACATAATTGTAGAAGCTGCATGGGGCGATATTTTTTGAGTCAGTTCTGTCCATATATTAAAAATATTATGAAAAAATTTATCAATTTTTTTATTGCTTAATGGAATAAGCGAGAATCCCGCAATGCCAAGCCCTCGCTTTTTAAACTGCTCAACTGAATGTTTTAAAAAGTGCTGAGACAAAATAACGTCAGAATCTAAAAACAAAAAAATATCTCCGTTTGCAGCTTCTGCTCCCCTATTTCTACCAGCAGGGAGTAACCCACCTTTTACAACCCTGCAACCATTCTCTTTTGAAATTTCAACTGTTTTGTCTTTTGAACCTGCGTCTGCCACAATAATTTCATAATCGTTAAAATCCTGACTTTTTATAGAACCTAAAAGCTTTGGTAAAAAATTTTCTTCATTTAACGTTGGTATAATAATTGATAGCATCTTTTTATTTTTCTGAAATTTTTAATATTATAAGGTATAAAATTAATGTGAATATAAAAGAAATAATATTACCCCAAAAAGAGTTTAATAAATTCGGGATAAAATAACTAACATTTATTATATCGAAGTAATTTAAAAAATATATATCTCCAGACCAAAACGTAATAAACAAAAGAATTACCATATGAACTATCGCGGAAAAAAGCATCAAAATCAACAATGCGTTTAAATATCTGTTTTTTACTATCTTCATTTTAATTACTTATTGGTAAAAATTGTTTTGGCGGTGTTCCAGATTTCTGGTTGGTTTTGAGTTGTTTTTAGCCAGTACCACCATTCTGTTCCCCAAAAATAAATTGTATCAAAACCAGTTTTCTTTGCGTACTCCAGATTTTTTTTAAATATTTTGGGATTCATTGTTTTGTACTGCTCGGAAAGAGGCACGTCATAGAAGGGCTTAGATGCCCATGGTTCTGCCTGAAACTCTATGCAAATAACTTTTTTCCCAAAAACCTTATTTATAATTGCAGCTTTTCTTGCGTAAAAAACCGGCGAGAAGAAATAACGCAAATTAAAACCAAAACTATCTGTTATGTGTAGCCATGCTTCCCTATACATCGTGGTACCCACTATATCGCCTATTTTTGCCACATCAAACCACATTGACCCTTCTCCTGAGTCAGAAACAATAACCTGCCTTGAAGAATCCAACGATTTCACCAGCTCTACTTCTTGTTTTAGAAAATCTGTATTTTTATAATACCACTCTGGACACTCTCCAAAATAGAATAAAGGCTCGTTTTCAACCTGCCAATAAGCAATGGCTTTATTGTTTTTATATCTTTCAACAACTTCCTTTATATAATCTAAAACAACTGTTTTTTGCTGTTGCTCTGTTAGTCCATTTGCCCAAGCAGGAATATGGCATTCGGGCCACCTCCCGCTTTTCATGCCCAATACATATATAACACCTACTCCATTTTGTTCAGCCTGCTCCAACTGCCAGTCAATGTCATCAAAATAAAAATTGTCTTGCTTGCCTTCAACCCAATCCCACTGTGTATGAATTTTTATATTTTTTGCGCCTAAGTCCTTTATCATGCCCAAGTAAAAATCTTTCCAGTTAAGCCCCAGCGATTCTGCCTGCATTTGAGAAAAGTTAACTCCCCATGTAATTTTGTCAGGCGCCTTTGCTTTCCCTACAAAGAAAAAACAAAAAACAAAAACAAACAAAAAAAAGATTACCAGTAAAAAATATAAAAAATACATTAAATTTTTTTTCATTTAACTTTATTTTGAAACCAATCTGTTGTTTTTTCAAGCCCCTCGTCCAAACTATATTCAGGAGACCACCCCAGATGATTTTGTATTTTAGAAAAATCCAAACAACTTCTTTCCGATTCACCGGGCTGTTTGGGAGCGTGCAGCTCTTGGCAGTTTGAATTCAGCAGTTTTTTTAATTTTATAAAAATTGTGTTTATATCTGTTTCCTTATCTGTTCCTAAATTAAAAATACCGACTTCGTTTTTTTCCAAAGCCAATACTCCAGCCCTTGCCACATCTTCCACAAAAACAAAATCCCTTGTTTGGTTCCCGGAACCATTTATATAAACTTTTTGCTCAGCAATCATTTTATCACAAAAAATTGCTATAACTCCCGCCTCTCCCTTGGAGTTTTGCCTGGGACCATACACATTGGCAAACCTTAAAGAAATAAAATCTAAACCAAAATATTTGTAATAAAAATACAAATATTTTTCCACCGATAATTTTGCTATCGCGTATGGTGAAAGAGGAACTTCTTTGGCTGTTTCACTAGTTGGAAAAACATCTGTTTCGCCATATATACTTCCTCCCGAAGAAGAAAATATAATTTTTTTTACTTTATACTTTTTACAATTTTCTAAAATATTTAAGCTTCCCAAAATATTTATTTTTGCATCTTCAATAGGGTCTCCTACCGAATCTCTTACACTAATCTGGGCTGCATAATGAAAAACAATTTCAGGTTTTTCTTTAGCAAAAATGCCAGATATTTTTTTATCTTGAATATCTACTTTATAAAACTTGGCTTTTTTATTAAGATTTGTTTTTGAACCTGTAGATAAATTATCTATAATAACTACTTCATAACCTAAACCTATTAATTTATCAGTAAGATGCGAACCTATAAATCCAGCTCCTCCTGTAATTAAAATTTTTTTCATAGTTTTTTTACAATTTTTTCAATATTATAAGTTCCCATTTTCTCTATTTCCATAAAACCCTGCATTGCCATTTCGGCTAAATCTCCGCCATTTAACAAGTCGTAAAACCATTGGTCAGCATATTTTGGATTTTCTTGGAAAACCGCTGATCCAATATGCAACAGCCATCTTTTATTAAAATCTTCTTGCGAGCCTATTATAGGGGCTATAATTATAGGCACACCAAGTCCGGCATAAAAAGAAAGCTCAGAGGGCTTAGTCCACAAAACATCTGTCTCCCTTAAGGCTTCGTTGAACGTTCTAAAATATTCATTTGTAGTGGGGGCGTAAACCACATGCACCCATCCGTCTAGTTGAAGTTCTTTTAGATTTTTAGAAAAATAATTTTTTAGCTCTTCTCTAACCCCGATTGCAATAACAAACCTAAGTTTGTGTGCTTTTATATTTTCTTTCAGGCTGTTTATTGCTTCCAGGCATAATTCTTTTTGGGCACCTGCGCCACCTATGCAAAACATAATAGTTAAGGGGTGGTTTGGCTTTTCAGGCAAATCTCCTAAGATTTCTTTTATTAAAGGACCATATACTTTTTTATACCTTTTATTTGGATCCAAATTTAAAAGACGGTATTTTAAATCCTCTTTTGCAATTTCCATATTAGGACCAATATTTTCTTTAGGCAAGGGATATCCCGTCAAAAAAATATTCTTAGGCTTTACTCCATACAGCTTCAAGCGATCCCTTGTCCATGTATTTGGAGTAAAATATTTTATCCGGCTTTTTTCAGGATATAAAGGCACCCATGCCCTGCTCACATCCGCGTCACATATAACACAGCAAATTTCATTTGAATATTTATTTTCTTCTGCTACAAAGGCTGGCGTAAAAAATGTAGAAACAATAGGCAAGGGGTTTTTTTCCAAACGATTAATCAAGTCCGCCCCCCACCCCTTTTTAATAGAACGGTAATTATTTTTTAACATTAAGGTCGGCTTTGACAAATCTCTTTTTGGGTAATAAGTCAAAATTTTCTGAAATCTGTCCATAATAGAAAATACAAAATTCCCCAGAAAAGGGATTTTTTTAAACCTTGAAATAAACTCATACCAATATCTGTCACTCTGCCAGGTATTCCTATCTTTTACAGGAATACCTACATAGCTGTTTGAGCTAATAACTCTTCCCAAATAAGCTATATCTTTTAAAGGATATGCTGTTCTTTGGTGCCCATAGCCCATATCCACAGCAACTACCCAGGCTTTTTTATTTTTGTTTTCTTCACTCATGATCATATTTGTATATTATACCTAAAAATATTTATTATTGAAACTTGCATAATTAAAATTTAGTGGTAATATAACGTCAGACGGAACACTACTTCCCCCTTGACAAAGGAGCCCACATGAAGCCGCTCATTTTTTTATTCGGCGTCGGGGTATTGTTTATCTTCTTAATGTTCAAGGACGCCGGCAAAGAAGGAAATATCCCAATTGTTGCATTTACTGTGGCTTTTGGGGTAATCGCCTTCATTTTTGCGGTAGACTGGTGGCGCCATCCTGAAACATATCGCAAAAAAAAGAAAGAGTGAAATTCTGTTCTAACCCCAAACCTTAACAAGGCCCTTCGGCCCAGCCCCATACCCAAGGGGCTTTTTTCTTGAAATTTAAGTTAATGTGTGTTAATATATTTATGTTTGCGCCAAAGGAGCGTGCAAAATGGATCCTTCACAATGGAGATGCGTCATGGTGAACAAAGAGATTATTTTTGTCGTGATGTGTCCTGATCAAAGGTTCTGGAACTGTCACAGGTTGTTTATTGAAGACCACCTTGGCCTTCAACCTGGAACCTTCGTCATTCTGACGGTCCTCGGCGGTGCCAGTGTACTGGCCCGTCCCGATGAATTTGAAAGCAGTTTCAACTCCATCTTGGATGAAATTCGCTTTCTGCTCGAAGAAAATCCCGGGGCCACGTACCGACTTGTCCTCATTAACCACGAGGACTGCAAACGCGCGAAAAACACTGAAGACCAGGCTATTGCCGATCTCCAGGAAGCAGCAAAAAACGCCAGAACCCTTCTCCTCGAATCCTACAAAGGGACTATCTCCCTCCACTATGGCATGTTAGACCAATCGAATCTGATCTTCAAAGACATACCGCTGAAACAGCACGAGGTTGTCACGGCGGCTAGCGAGTAGCACACCAGGCCCACACGGGCAAACTTATACCACTCCCCGGAGCTTCGGCCCCAGGGAGATTTTTTTTATTTAAATAAATAAAGTGAGCCAAATAGATTTTTTCGAGGAGAGGGTGCCCCGTAGAGAGGCTCTCCCCGCAGAAAAAACTATTTGGCGAGCGAAAAAAATCAGTAGTCTAAAAACTTTGTGCGTAGCCTGCGATTTAAATATCTTGTTATAACTCCCAAAAATATATAACAGACCGCCAGCCAAACCCACGAAACATTTTCAACAATTTTATATGCCCAAGGTTTGGAAAACAAATCTACTACCCAAAAAACATACGTTAATAAAAAATAGGCAGGCAAGGAGATTATCCACCCCAGAGAACTCCAAATTATTCCAGCTAAAGAAGACAAAAACCCAAAAAGCATTACCCCAGAAACAACTGGCAAAACTAATATATTTGTAAAAACAGACACAAAAGAAACATTTCCAAAGTTATAAATTATCATAGGCAAAGTAAAAATTTGGGCTGAAACCGTAACTGTTAAAAGTGATAAAATATTTTCATATTTTGCAGGGATTTTTATAAAGCTCTTAATAATAGGGTCCAATAGAATAATGCCCAAAACAGCCAAGAAAGAAAGCTGAAATCCTACGTCATACATTAATAGTAAAGGATTAAACAAAAGCATTAATGCTCCAGCCAAAACAATTATTCTTGAGCTCGTTGTCTGCCTGCCTAATTTTTGACCCAGTAAATAAATTATACCCATAACGCCGGCTCTTATAGCCGAAGCAGGCAACCCCACTAACACAACATAAACTAAAATGAAAATTACAGCGCCATAAAATGCCTGACTTCGCCATAATCCCAAAAACAGTAAAAAATACATTATAATAGAGGTCAAAATAACAATGTGTAATCCGGAAACAGCAATTATATGACTTAACCCTGCAATCCTAAACTTATCTTTTATTTCCTGCGAAATTACATTTTTATCGCCCAAAATAACCCCTTCCAGCAAAGAGCTTTGGGGAGTTAAAAAATTATACCTTATGCTTTCTCGCATATTTCCTTTAAACCTCAGAATACCTGAATATACAAAAGACAAAATATTACCCTGCCCCCTCCCCACAACTCCAACTTTTGGAAAATACATTACAGAATAAATATAATCTTTTAACAAATAATTTTTGTAACTAAAATCTTGTGTTTCCATAGGCGTTTCTAATTTTCCTATAATTTTAACCTTATCTAAATACTGATATTCAGGGTATCTGCTTGTTGTAACTAAAATTTTATTACCATAGTTATCCACTTTTACCTTTAAACTTTGCGAATTATCCTTTAATTTGGGTTCGTCAATTATAGTCCCCGTCAAAACAATCTCTCCAGCTCCGTTAAGCCTACTTAGATTATCATTCAAAATATTAAACTCTGAAATCTGCATTCTCAAAATCCCCAAAACCAAAAATAAGACGCAAAAACCAATAACAATAAAAATATCTTTTTTAAGAAAAAAAGAAATAATTATTATTAATATGCCCAGCAATAAAAAAATCCACAAAATAAATTGTGGTATTTTTATTAAGGATTCCATAAATATTCCTATAATTAGCGAAACAGAAAGCAAAAATAATATTTTAGACGCCGTCATTGCACTTACCTAACCTGGCAGGTTTTAAAATAAGGAGAAATTTCTTTTACAATCTCATCTAAAAATTCTTTTTTAAATGGTTTTACTTTTTCAAATTCAGGATCAATAGTTTTTGTGGGCAAAAAGTTTTGTAAATAATATTTTACATTTTCTCCTCCAATCCATTTTGCAATTTCCAAAAATTCTTCTTTTTTATGGATTGTATTTACTACTGTTGTTCTAAATTCAAAATCAAGATTACCATTTTTTAAAAACTCAACGCTTTTTTGAATATCAGTGAACCGAACACCCTCACCCAAAAGATTTTTATATGCCGGATTATTGGTAGAAGACTTAACATCCATAGCAACATAATCAATCAACTTTTGTTCTGTTAAACTTTTTATCATTTCTGGGTTTGAACCGTTTGTGTCCAGCTTTACATTAAATCCCATATTTTTTATTTTTTGTATAAGCTGGGGTAAGTCTTTATTTACAGTGGGCTCTCCTCCGCAAATTACCACTCCTTCTAGCAAACCCTGTCTACTCCTTAAAAAATCGAGAAATTCTTTTTCATCTATTCTTGGTTGTTTGGCAATTTTAATAGGTAAAACCAATTCTGAAGAATAGCACCAAGGACACCTAAAATTGCAAACAGCCAAAAAAACAACACAGGCAAGTTTTCCTGGATAATCTATTAAAGTTGTCTTTTGGAGTCCAGCAATAATCATTAAGCCTCTACTTTTTCTTCTGCTTTTTTTAATACTTCGTTTACTGCGGTTGGTGTGACAAATTCTTTTCTTTCTTTATATTCTTCTTGCTTTCCTTTGTGCCACTGCTGAACCGGCCTTATATAACCCACCACCCTTGAGTAAACTTCACATGGTTGCTTTATTGTGCACTGGGGGCACTCAAAATGTTCGCCGGACAAATAACCATGAGTGGGACAAATTGAAAAGGTTGGTGTTAAGGTAACGTATGGTAGACTATATTTTTCAAAAATCTTTTTTATCAGGCTTTTTGCCATATTAGGATCAGAAATTTTTTCTCCCAGAAATATGTGTAAGACTGTCCCGCCTGTATATTTTGTTTGGAGCTCGTTTTGTAAATCAAGAGCTTCAAACACATCATCTGTAAATCCAACAGGCAGCTGAGTTGAGTTTGTGTAATATGGAGCTTCTTTTGTACCGGCTGTAATAATGTCCGGATACTTTTCTTTATCTGTTTTTGCTTGCCTATAACTTGTGCCTTCTCCGGGAGTAGCTTCCAAATTAAACAAATTTCCAGTCTCTTCTTGAAACTTAATCATTTTTTCACGCATAAAATCCATAACTTCAAGCGCAAATTTTCTACCTCTTTCTGTGGTTATGTCTTCTCCTATAAAATTTAACAAGGCCTCATTCATTCCTATAATTCCTATTGTAGAAAAGTGATTTCCAAAATAAGTATTCCTCATTTTTTTCATCTCCTCCAAATAATGCCTTGAATAAGGATAAAGGCCTTTTTCCATAAAGTCATCCAAAGCTTTTCTTTTAATTTCCAAGCTTTCTTTTGCCAACTCCATCAAATGACTGAGCCTGTCTAAAAACTCTGTTTTTGTTTTTGAAAGATAGCCTATTCTAGGCAAGTCTATTGTAACCACACCTATGCTTCCAGTTTTTGGGGAAGACCCAAACAATCCTCCTCCTCTCTTATAAAGCTCCCTATTGTCCAGCCTTAGTCTGCAACACATTGATCTTGCGTCATCTGGACTCATATCGGAATGTATAAAATTTGAAAAATAATTTATACCATATTTTGCAGTTGCTTCCCACATGGCAGCTAAATTAGGATTATCCCAATTAAAATCTTTTGTAATTGATACTGTTGGGATTGGGAAAGTAAACGGCCTACCGGAGGCATCGCCTTCCATCAGCCCTTCATAAAACGCCCTTATAAACATATCCATCTCCGGCTGGAAATCCCTGTATGTTTCATTTTGCGGGACTCCTCCAATGATTACAGGCTGTTTTGCCAAATATTCCGGTGGATTTATATCTAAAGAAACATTTAAAAATGGTGTCTGAAATCCAACGCGCGTAGGCACCATGCAATTAAATAAAAATTCCTGCACTACTTGTTTTACCTGCTCATAGTTTAGTTTGTCATATCTGATAAAAGGAGCCAATAAAGTATCAAAATTTGAAACAGCATTTGCTCCTGCTGTTTCTCCTTGCAAAGTATACAAAACATTTACCAGCTGACCCATGGCGGTCCTAAGATGTTTTGGAGCCGCACATTCTATTTTTCCCGGAACTCCACCAAACCCCCTTACCAAAAAGTCATACAAGTCCCACCCTGCACAATAAGGTGCCAGCAACTGCAAATCATGAATGTGAAAATCTTCATTGGCCGCAGCGTCGCGAATTTCTTTTGGATAAATTTTATTTAGCCAATATTTTTTGGAAATATATGAACCTACATATTCGTTTAACCCTTGCAAAGAAAATGTCATATTGGCGTTTTCTTTTACCTGCCAATCAATTTCTTTTAAATAGCTATCTACTTTTTCTGAAGAATCATCGGCTGCTTGTGATGCCTCGCGGATAGACCTTCTCTGCTCTCTATATAATATATACGCCTTAGCTGTTTCTACTAAGTCTTCCAAAATTAACGCTTCTTCAACAATATCCTGAACTTGTTCAATAGTGGGAATTTCCTCTTTTTTAAATCTACGGTTTAACAATTTTATAACCTGGTCGGCAACTTTTTTGGATTCTTTGCCATCCCCTTGATTTGTGGCCACAATGGCTTTGTGCACTGCTTTTTCAATTTTATCTTGCTCAAAATCAACGACTCTTCCATCTCTTTTTTGAACTTTTTCTATATGGCTTATAATTTTATTCTCTTTTTCTGATGGTGTCATAATATTTTAGGGCCTGCCTGCCGGCAGGCAGGGTCAAAAAAAAGGCATTTGCTTTTAATAAGCCCGTTGCTCAAAAATTCTGGGACGTGTTTTCTGGGCAACAGGTTTGTTAAAATGCCTTATTAATTATTTTTAAAGATTCAATTACTCTATTTTACTCTATCAAAAAAGCAGGTCAAGCCCCACTTTGCATTACAAACCTGTGGATAAGTTATAAAGAACAACCACTTTAGAGTTTTGTGGCAATTACCGAAATTTTTATCTCGCCTTTTTTAAGAGTACTATCTTTTATCGCCCCAAAAGTTATTTGAGCCTTGGAATCAACATTTTTTGTAATTATTTTGGCTGCTTCTTGAATTTCATTTAAAGTAATATCTTGCCCCGCAGCATTAAACAAAACTCCTTTAGCTCCGTGAATTGAAAAATCCAATAAAGGAGAACTAATTGCTTTTTCAGCTGCTTCTACTGCTCTATTTTCTCCCGAAGCTTTGCCTGTTCCAAACATTGCCCTGCCTGAATTTTTTATAATAGAAACAACAGAAGCAAAATCTACATTTATAATACCAGGCTCTAAAATCAAATCTGTAATACCTTTTACCGCTTGACTCAAAATATCGTCACAGATTAAAAAAGCGTTTGCTACGGTTGTTTTTTCATCAATAATTTTTAAAAGCCGATTGTTAGAAATCACCAGTAAAGAGTCCACCTTATCCTTTAAATTTTCCAGCGCAGTGTCTGCAATTTTTTTTCTTTGTTCGCCTTCAAAAGAAAATGGCGCAGTAACCACCGCAACAGTTAAAATACCAAGGCTTTTGGAAATTTCCGCCACAACTGGCGAGGCGCCGCTACCAGTTCCTCCACCCAATCCGCAAGTAATAAAAACCATATCAGCACCCTTTAAAACTTCTATTATTTCCTGCCTGGACTCTTTGGCGGCCTGGCACCCCAAATTAGCATCCATTCCGGTGCCCAATCCATGAGTAATATTTTTACCGATTAAAATTTTTTTTAATGCTTTGGAAAAATGGAGCGCTTGCGCATCGGTGTTTATTGCCAGCAGTTCTAATCCTGCAATATCAAGTTTTGCTATTCTGGAAACAGTATTAGCCCCAGAGCCTCCAACTCCAATAATTTTTATAATTGGTTGCATAAGATGTTAGGGAAGGAATACCCTAAACATCTTTTTGAATTTAGAGCCCCATCCTTTAGCAACTCCCAGTATACCTTCTTCATCATCAAAATCAAGCCCTCCTAAAGCCAAACCAGCCACAGTAGCCAGTGCAGGGTCTTCTTGAATTCCTATAATTTTTCTGGGAATGCCAATCTCGCATGCAAGTTTTAATGTTTCTCTTGTTAGCTCTTTTATTCTTGGAATTTTTGCTCCCCCGCCAGTCAGCACAATCCCACCCGGTAATAATTCTTGCCTTCCTATTTTTTTTAATTCTTTTTGCACCAAGTCTAAAATTTCTGAAACTCTAGGCTCAATAATATTTACCAAATCTTTTTTTGAAAAATTAAGCGATGAAGATTTGTCAAAAATTTCTATTTTATTTTTCTCTGAAGGTTTTTTAAATCCGGTTGGTGATATTTTTTTCTCTTTGTCGGATTTTGAAAGCACGCAAGTCCCATGTTGTTTTTTTATGGATTCAGCCACAGCAACATCTGTTTTAAGGCCTATAGCAATGTCATTTGTTATGTTACCGGAACCAATAGGAAAAACTGCCAAGTGCATAAGTTCTCCTTCTTCAAAAACAGCCAAAGAAGTTGTTGCGGCCCCAATGTCAATTAAAGCAACTCCCAGCTCTTTTTGCTGGGGAGTCAAAACAGCACACGAGGCGGCTAAGGGTGAAGGCACCACGTCATCAATTTGCAACTTTGTATTTAAGACTGATTGGGTAAGGTTTAAAAAATAAGGCGAAAAAACGCAAAGCAATAGCACCTTTGCTTCCAATCTTATACCTGTTAAGTCAACCGGCTGTTTTATGCCTTTTTGGTCATCTATTATAAACTCTTTAGGGATAACATCTAAAACTTCGTCGTTTCTGGAAATATTTATTGCTTTGGTTGCCTGCAAAACCCTTTCCATATCTTCCTTGGATATTCTTTGATCCGCCCTGGAGACAGAAATTATGCCGTCAGATGGAATTACATAAAGATGACTTCCTCCAATATTTACAAAAACAGAATTAATATTTTTTCCGCAATCTTTTTCCAGACCCGACATTATCAACTGAACATTTTTTGCGGTTTCTTCCACATTTACCACAGCTCCTTTCCTCAACCCAAAAGAAGGAATCTCCGCGTAAGACAAAACTTCCCAGCCTTTCTGTTTTTTTTGCACTGCCAAAGCTTTTATACTATGAGTGCCGATATCTAAACCTGTTACAATATTACCCTTCATTTAAAATTTTTAATTCTTTTTTTAATTTTTGAAATAAAAATCTTCCTTTACTTCCATCTCTTCTGCTTCTTTTTCGCTTTTTTCATGATCATATCCCAGCAAGTGTAAAACCCCGTGGATAAAAACTTTTTTTAAATCTTCTTCTTTTTCTTTGACCACTTCGGGACATATTACCACCTCACCTAAAATATTTTCTTCTTTTAGATTAAAAGAAAGAACATCTGTGGCTTTGTTTTTTTGCCTAAACTTTTTATTAAGTTTCTTTATCTCATCTTTACCAATAAAAGCCAGAGACAACGTTTCTGTTTCTCTATTTTCGCCTTTTAAAACTTTTTTTGCAACCTGTGCAAAACTTTTCTCGTCTATTTTAAATTTAGTGAGATTGTTTATCTCCATTTTTGTTACTTTATTCATCTATTTTACACCCTTTACCTTATTTCCCCAAATCTCAAAGCCAAACAAAAAACCCCGCTCCCGCGAGGCTCTGTAAACTCGGCTCATACGCCGTGTGAGCCGAGATTTAATGCTTAACTACACCTTTTCATAATATGCGTTACTCCCTTTCCCTATTTGACTGACTTTCCCTTCTTTTTCTAATTCGTCCATATAGCGCGTAACAGTGGCATCAGACACTGCTAACAACTTTTGAATATCATCATTTTTCACTTTTTCTTTACCTACCAAAAAATTTAAAATTTCCTGTTTCTTTTTGGTCATCTCCGCCTCTCTCTTTTGATTAAACTCTGCTAATTTATCTTGAGCATTGCCGGAAGACTTATCCTGCCCTACTTCTTTTTTCTCTTGATAAAGTTTATAAATCCAAAAACCCAAACCAAATATTATAACCAGCAAAACTATTTCCAGAAAACTTATCATATCTCAAATTTTATTTAATTACTTCTTAAGATATTCTTTTATTCTTTCACGATCTTCATTCACTTTTTTGTTTTTAGGATATAATTCTAAAAACTCGATTTTGTAGCTTTGACAATAAAAAGCATAAATAATCCTCAGCGAAGAACCTTTCAAATAACGACAAAATAAACGAGCTTTGATAATAACGCACTGTTCGTTCCGCGTAATAACATTAAAGTGCTTGCTATTACCTAAGGGAACAACCTCAACAATCTTCTTAAATTGTTCTAAGTCATTAAGCAACGACTTATATTTTTTATAAAGACGCTTAAATTCTTTTGAGAATTCTGGCAGTTCGCTAAAGTTCATCGTCATAGCTTCTTGCAGAATATTTTTCGTCCCGATAAAAAACGGTTTCGTAGTCAATTTTCTCACCGTCTTTATGAACCCTAAACGGAATATCTTCATGAGAATAGTCGCGAATTTCACTAGCGCTTTTGTCAGAAAGACGATTTAAAACATCGTCTATAAGCCCTATTTCTCTTGCCGAAAGAATATCAAGATTCGGTTTCCTTAATGGAAGGTACTTTTTTTGGTCAAATGTAAAATATTTGCTTTTGATTTCCTCAATCTCATTGTTTTTCTTCATTTCATCAACAACTTTTTTTAATTCGCAAGGTGTCGGGCCGTAATGATTCTTGATATAAGTAGCCCCGATTAGCTGTTCTTCGTATTTTTCATAATAATCAAAATCAATAAAATAAAATATTTTATTCAAAACGCTTTCACCAACATTGGGCTTATTTCCAATTTTTGTTAATACATACAGAAAAACCTCCTTAAACTTTTCCAGATGTTTCTGTGGAATATTAATTCTTATTTCTTGCTTATGCAGTTTTGGTTTATTATCTTCTTTTTCAGTCTTTGTGATTATAGAAGAATCTTTTTTTTCTAGAAAATCTTCCATAGGAATACCAAAAATAGCCGCCAACTTTTTTGCCTCGGTGATAGTTAAATCTCGCTCGCCTTGTTCTATTTGAACATAAGTCGGACGAGAGATACCCAATTTTAAAGCCAAAAACTCCTGCGTCATATTGTTTTTCTTTCGCAGCTGCTGAATAAATTTTGAAAGCATACTATCTCTATATTTAATTACGACCTACTTTCAGTTTAATCTATGTAAAAATGTTTGTCAATAGTAATGTAAAAAACTTATACATAACAGAGTTCACTCACCTTCTGCTATTTTTATTTTTCAATTAGCTTTTATTCAGCACTTTTAAAATTGTTTTATAAACAATTTTAAAGTTCATGCACCTCGGATGCCGATGGCTTGTCCTTCCTTAAGCATCTATTCCAAAGAACGTATGCAAATAATGCAATTATGATTAAATCAATTAAAACGCCATACCAGTTATAAGCCCTAAAATGATCAACAAGAAAAACTGACTGAACAGCAATTATAGAAACCGAAGCTACTAAAATTATATAACGCCAGATTGATGAGAGTGTTTTTTTCATAGATTTAATTTTTTTAATGATTATTTTAGCTTGACGCTGTTTTTGGGAAAAGTCAATGGGCTTTGGGTGTTAATCTCGGCTCACACGGCGTGTGAGCTAATGGTTATGGCAGGGGGGCGGAATAAAAAAGCCTTGCCATCACTCATTAACCTAAAAACTTTCCGAATAACTGACTAATTTGGTCAGTTATGTAACAACACCAAAACAAAAAAAGAGCCACACGAGCGTTTCGCGCGGCTTTAGAGGTTGGCTTGAATTCTCACCGAGACCTTCTGCGGCGAAGAACAAGCAAGCTAATAGCAATCAAGCCTGTCATTAAGAGCGTGGCACTGGCCGGCTCGGGCACATTTGGGAAACTATCTCCTAAAGCGTCTATATACACACCACCTCCTACACCGCCACTGTTGTCAAAGTTAAGGCCGACGTAGTCGAATCCTATGAATGAATCATACACGATGATTGGCTCCCAATTGGTCCAAGTTCCATCGTTTACTCGGACTCGTGCCGATGCATCGATAGAGCGCCATTCCATATCCAACGGAATCCATTCATTGTCGACATATGTGTCGAAAACAGTGCCGTTATATCCGACGGTTCCGTTTTGGTAGAAAGAGACGAACATAAATGAACCGTATTGCTGAGACCACAAATTCTCCGTCATGCGTACTTGAACATTTCCACTTGGAGAATATTTCCAGCTGTTTCTGTCTTCGGTTCTGATATAAACAGTTTGCCTGCCGTCTGTCAGGAGATTCCCCTGCTTACCAATTACGTTGTCTGCTAAAGCGTTGCAGTAGAGGGTTTTATTTCCCTCAAAAATAGTAGCTTCCTGTACAACGAATTGATAGCCCAGAAGGTCGTAGCTTTCCCAACCACCTTGGCCCACAATAGAGCCACTGCTATAGGATTCGAAGCCATCTTCGACAATCATTCCAACCGAAACCGGAACGACACAAAATGCCCAGACAACAAAACAAACAAACCATTTCGTCTTCATCGCCATTCTCCTTGTCAAGTTACAGCTTCGTAGCACCACACTACAATAAATAAAATTACAATGAAAACCTAAATTTGTCAATTGATTTTGGGCGTGGGGTGGCGGAAAAAAAAGCCCAGCGATGCTGTACATCGTGAGCTTTGTGACGGAGTGGACCAGAACTTCGTCAAACACACGGCTATATTTAGTCGACTTTCTTTCCCTGGCGGGAAGCGATATCGCTTTCTACACACTCGGCGAGCTGTGTAACATCTGAAGCCGTGGTGAGAAGCGATGACTTTAAACCGCGAAGCTCGGGTAAAGTCGCCCCTGCCAGCAGAGCGTCAAACTTAGAACCTCTCATATCAAGGAAAACGCCTACCATATGCCGGACACGGTTGGAAATCGATAGAAGGGTTTTCCGTTGCTCGACGGGTCTGTGCCTCCAGTGGCTGCTTTTTGGCGCTCCAGCGGACAAAATGTACCGTCGCGCCTCTGCGAGGGACATCTTCTCCTCAACAATCCTCTTGGCCTTAACCAGCTGATCTTTTTTGGGTTGACGCACGAGAAGAAGCGCGAGCGAAAAAGTAAGAGGAGGCCGCGTCTTCTTTGAGCCCGTACTGACCATAGCATCCATGCCAATCCTTTGTGCCCGATCTTTAACCGATGCGGTGGCTGGGTTTCTGGGAATAAGCCAATCTTGAAGAACCGGGTGAAGTTTGACCAGACTGTAGTGTTGAATCACCCAGGTGTTACACTTACCAAAGACTCTGGCAATCTGCTCAATGGTTTTTCCGTTCTTCCTGAACCTTTGAATAGCCTTGGCTATTTCCATGCAGTCATGAGCCTGTCTGCCAAAGTTAGCGGCTACAGAAAGCGCGTAAATCTCTTCTGGATCGGTCACACCATCCCAGATGAATGCAGCAACACCGACACGCGCAAGACGACAAGCGAGCAAACGGCGTTCGCCATCGACAAGATGGGCCTTAAAAGGACCTCCTTTGAGCTCCCGTACAATCACGGGCGTTACTTGGCCAATCTCCAGGATGCTATTTGCAAGGTCCTGAATACCAAAAAATCTCTCTCTGATCTGTCCTTCCAGGGGCTTGATATCAAATGGATTAAAGGCCTTCACTCGAGGGATTCTCACAGTAGACAAATCAATGCTGGAATTGGAATTTCCGTTCTTACATACTGCGACGGCTCCTTCTTTTTTGACCATTAGACTATCTCCAATACTTGAGTTCGCAAACATAAATTGGAAAAGGGCAAACTGCCATGCCGTATCCACCTCTTTTAACAACACGGCAGTATTAAAAAATAATTGATTTAAGATATCATAATCAGAAAATTAATTCAATCTATTTTTTCCCAACAAAGAAGCCTTCGAAGACCGGTCAAGCAAAAACCGCGCCTTTCAGCGCGGTCAGTATAAACGGGTCTGTTTTTTATTTAGCTTCGGTTTGGGTTTGTGTGAGTTTTTTGCTTTTTACCAAACTTATTTTTGTTCTTCTTTCTAAGCTTCCTATTGACCCTTTTTGCCTTTATCCAAGTTGTCATATTTTTATTTTATTAATGGTTTTACCAAAAGCTCTTTTACTATCTTGCTAACCTCGCCTCCGTCGGCCTTGCCCTTTATTTTAGAGTTTAGTTCTGCCATAACTTTTCCCATATCTTTTATTTCTTTAGCTCCTGTTTCGGCAATGGCCTCCTCTACCAGTTTTTTAAGATCGTCTTCGCTCAATTGCTCGGGTAAATATTTTTTTAATATTTCTATTTCTTTTTGCTCTTTTTCAGCTAATTCGGGGCGGTTACCCTTGGTATATAATTCAATAGCATCTTTTCTTTTTTTTATTTCAGAAGAAACCGAATCTATTATTTCCTCTTCTGTGAGCTGAACTTCTTTTTCTGATTTCTCTTTAAACTTTTTATCTTTTTCTTTTGTCAAAACAGATGCCATCAACATACGTAAAGTCTCCACGACAAATTGATCACCGGACTTCATTGCTTCTTTGATGGAGTTTTGAATATTCTGTTTAAGCATAAAATAGCGAGACAATAATCTTTTTGTGGGCCTCAGAGACACGAAGTGCCTGATAGCCGGAAAAAAGTTTGTTGCCGAGCGGAAAATCAAACCAAAACAATTACTTTGGTTTTGCTAATTTGGCCTCTTTTATTTTGATAGCTTTCTGCTCCACTTTTCTTATGGCAGATCTTTTTTTAGCCAAAGCTGACTTTGCTCTTTTGTGAAACTGATTTTTCCTAACTTGAAGCAAAGTACCCGACTGCCTTACAGTTTTTGTAAAACGATGTGCCAGGCTTTGTGAGGTTTCTCTATCTTTTTTTGTTACTTCTAATACCATATATTGTTTATTTACTTTTTTATTTTAGCTTTTCCCGATTTTATCGAGGATCCACGATTACCTTGCAATCGGGACATTTCACTTACGACCTTGTCAAGTTTTATTTCTTTTTGGGTGCCTGTATCCATATCCCTCAGAGTAATAAAATCTTCTAATGCTTCTTTTTGTCCAAAAATTAAAACCCATCTTATTCCCAATTTATTGGCGGTTCTTAACTGAGCCTTTAAAGAATCCTTTGAAAACGATTCTGCTACGGGAATTTTTGCCTCCCTAAACTCTTCAAACAATTTCATACTTTTCCTTTTTGCCAGCTGTCCTAGTTGCGCCAAAAATATTTTAGCGTCATCTTGTTTTACCTTGGGCTTTATTTCTTTTAACTTCATCACATTTACTATTCTTTCAAACCCTCCTGCGGCTCCGCAAGCAGGTGTATCTCTGCCTCCCAGAAGCTTAACCAGGCCGTCATATCTACCTCCTCCAATCAAGGTGCCTTGGCTTTCGCCGTCCTCACTTTTTTCTGTAACCTCAAAAACTGTTTTTGTGTAGTAATCTAACCCTCTTACTAAATAAGGGTTTAGTACATATGGCAGCTCCAGCTCGTCTAAAAACTCCAAAACCTGCTTAAAGTGGGCGTGGCAGTTATCACATAAGTGATCTATAATTTGCGGAGCACCTGCTTTTACTCTTTGGCATTTTTCTTCTTTGCAGTCTAAAATCCTAAGCGGATTTTCTTTTAATCTTCTTTGACAGTCTGAACACAAAGAAGATCTTCTTGACTTAAAATAGCTTGTTAATATTTTTTTAAAATAAGGTCTACATTCTGTATCCCCAATAGAATTAAGCTCTATTTTTAAATTTTTAAAACCCAACTCTTTTAAAACATCGTAGCTCATTTGTATAAGTTGGCCATCAATAGAAGGATTTTGTTCTCCTAAAACTTCCAGGCTAAACTGGGAAAACTGTCTATACCTGCCTGCCTGTGGTTTTTCATGCCTAAAGCAAGGGCCTGATGTCCACAGCTTTACTGGCTGGGGCAAATTATGCATTCCGTTTTCAATATAACTTCTGGCTATAGATGGCGTAAACTCGGGCCGTAAAGCGACTGTGTCTCCTCCTTTGGTACGGAATACATACATTTCCTTTTCCACGATGTCTGTTCCAGCTCCCGTTCCTTTTAAAAATAAATCTGCCATCTCTAGTACGGGAGTATCTATGCGCTGAAAACAATAATAATTGGCAACGCTTTCAATTGCCTTGTTCAAGCGTCTAAGATAAACTTGGTCTTCTGGCAGGATGTCGTGCATTCCGGTTAAAGTTTGGAGTCTTTGTTTGCTTGTCATTTTTTAATAACTTGGAACCGTTATGTGTGATAAAGCGGCCATAGGAAAAATTCTTAAAAGCGCCTTGCCTATTATGTCTTTTCTCGGCACAACTCCCCACGCCCTGGAGTCAAATGAATATTCTCTGTTATCTCCCAGGACAAAAAATTCATCAACCGCCAAAGTAACATTTGTATTCCCATAGGTTTTTAGATTATTTGGGAGATAGGTTTCATCTAAAACTGTTGCGATGTCATTGCTAATTATTTTCACTTCTCCATTTGAAACGTTTACTATTTCGCCGGGCAAGCCTATTATTCTTTTTATAAATCTTTGGGTTTTGTCTTTGGGATAATTAAAAACAATAACATCTCCTCTTTGAGGCTCTGAAAATCTGTAAGAAATTTCATCTACTATTAAATAATCTCCCGACTCAAAACTTGGAGACATTGACTCACCTTTTACTATAAAAGGCTGAAACAAAAAATAACGTATAGGAGCCACTATTACCAAAGCAATAAGGGCAATTTTGGCCAATTCCCATACAAAAGAAAAAAACTTTTTACTTGCGTTTTCTTGTATATTCTCTTCCATTTTTTTATAAGCTAATTTTAATATTATATCATAACTTTAAGGGCATTGCAATAGCATAAAAAACTAAAAAAAGCGGGCCACAGCACTTACGTGCCGTGACCCCAGAGAGATCGGGATGTCTCTTGTTATCAATGCGCACGTCGCGAACGACTTCGGTAAGACCGCCGTTGCGTACGTATAGAAGGTGCTGACTTATCGCCGACAAGACGTCGAACGTCCTTGATATTGGGCCTAAATCCGAACCGTTGCTGAAACGGGCCTACTATGGCGTTGAAAACGCCTCGTTTGAGAGACCTTACCCCATTATCCAAATGGGACAAAACAAAAATCTCCTGTTCGGGGTTAAGACCGCGACGTCTGCTTTTAGGCATGTCTTGCTTCCTTGAACTAAAAACATGATGGACAGAAAGTTGCCCCTTCTCTGCCCGACCCCGCCGTTCGTCCCTAAACCTGAAACCTGCTTAAGTTTTGTCTCCTTTTTGTTAGAGGAGTAGATAATGCTTGTGAATGAACTCTTTTAATATTATAGCTGACTAATAAATTATGTCAAATTGATTTAACTTTAATTGTGATATAATATTTAAATATGATGATTGTAGTAATAGGTTTAGGAAACCCTGGCACAAAATTTAATAATACTCGCCATAATGTAGGCTTTATGGCCATAGATAAATTTACAGAAAAAAACAATTTTCCTGATTTTAAATTAGATAAAAAAGCAAACGCTTTAATTTCTGAACAAGCTGATATCATTCTTGTTAAACCACAAACTTTTATGAACGAGTCTGGCAAAGCAGTAAAAGCCACAATCAAAAACAAGCCCATTGAGATCTTGGTAATAATTCATGATGATATAGACTTGCCCGTAGGAAAAATAAAAATAGTAAAAGAGCGCGGTTCAGCGGGACATAAAGGCGTGGAGTCTATAATAAAAAATATTGGCAATGACGGATTAATAAGAATAAGAATTGGCATTAAAGGGGAAAAAGATATAAAAGCAATGAAAGTAGTTTTAAAAAAGTTTACGCCGAAAGAACAAACTCTTATGAATGAAGCCGTAGAAAAAACCTCCCAAGCCCTCGATTGCCTTATCAAAGAGGGCCTGGAAAAAACGATGAATGAATATAACAAGTAGTTTAAACCATGTTTTAATTGTAAGCATCACCCCCTACTTTCTTGAGAAAGAGGGGTCTTGGTTTGCAGAAAATCTAAAGAGGATACTAGGGGCCAGACATTTGCAGTCGTTTTTTCAAGACAATATCTTGTTTTTGGAAAAAGATAATAATTATAATTTTTCTGAAGTTTTACGAAAACTTGATGAAATGGGTTATGAAAAAGTTTTTAAGGTTACCGATCCTGGAGAGTTTTCGCAAAGAGGCGGGGTAATCGACGTTTTCCCCATAAACTCAACTAACGCCGTACGCCTAGATTTTTTGGGGAACACAATTGAAAACATAAAGATTTTAGACGATATAAAAATTGAAGATGAGAGAAAATCAAGGAACTTACTAAAGAAAAAATTAAAATCACAAAAACTCTTTTCTGATTTAAAAGGATTGAAGCCCGGGGATTATTTGGTTCACCTGGACCATGGAGTAGGTAAATTTATTGAAATCCAAGAATTCAAACTGACTAATGCAAAGCCTCAAAAATATTATGTTTTAGAGTTCGCAGAAGAAGACAAATTATATGTACCTTTTGGGCTGGAAAAAAAACTATCAAGGTATGTGGGGTTCCAAAATCCAAGAGTTTCTAGGCTAGGATCCTTACTGTGGCAAAAAACAAAAAAGAAAATAAAAGAAGAGGTAGAAAAACTTGCCAAAGAACTTTTAGAACTGTATGCACAAAAAGAAACCGCAAAAAGGCCTGCCTACACAGTAGACCAAGAGCTAGAATTTCAACTAAGGGCTGGGTTTGAATACGAAGAAACCCCGGACCAGCTCCAAGCGATAGAAGATATTGAAAAAGACCTTAAAAAAACAAAACCTATGGACCGTATTGTCTGCGGAGATGTCGGCTTTGGAAAAACAGAAGTGGCTCTTCGCACAGCCTTATTGGCCGCTACCAATAACAGACAAACTGTTTTGATTTGCCCCACGACAATTTTAGCAAACCAGCATTTTAACAATTTTGAAAAAAGATTCAAAAAACTTCCCATAAGGGTTGCCATGATGACCAGGTTGCAAACAAAAAAAGAACAGAAAAAAATTATATCGGATTTAAAAGACGGCAGGATAGACATTGTTGTAGGAACTCATAGGCTTTTATCAAAAGATATAGAATTCAAAAACTTACAACTGTTGATTATTGATGACGAACAGCGTTTTGGCGTAAAACAAAAAGAAAGATTACGTCAGATCAAATTATCTTTGGACGTCTTAAGCTTATCAGCTACACCTATCCCCCGCACAATTTATTTAGCTCTTTCGTCTTTTAAAGAAATAAGTTTAATGCAAACGCCTCCAAAAGGCAGGCAGGCAATAGAGACAAAAGTTTTACCTTATGATAAAAAAACCATTAAAAAACTAATAACCTCTGAACTAAAGAGAAAAGGACAAATTTATTATCTGCACAATAGAGTGCAAACCATTGAAAAAGTTGCGAGTAGTATAAAAGAGCTTTGCCCGCGAGCAAAAGTCGGCGTAATACACGGTAGAATAGCCGAAAAAAAATTGGTTAAAATAATGGCCAGCTTTCAAAAGCAAGATACAAATGTCTTGGTGGCGACAACCATTATTGAAAACGGATTAGACCTTCCAAGCGTAAATACTATTATAATAGAAGACGCTACAAAGCTGGGGCTTTCACAAGCCCACCAAATACGTGGCAGGGTTGGCAGGTCGGGAACAAAAAGCTACGCATATTTTATGTTTGATAAAAAGAATATAACCCCTCTAGTAAAAGAAAGACTAGATGCCTTGGAAGATTCGCAAGAATTAGGGTCAGGATACCAAATTGCAATCAGGGATTTAGAATTAAGAGGAGCAGGAAATATCTTAGGTAAAGAACAGTCCGGCGCCATAAATAAAATAGGTCTAAATTTATATTCTCAAGTTTTATCTGAAGCAGTGGAAAAAATGCGAAATTAAATTTTTGTGTTATAGTAAACAAAACAAATATTCATTAAATCAAAATTATGAAAAGTTTAGTTGTGGTAGAAAGCCCTACGAAGGCAAAGACCATTAGTAAGTTTCTAGGCAAAGATTATAAAGTTTTATCGTCCTTCGGACATGTGCGTGATTTACCAAGAAGAGAGCTGGGAGTAGATGTGGAAAAAAACTTTGAACCAAAATATGTTACACCAACAAAAGCTAAAAAAACTCTTTCCGAACTAAAAAAAGAATCCAAAAAAGCAGATAACACCATACTTGCCACTGACGAAGACCGCGAAGGAGAGAGTATCGCCT
>Ga0268277_1000400_pt1 | contig 35576 bp, 33 predicted proteins | sample saktaG_5_FD_190132 | JGI IMG/M metagenome (GOLD analysis project Ga0268277, IMG submission 190132) | Saline water microbial communities from Sakinaw Lake, British Columbia, Canada - sak_2010_1_5_50m | ecosystem: Environmental > Aquatic > Non-marine Saline and Alkaline > Saline ... | reverse complement strand
TTCCGCCGCGACGATCCAATCTCCTCCCTTATTGAAAACACCTGAACCGGGGAAGAGCATGACTTCTTTACCTTTTGCTTTTTTGTAGAAATTCTTTTTTTCTTTAGTGGCAATATTTGAAAGGTGTCCGCTGAGGATCGATTTGTGGATTCCTTTATAGAGGTCGTCGCCCTGAAGCGCTTTTTTCTTCCTTATCTGAAATTTCTCTTCTTTGAGGATTGTCGCAATCTGGCCATGGATGTCCTTCCACTCCCTCATCCTTCTGAAGGAAAGATAATGTTCGGCACAGAATTTCCTCATTTTATTTTGGGTTTTCAATATATTCCACATGTCGTTGTATTTGTTCCAGATATTGAGAAGTGTAATAAAATCGGAAGAGGGGTTGACAAAGGCTTTATGCACCTGATCTGCCGCGGCTTCTTTTTCGAGAGGCCTTTCTCTTGGATCCTGCGTGCTTAACGCGGAAGCGATAATCAGGATTTCTTTAACACAACCCTCTTTTTCTGCCTCAATAATCATTCTTGATGTTCTGGGATCGATGGGCAGACGGGCCATCATCCTTCCTTTTTGAGTAAGTGCGGATGAGACACCACCGCCTTTTTTCTTCTTTTCAGTTCGAATTGCATCAAGTTCCTCAAGGATATCAATTCCATCCTTGATGTTTTTTGGGCCTGGCGGGTCTATGAATGGAAAAGATGAAATGTCTTCCATTTTCAAAGCGATCATCCTGAGGATAACCTCGGCCAGATTAGAGCGCAGGATTTCAGGATGTGTGAAAAGGGGACGATTGTCATAATCCTCTTCCGAATATAGACGAATGCAAATGCCGTCCTGCACTCTTCCGCAACGCCCCTTCCTCTGGTCGGCACTGCTTTTGGATACAGTCTTTATGGGAAGGCCCCTGGTCCTGGTTCTGGCATTGTACTCGGATATCCGTGCGAAGCCGGTGTCAATCACATACCGGATACCGGGGATGGTAATTGACGTTTCTGCTATATTGGTGGCAACTACGATTTTCTGCTCCTGTATGATTTTGAAGATGCGCTTCTGCTCGGCAGATGATAGACGTGCGAAAAGAGGGAGAACCTTCGTATCTTTATATTTTTTTGCCGTTAGAATGTCGCAGGTCTCGCGGATATCCTGTTCCGCAGGCATAAAAATGAGCATATCCCCCCGTCGCTTTTCTTTTTTCAGCTGACCCACAGCATGAACTGCCGCATCAACGTAAGAAATCTCGCCACTTTCCTCCAGTTTTTCATCAATAGGGAGATAACGGACCTCAACCGGATACATTCTTCCGGACACCTCTATGATGGGTGCGTCATTGAAGGCACGGGAGAATTTCTCCGTGTCTATGGTAGCCGACGTAATGATGAGCTTGAGGTCCTTTCTCTTTTTGAGGAGTTTTTTCAGTATGCCGAGAATGAAGTCTATGTTCATGCTTCTTTCATGGGCTTCATCAATGATCAGGGTGTCATATTCATTAAGATAAGGGTCTGCCTGGGTTTCCATAAGGAGAACACCGTCGGTCATCAACTTGATGTAGTTTCCGCGATTACTCCTGTCATCGAAGCGGATCTTGTATCCTACCGATTTACCCAATTGTTCTCCTATTTCCTCTGCTATCCTCCGGGATACAGTAGTTGTGGCGATCCTTCGAGGCTGTGTGCAGCCGATCATTCCATCTATGCCCCGACCGGCTTCAATGCACATCTTTGGGATCTGGGTCGTCTTTCCGGAACCTGTTTCTCCGGTGATAACAACAACCTGGTGCCTTTTTATAGACTCTGCAATTTCGTCTTTTTTCGTGAGAATAGGAAGCAGTTCCGGGTAGATTGTTTTGGGTACACGGGCTTTGCGGTGCAATCTGTTTTTGATGGATTGATTTAATTTTTTCTCAAGATTGTGAAGTCTCATGAAAATTTTTTCATTATCCGAACCGCTCTTGATCATCTTCTTTATGATATTAAGTTTCCCGATGATGACATACCTGTCCGCTGTCATGACGTTCTTCAGATGAGAATGGATTTTTTTGTATAGCCCTTGAATATCGGACAATGTGGCTGTTTTGTGACTGTTCATATATTTTCTTTCGATTCTGAGAGTTTAGGTTCGATGAATATATGGAAAATGCATATATCTGTCAAGAACACATCTAAATGGTATCTTATTATATGGCAAGTACGGTTCGCTCATAAATCAGTTTGATTTTATCAAAGTCGTTATGCTATAGATTCTAAATGGGGTGGATGTTTTTTCGCTTGAATCGCTTGTAAAATTAATGGGGGAGGGAAAATATTATGACAGAAGAAAAACCTCTGGAAAAACAAACGGTCAAAGAACTGAAGGAAATGGCGCGTACCATCGAGGGAATTCATGGCGTAAGTGCTATGAAGAAGGAAGAGTTGATTGATGCCATAAAGGCCGCAAAAGGCGTTCCGTTAAAGACCGTAAGAAAAAAATCAGTTGCAAATATAATTGATGTGAAAAAAGAGATAAAGTTATTGAAGCAGGAAGTGGCTGATATTCGAGAAAAAGGTGATAAGATTGTAGCGAGAAAGATTAGAAAGAAGATAGGCAAACTGAAAAAGAGAACGAGAAAAATGGCAGGGCAGCTTTCATAATAAGAAGAATGTGAATCCGGAGGTACACCATGTTTGTGGGAAGAAGAATGGCAAGGAACTTGATAACCGTAACGCCTGACACAAGTATATTGAAAGTCAAGAATATTTTGAAGCAGTATGATGTCCATCAGGTTCCAGTGGTGGAAGGAAAAAAATTGGTCGGTATCATTACAGATAGAAACATTCGTGAGAACTCGGCTTCTCCGGCGAGTACCCTCTCGGTTCATGAAATTAATTATCTTCTTTCCGAGATGAAGGCTCGGGAAATTATGACGAAGAAACTTCACACTGTTTCACCGGGAACAACCATAGAAGCGGCCGCAAAGCTGATTAATGAAAAACACGTTAACAGCTTGCCAGTCGTGGTAAATGATGAACTCGTCGGCATTATTACAACATGTGATATGCTGAATGTGCTCCTTGAGTTCATGGGAATGGACACGCCCAGCTCCCGGATAGAGTTAGCCCTCTCGATCGATATGGGAGAAATTGAGAAAATATCCAGTATCATAAACAGTATGGGGCTTACAATCATGTCAATTGTCTCTGCCATAAGCAGTGAAAAGAGCGATATGCGTACAACTGTGATCAGGGTAAATACGGATGACGTTACAGATCTTTGTAAGGTTTTCAAGGAATCCGGTTATAAAGTTACAACCGAATACAAAGTAGATAAATAGTTCGCCGGGCAGAAAAGATAAAGGGGTTGGAATGATGTATTCCAACCCCTTTATCTTTATCTGGGAAAATTTATTTCCCCGTGCTTAGATTAATGTCAGGCAAAGGCTGTTAACGTTGCAATCAGCAATCCGGCCGAAAAGATCAACGCTCCTAATCCCGCGCCGCCTGCGGTCGCGAGAATGGGTGCTAATCCCAACAAAACAAATCCAAGAGTAAATCTTACTTCTCGTGCATCCATAATATCCTCCTAATCAATCTTTTTTATGCTTACGGCAGATATGGCCGGGGTTTTACGATCAAATAAATTTTTCATTACCATGCCAAGGACTTCAACCTTATCTTCTGCCTTTATTTCTTCCATGGGCGAAGTAAACATGATCACCCTGATTTTTGCCGTTTCATCTTCAACCTGAAAGTGGGGTCTGTTCAACCATTTAAAGCTAATCTTCCGTACCGTGCCCGACACCTTGACAGCACTTCCTGTCATTCCCAGGTTAATCTTGCCTATCTTGTATAGTCGGGCTTGAGGGCCGTATTCTTCACTTGCCTGCAAAAAAGTCTTCCTGCTCATCCAGCTCAATATAAGAGGAATGGCCAACAACAGGATCAGACCAGGTATTGCATAGAGTAGAAAAGATGTGTCCCCTACTGTCATGTAGTGAAAAATCACTGCTACGGTACATATAACAAATGTTGCCCAGGCAAATACTGACAATTTATGCTATCCCTATTCTTGAGGCACTTCATTTCTGAACATCAGGAAGTAAACAACCCCGATGAAGAGAAATCCGCCAAAAATATTTCCGATCGTAACAGGAAAGATGTTCCATAACCATATGTCGGCCCAGGAAAGACCGTTATTGGCTGCCAGAAGGCCCCCCTGCTTTGCGATAACTGCCGGATACCAGTCTGTCAGAAATTTCCCGACAGGCAGGAAATACATATTGGCCACGCAATGCTCGAAACCGGAGGCAACGAATGCCATGATGGGGAACCAGATTCCGAAGAACTTGCCGATTATGTCGTCTGCAGTGATGGCAAGAAGGATGGCTATATTGACCAGGAAGTTACAGCCGATGGCCTTCATAAAGCATGACCATAGACCGGCCGCTCCGACTGCTTTGTATGTCAGAACTTTACCCGTTGCAATACCTACAGCCGTTAGACCAAAGGCGTTAACGGCCATTGTGCCGTCTGCCTGACCGGTTACAAAGGGACCTACCGCCATTAAATAGGCATAGAAAAATGATCCTACGATATTTCCTATATAAACCCAGCCCCAGTTTCTGAGAACATCGCCCCAGGTTGCACGTTTCATCATTGCGGCCATGGGTACGATCATACAGTCACCTGTAAAAAGTTCCATTCCCGTTAAAACAATCGCGATCAAGCCGACGGGGAACACAGATCCGCCAATAAGTTTTGCAATTCCGGGACCAAGATGTGCTGATACCCCTGTAACACATACGGTACATAACGCTCCTCCAATCGCGATGTAAGCGCCTGCCATAAAGCCTCGAATAAGCAGTTGAAATACTGAAAGCTTTGATTTGTAGACTCCGGCGTTTCCAATAAGACCCACCATTTTCGCTGGTGCATTAAAAGCCATAACTAACCCTCCTGATGTATATTTTAAAAAAGTAATCAAAGTTCAAAAAACAGAACTATTCTTCCATGTGTACTGATAAGATTCTTGTGGTGGACCGAAACTTCATAAAAGCTCATGTATATCGAACCCTGTTGTTTGGGCTTGAAAATCAACAATCATTTCTATTCCGATGGAGCGGCTATCCTTAAAAAATCCATTCGGTAACAGAAAATCGGTCACACCCTTGAAACTTTCCGTTTAGTTTAGCTGTCGGGTATGTTTTTCTTTAGCTGACAAATGCTTCCTTTACTTCCTTTTTCCATATGCAGAGTAACTTGCCGCCATGATTGTGACATTGGATCAATTCCCACTCGCTTTCACCTTCGTGGTCAAGGATACCCTTAAATTTTTCTAATCCGCCCGGCAGACCCTTGATCTCACAAGATCCTTTTTCGTCGCATTCAATAAATTCCGGGGGAACGACAGTATCCAGGTCAATAATATTTGTTTTGTACTTCCATCTTGGCATATTTTACCTCCAAAAAATCTTAAATTTTATTTCCTAAGCTGCTTCAACCTTCACCGCGCAGACCTTATATTCGGGAATTTTCCCGATGGGATCGAGTGCCGGGTTGGTAAGCAGATTAACGGCAACCTCTCTGAAGTGAAAATTCATAAAGATTGTGCCCTCGGGCGAGCGATTAGTTATTGTTGCCTTTGCCTGGACACTTCCCCGCCTGGAGGTTACCTTTATGATTTTACCTTCTTCAACACCTAAATTCTCCGCATCACGGGGATTAATCTCTACCAGGCTTTCTGAAGCCCTTTCAACCAGACCCTTGGTTCGCCGGCTCATTGTACCTGTGTGGTAATGATAAAGAACCCGACCTGTCGAGAGAATGTAAGGATATTCATCGTCCGGTAACTCTGCAGGTGGTATGTATTCGACAGGATGGAACTGTCCAAGTCCCCTGGTAAATTTATCTCTATGCAGATATTTTGTGCCAGGATGGTCTGTATTGGGGCAGGGCCACTGTATTCCTTCTTTCTCGAGTCGCTCATAGGTGATGCCGGCATAACTTGGAGTCAGCTCATTGATTTCGGTCATGATTTCTTCGGCAGAGGAATAATTCATCGTATAACCCATCTTTGTTGCCAGCTCGGATATGATCAGCCAGTCCGGTTTTGCATCGCCAGGGGCGTCAACGGCTTTTCTAATTAACTGAACTCTCCTCTCCGTATTACTGAAGGTGCCATTTTTCTCAGCGAAGCAGGCTGCCGGCAACACAACATCTGCAAATTCTGCTGTTTCATTAAGAAAAATGTCCTGTGTCACAACGAATTCGAGTTTTTTCAGAGCTTTTTCAAGGTGTGATAAATCCGGGTCGCTCAACATCGGATTTTCACCCATAATATAGAGGGCCTTTACCTTTCCATTCATTACAGCATCTGGGACTTCAGTAACCGTTATTCCCGGTGTTCCTGAGAGTGAAACACTCCATGCCTTTTCAAATTTTGTTCTGGCTTCATCGTTTGCAACCTGCTGGTAGGCCGGGAATACATTGGGAAGTGCTCCCATATCACAAGCGCCCTGGACATTGTTCTGTCCCCTCAATGGATTGACCCCTCCACCTTCAATACCTACATTGCCGCATAACATTGCCAGATTAGCGCATGATTTTACATTGTCTGTTCCCGTTGTATGCTGGGTAATACCCATGGTATAAAGGATGGCCGCTTTATTTGCCGTTGCATACAGACGTGCAGCTCTCTTGAGGTCTTCGGCAGGAACGCCGGAAATCTCCTCGACATATTCAGGAGTATATTTTTCCACGACCTTCTTCATGGCTTCAAAGCCTTCAGTGCGTGATTTTATATAATCTTTTGCGTAGATGTCTTCGTTAATTATGACATTCATCAGTCCGTTTATGACGGCTGCGTCAGTTCCCGGTTTTTGGCGGAGCCATATATTTGCGTACCTTACGAGACCAATCTCCCGTGGATCGATTACAATCAGCTTCGCGCCTTGTTGACGGACCGCCCTTTTAATTCTTGTCCCTATTACGGGGTGGTTTTCCGTTGTATTGGTTCCCGTCGCAAGGATCACGTCGGTGAATTCTATTTCATCAATGGAGTTTGTCATTGCGCCACTTCCGAATGCGGCAGCCAGACCGGCCACCGTAACGGAGTGTCAGAGACGGGCGCAGTGATCAACATTGTTTGTACCGATCACCGCTCTCATTAATTTCTGAAACAGATAATTTTCTTCATTGGTACAGCGCGCGGAGGAAAATCCCGCAATGCTGTCTGCCCCGTGTTTTTCCTTAATAGCGGTAAATTTTTCCGCTATTAAATCGTAAGCTTCATCCCAGCTTGCCTCTTTCAATTCACCGTCTTTTCGGATCAAGGGGGTCTTGAGGCGATCAGGGCTGTCAACAAAGTCCATTCCGAATCTGCCTTTGACACAGAGACTTCCCTGATTCGGGTTTCCATACTCCCTGTTGCCCGTTACCTTAACAATTTTACCATTGTGTATATTAAGATCAAGTTGACAGCCTACTCCACAATAAGTGCAGGTAGTCCGTACCTTTTCAAGTTCCCAGGGACGTCCCGCAAATCTTGCCTGTTTGAATGTTATGGCTCCGACAGGACAGGCATCGACGCATTCCCCGCAAAACACACATTCAGAATCAATGTAATCCGCGTCGAAAGCGGGACCTACCTTTGAATGTGATCCGCGCATGGAAAAATCAAGGACTTCATTAACCTGGATTTCATTACAAACCCGTACGCATCGACCACAAAGAATACATTTGTTGAGATCTCTCTGAATCATTGAATTGGTCTGCTCGATTTCATACCCGGGAGGTTCAATCTTAAACCGGGGTTCCTCGATTTCCATTTGATAGACCAGGTCCTGGAGTTCGCAATTTCCATTTTTCTCGCACGTGAGACAATTATGATCACCTGAAGCCCATAACAATTCAACCACTAATTTTCGAGATTCCTTTACCCTGTCCGTATCGGTTTTAATAACCATGCCGGGGCTGACCGGCATACAGCATGAAGCCACAAGGGTCCTCGCATTTTCAACCTCAACAACACAGACGCGGCATGCGCCCGGGTTTGTGGTTCCCTCGTAATGACAAAGAGTCGGGATATATATGCCGTTTTCTTTTGCCACTTCCAGAACAGTTTGTCCTGAAGATGCTTCGACTTCCTTTCCATCAATCGTAATTATCAATTTTTTATCCATTTTGTGCTCCTTAATTTATGGAATAATTTTAAAGATATAAAATAGCTAAGGTAAGGAACGCTGCTAAAGATCTAAAATCGATGGGAACATATCTCATTTTTCCCTAATTTTCAAGCACAATGAAACAGACCTGTAAATTTTAGAATATAAGGAAGACTGCTTCGTAAAAAGTAATTTCCCCGCCACCTTGTTATTCCTGATCTGACCGGGAATCCAGTAATTGCAAGTAGTTGTGCTTTTGTGTTGTGATCATATATTCCATATCGTGACTTTTGCGAACTTATCAAGGAATATTTTTGTTAGTACAACTGCAACTTCCAAGATGGTTTGACCGGTTTTTTGCCTCCAATTTCCTTACATCGATCGTTAATGAAATATTTTTATCCATTCCGTACTCCTTTGTCTCGAAAAAGAAAAGATTTCCTGAGATCGTATGAAGCGTTGTCAGCAATAAACGAAAAGTAAATTCCGATATGAACGAGTAAGGCGATACACCTTTTCCCCATGATTTTCAAGTGTCATGTCAGAAAAAATATCGGCAAAATCGGGGAGAGTGCTGGGTTCATATTTATATTTTTTCAAATTGATTGATAAGTCAAATTCACCATGCTACGATAAGTTACATAAACAAAGGAGAAAATTTGGATGAGAAAAAGAGACGTTATTATCTTAGGAGGAACGATGGGGATTTCTGCAGGTATGAGCTGCAGGAATCATTATCCCGATAAAACAATTGCCATGATCAGAAAAGAGGTTAAAGTACAAGTTCCATGCGGTATTCCCTATCTATTTGGCACGGTAGCTACGCCTGAAAAAAATATTATACCCGATCGTCTTTTGGAGAGTAACCAGATAGAGTTAATTCAAGATGATGCCATTGATGTGGACAGGTCAAAGAAGGTCGTTCTGCTTGCAAGTGGGGAGACTGTTGGATATGAAAAGTTGGTTTTTGCCACTGGTTCGCTCCCCCTTGTCCCGCCCATTCACGGGGTTGATAAGAAAGGGGTCTTCCCTGTGCAAAAAGACCTCAGTTATTTATGGCACTTACTCTATCAGATGGATAAGGTAGAAAATGTTGTCATAATCGGTGGTGGATTTATAGGTGTAGAGTTTGCTGATGAATGCAGAAAAAACAGGGATATTAATATAACCGTTGTAGAGATGCTGCCACACTGCCTGCAGGTTGCCATGGATGAGGAATTTTGTGAGGAGGCCGAAGCTGCTTTAGCGGAGACGGGCGTAAAAATTGTCACGAATGAAAAAGTGGTGTCCATTCTTGGTGATGAAAAGGTAACCGGTGTTGAATTGACAAACGGTGAAAAGATAAATGCAGATATGGTCATTCTTGGTTTGGGAGCCGTCCCCAATACGTCTCTTGCCGAAAAAGCAGGTATCGAATTGGGATTTAGAAATGCTATTAAAGTAGACAGACACATGCGGACAGTTACTGACGTGGATGTTTTTGCCTGCGGTGATTGTGCCGAAAAGTTCTCTTTTTTTGATGGCAGGCCGAGTGGTATTATGCTTGCTTCGGTAGGTAGTTCAGAGGCGCGAATTGTGGGAGCAAATCTGTTTTCACCAACCCACTATAACATGGGTACGGTAGGTGTATTTTCAACTTTGATCAATGAGAGGGCCTTTGCCGCAGCCGGAATAACCGAAAGATATGCAAAAGAAGCAGGATGCAAGATAGTTATAGGGACAGAAACAACAACAGACACACATCCGGCAGGAATACCTGGATCCAGTGTAGTAAAGTTGAAGCTTATCTTTGCCAAAGATACGGGTGTTCTTCTCGGAGGCGGTTTGTCAGGAGGTAAATCCGTCGGTGAAATGATTAATGTAGTCAGTGCATGTATTCAACATAGAATGACAGCCAGTGATATAATCATGTTCCAGATGGGTACTCATCCTGCCCTTACTCCATCTCCGATCATGTATCCCCTTGTAAATGCAGCATGCAAGTGTGTTGGAGGCATTAAGAGTCTGTCGTGAACATCTCTGATAACATTTTTAATTCTTTAACCTTTTCACTTTAAACAAAATGATGATCATTGACACATGCCGAAAATATGTGTATAAAAGTGCATAAGTTTCTTTCTGAGTTCATCATAAAAATCTTGATTTCTGTAGAAGTATATTATAAACAGGATCGCAATTTTTAAAATCTAATTAAGACTCCTTGCCCGAATTTAGTATTCGGGATAAAGAGCCGAGAGGAGGTAATATTTTGAGGAGATACGAAACAATATTCATTACCCTTGCCGATTTGTCCCCTGAAGAAATGGAAGGTATTATCGAGCGTTATAAGACAATCATTACGTCGCAAAACGGCGTTGTGGTAAAAGTCGATAAATGGGGAAAGAGAAAACTTGCCTATCCAATTCAGAAAAGAAATGATGGTAATTACATTTTAATTGAGTTCGTCGGTGAACACGAAGTGCTCGCGGAGTTCGAGAGAAATCTCAAGTATGATGAGAATATTCTCAGGTTCCAATCTGTTAATCTCAGTGATAAGGTTGATATGGAGGAAATTGAGCGTGAGATTGCCGATGCAAGGGAAGAGGTTATAACCGATGTTGCTCCAGAAGGCGAAAAGATAGAAGAAGCAGGTAAGGAATCGGGGGGAGATGACACCTCTCATGCGGAAGAACCCCTGGCAGAACCTGCAGAACAAATTACAGAAAAAGAGGAAGAGAGGGTAGAGGAATAGAAAATGGTGAATACAAGTAATTACTCGGATAATCGGAATACCAGATCTGCCCGACCTGCAGCACCAAGACCGAAACGCAAATTCTTTACGAGAAAGAAGGTTTGTCGGTTCTGTGCGAATTCAAGTACGATAATAGATTACAAGAAGCCGGATTTATTAAAATATTATTTAACTGAAAGAGGTAAAATTGTACCGAGAAGGATTTCCGGAAACTGTGCCAAGCATCAGAGAGAAGTGACAAAAGCCATTAAAAGAGCAAGAAACCTGGCCCTATTGCCTTTCGTGGCTTCAGAAGGTCGATGAAATTTTTGAAAGAGATTGTTTTTGAGGATGGGACTAAACCTTGAAAAGAATAGGGGACGGTATATTTAACAGAAATTTCATTTCGGGCATTGCCATATCCTCTCTTGTTTTTCTTCTTGCAGGTACAATCTCTATTTTCGGCTCCATTGGGGCAATGTTGGCACCGTTGCCGATACTGTATTATTATTCTAAACTGGGAAGAGTGCAGGGTGTCTTGATATTCCTGCTGTCTTTGTCATTCGTGGTAATTGCCCTGAGATTTGTGGATTCTCAAGCTACGTTTCTCAACCTTTTCCTGTTGGGCTCTTTAGGCCCCATTCTCTCCGAGGTGTTAAGAAGAAATCATTCCGTTGAAATAACCGTGTTCTATTCCGCCGTGGCTCTACTGGCGCTCGGGTTGATATTCCTTCTCTATTTCAGTTTCACCCAGTGGAAAGGGCCATTGTATCTGATCGAATCTTATATAGCCGAGACGGTTAAAGAGAATATTAATGTATATTTTCAACTGAGTGGTTCTTCTGAACAGGCCGAGCTGTTAAGGCGCAATGCAGGTCATATAACGCGATTTCTTACCAATCTTTTCCCTGCGATTGTTTTGGTAGGCACATCTTTTTTTGTGTGGTTGAATATCCTGGCCGGCAGGCTGTTATTTCAAAAAAACGGGATGTGGTATCCTGACTTTGGTGATCTTTCCCGCTGGAAAATTCCTGATAAGTATGTCTGGCTTGTTATCATATCGGGGATACTTATATTACTTCCTGTCAGAGGAATAAAAATAGCAGGCCTGAATATGCTCGTTGTTTTGCTGTTTTTCTATTTGTTTCAGGGTCTCTCTATAATAAATTTTTACTTTAATAAGAAAAGCATGCCTGTATTCGTCAGGATATTGGGTTATTTTCTGATATTCGCTCAGCAATTTTTACTTCTTCTTGTGATTGGCCTGGGATTGATTGATGTGTGGGCCGATTTCAGAAAGCTTGAAAAGGTGAAATAGAGTTTAAAGTTTCAGGTTTCAGGTTTCTGAAAACCACTTGAAACTTGAAACTTTAAACTTTAAACTTTTGGAGGAGGTTTTCATGAAGGTAATTTTGAAAGAGAACGTTGAGTCTCTTGGAAAAATAGGAGATATGATAAAAGTTTCTGACGGCTATGCGAGAAATTTTCTCATTCCCAAGGGGTTGGCAATAGAGGCAAGTACTAAAAACATAAAGGCTTTGACCCATGAAAAGAGAAATATAGAGGAAAAAGCCCAAAAACAGAGAAAAAAAGCGGAATTATTACGTGAAAAGCTTGAAGGCTTAACCTGTCCTATCTACAGGAAGGAAGGTGAACAGGGAAAGTTGTTCGGTTCTGTTACAGCCAAGGACATAGAGAAGGTTCTTGCCGATCAGGAATTTAAAATCGAAAGAAAAAATATCAAAATCGAAGAGCCGATCAAAACCCTCGGAGAGTTTCCCGTAGAGATAAAAATATATCCTGAGGTTACTGCAAAGATCAAGGTTGTCGTTATTAGCGAGGAGTAGGGAACTTCATAATGAAGGATATAGATTACTCATTGCATAAAATTCCACCTCAGAATATTGAGGCTGAGCAATCGATTCTTGGGGGAATCCTGCTGGACAACCATGCTGTAAACAGCGTTCTGGAGATACTGAAAGTAGATGATTTTTATGGCGAAGCACATAGAAAAATCTTCTTGTCTATTGTTGATCTATCCGAAAAGAACGAACCGAGTGATCTGATTACCCTGAGCAATATTTTGCGGGACAAAAAACAGATCGACGATGTCGGGGGAGTGGCATACCTGGCATCCCTTGTTGACAATGTTCCATCCGCCGCAAATATTGCATACTATTCAAAGATTGTTAAAGAAAAATCGATTCTACGTCGATTAATAGGCGCCTCTACTGAGATACTCAATAAAAGTTATAATACAACTGCGGACGTGGAAAATGTTCTTGATGATGCAGAGCATGCCATATTTGAAATATCCGAAAACAAGATAAAGCCCTCTTTTTTCCCTTTAAAGGACATAATTAAAGATAGCTTTAAGGCTATAGAAAAGCTTTATGAGAAAAAGGCCCTCATAACAGGGATCACAACAGGTTTTGAAGAATTGGACAGGATTACTTCGGGTTTTCAGAAATCCGATCTTGTAATTATAGCAGGACGGCCGAGTATGGGAAAAACGGCCCTGGCAATCAATATAGCCCAGAATGCGGCCATTGAAATGGGAATTTCGGTAGCCTTGTTTTCACTGGAGATGTCCAAAGAACAACTTGCCATTCGAATGCTTTCGTCGGAAGCGAGGGTAGATTCTCAACGTTTGAGAAAAGGATTTTTGGGTGAGACGGATTGGCCGAAGCTTACAACTGCTGCCGGAAGACTGTCCGAAGCATCAATTTTTATCGATGATACACCGGCTATTTCTGCTCTGGAAATGAAGGCGAAATCGAGAAGATTAAAGGCTGAAAAAGGTCTTGGACTCATTGTTCTGGATTATCTTCAATTGATGAGAGGCAGAAATATGTCACTGCCGAGGGAGCAGGAAATATCTGAAATAAGCCGTTCACTGAAGGCGCTGGCCAAAGAGCTGGATGTTCCTGTGGTAGCCCTCTCTCAGTTGAACAGACAGGTTGAGACAAGAACAGATAAACGTCCTTTCATGGCGGACCTGAGGGAGTCAGGTGCTATTGAACAGGATGCGGATGTTATCTTGTTTATTTATAGAGACGAGCTCTACAATAAATCAGAGGATAATCCGGAAAAGGGTCTGGCTGAAATTATTGTAGGAAAACAGAGAAACGGTCCTACCGGCAAGGTCAAACTCGCTTTTCTTAGTGAATACACACGTTTTGAAAATCTTGCCACGGCAAAGGAATATTATTAAGGACTAATTCTCCAGAAGTTTCGGTTCGCTTCCCCAGTATGGAATCATGGCACGGAGTTTTTTCAGGGCCTCTTTTTCAATCTGCCTGCTCCGCTCTCTGGTTATGTTGAATTTATTGCCGATTTCTTGCAGGGTTTCAGGTTTATCTGCCATAATCCGGTGTCTGACAATATGGCTTTCCCTTTCATTCAGATTGGCAAGTGCACCTGCTATATTTTTCTTTACTAATGCAGTTTCCTCATATTTGATCAAGGCTTCTTCCTGGCTTTGACCCTCACTCACCAGATGATCAATATACATCGATTCACCATCTTCATTTATAGAGGCATCGAGAGATACATCTCGATGGGCCAGCCGGAGGTCCATTTCTTCTATTTCGCTTTCCTTTACATTGAGCATTTCGGCAATGTCTTTAAATTCAGGATTTTTTTCCGAAATCCCTTGCAATTTCTTTTTCATCTGATTCAGTTTGAAGAACAGTTTTCTCTGGGCCTGTGTGGTTCCAATCTTGACAAGACTCCACGATTTGATAACATAATTCTGCATATATGCCCTGATCCACCACACAGCATAGGATATAAGCCGGTATCCTTTGTAAGGATCAAATTTTTTGACGGCGTGCATAAGGCCGATGTTCCCCTCCTGAATCAGATCAATGAGTTTAACTCTGTAATTTTTATATTCGTATGCGATCTTGACAACGAATCTCAAGTTTGCCGTTACCAGTTTTTCAGCCGCTTCCAGGTCACTATTTTTCTTAAATTTTACGGCTAATTTAAATTCTTCATCAGGAGACAAGATTGGGAAGCGGTTTATATCAGCCATGTATAGATCTAATGTATCAGTTACTACAGGTAGATTCATTGTACTCTCCTGAGACCTTTACATAACGTTCCCTTTTGCCCAATTTCGGCGTCAGGCTCAAATTTTAATCCTCGAAATATCCAATGTATTCCTGTGGTTAAAATTTTCGCCTTCCTTGAACTTGAACAAAATTGAACATTCTGCAAAGGTCCCTTCCTGTTTTTATATTCGTTTGTTTAACTTAGCATAATACAATATTTATTTTCAAATAGTCAAGACCTTCTGTGTGAATTTTTAGCCTTGATGTATAATGGCATTATCCTGATCGAGGATACCTTGACATTACCGATGTTTATGCTTAAATTTAGAGTACAGCAGAGACAGGGGATATAGGTATAGATTTAAGGAAATGGTTTATAAATCCTAACTGAAAAGGAGAGTTGCATGAGTTCTGTTAATGAAATGATCATGGAGTTTGCGTGTAAGTTTTCAGGGGAGATAAATGCAAAGGCTATATTGATCTATGGTGAAGTTGCTCATGATATACCCTGGGGGAAAAGTGATAAGCCCCACTGCGAAGTTATTTTAATCACGCGGGGGGATGACGAATTACCAAAGGATATCAAGCATTCGGGAAAAGTAATTAAAATTCCGGATGTGAACTTTACACGTATGAGCCAGATAAAAATTGCCATAATTAAGGGCATTTCAGCAGGTTACTTTGAAAAGGGTGATAAAGTTGTCTGCCTTACCGGTATTCCCAGATTTGGATATGTGGACAGTATCTTTGTTGTTGACGTAGGTAAAGAATTTGAGATTTTAACATCAGACGATGTCTCTGATATATTTGAGGGGGTGTATCCCGAAGTTTTTGAGACCGTCCTAAATATTGCCCTGGAGTTGGCGGCTCAGGGTAGAGAGGGTCGCTCCGTAGGGACCATTTTCATTCTCGGGGACGATGAAACGGTATTTCAACTTTCCAGACAGATGATCATTAATCCCTTTATGGGATATGAAGAGGAAAAAAGGAATATTCTCGACCATAATTTGAGAGATACAATTAAGGAATTTTCGGCCCTGGACGGTGCATTTATAATAAAAGAAAATGGTGTTCTGATGACGGCCGGAAGACACCTCAGTGCCGCTTTTGAAGGCAAGGATTTTCCCAAAGGTCTTGGGAGCAGGCACATAGCAGCCGCAGGGATTACGAGTGTTACGAATGCCATTGCAATAGTTATATCAGAATCGACAGGTACCGTCAGGATATTCAAAAATGGTAAGATAGTCGTAGATATAGATAAGGCCGTGAGTTAAACCGGAGGAAATGTGAGATTTGATAAATTTACTTTGAAACTTCAAGATGCCTTCCAGGAATCTGAAAACCTGGCGAGAAGTTATGGTCACCAGGGTATTGATACAGAACATATCCTTATGGCCCTTATTCGACAGTCAGAGGGTATTGTATCCGAAATACTGAAAAAACTTGGCGCCGACCCGGGAAGAGTTGAAAGTGAACTGGAAAGGGCTTTAACCGGGCTTCCAAAAGTCTCAGGTGGAAGCGCCGCCCAAAGATACATAACCCCTCGGTTAAAGAATATTATGGACATTGCCTTTGCCGAGGCAGAAAGAGTGAGGGATGAATACGTAAGCGTTGAGCATGTCCTTATAGCCATTGCAGGAAAAAAAGAAGGCCAGGCGGCAAAAATACTCCAGCGTGCGGGGGTAACGAAGGATAACATCTTTAAGATCCTTGTTGATATCAGGGGAGATCAGAGGATTACAGATCAAAATCCGGAAGACAAGTACCAGGCCCTGAAACGATTTGCGAGAGATTTCAACGAACTCGCACGCAAGGACGCCTTTGACCCTGTTATAGGGAGAGATAAGGAAATACGAAGGATCATGCAGGTGTTATCGAGAAGGACTAAAAACAATCCCGTTCTTATTGGTGAGCCGGGCGTGGGCAAAACCGCAATTGTCGAAGGTCTTGCACAGCGTATCGTCAACGGTGATGTTCCCGAAAGCTTGAAAAACAAGCGAGTCGTGGGTCTTGACATGGGTTCTCTCGTGGCCGGGGCAAAGTTCAGGGGAGAGTTTGAAGATCGACTAAAGGCTGTACTCAGGGAGGTGGAATCCGCTCAGGGAGAGATTATTTTATTTATAGATGAGTTACATACTGTGGTTGGAGCGGGAGCGGCCGAAGGTGCCGTCGATGCCTCCAATATGATGAAGCCGGCCCTTGCCAGAGGGGAGTTGCGCTGCATAGGCGCCACGACGCTGAATGAGTATAGAAAATATATCGAGAAGGATGCTGCCCTCGAAAGGAGATTCCAGCCTATTATGGTAAAGGAGCCGACGGTCGAAGATACAGTTGCTATCCTGAGGGGTTTGAAAGAGCGTTATGAGGTTCATCATGGTGTAAGAATCAAGGATTCTGCCATATTTGCAGCTGCGACCCTCTCAGATCGTTATATAACAGACAGGTTCCTTCCCGATAAGGCGGTGGATTTGATCGATGAATCGGCTTCTCGTTTGAGGATTGAACTCGACAGCCTTCCGGCTGAAATAGATACCCTGGAAAGAAAGATCGTCCAGCTTGAAATTGAAAAAGAATCCCTGAAAAAAGAGAAAGATAAGTTATCAAAAGAGAGACTTTCTAATCTCGAAAAAGAGCTGAAGTCGTTGAAAGAGTCCAGAGACTCTATGAAAATACAGTGGTCGAGTGAAAAGGGAGCCATTAAAGAAATACAGACGATTAAGGAAAAAATAGAAGAATTGAAAACGGTTGAACAGAATGCTGAAAGAGACGGAGATCTCGCAAAAGCAGCAGAGATTCGATACGGGAAGCTGGTAGAACTGAACAGGGAACTGGAGGAGAAATCCACGAAACTATCGGAAACCCAGGAAGAAAATAAAATGCTCAAAGAAGAAGTCGATGCGGAGGATATCGCTGAAGTGGTCGCAAATTGGACCGGTATTCCCGTTGCGCGGATGATGGAAACGGAAGTTGAAAAACTGATCCATATGGAAGAAAGGTTGAGACAGAGGGTTATTGGCCAGGATGAGGCCATCCATGCCGTCTCTAATGCATTGAGGAGGGCCAGATCAGGATTACAGGATCCTGACCAGCCGATCGGATCATTCATATTTATGGGGCCGACAGGTGTGGGAAAAACGGAATTAGCGAAAGCGCTTGCAGAATTCATGTTTGACGATGAGCAGGCTATGATCAGGATAGATATGTCAGAGTTTATGGAAAAGCACTCTGTTTCCAGACTCATAGGAGCACCTCCCGGTTACGTAGGATACGAGGAAGGCGGATACCTGACAGAAGCCGTGAGAAGAAGGCCTTATTCGGTATTGTTGTTTGACGAAATAGAAAAGGCCCATCCAGATGTGTTTAATATTCTGTTACAGATTCTCGATGACGGGAGGCTGACTGACGGTCATGGCCGCACCGTGGACTTTAAAAATACGATCAATATCATGACCTCTAATGTGGGAGGGCAGTGGATGCAGGATTTCTCAATAGGTGAAGACGAGAGACAAAAAAAGACTATGGAGGTCCTGAGAGCAACATTTAAACCGGAGTTTTTGAACAGGATCGACGATATTATTAACTTCAGATCACTGACCATGAGCGATATTGATCAAATTATCGATATCCAGACAGGGCTGCTTCAAAAAAGGCTGATGAACAGGAAATTGTCTATTGATCTGACGGATAAGGCTAAAAAATACATAGCCCAGTCTGGTTACAGTCTTACCTATGGGGCACGGCCGCTGAAAAGGGCTATTCAGAAAAATATTGAAGATGAGCTCGCCATGAAGATACTGGGGGGTGAATTTGTAGAAGGGGACGTACTTTTGGTTGATGTTACTGATGATGGTAAGATAACATTTAACAAGAAATAAATTTTAAATTTTGAATTATGAATTTTAAATTAAACATTCAAAATTGACGTCTTCGTAAAAAGTCATGAACCAAGTCATTGCGAGAAGCGTAGCGACGAAGCAATCTAATAAATACAGGAAGTTATAAAGCACGAGATTGCTTCGCTTCGCTCGCAATGACACCTTTTTTGACTTTTTACGAGTCCATCAAAATTAAGAATTAAGAATTATTTTGAAGAGGATAGATAAATGAATACATTAAGAACAGGCATTCTGCTCGGTGCCTTGACGGGTCTTTTGATGCTGATAGGGGGGTATTTTGGCGGAAAGCAGGGCATTGTCATTGCCTTTATTTTTGCAATGGTAATGAATTTTGGGAGTTACTGGTTTTCCGATAAGATTGTCTTGTCCATGTACAAGGCGCGTGAGGTTTCTGAGGGTGAGGCGCCTGAACTGTACTCAATTGTAAAGAATCTGGCTCTCAGAGCAGGTCTTCCCATGCCGAGAGTTTATATCGTTCCCGGCGATACTCCCAATGCGTTTGCAACGGGAAGGAATGAAAGACATGCCGTAGTTGCCGTGACCGAGGGCATTTTACGGATACTGAACAGGGATGAGCTGGAGGGTGTTCTCGCCCATGAGCTGACCCACATTAAAAACAAGGATATGCTGATCGGTTCCATTGCGGCGACACTGGCCGGGGCCGTTATGATGCTGGCCAGTATGGCAAAATGGGCTGCCATATTCGGAGTAGGCGGTGATGATGATGAGGGCGGAGGAATTTTCGGCTTGATCCTTATGGCTATTCTGGCGCCGATTGCGGCCATGTTGATCCAGATGGCTATTTCCAGGTCAAGAGAGTATCTTGCCGACGAGGGTGGGGCACGGATATCGGGTAAACCTTATGGTCTGGCGGGTGCCCTTGAGAAGCTCTCGAATGCTTCGAAAACAATTCCCATGCAAGCCAATCCCTCAACGGCGCATATGTTTATTGTGAATCCCCTGACGGCAAAATCCTTTGCGAATCTTTTCAGTACACATCCGCCGATTGAAAAAAGGGTAGAGAAATTGAGAAGCATGAAGTAGATCTAATCGTTCGACTGTAGGTCTCGTATAATGCAGCAAAAAGGCGGAGTCCTTTTTATATCATTTGGACATTTTGTGGCGCTTATGCTAACAAAACCCAGGTTCCGGAATTTTAAGCGAAACTCAAAACCTGAAACTCAAAACTTGAAACTTGAAACTTGAAACTTGAAACTCAATCACCCGGAGGAATATAAAATGGCTGAAAATAATGAAGAGAAAGGTTTTTCTGTAAAAGATAAAAGAATCTTTTCTGAGGAAGGAGCGGTGCGCCCGGAATCGCTGAAAGAGGAGGAAAAGAAAGAACCGGAAGAGAAGGTAGTAGAGGCAAAAGAAGAGGAAAAAAGAGAGGAAAAGCCCAGAGGAAAGGTGAAAGAAGAAACAGCGCCGCTGCCGGAAATCAATTTCCCGAGCTTTGTGCTTTCGCTATATACATCGGCACTTTTTCACTTTGGTGACTTGCAGGACCCAGCATCAGGAGAAAAGGTTAAGAATCTTCCCGCGGCCAAGCAGACTATAGATATTCTGGGAATATTAAAAGAAAAAACGTCAGGGAATCTTGATGAAGACGAGCAGAATTTACTGGATGGATCCCTTTATGAATTAAGAATGAGGTATATCAAAGAAACCGAGAAAAAATGATTGTAAAACAGTCTCCGGCAAAGATAAACCTTATCCTTAAAGTATTGAGGAAAAGGGAAGACGGCTATCATGATATTGCCACCCTGATGCAAGGGATAAGCCTTTATGATGAAATGAAATTTTCTCTTAAAGGTAATACGATAATTGTGAAGTGTCCGGGAAGTTCACTACCCGAAAATGAGGATAATATAGTTTACAAGGCCGCAAAGGCCCTTTTTTCTTATGTTTCGTATTCTTCCGGTGTGGAAATTACAATCAACAAGAAAATACCCATAGCGGCAGGCCTGGGTGGTGGAAGTTCAAATGCAGCAACAACTCTTGTAACATTAAACGAGATGCTTGGATGCGGGTGCAGTAAAGAGGATCTTGTAAGGATAGGTTCAAAAATTGGAGCTGATGTTCCTTTTTTTATTTTTAGAGAAACTGCATGGGCCTTTGGTATAGGCGATCGTCTTCAGATTGCGGAAGACATTCCCTTCATGTGGTTTGTTCTTGTTAATCCGGGGTTCGAAGTTTCTACAAAAAAGGTTTATGAAAATCTAAAATTGGGATTGACAAAGAGGATAATAAAATATACCATCCCCCGACTTAAAAAAGTACCCCAAGTTTCAGGAAAGCTTTCTAATGATCTCGAAAAAGTAACGTTGGAACTCTATCCTGTTTTGTTTAAAATTAAAGAGCTTCTCATGGCATACGGGGCTCTTGGTTCTTTGATGTCAGGCAGTGGGCCAACAGTTTTCGGGATCTTTGCTGATGAAAAGGCTGCCCTGAAGGCTGCGGAAGAATTAAAGAAGGCAAACGTGGGCTCTGTATTTACGGCACATTCCATATAAGTAAAACAGTGTCTTGACGAATACTGGGGCGTCGTCAAGCGGTAAGACACAGGACTTTGGTTCCTGCATTCGGAGGTTCGAATCCTCCCGCCCCAGCCAATTTTCGATATAAGAAGAATTAGAATGCTTGAGAGAATAAGAATATTTTCAGGGAATTCCAATTTAAGCCTTGCAGGGAAGATATGTGAAAAACTGGGTGTAAATCTTGGAAAAGCCCAGGTATCGACATTTAGTGATGGCGAAACAAGGGTTGAGATCGATGAAAATGTAAGAGGAATGGATGTTTTTGTTTTTCAATCTACCTGTCCCCCTGTAAATAGCAGTTTGATGGAACTTCTCGTCATGATAGATGCGCTGAAACGTGCATCTGCCGACAGAATTACCGCTGTCATTCCCTATTACGGTTATGCAAGACAGGACAGAAAGGTTACTCCACGGGCACCGATTACAGCAAAGCTGGTCGCTGATCTTATTACTACGGCGGGAGCGAATCGTATTCTGTCTGTTGATCTCCATGCCGGACAAATACAGGGATTTTTCAATATTCCTGTCGATAACCTTTATGCAACTCCTGTAATCATTGAGTATATAAAAAGTCTTTTAAATGGTGATATTGTTGTCGTGTCTCCTGATACTGGTGGTGTTGTGAGGGCAAGGGCTTTTGCAAAGAGACTCGATGCGGCCCTGGCGATTGTTGATAAGAGGAGAGAAACCCCCAATGAATCAGAGGTAATGAATATTATTGGTAACGTTAAGGGCAAAAGCGCCGTTATCCTTGATGATATGATTGATACGGCAGGAACGATGGTTCAGGCAGCAAGTGCCCTCAAGAAAGAAGGGGCTGTTGAAGTTTTTGCGTGTTGTACCCATCCTGTGCTGTCCGGACCTGCAATTGACAGGATAAAAGACTCAAATCTTAAAGAAGTTATAGTTACTGATACAATTCCGCTGCGCGAGAACGCTCAATCCTGCAAACAAATCAAGGTTCTTTCTATTTCAGATTTATTGAGTGAAGCGGCAAAAAGGATCTATTATAACGAGTCTGTAAGTTCACTTTTTATTTAGGAGAGGTAAATGGAAACAATAATATTAGATGCCCAGGTTCGAAAAGAGTCCAAAAAGGGACCCTCAAGGCGGTTAAGGGCAGAAGGACTAACGCCGGCAATTTTTTATGGTTCCCATACAGAGCCTGTTATGCTTTCGGTAAGATCGTTTGATTTAAAAAAGATAGTAGAAAAGGGACAAAAAGAAAGTGTTTTTGTTAAGCTTGACATAGCGGATGGTGAGATAAAGACGGAAAAACTGTCTATTTTAAAGGATGTACAGATCAATACCCTCAAAAAGAGCCTCGACCATGCCGATTTTTACGAAATAAAGATGGACAAGGTGCTTACCATTGATGTGCCGATCTTCCTTACCGGGGAGGCTCCCGGTGTAGAAGAGGGTGGTGAATTGGGTATGTTGAAGAGGGAATTAAAGATATCGGGTCTTCCGGCTGCACTCCCTGAAATGATTGAAGTAGATGTCAGCAGTCTCAAAGTAGGCGATTCTGTCAAGGTCGGAGATATTCGTCTGGAAGATGGGGTTGAAGCACTCGATCCTGAGGATGTGGTAATCGCGAGTGTCTCAATGACCAGAGCGGCTTTGGCTGCAGCCGGAGTTGCCGGGGCTGAAGAAGTGGCAGAAGAAGAAACGGCCGAAAAGGGTGCTTCTGTATCTGAGGGCGAGGAAAGCAAAACTGAGTAGTAGAAAAGGACAGGCAGTTTTTTATTAATACCATAGCCCGGAGAGAGGAGTCAGGTGAGGCTGATTGTTGGATTAGGGAATCCGGGAAAGAGGTATTCTCTTAGCAGGCATAACATGGGTTTTCTTGTGCTGGAAACCCTGGCCAAGAGGGAAAATATTAACATTGGCAGCAGAAAATTTGATTCTTGTTTTGGCAAGGGCGTTATTTCTGGAATTCCCGTCGTTTTGGCAAAACCTCAAACCTTTATGAACCTGAGCGGAGTTGCTGTCGGGAAACTCGTTCGTTTTTTTAAAATAGATGTAGAAGATCTAATTGTAGTTCATGATGATTTGGATCTCCCGTATAGAGAAATCCGAATCAAGGCAGGTGGTGGTGACGGAGGACATAAGGGTTTAAGCTCTATTATTGATCATCTCGGTGGATCGGAATTTGTCAGAGTTAGGTTAGGCATCGGTAAGCCGGCCCAAAAAGAGATGGTTGAAGGATATGTCCTTGAGCGTTTTTCTGAGGAAGAGGTGAAAGAATTTCCCAATGTTATTGCGAGGGCATATGATGCCTTGGCTGAGATTCTTTCATCCGGCACTCAGGCGGCAATGAATAAATTTAATTTAAGGGTTACAAACAAATCAAGTAAGGAGGTATAATTACAGGTTATGGAATTTTTAGTGAATTATGCGTGGTTGTGGGGCGTCATAGGACTGGTGTTGGCGTTCATAATTTATAAATATGTGATGACCTTTTCTCCGGGTGATGAAGTCATGATGGAAATCATGAGGAGAATTCATTCCGGAGCAATGGTGTTTTTGAAAAGGGAATACAAGGTTATTGCGATTTTTGTCGTTATAGTCTTTGCTCTTCTTTTCTTCGCTCTGGAAAACAGGATGTCATCCGTGGCGTTCCTGGGCGGCGCTATCGGTTCCCTGCTGGCCGGGGTCTTCGGGATGCAGGCGGCAACCCTTTCCAATGCCAGGACGGCTGAAGCCGCCAGAGTCGATGGTCAGGGCAAGGCTTTGACCGTGGCCTTCTTCGGCGGATCGGTTATGGGTCTTTCTGTTGCTTCTCTCGGTTTGCTTGGTCTTGGTATATTCTTCTATTTCTTTTCCCACAAGGATCCTGTTGTAATCAATGGTTTTGCCATGGGTGCTTCTTCGATCGCCCTCTTTGCCCGTGTCGGTGGTGGTATATTCACAAAAACGGCTGATGTGGGATCCGATCTGGTTGGAAAGATTGAAGCGGGAATTCCGGAAGATGATCCAAGAAACCCGGGTGTTATCGCGGATAACGTTGGAGACAACGTTGGCGATATCGCCGGTATGGGTGCGGACCTTTATGAATCTTATTGCGGTTCTGTTATCGCTGCAATTGCCATCGGATCCACCATGGGCCTTGGTGTTGAAGGAATGGCAATGAAGTGGATGATGCTGCCGATGCTGTTCATTATTGTCGGGCTCTTTGCGTCGGTTATCGGGATCGGGCTGTTCAACTTCCTCAAGAATATGAAACCTCAGGCGGCGCTGAGCAATTCCCTTTATATTGCGGGAGTTCTCTTTATCATCGCCTCATACTTCGTGGTTAAATATACAACTGCAGGGATGTCTGCCGAGTATCTGAAGAGCCTTGGGATGATCAGCGCTCTCGGACCCTTCTGGGCCGTTCTTCTCGGTATTGTTGCCGGTATGTTGATCGGTGCCGTTACAGAGTACTACACGGCTCGTAAACCTATCAGAAGAATAGCCGAGGCCTCTCAGACAGGTTCTGCGACAACTATCATCAGTGGTTTTGCCGTCGGTCTTGAAAGCGTAGCTCTTCCGGTTTTCTTTATCGCTATAGCAATCTGGGTATCTTACATTACCTGTGGTCTTTACGGTATCGCTATTGCCGGTGTTGGGATGCTTGGCACAGTGGGTATGACCATGTCGGTAGACAGTTACGGGCCGATTGCTGATAATGCCGGTGGTATTGCCGAGCAGGCGCATATGCCTCCACATGTCAGGGAAATTACAGACGGTCTCGATGCTGTTGGAAATACAACGGCAGCAATCGGAAAGGGCTTCGCCATCGGTTCCGCGGCGCTTACGGCACTGGCAATGTTTGCGGCTTTCACCGCTACAGTTAGAACATTCCCCGGTTTTGAGAGTTTTACCCTTGACCTTACGGAAGCGCATGTTATCACAGGTGTATTCCTTGGTGGATTGATTCCCTGTCTCCTGGCTGCCATGACGATGACCGCCGTGGGAGATGCGGCATTTGAAATGATCAATGAAATCAGAAGGCAGTTCAGGGAGATCCCCGGAATCATGGAAGGTACAACGCCTCCGGATACCAACCGTTGTGTGGATATTGCCACAACGGCAGCACTGAAGAGAATGATTGTTCCTGGTGTCATGGCTGTACTGGCGCCGATCCTGGTGGGTGTGTTAATTGGACCACATGCCCTTGGGGGATTCCTTGCAGGCGCAACGCTGACCGGTGTGATCCTTGGTCTCTTAATGGCCAATGCAGGTGGTGCATGGGATAATGCCAAGAAATATATCGAGCAGGGCCATTTCGGCGGTAAGGGTTCTGATGCTCACAAGGCAAGCGTCATCGGTGATACCGTAGGCGATCCCTTTAAAGATACGTCGGGTCCGTCAATGAACATCCTGATCAAGTTGATGTCCGTCGTATCACTTGTTACGGCTCCGGCGATCGTGGCTGCCTACAGGATGATTTATGGCGGTTAAAGAAAAGAAATAAAATTCTTCAAAAAAAGGGGGGTGGATTTCATCCACCCCCCTTTTTTTTGTAATCGTTTACCCCTTCGCCACACTCCATTACTCCCATATCCCGTTTTTATCTTGACAGGTTTATGAAAAGAATTTACGTTTGTTTACAGTGTTTTTATCCCACCTGTGGAGTCAATTATTTAACGGGTGCTCGAATTTTGTAAGCCTTTGTTAAGGAGTGTCTTTTATGGGCTTTCGATGCGGTATCATGGGCCTTCCCAATGTTGGCAAATCAACCATATTTAATGCCCTGAGTGCAGCCGGAGCCGAGGTTGCAAATTATCCCTTCTGTACAATAGATCCTAACGTGGGAGTGGTCCAGGTTCCTGATGAGAGACTTCAAAATATTGCAAAGATTATTAATCCTCCAGAAAAAACTTTTACCACCATGGAGTTTGTCGATATTGCAGGACTTGTAAAAGGAGCGAGTAAGGGAGAGGGGTTGGGAAATAAATTTCTCGGGCATATCAGGGATGTTGATGCTGTCGTTCAAATTGTGCGCTGTTTTGATAATCCCGACGTTGCCCATATTTATGGTCCAGTCGATCCGGTTCGGGATATCGAGATTGTAAATGCCGAATTGATGCTGGCAGATTTAGAAACCGTTGAAAAGAGAATCGTAAAGATTGACAGACTGGCGAAGTCGGGAGATAAAGCTTTTCGTAAAGAGTTAGAAGCGTGCCAAAGGGTACAGGACTCCCTGGGGAAGGGGATTGTTGCGCGAAACGCCTTCGGGCCTGGCGACGAAGAGAATGAAATTCTCGGAGATATCCACCTCCTGACTGCTAAAAAAGTATTATATGTTGCCAATGTGAGTGAGGCGGTTCTTAAAGGAGAAGGGCGGTACGTCGAGAGAATCGAGGAAATAGCGAAGAAAGATGGATCAAAGGTCATAACTATCTGCGGTGATATGGAGGCTGAGATAGCAGAGCTTGAAGAGGATGAAAGAAAGGAATTTCTGGAAGATCTAGGCCTTGAAGAGTCGGGACTTCAGAAGTTGATAAAAGCCGGTTATGACTTGCTTGGACTTATCACTTTTTATACAACAGTAGGGCCGGAGCTCAGGGCATGGACAATCAAAAAGGGAACAAAAACCCCTGAGGCAGCGGGAAAGATACATAGTGATATGGAAAGAGGTTTTATACGGGCAGAAATTGTAAGTTGTGACGATTTTATTAAGGCGGGCAGTCTTTCGGCCGCGAAAGAGAAAGGTCTTGTACGGATTGAGGGAAAAGATTACACTGTCTCAGATGGTGATATAGTGTACTTTCGTTTTAATGTGTAATTTCAGACATAAATGATTACGCATCTTGCAAATGTCTCGTTCCATTAGATTATGCTCCAGGTTCCAAAAAAAAGGTGACAGGCCACATGGCCTGTCACCGAGCGATATATAAACCGTACAGTGTGAGATTTCAAGACTGAACGGATTATGTGAAGGGGGCCGGTGGGTGGAAAGGAGGGAACTTGAAACCACCCACCGCCAGGCAATCTGTAGTGATGTTTTACTCTTCGTAATCCTCCCAGGGATAATCGGAAAGAAAAAAAACGTCACTTTTCTTATTATTTCTTGTTTCCTTTTCTTTTAACTTTTTTTTCATATCATCATTATTTTCCGATATGAAAAAATTTAATTCTTTTTCCCTGTTTCCTGCTGAAGATATCGGTGAAGGTGTGTTGTCTTCATTTTTATTTTTATTCAGGCCTGCCATCAAGATACTATTTCAATAATATATTTACCGCCTCAGCTGTTAGTTAGTATATTTGCAAATATAGTGCCATATGCAGGCAGATTCCCAATGAAACAGGGTATAATTATTTGTTCCGTGTTATCAACATGTTATAGGCATCTTATTTGGGAATCAAAAGATAAGAAGAATCATAAAAGAACAAAAGCAGGGTATGTTCAATGGAATTAAAGGAAAGTAAGTGCGATGACCGCACGCTATTGGGGAAACTGGGTGCAGTAAGGACGCAGGGAGTGTGCGAAAACAGAACAATAAGTTCGATTGCCGCACTCATGGCTGGATGGCAGGAATTTTTTTTGTGGGATCTTCTGTTTTGTCTAACTTTTTAAGCTCGCGGAGCAACGTATAGCGGGAAAGGCCTAAGCGTTGTGCTGCAACTGTCTTATTTCCATTGCTTAATTCCAATGTTCTTGTAAGTATTTGTTCTTTAATTTTAATTGTTAATTGATCGATCAAAAGCTTATAGTCAACAGGGTAGGATGAGCTGTAAGGGGGATATTCGTCAACAGGGATTGCCATTTCCCGGGACGCTGCAGTCTTGATTTCGATGGGAAGATCGTCCCATGTGATGAATATACCGACATCCTGAAGGATCATAACCCGTTCTATAATATTTTTAAGTTCACGTACGTTTCCCGGCCAGGAATATTTAACGAGAACTTCCTCCGCTTCTTTCGTGAACCCCCTGGCATTTTTGTTGAATTTATTATTGAATTCTTCGATATAATGCTGAGAAAGAAGTATGATATCGTTATCCCTCTCCCTTAGCGGTGGTATGGTAATAGGTACGACACTTATCCTGTAAAACAGGTCTTCGCGAAAAGAACCGTCGGCTACCATACGGCTGAGATCTCTGTTTGTAGAAAATATATATCGAACATCAATGGGGATGTTTTCTGTCCCGCCGAGTCTTCGGATATAACCATCTTCCAGCACTCTTAAAAATTTTGCCTGGAGTTGATGGTTCATGTCTCCTACTTCATCCAGGAGTATGGTTCCGCCATTCCCGTACTCTAGGAGTCCTGTTTTACGCTTTCTTGCGTCTGTGAAAGCTCCCGCCTCGTAGCCAAAAAGCTCGCTTTCCAATAAAGTGTCAGGTATAGCCGCGCAGTTAACATCGACGAAACGCCTGGACTTTCTGTTACTCTGCCTGTGAATAGCCCGGGCAATCAACTCCTTGCCGGTGCCGCTTTCTCCCTGAATCAGTACATTTGTGTCGTGCTTCGCCACTTCCTTTAACACATGAAAGATACCCTGCATTTTTTGGGAATTGCCGATTATGTTATGAAAACCCAGAAGTTTATCCGCTCTTTCCTCGAGCAATTCAACCTTTGTCTTAAGAGATTTTGCTTCAAGGGAGAGAAGGGAGTGCATAATGGCATTATCATAGGATGCTGCCGCATTATTAACCAGAATATCCAGAACGTTGATCTCGTCCGGACGAAAATCACCCTTTTTCTTGGCAAGATAGAGGACAGCCTTAAACTTGTCTGTTATTTTCTGAGGAATGGCGATTTCCGAAGTATAACCATCAAAGAAAGGTATAGTGTCGGAATCTATCGAGGAATTCTGAATTACACGCTGCTCGGTATCCAGAGCCTTTTTAATAATGCTTTGCTCTATCTTTGACAAATACCGTTTTTCTTCATCAATGATGACTTTTTCGCCGTCACTGATAAGGCTTGTGTCTTTTTTTATGTCCCAGAAGTATATCAATGCCTTATCCGCTTCGCCAATTTTTAAGGCATTATTTATAACAATCTTATGAATGTTGTCTAAAACATAGTTGGCATTCAGTTGGGAGACGGCTTCCTGCAGGATAAACAGTCTTTCTATTTTCTTCTGATTATCTTCAAATAACCTTGTATTATGTATAACAATACTTACCTGATTTGCAAAAGTAAGAACGGTGTTTATTTCTTCGTCGGAAAATTTCGTTCTTTCCTTTGACCAGAGGCAAATAATACCGATGACTTTATCTTCCAATTTGAGGGGCGCATAAAAAGTGGAACCCCTCTTGTAAAATTCTGTTATCTTGCGATCTGCTTCTGTAATTCTCGGATCTGTTTCGGAATCTTCAAGGGCGATATAGTTGCCGCTTTTTGCAACTCTCGTTTCAAGACAATCGTGTTTGTTTATATTAAGATTTATAGAAAAGGCCCTCGCAGCTTCCTCATGATTGTAGTTTTTAACAACCTTTGTTATTAAATTTTCATTTGTTTCATCAAAAAGACAGATGATACCCCTCTGAAATCCCATCGTGTCTACAACTTCATCCAGGATTTTCTGGAGTATGTCATCGACGCGGGCGGGAGATGTCAGGAAAGTGCTGATTCTAAAGAATCCTTCGAGCAGTCTTTCTGTGGAGTAGAAAAAATCGTACAATGGACCATCCTTACAAAATCGTAATTCGGTTATCGTGTATCGCTTTTCGTGGGTCGTGTTTCAATTCCCTGATCTTATTTCTGATGAATGTTTCAATAACGGAAGTGTCATCTGATAACACATCTTGCAGAACTCTTATGAATCTTCTTAGGGCTGAGTATAACGACATATGAGTTTCAAAAATGATCGTGTTGGATTAACAATTTTATTTTATTGACTCTTGTCATATCTTAGAAACTGCATGGAAAAATTGGCCCTTCCCTGTGTTGCGGATCGGAGATCTGTGGAATATCCAAACATCTGCTTGAGGGGGAGTCTCGCCGTAATCTCACTGATTGGGCCTTTGTGGTTTATGTTTTCAACCTCACCCCTTCTTGAGTTAATATCCCCTATAACATCACCCATGAATTCGCTGGGCGTTATGATATTTACAATCATGATTGGTTCAAGAAGAACGGGGTCTGCCCGGGAACAGCCATCCCTGAATGCCGTTGAAGAGGCGATCCTGTAGCCCAATTCTGTTGAGGCCCCTTCTTTAAACGATCCGCCCGTAATGCTTACTGTAATATCGGTGGCGGGATAGCCCGCTATGACACCTGTCAGCGCAGCATCACGAATACCTTCTTCTATAACCGGAATGAACTCATCGGGAATGAGATTGGCATCTATCGCGTTTACCAGCTTTAACCCTGTACCCCTCCTGTTAGGTTTAATGTGCAACTTGACATGGCCGAAGTGTTTTTTCTCTCCGAGTTCCCTTTCAAATTTCCCCTCGACATCAACACTTTTTTCTATAGTTTCCCTGTAAACAACCTTCGGTTTACCGATGTTTACCCTGGTATTATATTCTCTTATGAGCCTGTCTATGATTATCTCAAGATGAAGTTCTCCCATACCTGAGATGACTGTTTGAGCCGTTTCATCGTCGTATTTTACCTTGAGTGTCGGATCTTCGTCCATGAATTTTGCGAGGGCTGACGACAATTTTTCCTGATCATCAGGTGTCTTCGCTTCAATGGCCTGACTGATTACGGGTTCATAAAATTCTATAGCTTCAAGAAGAATCGGATGTGATTCATCACAAATTGTGTCCCCCGTGAAGGTATTCTTCAATCCCACGACGGCTATGATACTTCCGGCGCCGGCCTCATTTAACCTCTCCCTCTTATTGGCATGCATTTTGAGGAGTCGGGCAATCTTTTCTTTTTCCCCCTTGCTTACATTATAAACATCCTCTCCGATTTTTACCTTTCCGGAATAGATTCTCAGATAGGTGATTTTTCTTCCTTCGTCCATGGCGACCTTGAAGGCGAGGGCAGCGAGGGATTCTTTATCACTGCTTATACGCGTTTCCTTCTCTCTCGTTTGGGGATTTAAACCTGCGACGGGGGGAACATCATCCGGTGATGGAAGAAAATCAACAACAGCGTCGAGAACAGGTTGAATCCCCTTGTTTCGGAGGGCTGTGCCGCACATTACAGGGACAACTTTCAAGGAGAGAGTTGCTTTTCTGATTGATTCAATGATCTCTTTTTCAGAGATGTCAATCCCTTCCAGATATTTTTCAGCTATATTATCATCTATTTCGGCAATCGTTTCAATGAGCTTCTCTCGACAGTTTTCAGCCTGAGGCAATATGTCCGGAGGTATATCTGAAAGGTCGTATAACAAGCCAAGTTTATCATTCCAGGTAATAAGTTTTTGTTTGATCAGATCAACCGCACCATAAAAGGTTTCCTCCCGGGAGAAAGGTATCTGGATGGCCAACGGGATAGAATTGAATCTTTCTTTCATCATTTCAATGGTTCTGAAAAAATCAGCGCCAACTCTATCCATTTTGTTTATGAATGCTATTTTTGGAACACCATGTTTATCCGCTTGGTGCCAAACAGTTTCCGATTGAGGTTCCACACCACCAACGGCACAAAATACTACCACCGCACCATCTAATACTCTGAGGCATCGTTCTACTTCCATTGTAAAATCCACATGCCCGGGCGTATCGATTATATGTATTTCATGATTGTCCCAGTCACAGGTAGTCACTGCTGAAGTTATAGTAATTCCCCGTTCCTGTTCCTGGGGCATCCAGTCCATGATGGCCTGACCATCGTGGACTTCTCCCATCTTATGGGATTTCCCCGTGTAGTATAGTATTCTTTCTGTGACCGTAGTTTTCCCTGCATCAATGTGTGCAATGATGCCCATATTTCTGATTTTTGAGAGTTTTTTAATTGAAGCCATTTAAGTAAACTGTCTCTGTTTTTTTCAGTTGGGAGTTATTTATACGCCGCTCCAGTTTTACGTTGAACTCTGGGCGAGTAATTCTCTGTTAAGTGTGAAGGGGTGCCTTGTGTCGATATGACCTTTTATCGTTTTTAATTCTTTTCCGTCTATGAGGAGCTTGACCCTCTTGATATTTGGGATATTGAGGCTGAGTGTGTTTGTTAAGGAATATATTGTAGTAATCTCACTGGTACTCCCGCCGGGATGAAGCTCTATAAGGTTTTTGCCAAAGCTGACATAAGCGGTTCCATCCTTTGTGACTTTTACACTTTGGAGTTTTGTTTCCCCGGGAAACGTTTTGACGAGGCCCGTCTTGGGACCTTCCAGGAGGGCCTTCACCAGTTCCTCCGCTTTACCATTTATGCTTTTTTTCTTTGGGATATACCTCACTTCAGGAGTGAGAAATCGTTCATTGGAATCAGAAAAGTAAAGTTGAACCTCTTGTTTTTCCCTTTTTTGGGCCGTCATGTCCTTTCCCGTTGTTGGTGGATAGACATAATCGAAAAGGGATAAAAAGAAGAATACAAGAAATCCTACTGCAATCGTCAGGATTAGAGACAGAAAGAAGACCCTCGTATTTTTCTTCTTTTTCTTGGCTTTAACCTCTCTGGTTTTCCTTTGTTTTTTTGTTGCCATTGTTTGTTTCTCTTATCTTTACTTATTTCATGACAGACTCTTAGGGTAATTTTCAAATGCTGTCAAGAGAAGAAAAGTCAGGATTGGCAATTACCGAAGGGTTACAATATAAGAGCTTTGAAAAATATGGTTTTTCAATGCAGCGCATCAAGACGCTTTTTTGCCTTTTGCCCGAATTCGGATTCAGGATTTATTTCGACGGCCACCTGTAATTCCTTCATGGCTTTTTTGTATTCTTTCTTTTTTAAATAACTCACACCTAACCAGTAATGCGTCTCGGCTATGTAAGGAGCTATCTGAAGAGATTCTTTTAAGTGATGTATGGCCTTGTTGGTTTGATTATCTGCGAGGTATGCGATTCCTATATTCTTTTGAATTAAAAAGGGTATATTTGTGTTCGGATTTCTTATTAACGCTTCATTGTATTTCGCTATTGCTGTTTTATAATCCCCTTTTTTGTAATAGGTCCATCCCATGTTATTCAGGGCGATTGCCGGCGTTTCGTACATTTCATCAGAAATGGTCATCTGAAATTCTTTTATCGCCTTATCGTATGAGCCTGCGTTAAGATAGATCGAACCAAGATAATTATGTGCCTCCGGATAATTCGATTTCAGATCAATGGCTTTTTTAAATTCAATAATGGCTCTATCATCAAGTCTTATTCCATAGTAAGATATGCCGAGATAATAATGTATTTCAGGATCCCCTGGATTTAACTTTTCTGCACTTATAAATTCCCTGAGAGCGGATGAGTACTGCCCCGATTTGAGGTAAGCCGTTCCCATATCAAGATGCACGCGGGACTTTTCTTTGTTTGAAGTATTGTTAACAGGAGCAGTGGCGCAGGAAGCCATCCCAATGACCATTAGTAAAATCGTTGATATAATTATGGTATTCTTCAAAAAATCTTTTTTCATGTTTATCCGCACCCCCTGTTCTATTTAGAGTCCGTCGAGAAATGGGCACTATTTATTGTTTCCATTTATCCACCAGTCACTTTTATCTTTGAACCACCATTCAGATGAATCTGTATTCATTATTGTTTCCGCTAATTTTTTTGCGGCATCAGTATAAAGTCTTTTCGTGGCGAATTCAATCCATTCTTTGCTGTACTTGTTGCCAAGATCCCCGTATTCTTTAAGTTGAAGGATCAATGAGAGTTGATCCGCATCATGGGCAATAAGAGATTCTTTCGTTTTCTTTTCATTGAATTCAGATATAGAAGACCTGATTTCATCTCCGAAAAAAAGAGGTTCCGCGAGTTCCCTGACGACCTTTTCTTCATCTACAGTAACATATTTCTTGTTTACATAGTTCATGTCACCCGTTCTTGCTTCGGGAAGATCGTGGACGAGGCATATCTTGAGAACCTTGAGTTCATCCACATCGGATTCTAATTTGCAGAGCGTGTATCCAATAAACAGAGTACTCAGCGTGTGTTCAGCGACGGATTCGCAACCGGAACCGAGGAACTGAAAGCCTGACCTTGGAGTTTTCTTCAGCATGCCAACTTCGAAGAGAAGATTTACAATATTTTTCATTACAGGTCCTTTTTTAATATCCTTATCCTGTTTTCCATCATATCGGAAAGTTTTTTCATTTCCAGCTGAAGCGATGCAATCCCCTCAGGTTTCATGGAAACAAGCTTGCCGAGTCGGTCCTTCCAGTATTGAATCACCGATATTTCGTGTTCCTTAATCTTTGTTTCCACCTTTTTCTGATACTCTCTGAGAAACGCAGTATCGCTATCTCTTCTACCCATGGCGTCCCATCCTCAATATTTATTTGAATGTACTGATTTTACCTGTTCAGCAGAATGAAAAAGCTATCTTATATCACTTAAGCTTTACCTTGCAATAGAGAATGCATATTTTTTGTACCGATCAAACCATGTGACAAATAAGCTAATTCTACATCAAAAAATATCTTTCTCCATTAAAGTCTACCGCACTTTTTTTTATAAGCCGTTCCAGATGTTTCCGGATCATGGCTCCTTCCGCAAACTCGTAAAGCCACCGAGGTTCCCGTGGTTTTTTATAAATAATCCATTGGCTGATAATTTCATCCGCTGTCCTTGGCTTGTCAAGAAAGTTTAAAAGGGCAGTTTCCCTTGTATTGATTACGCCGAGATATTTTTCTGCCAGATCAGAGATGCTGCCCTCAATGACACCAATCTCATGAGATGATATGAAAATCTTTGCCGGGATTTTCATCACCCTGTGGACAGATTCTATGGTCTGATCTATATCGGAAACTCGATCACCATACCAGGGACCAAATCGACCGAGATCAAGATCTCCGAGGAAAAGAACTTCTTCATCGGGAAAGTAAAAGCTGCAATGCCCGATGCTATGGCCCGGTGTATGGATAACCTCCATGGTTGTTTCTCCAAAGTTCAGCAAATCTCCATCTTCAAATTCCAGGGCAGGAGTACGTTCCTGATAATGAAATGTATTGACGAAAAAATCTTGCCAGGATTGTTTAACATCCTTTTCTTTCAGTCCAAAAAAATCAAGGAAAGAATCGAGTGATTTGTAGCAGGCTGTTTCATGCTTGTGTACATAAAGACCGGCCTGTGGGAAAAGATAATTAAAGGTGTTATGGTCCTCGTGATAGTGTGAGCTTATAATAATATCAATATCCTTTTCCTGATTCAGCTTTCGTAACGATGTCTCATCGGAGCCAGGATCTATAA
>Ga0268277_1000397_pt1 | contig 35961 bp, 35 predicted proteins | sample saktaG_5_FD_190132 | JGI IMG/M metagenome (GOLD analysis project Ga0268277, IMG submission 190132) | Saline water microbial communities from Sakinaw Lake, British Columbia, Canada - sak_2010_1_5_50m | ecosystem: Environmental > Aquatic > Non-marine Saline and Alkaline > Saline ... | reverse complement strand
TGGGCTTGGTCGAGTGGTTATGTAGCTGGAAAACATGCTAGTTCATAGAGGTTAAAATGATAAGAATAACGGATTTGAAACTTGAATTAAAGTATGCGGAAACAAAAGAACAAGAACTGAATCAACTGAAAAAGTTAGTTTCATATGCATTTCATATCAATATGAGTGATATTGAAGAAATTAGCTTGTTTAAAAAAGCTATTGATGCTAGAAAGAAAAATCATATCTTTTTTGTTTATAGTATCAACCTTAAGTTGAAGGATGAACGTTCATTTATACAAAAGAAGCATAAGGGTGTATCTATTGCCCCTGTGATGAAATATCAAGAGGTTCCTGAAGGAAATGAAAAACATGACAATTCTCCAGTTATTGTTGGATTTGGACCTTCTGGTATATTTGCTGCGCTAATTTTATCGAGAAGAGGTTATCATCCTATTGTTTTAGAACGAGGACTTGATGTAGATGCGCGTACAAAAAATGTAGAAGCTTTTTGGAATACTGGTATATACAATGAGAAAAGCACAATATTATTTGGTGAGGGTGGAGCAGGAACATTCTCTGATGGAAAGCTCACAACATTAATTAATGATCAAAGGTGCCGATTAGTTTTAGAATTCTTAGTTAAGCATGGTGCTGATCAAGAGATATTATATATTAATAAACCTCATATAGGTACTGATATTCTTAAGGTCATCTTAAAAAAGATGAGATTGGAAATCATTAAAAATGGAGGCCAAATATTATTTGAATCAAAAGTAACTGATTTTATGATTGACAATAACAAACTAACTGGCGTTAAAATTAATGATAATCAGATTATTCCTACTGAAATTTGCTTATTGGGTATTGGTCATAGTGCAAGAGATACTTTTGATCTTTTACATCAAAATAAGTTAAGTATAATACAAAAACCTTTTTCGATTGGTGTTCGTATCGAACATCCTCAAACATTTATCAACCATGCTCAATATAGAGCATATGATAATTCACCTAATTTAGGGGCTGCGGACTATAAACTAAGTTATCATAGTAAAAATGAGAGAAGTGCTTATACTTTTTGTATGTGTCCTGGTGGAGATGTCATGTGTGCAACCTCAGAAGAAGGTGGTCTAGTTACAAATGGTATGAGTGAAAGTAAAAGAGATCATGAAAATGCCAATTCAGCACTTCTAGTAAATGTAAAACCAGAAGATTTTGGTTCTTCACATCCCTTAGCTGGAGTTGAATATCAAAGACAATTCGAACAAAAAGCATTTCTATTAGGGGGCTCAAATTACTTTGCGCCTATTCAACTGGTTGGTGATTTTTTAAATGATATTCAAAGCACAAAATTAGGCGTAGTAACTCCATCTTATAAACCTGGAACAACTTTTGTTAGAATGACAGATCTTCTTCCGAGTTATATTACAGATACAATGAAGAGTGCTTTACTTGATTTTGATAAAAAAATAAAAGGTTTTGCGATGAATGATGCTGTACTGACAGGTGTAGAAACAAGATCCTCATCACCAATCCGTATCTTAAGAAATGAAAATCATGAATCTAATATTTCCGGAATATACCCGATGGGTGAGGGTGCTGGTTATGCGGGTGGAATTATGTCATCTGCTGTAGATGGAATAAAAACAGCGGAATATATCATTGCGAAATATAGGAAAAAATGATAAATTAGACATGGAATAATATAAAATTACGAGGTGAAAAAATGGTTATATCTAAAACTACAAAATTCAAAGGTATTGATAAAAATCCTTCATTATTAGGGTTCGGATGTATGAGATTTCCGACACTAACAGCAGATAAACCTGATATTGATGAGGAACTTGCATATAAGATGATAGATTATGCATATCAACACGGTGTGAATTATTTTGATACTGCTTATCCATATCATAATGGATTATCAGAATTATTTATCGGAAAAGCACTCAAAAAATATCCAAGAGATTCATTTTATCTGGCTTCTAAAATGCCAAGTTGGTTAATTAAGTCAAAAGATGATGCAGAAAGAATTTTTAATGAGCAATTAGGAAAATGCCAAGTTGAATATTTTGACTACTATTTATGTCATGCTTTAGGTAAAGAACAATTCAAACCTTATCTTCTACCTGGTGTTATGGATTTTTTATATCAAATGAAAAAAGAAGGGAAAATCCGTCATTTAGGTTTTTCGTTTCATGATACGCCTGAAGTATTAGACGAAATTATCCACACTTTTCAATGGGATTTTGTTCAATTACAGATAAATTACTTGGACTGGACATTTATCAATTCCAAGAAAATGTATGACATCGTTAACGATTACGGAGTTCCTTGTATCGTCATGGAACCTGTACGTGGAGGCACTTTGGCTACTTTGTGCGATGAATCACAACAAGTCTTCAAGGCATATAACCCTAAAGTAAGTGTCGCATTTTGGGCAATTCGTTACGTAGCTTCAAAGCCTAATGTCATGCTAGTTTTAAGTGGCATGTCCAATATGGAACAAACAATCGATAATGTCAAGACGATGACATCTTTTAGACCAATTACAGAAGATGAACAGAAAGTAATTGATCAAGCACTAGAAATCTTTTTAAATAGTCAAACTATTCCATGTACATCTTGTGGTTACTGTATGCCTTGTCCACATGGTGTTGATATTCCAGGAACTTTTAGAGTTTATAATCAGTATGCTATCTCAAAAAGAGCTTGGCAATTTTTGCCAGAATATAAAGATAATCTAAAAGATAAGAATGCAGATTTTTGTATTAGTTGTGGTGATTGCTTAGAATTATGTCCACAAAAAATTGAAATTCCTGATCGAATGAGTGAAATCAGTAAACTTGTTATCTCATTAAAAAAATAGAAAATATAACCTATTTATAGTGCATATAAAATATGCACTATTTTTTTAATAATGCAAAGTTTTTAATTTAAGAGAAATATTAATAGATGATTGAGATGGATTGCTGATAATGGTATAATAGAGTATAAAACTTAAAGAGGTACATTATGTTTGAGATTGTGAAAAAGAAGATATTAAAACCAAGCGTTATACGTTTAAAAATAAAAGCACCGTTTATTGTTAAACATGCTAAACCTGGTCAGTTTGTCATTCTTCGTGTTGAAGAAGAAGGCGAACGCATACCTATGACAATAACAGAGGCTAATCATGATGATGAAACTATAACAATTATATTTCAAGTTGTAGGAGCTACGACGACAAAATTGAACCAACTTGAGGTTGGTGATTCTTTGCACGATTTTGTTGGACCTCTTGGTAAAGCAACTCATATTGAAGGACTAAAAAAGGTTGCAGTAGTTGGTGGAGGTGTTGGATGTGCGATTGCATATCCAGTTGCTAAAGCTTTGTACGATCAAAAGACGATAGTCCATTCAATTATCGGATTTAGATCGACTGATCTAATATTTCTTGAAGATGAATTTAGAGCTTGTAGTAATAAGACCATTGTTATGACTGATGATGGTTCAAATGGAAACAAGGGATTTGTCACAAATGCACTAAAAAAATTACTTGAAAATGGAGAAATCTATGATGAAGTTATTGCGATAGGTCCACTACCCATGATGAAATTTGTGAGTTTAACAACAAAACCATATGGAATTAAGACGATTGTTTCCATGAATCCTGTTATGATTGATGGAACCGGTATGTGTGGAGGGTGTCGAATTTCAGTTGGCGGCCAAATGAAATTTGCATGTGTTGATGGTCCTGAATTTGATGGACATCTTGTTGATTTTGATGAGGCGATTAGACGAAATTCAATGTATAAAGATTTTGAAGTTAAACAACACAAACATGTGTGTAATCTCCTAAAGGAGCAAGATAATGCTAAATAAATCAATGACAAAAAATATCATGCCACTTCAAGATCCTAATGTACGTATTCATAATTTTGATGAAGTCTCCTTAGGGTATACTTTAGAACAAGCAATTGATGAAGCTAAAAGATGCTTAGATTGCAAACACAAACCATGTGTCAAAGGATGTCCTGTAGAAATAGATATACCACGTTTTATTGAAAAGATTATTGAAAGTGACATAGAAGGTGCATATCAAGTCATTTTAGAATCTAGTTCTCTCCCATCAGTTTGTGGAAGAGTATGTCCTCAAGAAACACAGTGTGAGCAAGTGTGTGTCAGGGGTATAAAAGGTGAAGCTGTGGCTATCGGTCGTTTGGAACGATTTGTAGCAGATTATCACCATGCTCAAAAACAAATACAAATAGTAAAACCACAATCAAACAATCATATGATTGCTGTTGTTGGCTCTGGTCCATCTGGCATATCATGTGCCTATGATTTGGCTTTACTAGGCTATGATGTAACCATGTTTGAAGCTTTGCATATTCCTGGTGGTGTATTAGTATATGGAATTCCTGAATTTAGATTGCCAAAAGAAATTGTTAAAAAAGAGATTCAAGTTCTAAGAGATTTAGGTGTTGATATCAAAACTAATATTATCATTGGTAAAACACTAACCATTGAAGATTTATTTTCAGATGGATATGAAGCAATCTTTCTTGGAACAGGGGCAGGTTTGCCAAAGTTTATGAATATACCAGGTGAAATGCTTAATGGTGTTTATTCAGCCAATGAGTTTTTGACACGCGTTAATTTGATGCATGCATATCATCAATCGAGTTCTACACCCATCCAAATAGCAAAAAAAGTTGCTGTTGTTGGTGGTGGAAATGTTGCTGTTGATGCTGCGAGATCTGCAAAACGTTTAGGTGCTAAAGAAGTTTCAATCGTATATAGAAGATCAATGACAGAACTTCCTGCTCGTCAAGAGGAAATTGAGCACGCTATAGAAGAAGGCATCATCTTTAGATTGCTCACAAATCCAACCGAAATATTAGGAGATAAAAATGGATTTGTTAGAGGAATAACGTGTGTCGAAATGGAGCTAGGTGAATCTGATGAATCAGGTCGAAGAAGACCCATTGTTAAAAAAGGATCCGAATTTGATCTTGAAGTTGATTCTGTAATTATGGCAATTGGTACAACACCCAATCCACTGATTACATCAACAACAAAAGGTATAGAAACAAATAGATGGGGCTGTATAGTAACGCAAGATGAAAGTGGATTAACATCCAAAGATATGGTTTTTGCTGGTGGAGATGTTGTAACTGGTGCGGCAACAGTGATTTTAGCAATGGGAGCTGGAAGAAACTCAGCAAAAGCAATCGATCAAAAAATACAAAAGAAAAATAAATAAAATTATATACAATCATAATCAAAATTTTATAGTCTTGATTATGATTTTTTTGTGTAAAAAAACTAATTTTATTTAAAATATAGAAAATAGAATGAAAATACAATAAATATTTATTAAGAATATCTTAAGTAATAAAATATAAAAAAATATTGTGCTAAAATGATATTGTACTTTAAAATCAGTTGATTTTTTTATATATAATATATTAATATACTATATTTTTAGGGAGTTTGGTTAGAATTATGCAAAAAGTAAACGTTGGGTTAATAAATACAAGCCAAAAAGAATATAGTAATTTTAAACGAATGATTGAAAAAGTCGTTCCTTTTATTAATGTTGATATGATTCAATTATCAGTAATGGACGTTAATGGAATCGATAATCAGAAATATGAACTTCTAATTGTTGATGACAATGAATCTGAATTGCTTAGTATCAATATTTGCAAATTTTTGAGAACAGAAAAACCCTTTTTAGAAATACCAATATTTATTTTATTAGATAGTGTTCCAGAACAGAAAGCAATTAATAAAATTAGACATAGAGGTGGATCTGGATTTCTTTTAAAACCAATAGATACCAATGAATTTTTATACAAGGCTTTTAGTTTAATTAGCCATCCTCAAATTAATGATAAAAATAAAGATAATAGGGATTTAATTCAGGGACTAAAAACCAAAATTAAAGAACTTGAAATTGATTTAAAAAAATGTTTAGACGCAGAACAACAAATCATTGAAACAAAAGAATTTTATAGAGATTTATTTGAAAAGGCACCGATGGGATATCAATCATTAGATATTGATGGCAATTTCCTTGAAGTCAATAAAAAATGGACTGATATATTTGGTCTAAAAAAAGAAGATGTGATTGGAAAGAATTTTACCAATATTCTTATACCTGAATATCGAGATAAATTTAAGGAGCGATTCAAACAATTAAAAGAATCAGGTAATATACATACAGAATTCAAAGTGTACGGAAAAGATAATGAAATTCTTGATATTGAATTCGAAGGTAAAGTTTTTTTAAGTGAAAACAATTCAAATTTTCAAACAATGGGTGTATTAGAGAACATAACTGAAATTAAACGTGCTCGGAATCAAATTAGCACCAGTGAAGAAAAATATCGTTCATTAGTAACGAAAATGCCTTTAGGACTCGCTGTTTATGAATCTATTATGGATGAAGAGGGAAAACCTTATGATTATCGACTCATTAGTGTTAATCCTAGTTATGAAAAAACAACAGGACTAAAAGCTGAAGATAGAGTTGGAAAAACACTTAGAGAAATCTTTCCAGAATCGTTTTATAATCGGTTTAAAAAATATGAAGAAGCCGCTCTTGAAGGCAAAGATACTCATTTTGAAGAATATTATCCATCAATAGGTAGATATCTTAACATATCTGCTTATTATACATCTTCGATGCAACTTGCATTGGTTATGCTTGATGTAACAGAAAAAGTTGAATTGAATCACAAACTTCTTTTGGAGAAACAAAGACTATCTAGAGTTGTTGAATCATCCGCAGATATTATTTTTGAAGTTGACCTTAATAAACGATTTGTATCGGTTTATGGAAAAGGACTTACTAAAATAGGTCATTCATCTTCAGATTATCAAGGAAAAACAGTTATTGATGTATTTGGTAAAGATGGAATTTCAAGAGATATTGTTTATACAAAGGCACTAAATGGAGAAAGCTCTTCATATCAGTGGAGTTTTAAAACACAAACAGATATCATTTATTTTGAATCTAATATTGCTCCTATTTATGATGAACATCATCAAGTTATTGGTGCAGTTGGAATTACTCGTGATGTCACTGAACAAAAAAAGAATCAAAATGAAATAGAATATATGGGACAGCATGATTATTTAACAGATTTGTATAATAGAAGATATTATGAGACAAAATTGCGCGAATTAAATCAGAAAGAAAATTATCCTATAGCAATCATGATGATTGATTTGAATGGATTGAAAATTTTAAACGATGCATTTGGTCATCGCTTGGGAGATCATGCTTTAACTCGAGTAGCTAATGTTTTAGCTAATATAATCAATCATAGAGGGATTATAGCACGTATTGGAGGAGACGAATTTGCTGTTATTTTCACTAAAACTACAGCTGATGAATTACATCAATATAAAATTGACATTACTGAAGAAGCATCAAAAATCAGTTTAGGAAATATTTCATTATCAGTTGCTGTTGGTTATGAAATACTTGATAAATATCATACAGATTTGAGTGAATTACAAAAAGATGCAGAAAACTTCATGTATAGACATAAGATAACTGATGGTATGAGTACAAGAAATAATGCAATTAAAGCAATTTTAGAAACGCTAACAGATAAATATGAAGAAGAAAAAATTCACTCGCAAAGAGTTAGTCAATTATGTGTTGGTCTTGGTAAAGTAATTGATTTGGATAATGACGATCTAAAAGAGTTAGAATTAGCAGGAATGTATCATGATATCGGAAAAATTTCTATTCCTGATGCAATCTTAGATAAACCTGAAAGACTTACAAAAGAAGAATTCGATGTCATTAAGACCCATACTGAAGCAGGTTATAATATTTTAAAGGCAGCTGATCAGTATTCGGATTTAGCAATACATGCACTCTATCATCATGAAAGATGGGATGGAAATGGATACCCCATGGGTTTAAAGGAAGAAGGTATTCCATTGTTTTCAAGAATTATCTGTATTTGTGATTCTTTTGAAGCGATGACGGCCGAAAGACCATATAAAGAAAAAATGACACTAGAGGAAGCACGTGACGAAATTATCAGATGTTCTGGATCACAGTTTGATCCAAAATTAGCTAAATTATTTGTAACTGAAGTGTTAAAGAAAGAATGGAAAAAATAAAAAAAGATGTTTATCTATTATAGGAAAGCATCTTTTTATTTTGTATAAATTACTAATTTAATTGTCATATTTGTTTTCTGATCAAATGGCCATAACAACCATTCGTGTTTCAGCTCTTTCATCATATTGGTCATAGAAAGCAAACCAAAGTCACCCAAACCGTATCCATAAGTTTCATTGTATTTATGATAAAGAAGATTCATAGCTTTTTTTGATTGGATTGACTTACTAACCTTTTTATCGAAATCATCACCTTTCTGACTTTGAAAAATATCAGATAAAATGATTATTAAGCCATTTTTATCAAGAAGACTAACAACATTTTGATTAAATCTATCGATGATTGATGGCATGAAATCTAAGACTGTATCCTCAAAGATAGATATTAATTTTCCATCATAATTCATTTCTTTTAAAACTTCGCTGATTTTCAATGTCTGATGATAAATAAGTTGTGTATATATAGGTGTGACCATAATCACATTAAATAATTTGGAAAAGTTTTTTGTAAAAGAATTCAATAATGCTGACTGAATTTTATCATTCAAGTAAGATTCAATTTCATGACTTGTTTTCATGATGAGTAAATCATCTATCAAATTCTCAAAAAATAAGATTTGTTCAAATCCAGTAAAATCAGCCTGTACGAGTGTGAAGTCGTCTAATTTTAAGCCTTGTCTTGTAATACCTTGTTTCATGCTGGATATATCAATATCGGATAAAGCGATTTTTTTAAATCTAGTTTTTAAGTTTATAAGATCAATGTCATCACAATTACCTGCACCTAACACAAGGCAACTATCTTGCTCTTTAGATAGAGTTTTTGTCGCATCATTAAAAAGATGACTCACTTGGTTGCGATAAACCTTCCAGTTTTCATAACGATTGAGATCACTTTGATTAATATCATGATTGAATTGCTCAATGCGATTCATATTTTCACCTACTCATTTCATTTTACATGAAAAGCATATAAGAAACAAGATTTAGACAAATAAAAAGCATCCATTTGACTGGATGCTTTATTATTATTTTTTATGCGCGAGGTTTTTGTTTATGTGTTAATACGGGTGTATTAGATTTCGCGACATTTCTTAATTCTTTTATGTAAGCACTCGCTTGTTTTTTCTTAGCATTCTTGTAGAGATAATCATCAATGCCTTGAGCAGCACGATGTCCATCAGCAACCCCACTAATTAAGTCAGGTCCACGCATGATGTCTCCACCAACAAATAGCCATTTTAAGCCTTCAACTTGTCCAAATTGGTCAGCTTTAATCTTACCTCTTTCGAAAGTCATTTTTGATTTTAAACCTTCTGGCATGTATTCATAATCAGGAGATTGTCCAATTGATAAGAATACTTGCTCAGCAGGAATATCAATAACACACTCTTTATCAAACTGAGGATTAAATCTGCCATCTGTATCAGTTAAGCATAAGCATTTAAACATACGAACGCCTTTAATTTTTTCTTTTTCAATGATGACTTCTTGAGGTCCATTTCCACAGAAGAATTGAATACCTTCGTCAACGCCTTCCATGACTTCATCATCGCTTGCTGGAAGTTCATCCCAGTTTTCTAGAGAAGTAAGTTTAACGTTACTCTTACCATATTTTAACATTTGTAATCTGGTTGCAGATCTTGCGACATCAAAAGCAACGTCACCACCACCAATAACTAGTATATGTTCCTTGACATTGATATCTTCAAGTTTTAAGACACCACGATCGTAGTCTCTTACTTGGGGTAAAAAGTCCATTGCTGCACAGACATCTTTATGATCAGAACCTGGAATATCTAATGTACGAGCTTTAAAGAATCCAGTCCCTAAGAAGACAGCATCAAACTTATTTTCAAGTTCATCCATTGTAATTTTCTTACCAACACGCGTGTTGATATGGAATTTTACGCCAATTTTCTTCATGAAATCAATATCTTTATCAATTGCATAATCAGGTAAACGATACGCAGGAATACCATATCTCATCACACCACCAGGAAGTGGTTTTTCTTCATAGACATCTACATGATAGCCCATTGTTCTTAAATAGTATGCTGCACCAAGTCCAGCAGGTCCAGAACCAACAACAGCAACTTTAGCATCTATAACTTCAGATACAGGTTCGCTAATAATTTTTTCATACATATCAGTAGGTGCACTATCAATAATATAACGTTTCAACCAACGAATAGCAATCGCTTCACCACGAACTGCAATGGCACATGATGTTTCACAATTATGTGTACATATGCGACCACAAACTCCTGGAAGTGGATTTGTTTCATAAATTTGTCTAAGTCCACCTTCAATGTCATCTTCCCAGATTGCTCTGATATATTGAGGAATGTGCATCTGAACGGGACAGCTAGAAGTACATACGCCACATTCAACACAGCGTGCAGCTTCTAGTTTAGCAGTTTCTTTAGAATATCCACGAACGACTTCAATAAAACTTGATTTTCTTTCTTCAGGTTCAATATGTTCCATTGCGATTCTATTAAGGTCTAATAGATCACTGACTTCATTCTTTTGCCAACCATGTTCAACAGTTTCACCTTGCCAAGTTTTTTCAGGCATCAATAAAAAGTCTTGTGGATCTGTACTTGCATAAATATATTCTTTACTCATTTCCAATGAACCAGTTGTACAAGTATCTACGCATAATGCACAGAAGCAGCATCTACCATAATCAATAATAGGTCTTTCCTGAAGCTTTCCAGCTTCATCCTTAATGTCAGTTCTTTCAACCATGATAATGGCCTCAGTAGGACATATATCAGCACAAGTGCCACAACCGATACACAATTCCCAATCATTTGTATGGAATCCGCGTAAGTTATCAGGAGCAGTTCTTGGTGATGCATTTTGTCTACTTTTTAATTTGATAATTGCATTGCTATTTAGATAACCTGAATTCTTTTTGGTAAAGATATCATTCATCATATGACTGACAGGTTTCTTAAAGAGATACTTGAAGTGTCTCATTGGATTTAAAATACTTAATGTACGATATTTTTTCTTCATCATATTCTCCTATCGATCAATCTCAGGGGAGCAAACTCCCATGGTATCTACCCATAAGGCAGCATCATCTAATCTGGTACCAGGTAAATATTTTTCAATACCTAGTAACCCTTGTGGATAACTTGCACCACGAACGCCTACACGCCATGGATTCGTTCCACCATTTGAAACCATATAATAACCAAATTCTCCACGGGAAGATTCTACAGGACTATAAACATAACCCTTTGGAACTGTCCAACGCATTGATTGTCCGCGTCCAAGTGGTACTCTAACAGGACCTTCTGGCATCTTTGCTAAACATTGTCTAATAATACTTATCGATTGAAGAACTTCTTGTAATTTACAATCGATACGTGCTCTTGCATCACTATAATCAGCAACGGGAGCATAAAATTCTACTTGATCGTATCTCGCATAAGGCATAACTTTTCTAAGGTCATAAGGTTTATTAACTGCAGAACGCATACCAATACCAGTAACACCTAATTCCCACACAACTTCTGCAGGAAGCATGATTGTATCCTTGATACGAGCTACTATTGAAGGATTTTCAATTCCTAGATCACGATATTCTTCATAACGTGCTTCTAAGCTATCGATGAATGCATGAATATCTTTTTCGATACCTATTGGTAAGTCTTTTCTAACACCACCGGGTACGATATATTGATGATAAACACGGTGACCACTGATTTGTTCAAAAATATCTAAAATAGAGTTTCTATCAGCGTGTGCATGATACATCAACGTATAATTTCCTGTAGGACCACCTAATCCACCATAAGCCATCAAATGAATAGAAAGTCTAGCTAATTCTAGAATAATCATTCTAATCCAATGTGCACGTTCTGGAACTTCAATTCCTAAAAGCTTTTCAGTGCCCATAGCGAAAGCCATTTCATTGATATCAGGCTCAACAACACAAACACGTGGAATCAAGCTAATATTATTAACCCATGAATGTCTTTCCATACCTTTTTCAAAGCCACGGTGCAACATTCCAGGAAGTAAAAATGATCTTTTTATGATATCTCCATCCACATAAAGGTGAACAGAAGCATTACCGTGCATCCCAGGATGCTGAGGTCCTAAAAATAGTTTCATCTGTTTCATGCCTTTTGACCTCCTTTTAGGGATTGGGCACGCTGTTTACGTGCTTCACGTTTTTCTTTAAGCTTATTATCTTCACTTAAGATTTTATAATCTTGATTGTACTCACGTTTAGTAAATTTTCTATCACTATATGCTTGTGGATCAAAATCCTTTCTAAGTGGTGGAATGTCATCCCACATTTCAAGTATTAATTGTTTTTCATAATCAGGATTTCCAGGGAATTTTACTCCGAAAAACTCGTGACATTCTCTTTCATAATACTTTGCACCAGGATACACTGTAATAATTGATGGCATCACTGGATCATTTCTATCAATTTTTGTTCTAATCTGAACATGAATGGCACGTTCCCAATTCATTAAAATATAGACCATTTCAAATTTTGCTTCATCAGGCCAATCAATAGCACTTAAATAAGACATTTGTTTCCAACCTGCATTTTTAAGTGTGACTAAAACCTGAAGAACATCAGCTTGTTTAAAAACAAAGCTAACTTGATATTGATCGATTACATCAGTTTCTAATACTTTGAAACTTTGATCAATTAAACCTTTTACATATTCAATATTACTCATGGAATTCATCATGTATAATTACCTCCCCGAGTGCAGCTTTCTGATTGCTCTTGTACCATTCGTTATTTTCTTTGTACTTGACCCAACCATTTGCTGTCTTATTTTTTATTTGTTCCATTAAATCAACAAAACCATTCATAACAGATTCTGTATTAGGCATACATCCAGAAACATAAGTATCTACTGGAATATATTGATCGAGTTGATTAATTACGGCATGTGAATCATGATAAATACCACCATTAATAGGACAACTTCCTAATCCCACAACATACTTAGGCTCACTCATTTGTTCATAAGTGTAAATAACTCTTCTTAATGATTTGACAGATAAATAACCTGAAATCAAAAGAATGTCAGCCTGTCTTGGTGTGGCCATAGGCCCCATACCAAGACGTTCCATGTCATAAGCAGAAGTCATTGCAGGTGGAAGTTCTATTGCACAACATCCTGTACAATACATTAACATCCATAAGGAGTTTCTTCTAAAGAAATCACCTATTTCCCACCATTTGCGGTCTATCTCTTCTTTAGTTAATTTTCTTGCTGGTGTAAATTTTGTACTTTTCATTTAGATCACCCATCCAAAATAGATTGCGATTATCGCTTGTGTTACGGCCATAATTAATGGCCACTTATAATAGAATTTAACAACTTGATCAATTTTAAAGCGTCCATTAACATTTGAAATTAAATTAACAACTGTATAGACTACAAAATATTTAATCAAGAAGATAAAGATATTAGATGCACCACCTAAGAAGATGTGTACAAATAAACTGACTTCAATAAAAACTGTAATTTCATGCATAATGAATAGCATACCAAGTTGCTTTCCACCATATTCAACCATCGGACCAGATGCGATTTCAGCTGGAGCAATATAGGTTTCAAAAGGTTTTTTACCAAGCATACCCATTAAACTGATGACAGCAACTATACCACCAAGTGGTAAAGCGATTAAGAACCAATTATTACCGAGTGCCCGTTGGAATTCACCAATACCAACCATACTGCTTGTATTTGATAGTTTAATGACTGTTAAAATAACAATCATAAATGGAACTTCATAAGCTAGCATCGTTGTTAATGCACGCATAACGCCAATACTTGCTAATGGATTACCACTACCACTTGCACTCATTGCCATACCTAACATACCAACAGCAAGTAGATAGACAAAGATGAAGAAGTTATCATAACCAGCAAAAGCAACAAACGTATTTGTAATTGGCATAAACATCGCAGTTGCGATGATACCACCTAAAGCCATGATGACACCAAAATCAAAGATCCAACCATGACTGATGCTACGTTTACTTAGTAATTTAAAGATATCTAGAAATTCCTGATACCATTTAGGACCATAACGCTTTTGTAAACGTCCAATAATTTTTCTGTTAACTCCAGCAACACTTGTCTGAAGAACAAAACCTAGAACAGCAATACCAAATCCAATTAATATGTTTACGATCATAGTATCTCACCCCACAATAGGAAGGCTGTGATTGCCACAATCCAGAAGATAGCAACCTCCACATACTTAGACATGAACACATATTTGCTCAGTCTTCCCAATTCTTTTACTTTATTTGCTAACGAATCAAAGAAATTTGTCATAATATGAATGTATTTTGCATAAAGTCTTTCAAGTGGTGCATAAAAGTCAACACTATAATGTAATAATTCTTCTGTATGAATGAAGTTTGCAGCAGTATAAGTTTCCATTAATGTAACCTGTTTCGATTTCTTAAGCGAAATGAAGATAATAAATGCAATGACGACACCAAAACCGAATATACCTGCAATTAATGCTGGATTTATGATTCCGTTATACCCGTTTATTTCAAATGTTGATGTAACGAGTGGTGCAAATCCTAACTCACCAATAATTCGATTAATAAAGCCAAATAGTTGATTTGGAAGAACACCTGTATAAATATTTAATAAGGTAATAATTACCATAGGAATCAACATAAGAATTGGAGCTTCTTTAACTGTCTTTTTAAATTGTGGAAGTTCCTGACCCAAGAATAAGGCCGCAAGTGGTCTAAAGACATATAGGAATGAACCAATACTTCCAAAGAACAGTGCAACTGCAATAAAGATTAATCCCTTATCAATTACTGCTTGGAAGATTAACCATTTACTAATAAATCCACCCATTGGAGGGATACCAGCCATCGAAATAATTGCAACTAAATAAACGATATAGGTAATTGGCATCTTATGAATGATACCACCTAGTTCACTCATCTTCGTTGTACCTGTTTGACGAGCAACAGCAGCGATTGCCATGAAGGCACCTGCACTTGCTAAAGCATGTGCTAAGATATGATAGAATCCACCAGCATAAGCTACTGAATCTAATAAACTAAAGGCAACAATGATATATCCACCATGACTCATGGAAGAATAAGCAAGAAGTTTCTTTGCATCGTCTTCCCTAATTGCCATCAGCGTACCAAAGACAATTGACATCGCACCTAAAATAGCAACGATGTAATGCGCAAACGGAAGATTAATCGCGGTAATCAATCCTGAAGCAGGTGTGATTCTAATTAAAGCAAGAACTGCAACGAATGCACCAAGTTTTACCAGTGCACCAGATAAAACTGGTGAGAATGGATGAGGTGCATTACCATGAGCTATTGGTAACCACAAATGAAGTGGGAAAACACCAAGTTTAGCAAACGCTGCAATTAAGAATGAAACATAAACAATAATTGCATTTGTTCCTGTTAAACTTGATAAACCTAAAGTCATATCAAATGAACCAACTTGAGCACGCATCACAAAGATACCAAATAACATTGCAAAGCTTCCTGCAGCGCTATATGCAAAATAGGAAACAGCGGCTGATTTGCTCTTACCAAGTGGTATTAAGAACATTGTAGACCAAACAATTAATTCAAAGAAGAAGAATAGTTGAAGGAAATTGTCGGTAAAGAATGCACCAAGAACACCAGCTAAGCTAAGTAAGAACAACATGTTATAAGCATTCTTATATTTATAATGATCTATGAAATATGGATGAAAGAATGAGACCATTGCGTAAACAAAAGCAACAATGATTGCAAAAAACGCACCCAAATACGTATAACCAAATGTAAATCCAGGTAAATACAGGACATCTGTTACAAGCGTCGCGTTAAACCCATATGCAGCCAATGATACAAAGACGAACATTGATGCAAAAATAGTGAATACCGAACCCAAGAACGAATTAACCTTGGTCAATAAATATGCGATTAAACTTGAGGCAACTAAAAGTAAAATTAGAAATTCAATACTAGCCATGATAAATCACCTCAATCTGATCTTGCACAGTATCTATGCCATTATCAAAGTTTTCCAAAGGTTTTGTATAAGTACCAAAGACGATAATTAATAAGGTGATAACTGCGAATACCAATTTATATGAAACATTAAATTTAACATCAATTTCGTTATCACCCTTGAACCAAAGCTTGACTAAGAGTTTAACAAAGTAGATACCTTCAACAAGACTAGCAATCAAAATTAAACCAACTACTAGTAGTTGATCCATCAACACTAGATTTGTCAAATAATTAAGTTTTATAACAAAGCCAACAAATAGTGGTAAGCCCATAACAGATAATGCTGCAACCGTAAAGGCAATTCCTACTAAAATGTTTTTAACAAATAAACCTTGTAGTGCTTCAACATCATCACTTTCAGTTTGCTTAGCGGCTTTGTTAACTACTAAATAGAGAACAAGTTTGCTAAGTGCATTTGCAATTATGAGATAAACTGCCCAAATGATAATGCCATTAACGAATAGAAGAATTGTGATACAAGCTTGTGAAATACTACTAAACAGTAGAATTTCTCTTGCTTTCGTTGATGCAAACGCCATAGCTTCACCAATGACAACACCAGCGACTAATAAGATAGTGACAACGAGTAATAATTTACCTTCAAATTGAAATAAATTAGTAATTAATCGTCCGAAGACAAAACTGATTGTTGCTGCGTAAACGCTAGCAATCATAGGACCGCTTAGTGTGTTCGAATGTTTTAAGATACCTTTTACCCAAGCATTGAATGGTAACAGCTTTGCTTCTACACCAAGTCCTACGAACATAAAGAAGAATGGTAGAAGTAAACTAGAATATGCAACACTTGAATTTTGGATAGAATAAACCATATCCATCAAATTCAACGTACCAAACATTCCATATAAAATCATCAATCCAAAAAGGTATAAGATGCTACCTACTGAACCAATAACTAAATAATTAAATGTAGAAAGAGGTTTTTTATTTGTCGTTGTAATTAAGTAAGCTGCAATACCTGCAACTTCTAAGAAGACAAATAGATTAAATAAATCACCTGTTAAGAGTAAGCCGTTCAATCCTGCTAATGAAACGAGTAGAATTGAGCTCATCTTCTTATGCTCAGAAATGTTTAATAAGCTGACAACTAAGAATAATGCATTGACAACGATTAAAGAAATTTTTGCATAAGTATCAAAGAAAAGGTTAATACCATAGGGTAAATCAAAACCACCAATAACAACGATACCCGATGGAACAAAAAAGATTAGAATAATATTTGCTGCTGCTACTAAAAGTAGAAGCACTGGTGCTAATTTTTTAGATAAGATGGATAGAAATGCTGCCAATAAAGGAATTGCGATTAATAATACTGCGCTCATTAGTTTTCCTCCACTTCATCTATTTCTAATGTCTTATACTTCGCATAGATGCTCTTGACGATTGCAAGACCTAAAGCTGTTGTCCCAACACCAATAACGATTGCTGTAAGCACTAAAGCTTGAGGAAGAGGATCTACGAAAACTAATGCACTAGAATTATTTGTGCTTGTAATGATAGGAGCAATCCCATCATAAACAAAACCAATACTAATAATAAAGATATTTAAACCGATTTCTAATATATTCAAGGAAACAATGATTTTAACGACATTACGATTAGTGAGAAGTCCGTAAAGTCCAATCATCATTAATAAAATCGCTGCATATTGGATCATTTGGTTTCCTCCTCTGTTAAGAAATTATCAATTATTCCTGAAATTTCACTACCAACCTTAAGACCAATCAAAATATAGACTATGGGGATGATACCAGAACTTAATAAGTCACCGACAACTCCATTATCTAAGAAGTTACTCAAGAAGTAGGTCCCTACTACCAGTCCAACTAAACCAATGATGACGTAGAAACTACCAGCAACACCTTCTAGAACCTTAAAGCTCTTAATCTTAGCTCTAAACTGATCATCAGCCAAATATAACAATAACATTGCACTGGCAATCATGGTTCCACCAGGGAATCCACCACCAGGAGTTAAATGGCCATGAAGCGTCACATAAACACCAGTCATAATGATGATTCCAAATAAAGCACGTGAGCCAACACGAAGCATGAAATTAGGTTTAAATTCCAGTTCAAGTCTCTTTTGTGTGACTGCGCTACCTAAAAGTAGTGAAACACCTAAAGCACTAATGAATAGAACTGTAACTTCACCCAGTGTATCAAAACTACGATAATCAACAACAATTGATGTTACGATATTCGCTGGACCACTTTCTGGATTTAAGGTTTGACCAAAGATGATGTCAACATCGGAACCTTTAGTAATATAATGTTCAGATACGCGATCGGGCAAATATGCATATCCAAATGCTGGAAATTGGTAATTAGTATCCAAAGCAAGGATAATTAGTACACCAAGTCCAATAACAGCTATAAAAGCAAGTAATTTTTTCATTTTGCTTCCTCCTTCTTAATTGAAAGAAGTGTGAAGACAAACAAACTTGTTACTAATCCAGAGCCAATAACAGCCTCTGTCAATGCAACATCAGGAGCCTTCATTAAAACAAATGAAACAACACTGAGCATGCTTAAAGCTGATAGGAAAATAACACTTTTGATTAGTTTCTTTTCACTAACTGCTAAGAATGCTATAACCAACAATAGAATTGAAACAACTAGCATTACAATATCAATAAATGTCATTTTTCTTCACCTCGATCTGCCATATCATCTTGAACTAAATTCGTTGGAATATGATTTGATTTATATGTAGCTCTTGCAATTACGCTAGATCCAATTGGATTAGAAATTGCAATAAACACAATAATCAAAATCAATTTGAAAATCCATGAAGGATGAGCAAAACCAATGCCTATTAAGATTGAAAATGCACCTAGAGTCGTTGCTTTAGTTCCAGCTTGGATTCGGTTAAATGTATCTGGCATTCTTAAAACACCTAAACCACCAAGGAAAAAGAAGACGCCTCCAATGATTAAAAAGATATAACTAATGATTTCCATCTTTTTTACCCTCCACATATCTTGCAAATACGATAGTTTCTAAGAAAGAAAGTATTGCAAAGATGATAACAATGTCTAAATATAAGTTGTTGTCAAATAATAATGCCAACATTGCAATAACACCAATAACAATCATGTTGAAGGTATCAAGTGATACGACCTTATCACTTAAGCTTGGTCCTTTAACAAAACGAATCAGTGTAAATAATAATCCCAGTCCCAATAAAGAGAAGACAATAATATCTATCATTTAAAGATACCTCCTAGGATTTTTTCAAATGAGCCACTAATCAATTTTTTGTTTTCCTCGGCATTATGTCCTTTAATATCAATTACGTGGACATAAAGATGATCATCTACAATATCAATTGATAATGTACCCGGTGTTAAGGTTATTGAATTGGCAAGTGTTAACTTCCCAAAGTCACCTTCTAAATCGGTGTGAATCTTAACAATTCCTGGATGTAAAGGAATTTTTGGACTTAATACTCTGCGAGCAACATCTAAATTCGCGAGAATTAGTTTCCAAATAAATACCGGTAGATAAACAAATATAAACTTAACCAATTTGACCGGTAGCAAAATATCAATTTGATAATTGACAAATTTAACTAAAATCAACGTTAAAACAGCACTTACAATTGCTCCAAGTGCAGCTTCATAAAGCGTGAATCCTGCTAAAAATAAGTAAATCACGAACAAAACAATAAATGTAGCCAAATACTTCATCTGATTCCTCCTAAATGCTAAATTTTCTATTTTATTAGACAATAATTTCTTATATGGATAGGGTCGCTACACACAAAAAGAGATATTGTTTATTAAAAACTACTAAGCTTAATGAATAAAAAAAGTTCGGTTTGCTGCCTTGAGATATAAGAATATCATTTCTCATAGCAAAGATTTATGGAAACACGTATACTTTTCATGAACAATAAATTCATTACAAGTCATAGATGTGTTAATTCAATCGAAGTAAGATGTATAAAGAGTGTCAATTTGAATATCATCATTATATCATTTATTATATGTAATATAAAGGCAAATTGAATACTTTAACTTCTTTCTAAATAAGGGTTAGGAAATTAGTTTCTCAAACACAATAATTTAACTAAGTTAGCTTTTATTTTAGAAGTAAAATAAATTAAATAAAAGAAACATCTTACTGCAAGATGGAATATTTTTGATATAATTAATATATTCATATTTGAATGAATTGTATATATAGTGCTGTTTATTTAATATGATGTCATGTTAGAGAGGTTAGTAATGACTGAAGATCCTATTCTATTAAGCTTAACTGCAGTATTTTTATTTGCCATTCCATTTTTGAGTAGTCTTATGGGTAAGAAAAATCCTAATATGTTTTTTACATTGCCTATTATTTGTTTATCAGTTGGTTTTATTATATTTTTCTATTTAATCATGACTCAAGAAGGGGCTATTTTTGGTAGATGGTTGTTTTATTTATCTATGAGTTTATGGACTGGTGGATTTTTTGGTATTTTCTTTTCATGGTTTCAATATTCAAAATATAAGAAAAAGAAATATAAAGTAAGAAAAAGGGATAGATAATATCCCTTTTTTTATCTTACTTTTTCCATGAAAGCTTTTAATTCTATCGTTTGTGGGTTATCAAGTATACTGGGTAACCCTTGTTCAATGATTTTACCTTCATACATAAAGATAATATAATCAGCAAAATCTCTTGTAAAACTCATCACATGCGCGACCAAATATAAATTTTTTGCCTAATTCTCTTAATTCTTCAATAGTTTTAAGCACTTCATTATTAGATTTAAATTAGTCCATTTCCCCATTCTTCTATGAAATCAATCAGTTGTTCAAATGTTGGACTTTCAGCATTTCTAACGTAATATCCACTTGTTCCCATACCAGTTATTAATGATTCTTCTGGAGATAAATTAAGCATCAAACCTAGAACAAATCCTGCATTAAAGTTATCACCAGCACCGGTTGTAAGTTTCGGTTTGGCTACATATGGGCCAAGTGCTTCATAAAATTTATTCTTAATTACAGTACATGAACGATCAACAGGATGAATAACTAAAGCGTCAACACCAATATTTTCATATAAGGCTTCGTTTAAATCCTCTAGAGAAATTTGCATATTTTCTAGACTTTCATTATCAAATAAATCAAGTTCATTTGCAACATCAAAAGCTTCTTTTTTATTTAAGCCAAGAACAACAAAAAAGTGGGATTTAAATAACTTTAATAGTCCTAAAGCTTCTTGAATTTCCTCTTTTTCACGCTTTTCAGGATCAGCGAGATCGATAAAGAAAATTGGTTTTTTTATCTTCTTTGGTATGTTTGGAATGATATGATTCAACAGTTTTTTCCATAATTCAGTCATGTGAGGTAGCATAGACCAATTTACTGTTGCGAATAAATCGGTTTCACCAAGTAAATCTATCAAAGGTTCTTTACCTATTTTATCAATCAGATTTTCATAATTAACATCATTGAGCGATGTCATTTTACCAAGAAGTATTTTTCCATCATCAAATTCAAGCGCATCAGTATGTCCTGCAGTTGCTATGCTGTGAAGCGTTACATTATCTGCCATTGTACTAAAAACATCATCAATTGACGGTACGCCAAGTGCTCCAATATATTCAATAGAAGCATCATGTTTAGCCATAGCATTGCACATGATTGGACCATTTCCACCTATTTTCTTTTGTACAGGAACCAATTCGATATTTGTAGATAATCCACTTGCTTTATCAATTCTTTTTGCAAGCGTTTCAATGGTTTCAATTCTTGAGAAATTAGTACTGTCCATTCTTTTATCAACAACATGAATGATCTCATCAATAAATCCATCGAATCCAATGACCATTTTTAAGTTTTCAGGGTGTTTAGATCTTAATTTTTTTGCTAATACTAATTTATTTTTTTCCATGTCAGTTCCTCTTTATTCATAATATTTTACTACTCATAGTATATCAAAAAAACTTGATTATTTCATTGATTTAGTTAATTTCACAAACTCATTCTATTTTTAAAAAAAAGTCATCATGATACATAACTTTAGTTTTGAAACATTTTCTAGATGTGATAAAATATTATACGCTCTCTTATTTTCAGTCGATATTCAGAATTTTACATGTTAAGCATAGGTATTAAGCACATTTAGCATAAGAATGACGATATATTTGATTAAAATATGAGTATAAGTGAAGAAATAACTGGATGATTTATCATATAAATGGTATAATCATTTGGTTGGTGTGAAAATGAACAAAGATGAGAGAAAACGTAATTTAATCTTAAAGGATCCAAATATCTATAAAGGACTATTGCTTTTAGCCATCCCTTTAATGATTAATAACTTTATCAAAACAATTCATGATTTAATTGATATGTATTTTGTGAGTAATATTCCACAATATAGCACAGAAGCAATCAGTTCAATCTCTTTAACATTTCCTGTTATCTTCGCATTTATCGCTTTGGGAATTGGGTTAAGCGCAGCGGGCACAGCATTAATTAGTCAACAAGTGGGATCTGGTCAACATGAGGAAGCAAGAAAATACGCAAGTCAACTTGTCGTTATTGCACTCGCTGCTGGGATCCTATTAAATGTATTTTCATTTTTTGGTGCACCTATGATTATGAGACTCATGGGAACAAGTGGATATGTATTTGAAAATAGTGTAAAATATATACAAATACGTTCATTTGAACTTCCAGTGGTCTTTTTATTTTTTGCATTTACTGCTATAAGACAAGCAAGTGGAGATACTGTTACACCAGTCATTTACGGTATTATCACAATTATTGTAAACATTATCTTTACACCAATATTAGTTAGTTACTTTAACTTAGGAGTTTCTGGTGCAGCTTATGCAACATTAATTGCAAATATTATCATTATGCCCTTTGGGTTAATTCAACTATTCAAAGCAAAATCTGGAGTAACTATCGCACGTAAATATCTTCCTTTGGATATGGAAATTAGCAGACACATCATAAAAACAGCAGTACCAGCCTCATTAGGCCAGGCATTCACTGCTATTGGTTTTGGAATTATGAATGGGATCATCGTTTCCTACGGAGTGCAAACAGTTGCTGCATTTAGTGTGGGGAATAGATTGAGTAGTCTTATCTTACAACCAGTTATGGCAATCGGTGGTGTACTTGCTGCATTTATTGGTCAAAATATTGGAAATCAAAATATTCCAAGAGCAAAAGAAACATTTAGAAAAGCAATGATTTTATCAGTTGTAATTATGATTATAGGTAGTGCAGCATTGATGAATTTTAGAGGTTATTTTGCTAGTTTCTTCATTAAAAATGACCCGATTGCTCTTGCACTAACAAATGAATATATGTTTTTCTTATTCATTGGATTACCATTAATGGCTATCTTTCAGACATTTTTAGGAACTTTTAATGGAACAGGGAATACAAGATATACCTTTATTATTTCTACAACTAGATTATGGTTATTAAGAATACCTACCGTCTTTTTCTTCAAGTATTTTACTGAACTGGGAAGCGCTGGTATTTGGTATGCGATGCTTGTGAGTAATATACTCATTTCATTTTTGGGAATTTACTTATACAAGAAAATTGACTTTAGACCTAAAATTACTATTCGAAAAAATAATAATACAAAGCAGTTGAAAACTGCAAGTTAATAGTTTTAAAAAATATTGTTTTATCATAACAAAAGAAAACGGAGAATTAAATTGAAATTTAAATCATTAAATATTATAGAACCAATTTTAAAGGCTTTAGAAAGCGAAGGATACACAGAACCATCACCTATTCAAGAACAAGCAATCCCAGTGCTATTAGAAGGTAAAGACATCTTAGGAAGTGCACAAACTGGAACGGGGAAAACTGCTGCTTTTGCAGTACCTATTATTCAAAAACTTCATGAAAATCAAATCAAACATGAAACAAGATATATTAAAGCATTAGTATTAGCACCTACAAGAGAATTAGCATCTCAAATAAAAGATAGTTTTGTCACTTATGGAAAACATTTGGGATTAAGAACTGCAGTTATTTTTGGTGGTGTTGGCCAAAAACCGCAAACTGATGCACTCCATCGTGGTATAGACATCTTAGTTGCTACTCCTGGAAGATTATTAGATTTAGTAAATCAGGGGTTTATCAATTTTACTAAGGTGCAATTTTTTGTCCTAGATGAAGCAGACAGAATGTTAGATATGGGATTTGTTAAGGATGTTGAAAAAATAATCAAATTGATACCTAAACAAAGACAAACCATGCTTTTTTCAGCAACGATGCCCAAAGAAATTATAGGATTAGCAAATAATATTTTAAATAATCCTGTACGAATTGCCGTTAAACCGGTCGAAACAACACTTGAAGTAATCGAACAATCGGTTTATAAAGTTGCTAAAAAGGATAAAGTTGATTTATTAATCCATTTATTAAAACAAAATATTATTGAATCAGCACTTGTCTTTACACGTACAAAACAATGGGCAAATAGAGTCACTAAAGCATTGATACAAGCTGGAATAAATGCTGAAGCAATTCACGGTAATAAATCACAATCAGCAAGAGAAAAAGCATTGAAGAACTTTAAAACGAAACAAATTACAGTTTTAGTAGCAACTGATATTGCTGCTCGTGGTATTGATATCGATGAATTATCTCATGTAATCAATTATGATTTACCTGAGGTTCCCGAAACATATATTCATAGAATAGGAAGAACGGGAAGAGCAGGATTTTCTGGAATTGCAATTAGTTTTTGTAGCCCTGAAGAAACTAAACTACTTAAGGACATCGAAAAACACATTCATATTAATCTGCATGTTAATAGTGATCCAATATTTGCTAGAACAAAATCTGTAGGAAATCATTCATCAATACACCAACATAAAACACCATCCAAACATTATGAAGGACATACTTCGAAATCAAGAAGTTCGATACCAACAAATCCCGCTGCGCAAAAGCATCAAGATCCTTATCATGTGAAAAAGAATAAGTATTGGGATAAAAAACTTAAAGAAAAATATAAAACAAAAGAAAAGAAGTACTAATGTACTTTTTTTATTAAATTAAGCAATAGATTTAAAAAAAACAGACAAAAAGCTCAACAACTATTGAGTTTTTTGTCATTTTAAAGCATAATAAAATTAATATATAATCTTACCAATCTTATTTAGGAGGTTATTCCGTGCGAGATAAATACAAAAATAAAAAGCAATTTCAAAAGAAATCACGACTTGAAATTCTCAAATCATGGATGACTTCTTTTGTGATTACTGCAAGTGCAGTAATTGTTGCTGTTGTAGTCATTCCAGCAAGTCCAAAAGCTAAAATTAAGAATATTCAAGTGTTTCAGGATCAAGTTGTTTACCAAGTTGAAATCACTGATAATGATAATGCGATTAGAGCAGGAACACTAGAAATTATCTTAGAGAATCAATTAGAAAGATACACTATACCATTGGATTTAGGGATGAATGTTGGTTATTTTTCTGAACTCAATGATGATACGACCTATCAAATGTATGTGATGGGAGATAAGGGATTTGGAAATGAAAAACTAGCTTCTCAAACTATTACGACAGAACTCAACAGTGGAGGAGCAATTCTATCATATAATTTGCTTGAGAGTTCTGATATTTACAATCCTCAATATGAAGTGGATTTATTAGTTTCAGATAATTTAGATAAATATACGAATGTTGTGCTCTACTATGGGGTCGTTGGTTATGAAGAAACCGAACCTTTTGAGTACTATAGTTTTGTAATCTCAGATGGACAATCATCAGTGGTATTTGACGAAATATATCAGAGCAATGCACAAGTCTATACATATTTAGAAGCTACATTAGCAAATAATGATACGATAATTCTTGATGAACTAACATTTTATACACCGCTTAATTTCGAGATTTATTATTATATAGATCAAGTTTCAGATACGACTATTAAATTATCGATGTATCCGGAGTCCTATTTGTTTGATAAGCTAACTTACGAATTTAAATTAATCAAAGATGGTTTACCAGTAGAGACACAAAGAATATCAATAAACAATGACGTTGAAGAGACCATGCATATGAATCTAGAAATAGTTTTTGAACACTTGAAAAAGGGTACTTTATATGTTCTTGAAGTAAAAGCGATTTATAAAAATCCTCAAACATTAGCAGAAGAAACAAAAATAGCAGAACCAACTGAAATTAGAACACTAGAAGCATTTTCATACACGATTGATATTTCTGAATTTGAGACTTACTACGAAGTAACACTAAATGTTGTTGATCCTAAACATAATTTCCAATTAGCTTATTACCACATATATGACATCCAAGGTGAATTTGATATATATATATCGAGTGCCCAACTTGAATTCACACCAATCGATGAATTTAAAACAGTGACATTTATCATCGATAAACCTGATCAGATTCCAATTAGAATTGATATTGGATTGCAAAATGAAGCAAATAGCATTTATCATCAAATTATACATCAAATTTTGATTTTAGAATAAGGAGAAAAAAAATGAAATTTAAAGAAAAATCCAAAAAGGATAAGATTCAAATTATTATTGTTACAGCAGTTATTATTATCTTTTTATTCTTGGGAATGTTTTCAAGTTTACTTTTCCCAGGAACACAATTTGCACAGATTATCAACAGTAGTGTTGGGAAATTTTTTAATTTAATTGATTTTTTCAGCAATAATTATGTCATTGTATTAGAAAGTATCACCATTGTAATTTTTGTTTGGATTATTAATAAAATTCTACAATTTTTAGTTCCATTACTAACTAAAAAAGGCCAAAGAAGTGAAACAATAGGTAAATTAATGAGCAGTATCATTAAATACATCATTGTATTGGTCGCAGTATTCCTTGTTTTAAGTGCATGGGGTGTACAAACACCTACACTACTTGCTGGCGCAGGAATCTTAGGCTTGGCAATCAGTTTTGGTGCGCAAAGCTTAATTGAAGATATTTTTTGTGGTCTGTTCATTATCTTTGAAAAACAATTTTCAGTAGGTGATGTAATCCAAATCAATGATATGAGAGGAACAGTTATTGAAATTGGGCTTAGAATCACTAAAATTCAGGATAAAGAAGGCGATACCTTAATTATTAATAATTCTGATATTCGTGGTGCAATTAACACTTCGAGTGAACTATCTACATCACTTTGTAAAATTTCAATAAGTTATAATGAAAATTTGGAAAAAATTGAAGAATTAATTAAAGGTCACTTGAAAGAAGTAGCTGAAAACATACCAATGATTAAAAAGGGTCCATTTTATACAGGAGTTGATGAGTTAGGGGATTCTGCAGTTATTTTGAGAGTTCTTGCGAGATGTGATGAATTGGACAAATACAAAGTATCAAGAGCTATGAATAGAGAATTTAAGTTGTTATTTGATAAACACAACATTGAAATTCCATTTTCACAACTTGTTATTCATCAAGAAAAAGAAGTGTAAATAAAATGGCCTCCTATCGAAGGCCATTTTTTCTTAAGCTAGATACGCTAATACAAGATTATTAACATCGATTAATGTGTTTTGAAGATATACCATGAAATCATATCTCAAAGTTTGAATAGCAAGAATTTGCTCGAAGTTTGTGATAATCAAGTCTAGATGTTCATAATCAAAATTATCTTTTACTTCCTGAAGAAGTTCTTGAATGTCACCAATAGTATCTTTTACTTCTAAACCTTTAATTGCTAGAATTACTTTGTAATCAGTAAGTGTTGTTTTATCTACATCACTTAGAACTTGCTCTGAATCTTTAAATAAAGTGGCATTATCTTGAAGTGTTGTCCAAAAAGTTTTAATATCGGATCTTATGAGTGTGTTTTGTGTATGTGCTGCAGATATATTTTGATATAACTCAATAATGTAATCTATTTTTTCATGATTAGTCATTTCATCAGTTAAAGTTACAGATAAACTCAATAATGATACTTGATTGAAATTCAATTGATTTATCACTTGCTCATTTAATTGATCTGAAGGCACACCATCATATCTTTCCATTGTTGAAACATCATTTCCTGCTGTTCTAATAAAAACTGATAATTCATCAGTAGCAAAACATCCTGTTAAACCAATACCCAACATAACTACTGCTAATAACATTAATATTTTTTTCATAATTAATTCCTCCTTTGATGCTTCAACTTTAACAAAACCTATTTAATCATGCAATATAAATTCGCCTATGTTGCGAATAACAGCCTGTATGTTACAAAAATTAATACACATCTATGAAGTTTCCTCCAACTTTACTTAGCAATTTAGAATATATAAAATGCCGCATTTAGTCGAAAAACTCAAGCTGATATCTGAATAATCTGACATTTATACGATATTGTTAATTTTATAAGGGCTATGCCCTTATTTTTTTATATTTGAAAAAATAATATTAATGTATTGACAATAGTGTATGACATACAGTATAATACAATTAAGAGGTGATTACTATGAGTGATGTTTCTTTATTATCAAACCTTATTGTTGAATTGAGACGAGGGACACAGATTATTGCAGTTTTAAGTCAATTACAAGAAAATCAATATGGTTATTCATTATTACAAAAATTAGAAGAAAAACAAATCAGTATTGAAGCCGGAACTCTTTACCCTTTAATGAGAAGACTTGAATCACAAGATGTATTGATAAGCGAATGGGATACGACTGAATCACGTCCGAGAAAATATTATAAATTAAGTGATTATGGAAAAGAGATTTTGGTTGAATTAAAAAATGAATGGTATAAACTCGTAGCTGAGATGGATGCCCTATTCAAGGAGGAAATATGATGAAAAATGTTATTGAAAGATATGTTTATGATGTTACTAGAAGATTACCCGAGGAAAGTAGAGAAGAAGTAAAAAAGGAATTATTTGCTAACATAGATGATATGTTAGGAGAAAGTAGAACTGAAGAATCAATTGAAAAAGTTCTTCTTGAATTAGGAGAACCCAGACTTTTAGCAACTAAGTATCGTACGAAAGAACGTTATTTGATTTCTCCAGCTTATTTTGATGATTATATTCGTGTTTTGAAATTGGTTATGATTATCCTCGTGTCAGTTTCATTCTTTACTGGAGTCATTGACTTAGTTATTAGTCCTAACAGTGTTACTCCATGGGAGATGGTAGGTGAAGTAATCTCTAAATTGTTTGGTAATATGTTTACTGCATTGCTTTCTGCTTTTGCTTGGGTGACAGTTATTTTTTGGGGGATTGAAAAAGCTCAAGAAAAATCAAAACGCAAAGAATGGAAATTAACATATCTACCTGAATTACCTAGAAATAACAGTCCTAAAATCAGTAGAACTGGTGCGATTGTAGGATTAGTGATCGAAACAATTTTTGCAGTAATTTTCATTACATTGCTTGTTAATTATTTAGATAATGTAGGTATTTACGAGAATTCGACAATGGTGGCACCTATTTTCAATAATGAAATTGTTGTAGCTTTTATTCCATTATTAATTCTTTCTGCTTCAATATCTATCGTCGTAAGTGCATTAAAAGCTTATTATGCTCAGTGGAGTATTAAATTGGCAAGTATGTATTCAATCAGCAAAATATTTGCAGTAGTTATCGCAATTGTTTTCATCAACTATCCAAATTTATTCAGTGTGCTCATGTTTGAAAAAATTGCTGGGTATTTAGAAATTTCAGCAAATCAAGTGGCAAATGGATTTAGCACCGGTATTCGTATATATAGTATTATTCTTGGGATAACAACAACTATTGATCTCATAATAACTTGGGTGAAAACTTTTAAAAGCATCAATTATAGCGAATAAGTCAACTTAAAAAAGTGCGTTCCTAAATTGGAATGCACTTTTCTTTACTTTGTTTTTGAGAAGCATTATGTCTAAAATATAGAAAGAGTTTGAGTAACTCCTATTGAAAACACTTGTTTTTATCGTATAATAAAGTTAAATACGAGGTGACATATGCGAAAATTAAAAGAAAGATTTGCACGCGCAAAGAGTTTAATTAGCATTAAAACTTATAAAAGACCATTAGTATATATTATTTTACTGATGATTTTTATTAATCTTGTAATTTTGTCAATTGCTGCAATTATTGCTTTGTTTATTGATGACCAATTTAGTAATTTCATTGATGCATTTGCAAATGGTAGTCTGAAATGGATGCTTGCACCAAATGCTATTTTAAGTATTCAAAATCCTGATATGCTAGTACTTGCTGTGATTGTTTTAGTTACTGGAATAATCCTTTTTTCAGGTACAATTATTGCTTTAACAACAAATGCAATCAAAGATTACATTCAAAAGAAAAATAGCGGATCAGGAAAAATACATCTAGATAATCATATTGCCATTTTAAATTGGAATAATAAAGTTCCAGAACTTGTTTCGGATCTTTCATATATAGATGATCAAGAAGTGATAGTTATGATTTTAGCTGATATAGATAAAACTTATGCTGAAAAGCAGATCATAAATGCAATTCAAAAAACACAAGCAAGTCAAACTATTGCTAAAATGAATGTTTTAGTTAAACATGAAGATCCATTGTTACGAAGCGATTTATTGGATATTTCAATTGAAAAAGCGAGAGCAATCCTGATCATGAATCCTGACAAACATCAGACAGTATATAAAAATATGTCAAAGAGTGATTTAGCTGTCATCAAAGTAATACTAGGGTTGGGTCCTATTGAATTCGACTATAATCCACCGATAGTAGTTGAGATTAAACACATTGATAGTAAAGAAAAGATTTCAACGCTTTCTAGAGTCGTTGATAAACTTCATGAACATATGATTATGCCAATATGTTTTGATATGAACTTGGGGCAGATTATTGCTCAAACACTCATTGAAAATCAAATTGAAGATGTATATTTAGCGTTATTTTCATTTCAGGGATCAGAAGTCTATGCTTTAGAAGATGTTTCATTTGATGAATGCTTGTCTTCTTACTCTCATGCTATTCCATTATCAACCCATAATAATTTACTCTACGTTTTGGCACTAAATGATGAAATTAAAAATAGACAATCAGAGATTGTTTATGAAGATATCAAATTAAAGTCGAAAAAATGGAAAGAAGCATCTGATATTGAAATATTTATCATTGGTAAAAATAATAAACTCCAATTTATTCTTGAATCCTTAAAACAATATGAGAATATTCATCAATCCAAATTTCAAGCATCTTGGATTGACGATGAACACATTGCTGATCTCGTAGATAAGTTGAACACAAGTCATAAGGAAACCTCAATCTTACTCTTAAGTGATGAATTTCAAGAAGAGGATGCACTGGATGCAAATGTCATTGATAATCTCATTTATTTAGAAGGCCATTTAACAAATCATAATGTGCATATTATTGTTGAGCTTCTGAATCCCAAAAATGATCCGATAGTTAAAGATTTTAACATTAATAATACGATTATATCAAATAAAATTATATCTTTACTACTAAGTAAATTAGCACTATATAAGAATACAGCACCATTTTATGAAGATTTACTCACTATTGAGCCAAATGATGATCAGGTTGATCAATTGGCTATCTCAATTTTCGAAGCTAAAAAATGTTTGAATGAATCATTTCCTATCGTTTTTGATTCTAAGAAACAACTGATTTCTTCAATTTATAAAGTTTTTGAAAAAAAATATATGATCTTAGGTTATTTTCGCAATGAGAAATTAATTATATTTGAAAACGACTTAAATGCTCCAGAAAAACTAGAAATACAAGAAAATGACCGAATAATATTGATCAGACTTTAAAATGCAAATTTGTTGAGTTATTTTATATTTTTGATAAAATAGAGGTATAGAAATAAAAAAGGAGTTAGACAATGACTGTATATGATTTTAGTATTAAAAATATTAAGCAACAAGACGTATCATTATCAGAATATAAAGGAAAAATTTTACTGATTGTAAACACTGCAACAAAATGTGGATTTACTCCGCAATATGAAGGACTCGAAGCGCTATATGAAAAATATAAAGATAAAGGCTTTGAAATTATTGACCTACCTTGCAATCAATTTTTAAATCAAGCACCAGGAACTGATAAGGAATTAAAAACATTTTGTGAATTGACTTATGGAACTACTTTTGAGACGTTTGCTAAAATTGAGGTGAATGGCAAAAACACCCATCCGCTTTATGTCTATTTAAGAAATCAGATTCAACACGATATTACTGGAGGTAGAAAACCAAGTTTTCTTTCTAAATTATCCACTTCAAATCGTATCAAATGGAATTTCACAAAATTTTTAGTCAATCAACAAGGTAAAGTCATATATCGTTTCGCTCCAAGTTTTGATCCTAAAAATATTGAACATTACATTGATGAACTTTTATAAAAATTCAATTTAGAAAACACGAAAATTTCGTGTTTTTTATTTTATCTCATATTGGTTTTTCAATTTCTCGTTATTATTTTTTTAAACAGAGAAGAAAATGTAAGCGTTTTTTAAGATAATCTTTTATATCATATATTTATATGATAAAATGTAATTAGATTAACATCATATAAAGGACAAAATAATGCGAATAAATGAACATCCAATTTTAGAGTTTCCTAAAAAACAAAAGATTTTTTTTATGTTTGAGGGACAAAGATTATTTGGGTATGAAGGCGATACAATTGCTTCGGCACTTCATGCATTAGGAGTTAAAACACTTAGTTATAGCATTAAAGAAAACCGCCCACGCGGCTTTTATTGTGCGATAGGAAACTGTGCTTCATGTAATATGATTGTTAATGGTATTCCAAATGTTAAAACATGTATTACTTTTTTAAAGGAAAATATGACAGTTGAAAGACAGAATAATAAGGGGGTCATCAAATGATTAGCAAAGATTTAATCATTATTGGTGGTGGTCCTTCAGGGTTATGTGCTGCTAAAACAGCACTAGAATCTGGATTATCAGTATTAATTATTGAAAGAAACCCTAATATTGGTGGGCAATTAGTAAAACAGACACATAAATTTTTTGGTTCAAAAGAACAATACGCGAAAACTCGTGGTTTTGATATTGCAAAAAAATTAATTTCTGATCTTGAAGGATTTTCTAATCTTGAAATTTTAGCAGAAACATCTGTTGTTGGATTATATAGAGATCGTGTTGTAACTGTTTTGCATCAAGATAAATATCTTCGATATCAAGCAAAATCAATCATTGTTGCTACTGGAGCAAGCGAAAAGTTTCTAGCTTTTGAGAATAATGATCTTCCAGGTATTTATGGCGCAGGTGCGATTCAAACGCTAATGAATAATTTTGGCGTTTTACCAGGAAGCGATGTTGTTATGATTGGTAGTGGGAATATAGGACTAATAGTTTCCTACCAACTCATTCAAGCTGGAGTTAATGTTAAGGCAATACTTGAAGCAGCACCGAAAATTGGTGGTTATAAGGTCCATGCATCAAAAGTAGCAAGATTAGGAGTTCCTATCTTGACCTCTACAACAGTTAAAAAAGCTTTTGGTGATACTGAATTAAAAGCTATTGAAATTGTCTCATTAGATGAAAAATGGCAACAAATTCCAGATACGTCTCGAAAGATGGAAATTGATACACTTTGTATTTCAGTTGGTTTATCACCTATGCACCAGCTTTTATCTATGATTGGTGCTAAAACCAAATATGTTTCAGAACTAGGTGGGTTTGTCCCAGTTATAGATGAAAATCATCAAACAACAGTACAATCAGTTTTTGTATGTGGCGATGCTGTAGGGATTGAAGAAGCAAGTTCAGCGATGATGGAAGGATATCTTACTGGAATTTACATCAGTATACATTTAAATACAGCACATCCAAAAGCTGATGATTTAATTAAATATTATAAAGAACAACTCAATATGTTAAGAAACGGCCCATTTGGAATTAAAACTAAAATCGGATTAAATAAACTTAAAGAAGGTATGCAAGATGCTTAATACAAATGGTGTACCCACATTAAATCAAGTTCTTTCACGCTTTCCAGATAAAAAAGCACTCATTCATCCAAAAGCAATCTTGGAGTGTTATGAAGATATTCCTTGTAATCCCTGTGAAACAAGCTGCCCATTTAATGCAATCATAATTGGAGAAAATATCAATACACAACCTAAATTAGATGTTTCACTATGTACGGGTTGTGGTATTTGTGTAACTAGTTGCCCAGGACTAGCTATTATTGTTGCACAACTTGTTGGCGATAAAGCAGTTTTTAAAATTCCCTATGAATTATTACCTTTACCGAAAAAGGGCGATATTTGGCATGGAGTAAATCGCAATGGTGATGTCATTTGCGATGCTAAAATTGAAAGTATCCTTGCAAATAAAAAGCAAGATCATACTGCATTAATCACCGTATCAGTACCATCCTTATGGATTCATGAGTTTGTAACCATCCGGGAAAAAAATGAATAAAGATAAAGTAATTATATGTCGTTGTGAAGACATCACCTTACAACAAATCGATGATTTACTTGAACAAGGTTATACAACTTTTGAGGATTTGAAGAGATTATTAAGAGTTGGCATGGGTCCATGTCAAGGAAATACTTGTGGCCATCTCATTCAAAAAGAAATCAGTAAATTTTTAAATGTTCCTATTGAAAGTGTTCCTGTTCATAAAGTTAGACCAATGACAACTGGTGTTCAATTGAAATTGATTGCGGAGGACCAGGATGATGAAAGCTAATATTTTAATTATTGGTGCAGGCATCAGTGGGGTTTCTATTGCTTACAATCTCGCAAAAAAGGGCGTAAAAGACATTTATGTGGTCGATAAAGGGTATTTTACCAATGGAGCAACAGGACGTTGTGGAGCAGGTGTTAGACAGCAATGGGCGACTGAAATGAACTGCAAACTCGCAAAAATGAGTATTGAATTTTTTGAAAACGCAAAAACTACTTTGGAATATGAAGGAGATTTAGAGTTTAAACAAGAAGGTTATCTCATTTTAGCAACAACAAACGAAGAACATGAACAATTTAAAAAGAATGTTGTTTTACAAAATAAACTTGGTATACCATCTAAGCAATTATCCACAGATGAAGCACTAAAAATCGTTCCATATTTGAATCCTAATTCATTTGTTAGTGCTACATTTTGCAGAACAGATGGACATTTAAATCCATTTAAATTGACTGAAGCCTATTATTTAGCAGCAAAAAAACTTGGTGTTCATTTTTCATTTTTTGAAGAAGCAACAGAGATTAAAACCAAAAATAACAAAATTGTAGAAGTCGTAACAACAAAAGATACTTATCAAACTGAAATTGTTGTGAATGCATCAGGTGGATATGCGAAAGAGATTGGCGATTTAGCGGGTATAGATATTCCTGTATATTCAGAAAATCATGAGATACTAGCAACAGAACCCGTTGAAAAGCTGCAAGGACCTATGGTTATGTCGTTTTCAAAAAATATCTATTGTCAGCAAGTACCTCATGGCTCGTTTTTGATTGGAAGAGGTAATCCAGAGGCTGTAAAAGGCCACGATATCGAATCTTCATGGCAATTTTTAGATGAGATGTCAAAAACTGTGATTGATATTTTACCCCTTTTAGGGAATTTAAGAGTTATCAGACAATGGGGAGGATCATATAATATGTCTCCTGATAGGCAACCTATTATTAGTGATACTGATCAACTTAAAGGCTTTTATATAGCATGTGGGTTTTCAGGCCATGGATTCATGTTTGCACCAATGACCGGAATTCTTATTACTCAAATGATTTTAAATGAGAAAATAGCGATTGACATGTCATTTTTACATCTAAATCGTTTTAAAAATAATGATA
>Ga0268277_1000395_pt1 | contig 36107 bp, 49 predicted proteins | sample saktaG_5_FD_190132 | JGI IMG/M metagenome (GOLD analysis project Ga0268277, IMG submission 190132) | Saline water microbial communities from Sakinaw Lake, British Columbia, Canada - sak_2010_1_5_50m | ecosystem: Environmental > Aquatic > Non-marine Saline and Alkaline > Saline ... | reverse complement strand
AAGAATTAATTAAATCTTCAGTCAAGGGTCACATAAATCGATTTTCGGGGCTGGTTATTAACGGTACGGCTGATATGCCCGCGACATGTAGTATCCTCTGCCGGAAAAATGTCACCAGGGCCAAGGATGAGATGTACCCCGTCTTAGGTTCAAACTGAAGTCGAATTTTTGCTAATAATTTGCTAATAAACTGTATGAAACAGGGCGGCATAGGACAGTATTACACGAACAATAATTGTTTTGCCTGTTGAACAGGAAAATACTGGTTTGTAGCTAAAATGACTCCTTAGGACGACTGGTAGCGCATACCGGATTCGAACCGGTGATCTCCTCCTTGAGAGGGAGGTGTCCTAAACCCCTAGACGAATGCGCCATGGCTACTTATGTTGACAAAAGCTCCAAAAAGTTCACAACTTCCGAAGCTAAAAGTTCACAAACTATTTTCACTAAAGAGCTACTTGATAAGTTTATCACATCTCGCCCACAAGGAATAAGCCATAAGAGCATTGAATCATATCACTATACGCTAGATAGTTTTGTTGGCCATCCACTTACCCCTGAAGGTATCAATGCCTATTTGGGTAGCCTGTCATGTCATAATGGCAAATTGAAGTTTTACTCATGCCTTCGAGCTCTATGTAATTGGCTGTATGTAAATGATTATATTCCTGATAACCCTATCAAAAAGGTATCTACACCAAAGACATCAAAGAAGCTACTTCCAGCTATCAGCAAAGAGCAACTAGAAATTTTGCTCAAACATTGTCATTGTGAAAGGGATAGAGCGATAATCTCACTGCTATGGTATTCAGGGATGAGGCTATCAGAGGTTGCTAATGTAAGAGCACAGGATTTCAATTGGCGTGATGGAACAGCGATTGTTCTGGGCAAAGGCAATAAATTCAGGAAGTGTTTATCTGGCAATGGCAAAGTCAGGGAATGGTTTACTATCCATGATAGTTTTGAAGTATTGCCAGGTGGTATTCAAACAATGCTCAAACGATTAGCAATTGAGACTGATATTCATTGCAATCCTCATTCATTTCGTAGAGGCTTCTGTGTGCATCAAGTTAAATCAGGCTTATCCACAAGGGTAGTTCAAGCTCTAGGTGGTTGGGAGCAACTTACAATGGTTGAACGCTACTCTGCATCCCTCACCTTTGATGATGCTCTGAGCATCTATCACAAGGTTAATTGAGATGCTACTACCTGGTTGCTGCATCAACTACACTTCAGCTTTGTGTTTGTAGCTAATTGGGCACGGCCGATTGTTAGTCAACGACGGCTAAAAATTGGCGGCTATCCAACTCTGCCTATCATCGAAGGGGGGTTAATCCGAAACTACCTATTTATAAAACACACTTTGAGGCCTTCCCAAAATGTGAGGCATTTTTAACTTCGCAGGTGACATCGATAGTGATGCCTGAGCTTATAAGATATATCGTCATGGTAAAAACATACCTTCAGAAGTTTCCCCCTTATTGTTTCTTTGCTGCTTTGCTCGGCCAATTATTAAGTTTCCAGAGATATTGTCCAAAGTACTCAAACGACATAGTAAGTTGCTTAGCATAGCCGATGAAACTGTCTTTCTCAATATCGCCCGCCTGACTCATAGCATCCAGTTCGCTCCTTGCCAATTCAAGGTGCGATATCGGGAGCTGGTCAAGTTCGAATATTTCCAAATTCGCATAAATAATATTCAATATTTCTGACAGGTAAGCTTTAAAGATTTGTGGGTCTTCTTCAAAAAAACGATATGCCTGCGCAGATGTCTTAGGCATCATCTTTTCATCTCCTCTTTTTCCTTGTTTTGAGAGTGCCCTTGTTAGCTCGCCATCTATTTTTAATGCTGACAAATCAGGTTCTCTCTTGCCTTCACAAATATCCTTCCATAATCGTATTATATTGAACGAGCCATATATCGGTGGTTTAGAATGCCTCATAGCCCAAATGCAAGTGAACCCAAAATGCTTCAGCAGTTTTATTGCCAATTGTTTATCCCGCTTCGCTTGCATGCGCTCCAAGATGATGGGTATTAAATAAATTGCTGCTAGAATACCTAAGCCGAGGAGTACCAACCCTCGGACAAACTCAATACTGCAAAAAACTTCGTTCAACATCATTCCATATATTACAAATTTGATACTAAGCCAATTAACTTATTATAGCCTTTGGTAGAATAGATTCCAAAGGGAATACGACTCTTAGGTCGATTGGAGCGAATCCTGAAACTGGACACAATGAGTTAGCAAGATTTGGCAAAATCCTATCTAGTCTTCTGCGCATAGCTCATCGCCTCTATATGATAACCGTGAAACAAAGTGTACAATTAGTAATGAATGGGAAGCAATAATCAAAATCCTATAAGCGTTCCTAAGATATTCATTACTACATGCGCCCTATTATCAGCTGTGCATCTAGTTTGGGCACAACTTTGGGGAAGAGATGTCTTGACTATGCAATTCAGTGACCCAACTAGTGGCAACTATAGTATTAGTTTCTTTACCCCTTCCACATATTTTGGGCTCGCTTGGACTTGTGCTGCAATTCTTTTAGCTTTAGGGGCATTGTCACTCGCAGCATGGAGGCCTGTTAATGAAGAAGACCCGCAAGTCAACTACATATCTCTTGGCTTATTTGCAGCTTCGCTTGAAATGGCAATACTTAATGTTTTCCAGTCTCTTGTTACAAGTAGCTCAGCTCTAATCCAGATAGGCACCTCTAATAATACTAGTGCGATTATCAACGCTACTAGACACTATGCTGGCAATATACTTTCCACTTTTCCAGTTTGGTTCCTTCGAACTTCCTCAGGATATGTAATTGCAGTATCCATATTGTGTGTAGTGGGTATGAAATATAGAACATCGGGAAAAGGTAAACTCTCAAAATATCAGTGGTGGGCTTATAATGCCTTTGCAACTATAAACTTTGGGGGATGTGTGTTAAAAATTCGTGAATCTAGTTTAGAACCTGTTTTGTATAACGCTTTAATGGCTTTGGGAGCAGGTGCTTTAGTGGTGACAACGCTTGTCTTAGTGGTTAGGAGACCTGCATCGTTAAGTAAGCTAATTCCAACGATTATTAGCTTCTGCAAAGGGCATATACATATAAAGGTGAACAAGGTTATTTTCATTATTATCAGTTTTATCAGTCTGGTTATATTTGGCTATATATGGTTGTATATAGCGATGTAACACTAGTCTTTATGATATTGCATACAACGGATTTGGAATAGCTTGTCTTGCTCTACATTGGCTAATAGAGTACTTCGCTCACCATGTTCGCTCAGAAGTAACTTCAAGTTATAAGCTTCCCCAAAGTGTGATATGTTTTAACTGCAAAAATGTAACGGAGGGGTTTACTATTCGTGTTCCAAAAGCACAGTCATTAAGATGGAGCCCTTACACTTGCCAGTTACAGTCATTTCCTGACCAGGATTTACTTTAGCCAAAAGTTCCCTATATGCATCAGTGTCGGGATACATACATTGGACTCCCCACCAGTCATCTTCATCTTCAACAATTACAACATAAGGAACACCCATAATATCTTCGCCTATGTTTTGTACAATACCGTGTACTTTTAAGAACCTGTCTTTATATTTCAAGTCTGCCGCTATCTCGTTACTTTTATATTCTTGGTAAAGCTGACCAGCATCTATTTCAATAAATTCCTGTGGAGGAGTGTAGGTTGCAGGCTCTGACGAAGACCCACCAAACATAATATTCCAAAAGAATCCAGTGAAAGCTTCTATTATCACTAGCAGAATAATTACCGCTACCCACGGACGCTTCTTTAGCCACTTCTCGGCTTGCCTCCTACGAACTTCTGCCTCTTGTTCTTTCCGTTCCTCTTCCTCTCCTTTCTGTTTCTCTTTTAGTTCCTTCCCTGCTCTCTTCTTCTCATCCATAGAAGCTTTGAGTTCCTCAATATACTTTTGTCTCTCCTCGGGCGTAAACTCCTCCTTAATCCTCTGTCCACACTCAGGGCAAAAGGTGATGCCCTTACCTGCTTCCTTCCCACAATTAGAACAAAATGGCATAAACACACCTCCTCACTGGGTAACTCATCCACTAATTCTGAAAGCCTAGTTCCCTGTTTCCCGAGTTAACCGCTGAGACCTCAATAGGCTGTAACATATCCATGACTGTTACACTTTCACCAATAGCTAATTCAAATTGTTACTCACCCTCAGGTGAACTGACAGAAACAAGGCAATCAACGCTACCCACATCCTCAATTACCACACCATTATCTGTCTCATTTACAGAAACTTCTAGCATGGTCTGTGGAGTGCAAGATAAGCTGATTAAGGTGAGCACAGCAATGCAGCAAATTAACAACAACCTTTTCACTGTAATTCCATTATACCCCCAACCAATCTCAAATTGATACATTACAAAATTATAGCTATAATGGAATTAGGGGGTGATTGTTATGGCTAAGCTAATATGTCCGCACTGTGGTGTATTTACTTCACCACACCTACATACTTTTAAAGCAACGGTAACAACTAGAGGGAGCACGGGTGAATATAGACATAGAGACGGAACAGCGGAGGCAATTACACCCCATATTCCTGGCTATCCTGTTTATGGAATTATAGTCTGCGAGGCCTGTGGCAAGTATTTTGTGGCTGAAAAGAAACTTCAGGAATGGTCGGCGGTTTATCCTATTCAGCATAAAACTGTGGCCACAGAAATACCACCACCTATAAGAGGCGAACTTGAGGAAGCCAACTTATGTTTTGCTGTAGGAGCATATAGGGCATGCATCTCCATGTGTATGACAGCGTTGGAAGCGCTATGGCGAGATAAGAATGCCTCTGGACTTAATGACTTGAAAGGCAAGGGAATTATTTCTGCACAACTATTTGACCAGGCAACTGAAATTAGGCTTTGGGCGGGCATGGTGAAGCACAAACTAATTCACGAGACGGTTCAACCAGAGGAGACCGAGGAACTATTAACCTATTTGGAAGACATACTTTATGATGTCTATGTTCAGCCTGCTCACACGACTGCACTACGCCAGAAGCGTGAGCAAGTAAAGAAAGATAATAAATCAAAAACATCTACTTCTGGTAGTCAATTATAGAACACAATTAACCGTATTTTGCAGGAAATTTCTTACGCATTTGGAAGATTCCTATCCACGCATACCACCTCTTTTATTCTAAGGATGCCATCTGGATTTATCTGAACTTCCTTGCCATCGACCATAAGCACTATAGGCAGATAGTCATCTGTGTTAGGTGTGCGATAGAATTTCGTAATGCCAATAGCAGTTCCGCCATCTGCTAAAGTTATTTCATATTTTTTATTTAATCCTAACCAAATCTTCATTTAGCTAAAGCACCTCTAAATAGCAATATTGGTATCTTGTCGAGTTCTTCTCGATGTGTGACGATTGCGTAAGCAACACATAATCTTGCTTCAGCATTTGTTATACCTGACGCCGTTTGCATTGCCGTATAGTAAGGCTCTAGTAAGTCGTTGTATTTGACGAAAATATCTTTATCTATCATATCTAATCTCCTTAACCCTTGAAATTTCTAATCAGCGAGGACACTTTTTGCTTTGCATACTCGATATTCCTAGCAGATACCCCAGCTATCTTTGCCCTTAGTTTCAGTGGCAAATCAAAGCTCTGGCTTTGCTCCAGCAAATAAGCATTCGTTTCATCAATAACAGCTTCTTTCAAATCGCTTCCATATTTCGCAAATAGCATCGCTGCCTGGCTTTTGGTTGTAGCACTACTTAGCTCTTGAATTAGCTCAATGGGCAATTCAGGGTTGTTTGTTATAATACCCCTCACATAGTCATTTTTTAGCTGTTTAGTGGCTTCTTCACGGTAATGTGTATCAGGATACAACCGATGCCCTTCAACAGCGTTTTTAGGGTTGAAGTCGGTTGAATCAATACCACTACCTCTCAATGTAAGTATCCACTTTGTAGCTTTGTCGGGGTCAGCACCAACTTTGATTAGTCCATCGAGAGTGTCCTCTTCAGTTAGGCTCAGTACAGTACCTACCTTTGCTGACTTCCAAATGGCATCAACCGCTTTATCTTCTTCAATAGCTGTCGCCCTGTCTTTTTCTTGCTGCAGTTCTGTCTTAATTACGGCAAGTTCACCTTCTATCTGCCTTGGTGACATATTAGCCACTTCATCCCTTATGTCCTGGTCAATTAATTCTTCATAATCTTCCATTAAATATTTCCTCCAGTGCATTTTCTAATAGTTTTTGTATTCGAACCGTCATTCCGTACTTGCCCAGTTCCAAATCACTCCAGGATTGTTTCGATACCCCTACCAGTTTGGCAAAATCAGTAATGCTATAGCCAAGAGCTAAGCGCAAGCCTTTCAATATTTTGCTAATAAATAATTTATTATTCATGCTGCAATTATATATTATGTAATCCAATTTGTCAAATTAATCTCCGACCAAAAAATACTTTTTCAGTTCAAATAGGGCAAAATCAATTGACAAAATTCCCACAGTGTTTTATAATATTTCCAATAGTAAGTCGCAACTTTTCACTTATAAGCTAGCAAGCCATAATTACCGAGAGAAATTTATAGGTAAAAGATAACTCAACTAACAGGAGACATAATGAAACAACGTGAAATAGCACAGGAATTAGGCATTTCTAAGTCTTATTTATCAATGATTCTATCAGGCCAAAGGAAGGCAAGCCCAACGCTTGCTCGTAAGTTGAAAGGATATTCAGATGAATTAGTTCACAAAAAACCTGTGAATTTTGAAGCTAAATTCTCCTTGAGAGGGAGGTGTCCTAAACCCCTAGACGAATGCGCCATTTTTCGCTATTCATTATCGCTTTTTACTCGCAGGATGACAATCTCTGCTAACTAAAACTGTATTTCTTTATCAAAAATATGCCTTCCAGCAATATTAATTTTTGCACAATCACCACAAAGAACCAGGAGATTTTTCATAGCCCTCATCGCGAGGGAGCGCAGGTTGCTGTGCAGCCTGCATGGCCAGTGTATCACAACGCACATTCTCAAAATTCGCCGCATGGCCTTTAACCCAGATAAATTCCACTTCGTGATACTTGCATAACTGCAATAGCTTTTCCCATAAATCGGGATTTCGTGCTCGCTCTTTCCTGTTACGCATCCAACCATTTGCCCGCCACCTCTCAGCCCAACCCTCTGACATGGCCTTAACCAAGTATGCAGAGTCACTGTACAATTTTATCTTGCACTTCTGCTTCAAAGTTCTTAATCCCACAATTGCAGCCATTATTTCCATGCGGTTATTAGTAGTCTTACAAAATCCCCCAGATAGCTCTTCCCTATTATCCTGATACAGTAACACCACAGCATAACCGCCTGGCCCAGGATTACCGATACATGCACCATCGGTATACACAGTCACACGCTTAAGTTCCGTCATTATCTCCTATGTAGATATCATTAAACACAGCGTAAGTTTATTACATCAAGTCTCGTTCATCAAACAACTGGAGAGGTTCTGTCCAATTGACTACGGTGCCAAGCCAGAACATAGTACCTGCTTCAAGGGTAACATCCTCCTTAGGGGTTTACACAGCGACAAAATTATAGCAATCACCAACACATTTATTAGAGTTAGCCTACACTTTTGGCTTAGTGTTCAATGACCTTCTTGTAAGTAGAGCTTTGCTTGTTATTCAGTAGCTCTCATAAGGCCAAAAACGGTCTTTCCTTCATCATAGCCAATCCATACAACGGCTCCATCCTTTTCATCATTCTTACTATAGTAAGCCCAACTCATATCCTGCATCTCCATCTGTCCCATGCTTTGCCAGCCATTTTTAGGCATCTCCATCTTATAAAACATAGAAACCATACTCACGTCATTGAGATCATCATTCATTGTATAATATCGCCATTCTACATTTGCCCAATCTCCCTCCGCTGGAGGCATTGTCCAATTCGCCTCCTGTATTTGCTCAGCCCCGGCGTACACTGGCATATCATCCCAAGTAAAACCACCTATTGATGGCGGCACCACTTCTTCATCAGGTGCAGAAATTGCCCCACCATCAGGCGGCGGTGCTTCACTTTCTCCCCTACCACTACAAGCAATAAAACCAACACATCCCAATATCATAACCAGCACAACCACCAACGATATCGTTTTTCTCAAACTCATCCTCCCTTTAATTTAGTATTTGCCAAAATGATATAGAATAGTTTGACAAACATCAATAGCAATTATAAGTAGCAAGCGCTCGATTCGCTAATTAAGTAATGTGGCCTTTTGAGCAGCATATGCACCAGGAAATCAATTCATAGCACAAGCTATATTAATTAAACCATAATCTATTGCTTTACGCTTCGCCGAGCACTGGAGATTCCCCTCAAACGTTGTGCCTGAGTAAGTAATTTCTTCCTCAACCTGATATTCTCAGGAGTTACCTCAAGTAATTCATCATTATTGATAAAATCAATGGCCTGCTCCAGGCTTAATTCTACCGGAGGAGTCAGCTTTACGGCAATATCAGACGTAGACGACCGTACATTGGTCTTCTTCTTTTCCTTGCATACGTTGATAGCTATATCCTGCAGCCGTGAATTAAGTCCCACTACCATGCCCTCATAGACTGATGTACCAGGTTCAATGAAAGTAACACCTCGCCCCTGGGCATTATTCAATCCATAGGTAACAGCTCTGCCTTGTTCCGATGCTACCAATGCCCCAGAACGAACCGAAACCATATCTCCATGCCAGGGTTGATAGCCAAGAAAAGTAGTATTCATAATGCCTTCGCCTCTAGTAACAGTAACAAAAGAGTTACGGAAGCCAATAAGTCCTTTTGTAGGTACATGAAATTCCAAACTAACATTACCATGGCCATCATTACGCATATCCGCAAGCTGGGCCTGCCGCTTGCTAAGCATCTCGGTTAAAACTCCAATATGTCTATCTTTAGTATCAATGATAAGAGCCTCAACTGGTTCCATAAGCTTACCATCAACTATTTTAGTAATAGCTTCTGGTTTGGAAACCTCAAATTCGTAGCCCTCTCGACGCATAGTCTCAATCAGAATAGCCAGATGCAGCTCTCCCCTTCCTTTTACCAGAAAAGTGTCTGGGCTAGCTGTATCCTGTACTCTGAGGCTAAGATTAGTTTCAAGTTCCTTATAGAGTCGCCTCCGTAACTGACGAGAGGTGCTGAAGTATCCCTGTTTACCAGCGAATGGTGAAGTGTTTACTCCAAGGGTCATCTCTACTGTTGGTTCGCCAATTTCTATACGTTGTAGAGCCTCAGGACAAGCTGGGCTGCTAATCGTATCTCCAATGCTGACTTTTTCGAAGCCGGTCACAGCTACTATGTCACCCGCATTGGCTTCATTCACCTTTAAGCGGTTAAGGCCAAGATACGTAAATATTTCACCAATCTCACAATTAGTTGTACCGCCATCAGCATTTATGGTAACTACAGGGTCATGGGCAGCAATCTTACCTCTCCAGATTCTACCAATAGCTATCCTACCTTTATGGCTGTCATAGTCCAGATTAGAAACTAACATTTGCAGCGGCCCATTTGCGATTCGTGGTGGAAGCACATTCTCCAAGATGCACTCAAAGAGAGGGGTAATATCTTTCCCTTTCGTGCCCAGTTCGGTTACAGCTATACCCTCCTTAGCACTGGTGTATAGCACTGGGAAATCAAGTTGGTCAGCATTTGTAGCCAGTTCCAAGAATAAATCCTGGACAAGCCGAACCACCTCTACTATCCGCGAGTTTTTCCTATCTATCTTGTTGATAACCACAATAGGTTTTACTCCTTTCCCCAAAGCTTGGCGAAGCACGAATTTAGTCTGAGGCATAGGACCTTCTATGGAATCAACCAGGAGCAGGCAACCATCAGCCATACTCATGACACGTTCCACTTCTCCACTAAAATCGGCATGCCCTGGAGTATCTATGATATTAATTTTCACTCCCCTGTAAATTACAGCCGTATTCTTTGCTAGAATGGTAACGCCTCTCTCCCGCTCCAATACGTTCTGATCCATTATTAACTCACCCATTTTCTGGTTATCCCGGAATACCTTGCTTTGTTTAAGCATTGCGTCTACCAGGGTAGTCTTACCATGGTCAACATGGGCAATAATAGCTATATTCCTTATATCACTACGGTAATTCATATATGTAGTATAATCCTCTCAATCCAATCTTATTGGAAGCGGTAAAGATAAATGTAGCTTCAAGGACAACCTGCAGCATTCACTTGCCCTGCAAGTTCGACTGGCAACTTCTGTCCTACTAGATAGCCAGAGCTTCCGTCATCCAACGCTGATGGGTCACACTAACAACAATCATCCTGCTCTGCTCATTAGCATTCTCTCAGCAAGGACGACTACAAAATATCCTTGCTCTCTCCCAGCAATCACCCAACCTCACTAGATCTCCGCTGGCTGGGGATCCAGGACTCGAACCTGGCCTAACTGATCCAGAATCAGTCGTCCTACCACTAGACTAATCCCCAACAAACGCAATTATAACTGAACAACAACCACCACAACAAGAATTGATTAACATTCTCGCACGGAAGTGAAAGACAACTAAGAAACACCACAGATGTTCTATTTCACCTGTCTCTCTTTCTCACCAATATTTCCCTTTCTGCGTTTTCTACTATTGAATGTAAGGCAGAAAGCACCGCCGCAGGCAATGGGTCAGGTTTATGGTTTTTAAGAATCGATAGAAGTTCCTCATGAGCCCTTTCAGCCATACTCTTACTTCCGCTGATCTGCCATGGCTGCCACATCCTCCTATCAATCAATTTAGAGTGGGATTGCTCTCTCATATGCCGCAGAGTATGCTCTGTGCTTAAGAAGTTACCACCAGGCCCTACCTGTTCGATAACATCCAGCCCCATATTTTCGTCATTGATGCTAATCCCCTTTACTGCACGACTGATCATTTTGGCCATCTCATTATCCATCACCAGCTGCGTTAAATCAAATGTAATCCCTAGTTCAAGCATCCCCATACCATAAATTAAATTAGCGCCTGCTAATGCGGGTAAAAGGGCAGTTATGGTTTTTTCGTGAGCTGCCTGCGCATCGGCGGTCTTGCTATCTGCCTACGTGCCTCCGACATAACTGGGAAGATGATAGTATTGAGCCAGTTGCGCTGCAGCAGCACTAAGCAATCCAAACTCAGGGCACCCCACCGGAGCAGTGGCGCTTTTTAGATCCATGATTGTAGTCGAACTGCCATAAATCACAGGTGCCCCTTTACAAACTAACTGGGATAACACAATTCCCGCCAAGACTTCTGCATTATGGCCAATCAATGTGCCTGCCAGGGTCACAGTTGTCGTGCCCCCTGCCATAGCCATAGACAAAATGTTAATGGGCATCCCCGCTGAAGCAGTTTCTATAATAACTTCACTGCAACTCTGACTAAGTCCCAATGGACTGCTGGGGCAAACGAAAGCAGTCCATATAGGGCGCTCTTTAGCTTTCTCTTTGCCGCCGGCAATGATCGCAGACATTTCAACAAACAACTTTGTAAGCTCCTTAGTAATAGGGCCACCAAAACAATGTTTAGAAGTATTAGTTAGAGAAGCTTCCGCAGCATGAAGAGGTTCCAATTCTGAAGTGACGTCACCCGCAACAAGCGGCTTCCCTTCGACAACACTCACCTCGCTCAAAGCATCACAAACTAACACAACATTAGCTATGTCCTTTTTAGTCGTTTCTCTACGCTCTCCTGTAAAAGGATCTATTATCATTATGGCCTGGCCAAAGTTAGTAAATGCAATCCTCTTACCCCCTATGACTATATCATCTTTGGGGCTTCTACCCGCCAGTAGAATCGTATCAGGCGCAGAACGAATAGCATCCTCTACAACATGGGAAGGAAATTTCACCAGTTGCCGCTTCCTGTCCACAATACAACCACCACCATAGAAAATATCAATGGCCTCATCATTTTCAACATTTACCCCTGTTCTCCTCATCACTTCCATAGTAGCCAGGTGAATTTCATACAAATCATCCTGTGAAAGTAGATTTAGCCCCGCCCCTCTCATTGTATTCATGCCAGATATTACACTGCTTTTCATTAAATACCTCCTATCAACAGAACTTCTAAACAACTTTGTAAATTTCCCAGCATCTCACGTATTGCCTCCTTCTCAAATATCCAATCTACAATCTAACTTTTATCGCCTTCACTGACTATCACTTCAATTTTCTACCTATTCTCTCCTCGAATTTCTTTACGCTGTTGATTTCTATATCCAGCAGCTCAGCTATGCGAAATTTCGCATCAATACCCTGAGCCACACCAGGAAGTACATACGCACTCCCAATATCCAAATCTCTTCTTAGTTCATTCATCACTACAGGGTCTGAGAGGTCAACCACAGAAACTCCCAATTTCTTGGCTACATACTCCTTAGCTTCATTGATTTTCATTCCTCGGGCAATTTCCATTCGCGCTACCAGGTCTCCAGCAGTACGTATTCCACCCATCCCCGAGGCAAAATTATGAGCTCCAGACATCCCCTGCGTGTCGCCCGCTCCTACCTACAAGCCATCTAATCCAGTTATTTCCACCATAGCTTTAGAAGCTCTGGATACCGAATCTACGGGAAGTACATCCTGCATCGGCATTCCACATACGCCCATGCCCACATTACCATGTACAAGTATATTGGAATTCTTGACGCAATCCTTAATAAAAGTGCTTGATCGAGCTACGTCCCTGGGGCATGAGGAATCTGTATTGGTGTTAACAGCCGGGCCAAAAATACTAGCTCCTGCTTTCTCAGCCAGCTTCAGTTGTTCACGAGGATATAACCCTGCCAGACGAACACCATCATAAGTTAATGCTCCATGCATGCCGAAAATAAACTCCCCTGCCATACCCATTTCAATACACATATCAGGGTATTTATGTCTCAATATCTCAGTTGCTTGCAAAGCAGCCAGGAAATCCCCATCCCCCGCTGCCCCCGTGGTATCAAAATTAATGCCATCGGCTCCAGCTTCATACATCGTACTGGCCACAAAAACCATGTCCTTAACAGCATGCTCTACCATTTCTTCGAAAGATGCCCTGGCTTCAGCAATTTTACCCTGAGGTAACAGTTCCATCGGATTGATGCACGGACCATCTGGTTGAGTATACAAACCCAAATTAGGCATAGCACCATAAAACATGGCGGGAATTGTCACCAGCAAAGCTTGTTCCATTATCGGCTGATCCATCCAGAGAAGCTGTTTAGCTGGCTTATAACTGTAATCAACATGAGCCATTTCTAGCGTATCAGCGCCTAACAACCTTTCCAGAATTTGCAGTGATTGAAATTTACTTGCAGTGCTATATGAGCGCTTAATTTTAAGGGGTCCGCAATCATAACTAAGCACTACTTCTTTTCCTACATCTACACCGACACTTCTGTCAGTGCGTTTAAACAATTCGGCCAAATAGCGCAATTCATCTTGAGAAAGAGGAGAAATTTTTCCTCTTTCTGCCGCATCCTGAGTACCATCTTCGAGGTCACTTTGGAGCTCGCTTTCGCTAAGTTCAATTACAGAACCATCCCCTAATCTTGTACGAATTTTCCCCATATATCGCCTCCTTTACAAAATAATTTCACATGCTTCTTCGGAATAATACAAAATCAATCATTTCCACTTCCCCTGAGCCAGTCTTTTCATTGCTGCGACAAAAGCTCCTTCGACACTCAACTCTGGCAACTAAAGTTCTGTTTTTACTCATACAGTTCTTTTTTATTTGTGAATTCCTCTACGAAATCATCAATCATCCTATCAAGCGGATAATTAATATGCCACCCCCATTCTTCTCGAGCCATTGAATCCTCAACCTTGGGCATCCCCTTCCCCATTATTTTAAGTACCTCAGGGCTTAGTTTAACTCCGATTTCCGCACCTGGTATGTGTTTCTTTATAGCATTGACGAATTCCTTAGCGGTAAGGCTAGAACCAACAATGTTGTAACACATTGTCTTTATATTTTCTTTCGGGGCATCGTGAATATCGATTAGCGCTCTTGCCGCATCCTTGAAATAGGTTACACCTATACGAGTATCTTCTGGGACCCACACATCAAATGGCTCACCCTTTATGGCATGTTCAATTGACCACGGAAAACACTGGTCCACGCCCATTGTCTTGACCCCAGGGCCAATCACTGTATCATATCTCACAGCCCTAAAATCTAAACCAAACCTTGTATTGTAAAATCTCCCTAAAAGTTCTGCGAAAACCTTAGCAACACCATACATCATTCTTGGCCTCTGTACTGTAAAATCTGTAGCAACATCAGGTACCTCGGGGCACAATAGCACTGCCTGAGAACTTGAGAAAATTACCTTCCCAACGTCAAAAAGCCTTGCCGCCTCAAGAACATACATCATCCCATTGACGTTTGTTTTGTAGCATGCCCAGGGGTCAGCATCTGACGGAACAGAAAGCATAGATCCTAGATGGAAAATGCTTTCCGGTTTGTAATCATGCACCACATTTAGCACTGATGACCAATTCCCAAGATCGCCACGGACAAATTTCACTTTGTCTTTAATGTCAGCCCATAGTTCTTCCCTGGGAATAATATCAAATAGGACAACATCTTCCCCTCTGGCAATAAGTTGCCTGCCAACTTCTCTACCTATGAGACCAGTACCACCTGTCACTAGTTTAGTCATGCTCAATAACCTCCTCTACAAAAACATAGCACAAATTCCTATCAACCTGCTTCTTATAGCAATCTAATTTAGCTGTAAGACACTACACTTCTCTTCAGGATTATTTGTTCTACTATCTCTCACCTAGAGGCTCACTGGTTCTCGAGTTAACTTTCACAAATTTATCTTCTTTTCCTTGTTAAGTTCAAATAACTCTCTTGTTTACTTATCATAAATCTCCAGCGGCTCACCAATGGCTTTTCTGAATTCAGATGCCGTCGCTGGCCTGCGCCCAATAGCCTTCAATATGGTTACAAACTGTTTAACCAGCCCCGGATTATCCGCTACCAGTTCATCCTTATGTGGATACATGAACATAGAATCTTCAGTTCCCATACGCACACCTATCACCGGTGGCCCATACATAGCTGCAAAAACCAACTGCCAGAGGCCGCCATGGCCACATTGGCTAATTTCCACCACGGAGTCTGGTTCGACCTCCAAAATTCGGTTGATAATAAAATTATACCACTCGAACATGGCTTTTGGGCTATGTATTGTCGACATATGTGGCTCCCCAGTACAAATACGCCATAGCACCGGGCGAAATTTGTATATTCCCGTGTCTATCAACCAATCCCTTGCCTGGTCAACACTTCCGGCATCGTGAAGGCAAAGTTCTGGTTTCTGATTTATAGCCTGCATAAACTCGACGTGAGCTTGTACAGCCTCTTTAGAAACACCCATTAATGTATTAGACCACCAAACCGCCGCCAGTGTAATCGGAGCCGTTTCTGCAACCCCCTTAAATTCAATTAGCGGAGCCATAGACTGTTCAAATGTGGCACCACCTTCTGGGCATCCGTCAACAAGAACATCCTTCCCGTACTTCGCCTTGATCGGGTCTATCACCCTATGATAATACATGGGATCGAGCGTTGGTGTTCCATCCGCATCTCTGACATGCACATGGATGGCGCAAGCCCCAGCTTCAAGGGCTCCCATCATCTGGTCTCTAACCCACTCTGTAGAGTATTCCAGGTTCGGGTTCATGAACTTCATCATGTAATCTCCAATGGGAGCAATTTTGATAGCGAAAGGCTCATCAACTTTCCATTTTGGCTCTTTGACAATCGGCGTCGGGTCGAACGGCCAAGGGGCAATATACATCTCCTTTATATCTTTCCATTTATCTATCAGTTTTTTTTCTGCTGGCGATGTTTTTGCCCGAATTCCTGGTAACCACTGATCGGGGGGTCTCCCTCCCATCAGCATTCCCTCTTTTTCTACCATGTTCATTCCCTCCTTATTTTTGCTTGTTTTCAGAATCAGCAAAAATTACTACCTTCCCATTTCTTTCTATATTAATACCAGGTGCATACTTAGATCCCAAAAGGCCCACCCGAGCTATTCAAGTATTTAAAATTTCCCTTGTTAACAACTTCCTTAGAGTAAGCAAGAACCTTGTTTAAAGCTTCCTCTAAATGCCTCCCATCATAGGCAGGGCAGGCGCATACACTTCCCCAGGTGTTTCAGACATATGATACAAATTTGAATCCAGCATCTTTAGCCTCATTTTACTTCAGCAATTCCGCTTTAGCTCTGCTCAAAATCCGCGATATCTCCTCATATACATCCCCGGAAATAGCTTCAGGTTTATGGGTAGCCAGGATTTGTTTAACTTTCTCATTAGCCACCTGTCTCAATGACTTGGAGCCTGCTTTCTCCCATGGTACAAATGGACCTTTGGCACTCAACTCTGGCAACCAAACTTCTGTTTTATAGTGAGATAAAGTATGTTTTTGCCCCAGGAATTGGCCTCCAGGACCAACTTTATGGATAATATCCAATGCCAGGGTATCATCGTTTATCTCACACCCCCTGGCTAACCTGCGGGCTGCATTAATAATTTCATTATCAATAACCAGCATTTCCAGACTCATTGCATTTGATGCATCCACTCCCCCTAGAGCCACAATAAGCTCCGGGCCCATCAACAAAATCGCTGCAAGGTCCATGCCCTTTTCATAGCCAGACTGGGCATCCGGAACCTTGGAATCAGTCGCCGCACCGACCAATTCAGCCGGAATTCCATAATAGTGTGCCAGTTGCGTTAATCCCATATGTATAAGGAAACGCTCCGGCGCTCCCGAATTAGTGCACCCTGTCTTGAAATCAGTAGAAGCAGCAGCACTCGAATATATCGCCGGCGCTCCAGCATTGGCACACTCAGCGATAACGATACTTGCCAGAGTTTCAGTATTACTGACAACTAATATTCCAGCTATAGTAGCTGGTGCTGTTTCTCCTATCAGAGGCATAGTCATATGCACAACTGGAATACCAGCTCTGGCAAATTCTATAACAGCTTCTATCGAACCCTGTTCAAACGCTAGGGGCGAGATAGGAGATTGCAATGCGGACATAATAGGCTTTTTCTTAAGCTCTTCTATACCACCAGCCACAGCCGTGGCAATTTCAATTTCGTATCGGGCTTCTGTGGCATTGAGCGCTTCTGTTTGAGCATGCTTCTCTGAGCTATTCAGCAAAGTAACCGTTTCCACTATTGTCTGCATCGGAGCCGCCACTTCAGTAGGAGTCAACGAGGCCCAGTTAACGCCAACATTGTTGAGGTAATCCGCCACTCGTAACCAATCAACCAGGTCTTTATTTGTAGAAGAGCGGCGTCTACCAGTTTCAATATCCATTACAAGGGCTGCATACCCGGTCGTGGTATAATGCGGCTGCCGCTTATCAAGCACAAAATCATACTTTGGATTTCTAGCACAAAGCTTTATCGTTTTCGGAGCCAGTTCTAGAGATTTCTTGACCAGGCCTGAGGGAATTTTAGCAATTTGTGTGTCATAATCGATGTCTGCTCCAGCCTGTTTTAGAATATCAAGAGCTTTCTTGCTCTGAACCTTAACTCCCACCTCTTTTAATATTTTGAGTGAAGCGTCGTGAATAACCTTTATCTCATCTTGCGATAAAAAATTTATACTTGGTTTCGGCATTTTTAACTCCTTTAAATTCGTTCCAGATTCACTTTATTCTGCAAATTCACGTAGCTATCCCTGAATCAATTGTTGTATGTTCTCAACATCGCCCTTCATCACATATCCTCCGCCCATAACCTGAAGATTCCCACCAGCTACATCCAGCATTGGAACCCCACTAACCACAATAGCAAGCGCCACACACACACCCTGATGGGCATGTGTGTGACACACTCGCTTTTACCATTTATTAGCTCGCCGGGCTTACTTTTCTTTCAATTGCACTGGCTATGTAATAAACTGCTATTGAAACCGCCAGAGCCACAAACGCTTGCTCTATCCATCCTAATAAACCACGCACACTCAACACAACTAACACTATCAAACTAACAAGGATAGCGAAAAAAGCACCCCATTTCGTCCCTGCCTTGATAAAGTAACACAGCGTAGGACCAGCTACGACGGCAGAGAGCCCAACCCAGCCAAGAACAAGAAGTTGAACCATAAGTGCTGGAGGCGATGTAACTGCCCAAATCACAGCCACCGCCCAAAGAACTACCATTATGCTTCGACCCCATCTCAATTTCTGAGCTTCAGTTTGACCATGTTTTTCGTATAAAGGAAGAAACAGCTCATCTACACAAGCAGTAGTTGCTAACAGGCTACCATCAAAAGTTGTCATTATTGCAGTAAAGACTCCTATTGAAAACAACCCGAATACCACTGGATTAGTGTAAGCTTGGAAAATCATGGGCATCACCGTGTCCGCGTCTTCTAAAACTCCAGGAAGAAGAACATGCCCTGCCATTCCAACAAAAATGAAAAATGGAACCATGCAAACAGACGCTGTAGCTACCAAGGTAAATATGGCCGCTCCTTTGTTAGTAGTCTCCCCAAGGCTTATGTAGTAATGCCAATAGTGAGGCAAAGCCTGATAGAAAACATACATCACAAGAAAGGAAATCCATATACCAGCCATGGTAGCACCATATGGAGCTCCTGTAGGAGGATGTAAAAGTTCAGGATTGAAGTCATTAATCCGGGCTGCTACAGCCCCAATTCCTCCCTGGCTAAGAATTAGCCAAACCGTTACACCAAAGGCAATACACATAAAACCAAGTCCAACAATGTCCGTGAAAACAACTGCTCTTAATCCCCCCATTAGGGAATAAACAATTATGACAACACCGCATATCAGAAGTGCAGGTACATATGACACTCCCAATACCGGACTAAACATCACGCCTAAACCCTTAAGCGCTGCCACAAAGGTAAGAACGTAGGCCGCCATCGTGACTATGGAGATTAGAGCCGTCAACGCATACCCACCACCATGAGCATCCCTTATGAATCCTGTAAAAGAAGTAGTTCCCAATTCTGCAGCTTTTTTCCTAACCCTGGGTGCCCAAATAAAAGCCACAATGGCCACACCTGGGATCCAGGCAGCAAAGCTAGCAAATTCCGGTACCCCGTAGGCATACCCACTGCCTGGAGCCCCTATATAACTCCAAACACCAGTGACAGCAGTGGCGAAAGACAAACCCAATACAAGGGGCGTCAACTTCCTGCCAGCTACATAGTAGTCCAATCTGGTTTTTACACCCGCCTTGTACATAAACCCTACCCCTAATAGGGCAATAAGATAAACAATAGCTATAACCTTAGGTATCATTTAACCGCACCTCCTTTTCCACCTGCGCGCGATTTCTCCTCTTTCTCTTCCTGGGCACAAAGGAAATATGCTATTACCGTGGCTGCCATCCAACCGGGAAAGCCAGTATATAACACAAGCATAGGGTCTTTTATCCCTATCATGACTGAGGCTATTCCCCACACTACAATGACCACAGCCGCTATCGTACTCTTCTTCATTTTACCTCCTGCTTTCTTCATTCGTTATGCCTGTAACCTAACAATTCCAGATGCCAACTATACCAGGACAGAATCGAGTTAAGACAAACCTGAAAGGCTACTCCTGAGAAATAGAATGCACACCATAAACAACCAATTTGACCACCTCCTTATTCTTTCGTCTTATTTCTAAAATACCATAAATTTTTAGTTTTGACAATAAGTGTATGCCTAGTCGGTCTTTTGTTGCTATACTTAATTTGGAGGTTACAAGATGGCCAATTGGGACGCGTGCCAAGAAGCCCTGGGAATATTTTTTAATGACCAATCTTTGTTGAAGCAAGCGTTTGTCCATCGCTCCTATCTCAATGAAAATCCCAATTCCACTCTACCCAGCAATGAGCGGCTGGAGTTTTTGGGTGACGCCATCCTCGATTTCATAGTAACTGACGAGTTATATAGTGAATTCCCCGATCTGCCCGAAGGTGAGCTCACCACAATTCGTGCTTCCCTGATTTGTCGCCAAACGCTAGCTAAGGTAGCTTTTTCACTAAAACTCGGCGACTGGCTTTTACTGGGGCAAGGGGAAAAGGTTAGTGGGGGAAGGGAAAGACAAAGCAATCTAGCAAACACTACAGAAGCGCTAATTGGAGCTATCTACCTCGACCAGGGGTTATGTCTAGCCGAGGAATTTATCCTCAGGCAACTTAAGCCATTCCTGGAGAAAATAAAACATGGAGAGATAAGCCCCAATTACAAGGCATTGTTACAAGAATTTGTTCAAAACGAGAAAACTTCACCTCCGGTATACCAATTGATAGAAGCCATTGGGCCTGACCACGATAAACAATTTACAATAGAGGTACTTATAGAGGATAATGTACTGGGCAGAGGCACAGGAAAAAACAAGCAATCTGCTGAAATAGAAGCAGCACGCTCTGCTTGGGAAAAATTGAGGTGCAGCCATGGGTAAACGAGATTACGGACGAAGAGAGACCAAAAAAACAAAAAGGGGAGCTAAGAAATCTAGTGTAAGCTCTGAATTCAAGCCACCCGCAGAGGTGGAGGTAATCAAGAAAAAGAGAAAGACACACACTGAAGATTATGAAGAATAACCAGATGGCAGCTTAAACTTGTGTGGAATTTTGCCTCGATGAGGACATTAAAGAAAGATTTAGGCTAGCCACATCCTTGTCGCAAGAATTGTCATTTTTGTTCTTGATACTACAATGTAAATCGCCTCTGAGGCAAAATTTCGGGAGACTGCAGAATGACCCACCAGGCAGAGGTGAATCGACTCAGATAAAATCAGGTCTATAGTTGTGAAGTTTTGAAATGGCAGAGATGACTCACCTTTCAGTTAAAGTACATGGCCGTGTACAGGGTGTCTTTTTTCGCTATTTTGTACAGGATATAGCTAGAGAACTGGAATTAAAAGGCTATGTGCGCAACCTGCGTAGCGGGGATACGGTGGAAGTTCAGGCCGAGGGAAATAAACAGGAATTGGAAAAGTTAATAAAGCAACTTAAAATAGGACCACCAGGGGCTCAAATTAGAAAAATAGAAACAAATTGGTCAACTTATTCAGGGCAATTTACCACCTTTGACATAAGCTACACATAAAACACTAATACCTCAATTCTCAGATTGCTTTTTACCTTCATTAATCAGATCCAAATATTCACACCGCACGCCAGCTAACTGTGAAGCCTCACGATCAACTTCATAGGGTTCACCAACGAGAATTTTGCCACATTCCTCAACCTTCCCTTCCATTGGATCATCAGTGTAGAAAAATTTCTGCCGCGCCTCAATGATTCCTATATCCGAAGGCATGGTGAAATAGAGATCAGCAAGCACCTTCTCTATTTCAAGTTCGCGTAAGGCACTCCAATTACCCCACCCACCTCTCCGATACTTACTCACCGGCAATAAGCTTAGCAAGTTTGCTACACTAAAATAACCGCTATTGCCACAAATCTTAAATGGAGCCACGCTGATCAAAAAGTCGCTCCGCAAGACTAAATTAGACGCCCAAAAAGTAGGCACAGCAAAGAATTCAGTTAAAGGATTCTCCATCTCCAGAAAAATGGAATCTCTAACATCAAGCATAAGCACATTGTGAAAGTTATATTTTAAATCCTGATACACAGAATATATCGACTCCCCTTCAGGCATCCCATCAGCAATGAATATATCTGCATCGCTAACCTTCCTTATGCCTTCAATGATAGTATTCAATATCTCAGGGCTTGTAGTTACAGGATAAGGCAGGGGGAAGTGGGCACAAGGTTTAATTAACACACGCCTTGCCCATGAAAGCCGTGCTGGAGGCGTAAAAACAAAATCGGATGCTTCAAAAATCATTGTTTTAGTTACAGATTATTACCTGATGCCCTGATTTTCCTAACTACGAGACCGGCTTCAGAAGCACAATCTCTGTGATTCTGGGCAATTTTTCAAGCCTGAACTCTATCTCGCTCAAATCTATCTTCTTCACATTTTCCTTACCGCGGAGGAAATCATCAACACCAGCTATAGGGTAAGTACACTGAGGCGTTCTGAAATGCATGGGAATTACCACCTTCGGCTTTAGTTGATCACATACTTGACTAGCAGCAGCAGCGCCAATAGTATAAAAGCCACCCACAGGGATAAACAATATATCTACACCACCAATTTCCTTAATTTGCCCAGGGCTAAGCACATGTCCTAAGTCACCCAGATGACAAAGATTCATCTTATCCAGGCTAAAACAGAAAACGGTATTGGCTCCTCTTTGCTTACCTTGCGAAGTATCATGATAAGTTGTAATTCCTCTAAACTGAATACCTCTGGCAGTTCTTACACCACTAGCTTTAAGCACTTCTGGCTTTCCCTGTACTACTGAAATGTTATTGTGGTCGTAATGGTCATGGCTTACCACAACGACATCAGCAGCTTCTTTGATAGGAGAATAATTGAGGTTTTGCTCTACAGCATAAGGGTCAGCAATTATTCTCAATCCTTCATCAGAAACAATCAAAAAGCAAGCATGCCCCAGCCATTTCACTTTCATGCACGCACCCCTCCCTCAGCCAATAACAGAGCCAATTTAACCAGAGTTCTTACTCCTACACCGGTAGCCCCCTTTATCATATAACCGCTTTCTTTACTACTGGAGGCAGTGCCTGCTATATCAAGATGAACCCATGGAGTCTTATCAACAAATTCACTCAGAAAAAGAGCAGCAGTAATGGCCCCAGCATATCTATTCCCAATATTTTTAATATCGGCAATCTCGCTTTTGTTCTGTTCCTTGTATTCCTCAGGTAAAGGCAATCGCCACAGCTTCTCCCCTGCCATGTCCGCAGCCTCGAGAATCTTATCCACTAACTTCTGGTCATTACTGAAAGTGCCAGTATAGCCGGTACCCAAAGCAACAACACAAGCTCCTGTCAGAGTAGCTAAATCGACCAAAGGAGACAAACCCTGCTTCACAGCATAACTCAGTGCATCAGCCAAAATAAGCCTCCCCTCAGCATCAGTATTCATCACCTCTATTGTCTTACCATTCAACGCTTTCAACACATCTCCCGGTTTTAGTGCACTGCCACTAGGTAAATTTTCAGTAGCCGGAATGATGCCAACAACATTAATCTTCGGTTTCAATTTAGCGATGGCACCGAGCGCTGCCATAACTGCAGCGCCCCCAGCCATGTCGCCTTTCATTTCACTCATATCCTTTGAAGGCTTAATGGAAATTCCACCAGAATCAAAAGTTATGCCTTTACCAACAAAACCAATAGTATTTTTAGAACTCTCATCCCCTTTATAGCCAAGGGTTATTAATTTTGGAGGCTGTTTACTTCCCTTTGCCACCCCCAGCAACGCCCCCATACCCATTATCTCCATATCTCTCATGTCAAAAATATTAATCTCCAGCTTGCCTTTATTAGCTATTTCTCTGGCTATTTCAGCCATTCGACTTGGTGTCATATAATTAGATGGTTCGTTAACCATATCGCGCGCTAAACTGGTAGCCTCCGCCAATATTTTCCCCTTACGCACCCCTCGCTCCAGCGCTGGAGCTTTATCTCCATCTCTTTCTACTATCACTATCTCTGCAACATCTTCATACTCAAGTTTTTTATAGCTAGCAAAATTATAAAGTCCGAGGAGACTACCTTCTATCATTGCCTCAACCAAAACTTCAGGGCCAATGCCACCAATACCAACGCCATGGACTACGGTAGCTATCCTATGGCAGTTCAATTTTCTCAAGGAGCGACAATACCCACCAGCTACACCACGCACCTTATCTAAATCAAAGTCCTGGCGCTTACCTAAACCAACTACGGCCACTACCCCACATGGTAGCTTGCCAAGGGTATGAATAATGCTAACCTCCCCAAACTTACCCTTGATACCACCATTTTCAACCAAGCGAGTTATGGCTCCACCCAAAGCTTTATCCACAACAGCAGTAGCATTACCAGGTTGCTCACCTTCAAAGAGATTTACTACAATAGCATCGGCCTCTATCTGAGTTATATCACCAGTGATGACTTTAATTTCCAAATTCTTTTCTCCCAAAACATGCAAATTTTCAGAACACCTATTCTACTCTACTTAAACAAAGATTTGAAGAGTCCGAATTGCGCCAAATTATTGTTACCAAAAAAGGAGGGTTAAAGTGACGCGAGGCAGCACACGGGAATACACAGAGATAATGCAATTGCGATATTTTCAGGCATTGGCTGCAGTTTTCATCCAGGATTCAAGCCACCTTATGAAACGAAACGCCTCCCCTCTGGAAAAACAGCCTACCTTTTCTTGTGTCCAATTAGCATGCTTGCTATATCTACGTTTATGGATTATGAAACTGTCATAGGTTTGGAAGTTCATGCTCAACTACTAACCAAGAGTAAGATGTTCTGCTCCTGCAATACCGATTACATCAATGCCCCACCCAATACTCACGTTTGCCCTATCTGTTTGGGTATGCCTGGAACCCTACCTGTTATTAATAAAAAAGCAGTGGAATACACTATGATGACTGCTCTTGCCCTGAATTGCACTATTAATGAGTCCACTAAATTTGATCGCAAAAACTACTCTTACCCCGACCTGATGAAGGGCTACCAGATTTCCCAGTATGATGCTCCTATAGGAAAGCAAGGCTACCTAAATATTGGCAACAACGGAACCAAAAAGAGAATTAACATTACCAGAATACATCTTGAAGAGGATGTGGCCAAGTTATGGCATAAAGAGGATTATAGTCTAGTAGATGTCAATCGCTCCGGTGTACCCCTGATGGAGATTGTCAGCGAACCAGAAATCAGTTCCCCCGAAGAGGCTCGAGATTATCTCGTTATGTTACATTCCATCCTTCGCTATTTAGAAGTGTCTACATGCAACATGGAAGAAGGCAGCTTCAGGTGTGACGCTAACCTAAGCATTCGTCCCAGGGGTAGCAAGGATCTGTTAACTAAGGTAGAAGTTAAGAACATGAATAGCTTCAAGGCAGTTTACCAAGCTATGAAACATGAATCCAAGAGACAAAGGGCTGTGCTCGAGGAGGGCGGCAAGCTGGTGCAAGAAACCAGAGGCTGGCTAGATGAAAAAGGTGTAACGGTAAGCCAGAGGAGCAAAGAATATGCTGATGATTATCGCTATTTTCCTGAACCCGATTTGCCTCCACTACTTTTCAATAAAACTTGGATAGAGGAAATCAGAGCAAAGCTACCCGAGTTACCTGAAACAAGAAAAAAACGATTCACGACGCAATATGGACTATCTTCATATGATGCTGGTATCTTAACAAGCTCCAAGGCATTGGCAAGTTACTTTGAAAACTGCCTTGAATTAATGGATAAAGGCAAGGCAAAATTGATCAGCAATTGGCTTCTCGGTGACTTTAGTCGGCTACTTAATGCGACCAGCGCTAGCATAGAAACCACCAATATAAGCCCAACTCACTTAGTAGAGATGCTTAACCTAGTAGATAAAGGGGTTATCAGCGGCCCAGCCAGCAAAATGGTATTTGAAGAAATGTTCTACAGCGGCAAAAGAGCTAGCACTATTGTGGCGGAGAAAGAACTCAGCCAAATCAGCGATGCTACTAGAATTAGAGATGCAGTCAAAAAAGTAATAGCCCACAATGCCAAAGCAGTGACAGACTATAAGGCTGGAAAGCAGCAAGCCTTAACCTTCATCACTGGGCAAGTAATGAGAGGCACAAGAGGAAGAGCCAATCCTACTTTGGTAAATGAAATTCTCGTACAAGAACTAGGAGGAAAACAAGTTGCCTAAATATTTCGCCATTGCTCAAATATTAGTGGCTGTAGCCTTAATTGCCACTGTCCTATTTCAACTCCACGGAGGAGGCCTAGGAGGTATCTTTGGACAAGCTGAGTCAACCTATCGAACACGGCGAGGAATAGAAAAAACTTTGTTCAAACTCACTATTGCCCTGGCTGTTATTTTCATTACCTTGGCAATATTAATAGTCGCCTCCGTTTCATAATCAGGGATGAATCCAGTCATAACGTTAACTACTGATTTCGGTTTCAACGATGCCTACGTTGCTACCATGAAGGGTGTCATTCTGAGTACTAACCCAAGAGTCACTATCGTTGACATTACTCACTCCATCGAACCGCAGAATATTACACAAGCTGCTTTTATCCTCAATATCGCCTATCGCTACTTTCCCGAGCAAAGCATCCACATAGCTATCGTTGACCCTGGTGTGAAAAGTGAACGACGTGGAATAATACTGAAAACACCTTCATCTCTCTTCGTTGCTCCTGATAACGGTATTCTCAGTTATGTAATTAACGAATTATCACCCAATGAAAAACACTTGAACCACCATTCCGAAAATCCTGAGAAGGTAGTTTTCAAAAAAGGATTTGAAGCTGTGGCTATTACTGAACCGCGTTTTTGGCGGCAGCCTGTCTGCCCTACCTTTCACGGTAGAGATATCTTCGCCCCGGTCGCTGCAGGCCTATCTCTAGGCATATCAATCTATGAATTTGGAGAAAGGATTACCTCTCTTCACATGTTCCCTACCCCAAAACCATCTTTCGACCCACAAAATAACCTAGTAGGTCACATCATATATATCAACAATTTTGGCAACCTAATCACCAATATAAGAAACACAGATTTATCACAGGGAAATATCGTTATGGAAGCAGCAGGGCAATACATCCAGGGCATATCACGTTACTACGAAGAGGGAAAGAGATTGATAGTTATCCTAAACAGTAGTGGTTATCTAGAAATATCGCTAACGAATGGAAGTGCCTACGACCTCCTCGGTTTAGAAGTAGGAGATGAAGTAAAAGTAACTTTTACCTAATGTGCCAATGGCAGTTCCAGTCAAACAAAAGCCACATCACCAATGCAAAGCTGCACTATGAACAATAAATTCACTATACGTTCTTAGAATTCTAGCAGACTTTATAAAGCCTTTTCCAGGGTTCGCTCTTAAGAGCTAAATAGTCTCTAACCGCTTCTTTAACTGTATTTGCTGCCAAGAGGCTACAGTGCTGGCTCTCCTCAGGAAGTCCTCCCAAGGCATTCAGAATATCATCTTTGCTTATGTTCTGAGCCTCAACAATACTCTTCCCTTTAATTAGCTCAGTGGCCATACTACCAGAGACAATACTGGGGCCACAGCCATCAGTCAGGAAGGTAGCATTTATAATCTTGTCTCCATTTACCCTGAGATATATCTCAACGGTATCCCCACAAGGGCCAGTTACTCTGCCAAATCCATCTGGTGATTCAATCTGCCCCAGATTTCTCGGGTTAAGAAAATGGTCGATTACTTCTTCAGAATAGGCTTTTCGCATATCCTGCATAACAGATTCCTCCAACTCTTTAAAGGAGTTTCCCACTTCCACTGTCATTTCTCCTGGCTTAGCATTTCACTTTATCTCATTTAGAGCAACACCTACATTGGCAAAGATTTGTGACAAGGCATCCGAATTGTATCTCTCAATATTTCCCTCATCACACAATTTAGCCAATTGAGGGTCAATAGGCAATTGCCCTAACAGTGGTGCTCCAGAGGCCTTAGCCATTTCTTCTCCCTTGCTCCGGCCAAAAACCTCCAGTTTTTTACCCGTTTCGGGTAACAATAGATAGCTCATATTCTCTATTACCCCCAGAACACGAACGTTCAACTTCCTCGCCATTTTCACTGCCTTCCTCACTATCATTCCCGTCAACTCCTGAGGAGTAAAAACCTCGATTACACCGGTAAGCGGTAAGGTCTGCAATACTGTCAACGCGGCATCCGCAGTGCCAGGAGGCAAATCAACCACAAGATAATCAAGTTTACCCCAAAGCACCTCCTCCCAAAACTGCGTAATAGCTTTTGACATAAGAGGGCCCCTCCAGATAACTGCTTCATCTTCATTGGGCAATAGAAGGTTCATAGACATAACCTCAATTCCAGACTTCGATAGTATCGGCAAAATACCTGTTTCGTTGCCGGCAGGATGGACATTCAACCCAAACATCTTAGGGATACTAGGGCCAGTAATATCAGCATCAAGTACGCCAACATCCTTGCCATCTCGAGCAAAAGCAACAGCCAGTAAACCAGCTACCAAAGATTTGCCCACTCCACCTTTTCCGCTCATCACAGCTATCACGCTCTGAATTTGATTAAGTTCCTTAGGCTTGACCTCAACAAGATCAACAACAACTTCTTTCACTTCAGCGAGTTCGCTAACTACTGCGATCACTTTGCCTTTTAACCAATCCTGAGACTGAGCAGAGATAGCAGTCGAAGCCAAAGTTATTTTCACTTCACCGTCTTTAACCTCAATGCTGCGCACCAAATTCATCTGTACCAAGTTACGCATCACTCCAGGAACAAGCACATTATTTAATGCTTTCCTCACCAAATCTTCAGTTGCCATAACATTTGCCTCCTATCTTCATATACCTAATGGTCACACACATAACCACCAGTAGCCAATGTACCGCTCATATAATCCAGAACGACTTTCTCCGGCTCGCCCCCCAGCACGCCAATAACAACTTCAATGTGGTTCTCTGCAAAAAGGTTTTGTGCACTGACCCCCATGCCGCTAGCTATAACAACAGAAACTCCTTCCCCAGCCAGCCACGACGGAAGTAATCCAGGCTGATGCCCTGGCGAAGCTACTATCTCTCTGTTTACAATCGCTTTTGTTGTTTCATCGACATCAAACAAGGCAAAATGGCTACAATGGCCAAAATGCTCAGCCACTTTCCCATTTACCACAGGTACTGCATATCTCATTTTCAGTTACTCCTTCTACAAGTACCCTCCCCAGAGCAAGGGGGTATCTCGCAGCGTTCTATTCTACCACAACAAGTTCTACCTGGAATAGAGCTATTCATTTTTATAGCATAGGAAGCAGACAAAAGTTTTTCCAGATTCTCACTGCCACACATCGGGCACTCAATATCTTCGCTTCCAGGATTACGAAGAAGGATTTCTGATATTTTTCCACAATCTAAACACCTGTATTCATAAATTGGCATCTCTTCCCTCCTGATCATTTAATTTTAATGAAATAACTTGCCATAGCTCTTTTACTTGCCGAGTTACTTCGTTATCGGAATACTCTGTCACAGGCAAACCTTGAACAATTGCCTCGGTCACTGCATTATCAAAAGGAATTTTTGCCGCCACCTCCATACCATTTCTATGACAATAGTCTTCAATATAACATGAATTTTCCTCGTTAATGTCATATTTGTTAATGCAAACCATGATAGGAACACTAAAATGATGGCACACCCCAATTATGCGTTCAAAATCATGAATCCCTGATAATGTGGGCTCGATTACCAAAAGCGCCAAATTTGCTCCGGATAGAGAAGCAATAACTGGGCAACCAATACCTGGTGGACCATCGTTGATAATATAGTCGAGTTTTTCCTTTTCTGCTATGCGCCTGGCGCTATCCCGAATCAAGGTTACTAACCTACCAGAGTTTTCCTCAGCAATTCCTAACTTAGCATGGATGAGAGTGCCATAGTTTGTCTCAGAAATAAACCAATGTCCAGCCATACAGGGTCGCATAGCAATAGCGTCAACTGGGCAGATTTGAAAACATAACCCACAGCCCTCACAAGAAATCTTATCAACAAAGTAATTCTTTATAGCCTCAAACCGACATACTTCCTGGCAAAGTCCACACTCTGTACATTTTCCCTTATCAATAAAGGCAACTTGCCCACCCCAAAATTCATTTTCCTCTTTAATTTGTGGTTTGAGCAAAAGGTAGAGGTCTGCAGCATCGACATCACAGTCAACCAATATTTTGTTTTGGGCTAAAGAGGCAAAGGAAGCTGTCAGGCTTGTCTTCCCAGTCCCTCCCTTGCCACTAAGAACCACGATCTCTTTCATTTATCTCCCAATCCATTACCTGCATTGCGTGCAAATTCGACAGACTTCACCATTCCTTTCCTGTAAATATTTGGCACACCGTGCAAATTCCCTCAGTTTAATTTCCTCAAAGTGAATTCCAAAATCAATCTCCTCATATATATTTGCTACTCCCTAACAAGCTATCGTTTCATCACCTAACTAGCTGCGACTATTTGTTCTATGTTTTGAAAAAGAGCAACAAAAGCCTTACGCCACTCAGGCATGCCTTCTATCAACGGAACTCCTTTCGAATATAGTCTGGCAATATCTCTATCCAAGGGAATTTTTAGCAAGATGGGTATTCCCTGATCCTGACAGTATTGCTCAGTTTTCCCATCTCCCACACCATCCCTATTAATTATCACCCCGCACACAATTTGTAATTTTTTCATCAACTCTACTGCCAGCGAAAGGTCGTTTAAGCCAAAAGGAGTAGGCTCAGTCACCAAGAGGCAAAAATCACTATTTTTGACTGCTTCTACCACAGGGCAAGACGTTCCCGGGGGAACGTCTATAATAACCTCTCTCATACGATCAATGTGCTTCTTTACCTCCCTGATTATAGGTGGAGCCATTGGCTCTCCAATGGCAAGTCGCCCCTGAATAAACTCCATATTCCCTGACTTTCCAGTTTCCACCACTCCTACTTCTCTTCCCACCTCTGAAATAGCCGATTCAGGGCACAAGTAAGAACATGCTCCACAACCATGGCATAACTCAGGGAAAACAAGCACCTTTTTCTTAAGCACAGCGATAGCATTATAAACACAAACTTCAGCACACTTACCACAATAGGTGCACTTCATCTCATCTATTCTGGGCACAGGAATCGTTACAGGTTCACTTCGGTTAATAGCTAAGTGAAGAAAGATATGAGCGTCCGGCTCTTCCACATCACAGTCCAATAACTGCACCTTGCGCTTGTCACTTAACGCGAGGGCTAGGCTTGTGGCCACCAGTGTTTTCCCCGTACCACCCTTACCACTAGCAACGGAAATTACCACTCTACTCTCTTGCCATTTTTGCACCGCATTTAGGGCAACTCAGGTTATAGCAAGGAACGCCCACCTGGTGAGGAACCTTTGCTCCACAACCAGGGCAAATACAATCCCCACTAGGGCCCGCCCCAGGGTGATTCCCTCCCATCCTACCTCTGCCTGTACCTGCACCAATGCCCCTACCTGTGCCCGATCCTTTACCATAAGGGCCTGTTCCATCTCCTCTAGGCATAATAACACCTCCAATAAGAATTAGCTCCGTTTGCTCTTTAAGGCTGCAATCCACAGAATCCAGAGCTACAAGTGGGGCAAGTTGTCCCCGAAGGCTCAGTCGTGCTTGAGCTTGGGCTAAAGAACGAAGAAATGAGCCTTTTAGGGTTTGAGGCATGACATTCAGGACAACTTAAGCTAGAACCTCCTTCACCAATCGATTGACGAACCTCAAATTTTCGCCCGCACTGGGTACATTGATATTCATAGATGGGCATAGTTCACCTCCCTATTCATTCTTTTTGCCTAACTCCTCAATACGCCGTTGTATTTCGTTTAGTTGCTGCCCTAGTGCCTGTACCTGACTTTTAAGCATCTCTACCTCTTGTTCTGAATCCATAGCTTGAGGTACTGATTCTGTCATAGATGCCATTCCCATGCCACGCCCCATTTCCCTACCCATGCCCATACCAGAACCACTGGCCATGCCATAATGGCTATCTACATTAGCCTGAGCGATCGGCTGCAATTTACCATCCTTATAAGCCTGTACAACATCCCTTATCTTGCCGGTAGCACCAGTGATCACCTGAAGGCCAGCAGCGGACAATGTCCGATAAGCATTAGGCCCACAATTACCAGTAAGTATTACCTGTACCCCTTTATTGGCAATCATCTGAGCCGTGCTGATGCCAGCTCCACCTGCAGCCATGGCACTAGAATTCTGTAAGGTTTCAAATTCCATGGTTTGTGGATCGACAACGACAAAGTATTGGCACCTTCCAAACCGAGGGTCTACCTCAGCATCTAAAGTAGGGGCTACTGCCGACACTGCGATTTTCATGATATACCTCCTTCTTATTCTTCTGTTTCCAGTTCCTTCATTCTAGCACCAATTTGCTCCAATTGCCCCTTCATTACTTCAGTCTGGTTCTTCAAAAAATCCAGTTCCTGCTCCCGAGTCATTTGTGGAACATAAGGGTTACCACCATAAGGCATCGTCGAAGGGCTACTATAGGAAGGGTAGTCTGGCGATACTGGCATCCCAACAGCTCCCGGATACGCACCTCTGGGCAGTCCCCCTCTACCTATACCAACAAAAGGCCACGGAGGAGAGCTTCCCCTAAACCCAAAACCTCCTCTTCTGCCTAAACCGTACCACCCACCTGAGGCCCCAGGGTTACAAAAACCCCTTCCACCCCCCGTCATCGAACCCATGCCACCTGGTCCTGTTCCATCGAATCCTGGCATAATTCACCTCCTTAATTTTATTTGCGTAGTTCTTCAAGTCTCTTATTCACATCATTCAATTCGTTCGTCAGCCATCTCTCTTGTTCTTCAAGCATCATCATCTCCTCCTCTTTAGATATGGCTCCCCGAGGGTAACCATAAGGCATTCTACATACGGATACAGGCCATCTCCGAGAATTCCGTCCAAACCAAGGCCACATTCTGTCACCCCCTTAAAATTCTTCCTTAGCAAAGGCATCAATATGGTCTCCACCTTTTCCACCATCCACCCCGAGCCCGCCAAGGATAGAAACAGCTATAACGCCTAGCATAGAAATGTCCATAAGGCACCCTATTACCAAATCCTAATCGCTTCCCACGAACAGTATTGGCAAATCCAGGTCTACCAAACCCAGTACAAAAACCCACTGCTCTGCCCGTCATTGGGCCCAACCCTGCTGGCCCTGTTCCATCTCCAAATGGCATTTTCATTCACCTCCTCTTCTTACATTCATTCTTCTTACAGCTTGCCGTTAAACTCTTCCTCCACGGAATCGCCTGCCACACCGCCTCCCAAAAGCAAATGAAGACATAGATTGAATATCCGCGCTGGAACACATAGGACAAGACAGCGGAAATCCATTCGCTAAAGTTTCAAAAGGCACATTCCATTCATGTCCATCATTATTGCATCTAAAGCGACTTTGAGGTAATCCGAAGTTGCCACCTTTCACTTGAATCGCTTTGCCATTAATCAAGGCATCAGCCAGTTTTTTTCTAGCCGACCCCAATATCCGGTGGAAAGTTGGTCTGGAGATGCGCATCCTTTGAGCACAACCCTCTTGCTCCAAGCCCTCAAAATCCTTAAGTCGAATAGATTCGATTTCTTCCACTGAAAGACAAACCTTCTGTAAAACATTTGCTGCAGGCCCTACTGGTCTGAAGAAACCCGTGCTTGGCAATTGAGTAACACAGCGCATCTTCACCGGCCTAGCCAACAGAAATCACCTCATCTCTATTATTCATTATGAACATATGTCAGTAATTACTCTAACACCCATCGTTGATGTTGTCAAATTTTGAAAACATTGCCTGTTAGTGATACAAATTAGGGTATGGGTTGTATAGAACTTCTACCCAGTCTTTCCCATTGCATAGAAACTGTAGCCAGAGAGGAATTCTGGAGCCTGGTAAACAAATACATGGAAAGCGTACAAGAAGATAAGGAAGTGGAAAGTAATATCGAGCTTCTCAAGGCCTTTTTAGAATCAATGGATTTTAAAAAGTTACGCCGAGAAAGTGAAGAGCACTTGACACAGGGGAGAGCAATCAAATTTGTAGTCTACTGGAAAGAAGGTGAACCAAACTGCGATATGATAGTAAGCTAGCCTCTCGAATTTTCTTTTTGGATTAAAGCTATAGACTGAGCAGCTATTCCCTCTTCTCTGCCAACAAAACCTAAACCATCAGTGCTAGTAGCCTTAACTGTTACTTGCGTTAATTCAATGCCCAAAGCCTGGCTGATTCGTTTTCTCATTTCAGGAATAAAAGGCGAGAGTTGGGGATTTTGAACAACAATAGTAGTATCGACATTAACCACTTCAAAACCCTTCTCTTTAAGTAACCTATGAATTTCACTCAGCAAAACCAAGCTGGATATATCCTTATATTTCTGCTTCCCCGAAGGGAATTGAGTACCGATATCATCAAGGCCAGCAGCACCACATAAAGCATCTATCATAGCGTGAATAGCTACATCAGCATCGCTCCACCCTGATAAACCCTTATCATAGGGAATATCAACGCCCCCCAAAACCAGTTTGCGTCCCGAGACTAAAGGATGACTATCATAGCCAATGCCAACTCTCATTTCTTTCCTACTTCCTTCGCCCCCTCCGAGTGAGCAAACAACAATTTTACTTTGTTCGGAGCATGTCCTGTACAATAATCTCCGCCAGCGCCAAATCCTCAGGTGTCGTTATCTTTATATTACTATAATTACCTGGATAAAGCTTCACTTCACATCCTAAGAATTTCACGGCAGCAGCATCATCGGTAACTTCAGTTATAAGCTTTCGGTAAGCCTCATTTATTACATCAAAGCTGAATATTTGGGGAGTTTGCGCTATCCATAACTTGTTACGCTGGGGCGTTTCTGTAACTAACCCATGGTCATCGGCAAATTTAATGGTATCTTTAACCGGCACTGCAGCTACAGCAGCACCTGTTTCTTTGGCTGCCTCCAAGCCATTTTGAATCAAATCCAAAGTCAGAAAAGGGCGAGCTCCGTCATGGATTATAACCCAATCACAGTATTTCAGCTTGTGCAGTCCTTCTTTTACCGAGTCCTGTCGCCGTGCGCCACCAAGACACATAGCAGCCTTAGACCAGGCTCTTTCTTCCTTTAACTTCTGGCCTTGCTTTAGATTATTATTATTCAGTGTAACGACTATCTGTTCCACCAAGTCATTTTGCTGGCATATATCCACTGGCCAGGCTAATACAGGTTTGCCCCCCAAAGGAGCAAGGATTTTACCCGTGGCCCCCATCCGCTCAGCCTTACCAGCAGCAACAATAATAATCCCTATTCCAGAGGCCTTGCCCATTTATTGTTCCTCTTTTACCTTCTTACTCAAACCCAAACGCAGGGCATCAGATATAGAACTAGCTTCGATTAATTGAATACCAACATCATCTAGAGAAAGCTGAGATGAAGATTTGGGCATAAGGAAAGACTTAAAGCCTAGCCTGGTAGCCTCAATAATTCGCCTCTCTACCTGTGATACAGGTCTAAGTTCCCCATTTAAGCCAACTTCCCCCAGAGCCACCAGTCCAGGGATCGGCTTACTATCACGAAAGCTAGAAGTTATAGCCAAAGCAATCCCTAAGTCAATCGCCGGTTCATTGATTTTAAGTCCCCCAGTGGCATTGACTATAATATCCTGGTTAGAAACCCGCAGCCCAGCACGTTTACTAAGCACCGCACTAATCAGTAGAAGACGATTAAAATCAATGCCATTAGCGATACGCCTGGGTGGGCCAAAACCAGCAGAGGTAGTTAAAGCTTGAATTTCCACCAACAAAGGGCGCGTTCCTTCAAGCGCTGGCACCACAATAGAACCAATAGCAGCATCCCTGTGCGTAGATAAGAAAACTCGAGACGGGTTCTCTACTTCCACCAAGCCACCATGGCTCATTTCAAAGATGCCCACTTCGTTAGTGGATCCAAAACGGTTTTTTACACTCCGCAACATCCGATAATTACTAAACTGCTCACCTTCGAAGTAAAGCACCACATCAACAATATGCTCCAATACTCCAGGGCCAGCGATAGCACCATCTTTAGTCACATGTCCTATAATAAACACAGGCACATTATTTTGCTTTGCCCAGTACATCAATCTCTGTGTACATTCACGCACCTGAGCAATACTACCAGGCACCCCAGGCACATCTTCCAGATATATGCTTTGAATCGAATCTATAACCACCAAACGAGGCAAGAGCTCTTCCAAATGCCTTAAGAAAACAGCTAAGTTAATTTCAGATAAGATGAAAAGTCCTTTACCTCTGAGGTTTAAACGTTCAGCTCTAAGCTTAATTTGATTAGTAGATTCTTCTCCAGAAACATAAGCCACGAGTCCGTTATTCTCAGCTACTCTAGCTAAAACCTGAAGCAAAAGTGTAGATTTACCTATTCCAGGCTCCCCTC
>Ga0268277_1000392_pt1 | contig 36441 bp, 24 predicted proteins | sample saktaG_5_FD_190132 | JGI IMG/M metagenome (GOLD analysis project Ga0268277, IMG submission 190132) | Saline water microbial communities from Sakinaw Lake, British Columbia, Canada - sak_2010_1_5_50m | ecosystem: Environmental > Aquatic > Non-marine Saline and Alkaline > Saline ... | reverse complement strand
ATTGTGGAAGGCATCGAAGCCTATATGCAGAAACATCGCATTGCCGACGTAAATGAGCTGATCGGTGGATTGAAGACGGAGTAAGGACAATTCATGATCCAGGTTTTCATGTAGGGGCAATTCATGATCCAGGTTTTCATGTAGGGGCAATTCATGAATTGCCCCTACATGATTATTGGGATGAATTGAAATGTTGATTAATCCAACGTTTTGGATTGGATCGGATGTACCATCTTACACGGTTCAGTTCTATATCACTAAATAGAATTGTTTCATAATAATTTCGCTGCCAGAAAGGTTTTCCCTGAGTCTCCTGAAGGATATTGATAGATTTTGCAGAATTCATTTTGAACCATCCTATAATTTTAGGGATCAGCATTTTTCTTCTATTCATTCTATATTGAACTGGTGATTGTAGGGGCAATTCATGAATTGCCCCTACATTGTCATGCGAATGAATTGCCCCTGCATGATCAATAATATGAATGATCCCGTGAATATGATTTGGCATGATTACATAGGAATCCAGTTTTACGTCAGGGAATTTCATGGGAACCTTCTCCCAATATTCTTTTACGAAATCTCCAGATTCTGTTAATACAATTCTGTTATTTTTTATAGTTGACAGTTGAAATTCGGGATCTCTAGTACAAACTGTCGCAAAATAATATCCTTTTGAAGAGTAATCAACTTCAGGTAATCTGATGGACCTCCTGTGAAATTCTTCAGGATCAAATCTTCGAAAATGAACCATACGATATCAATTAATTCCTGCGATTAGACCTTGTCAAACTAATATCTTTATTTTTGCAGACAACCATTTATTTCTACACTATGATATACAAGACTCTTCTTTCCGGGAAAAAGTTGTTTTCACCTTTTTTTTCGACAGCCCTTATTGCACTCCTCTGCATCATTTCATGGCAGGCCAATCAGTTTGACTATAGCACTGATCTCAATGGCAGGAACAAATTCCAACCTCCCTCTGTCACCCCCAACGACTGGATGGCGATGCAGCGGATCTATCCCTATGACCGGATCCAGCCTGATGCCTACCTGGCTGCTGTTGAGCAGGCTCAGGCGTTGATTGATGCCGGTTCGGTAAGAAGTACCCCCTGGGTTTTTACCGGTCCAACCAACATCGGAGGTAGGATTACCGACATTGAGATTCCTGGTGGAGATCTCCAGACAATTTATATTGGCGCCTCAACGGGAGGTGTGCTCAAAACAACGGATGGCGGGGTAACCTGGACCAATCTTTTCCAGAATATTCCAGTGGTTTCTATCGGTGATATTGCCATCGATCCCGCAAACACCGATATCCTCTATGTAGGAACGGGCGAAGCAAACTCCTCCAGCTTCAGCTTCTGGGGAAACGGAATTTATAAGTCATACGATGCTGGCCAATCCTGGCAACATCTGGGACTGGAAAATTCGGCCTACATCGGACGTGTGCTGGTTGATCACTCCAACTCGCAACGGGTCTTTGTAGCTGCCTGTGGCTATCTCTTCTCCTACAGTGATCAACGAGGTGTTTACCGCAGTGAAGATGGTGGAACGACCTGGGAACGGACATTGTATCTAACTGATTCTACGGCTGCTATCGACTTAGTACAGCATCCGGTAAATCCTGACATCCTCTATGCAGCAATGTGGGAACGGAGCCGTGGGCTGGAATACCGGAACTCTTTCGGAGCGACATCAGGAATCTGGAAAACGGTGGACGGCGGCGATACCTGGACTGAATTGACAAATGGTCTGATGGCTGGCCAGGCTGTTGGCAGGATAGGTATTACCCTCTGTAAATCGCAACCTGATGTCCTCTACGCCTTCTATGATCTCCCCAACTTCGAGGTGGCAGTCTTCAGAACAGAAGATGGAGGTCAATCCTGGACCCGTACCAACGACTCCGAATTGTTGGGAATGAACAGCAATTTCGGCTGGTACTTCGGTCAGATCCGGGTTGACCCGGTTGACCCCTACAGCGTATTTGTAATGGGAGTTCCTTTATACGCCTCACATACCGGAGGGGGATCGTGGTTTGAAATATCAAACAACATCCATGTTGACCATCATGCCATGGTAATTGACGAGGCAACCTCCACGATCTTTGAAGGAAATGACGGAGGTTTGTATGTTAGTGATACCTACGGAAGTTCGTGGTCGAAGATCAATAACCTTCCTATCACCCAGTTCTATGCCATCGACATAGATTACCAGCAACCCGAACGGATTTATGGTGGCACACAGGACAACAACACCATCCGGACACGCACTGGCGCTGTTGATGACTGGGAAGCGATTCTTGGTGGCGACGGCATGTACACCCTGGTTGATTACACCAACTCGAATATCATCTATGCTGAATACCAGTGGGGAAACCTTTACCGGTCCGACAATGGTGGAAATAATATGATTGATATCGGCCAGAATTGGGAAAACGAACGCACAAACTGGTCGTCACCTCTTGCAATGCACCCCGAAGACCCGACCATTCTCTATTTCGGCACCTACAGGATATGGAAGACCTTCAACAGGGGGAACAGTTGGACTCCTTTTAGTGAAGATCTGACACAAGGCATCGACCAGTATTTCCATACCATCACTACGATCGCCATCTCTCCTATCGACCCATCAATCGTCATTGTCGGCACTGGAGATGGGAAAGTGCAAGTTTCAACCAATGATGGACTCACCTGGACAGATGTCTCTTCGGGGATCCCAAATCGCTGGGTGACCCGCGTAGCCCCAGACCCCTTTGATTCACAAACGATCTACGCCACCCTCTCCGGCTTCCGGTGGGATGAGCCTCTGCCTCATGTTTATAAATCGACGAACCTGGGACAAACGTGGACAGCAATCTCGGGTAACCTCTCCGGATTCCCCGTAAACGACATCGTGTTAGACCCGGATATTCCCGACAAAATCATTGTTGCCACCGATGCCGGATTGTATTGTTCTGATGATGGAGGAGCCACCTGGAGCTGGGTTTGGTCTGATCTTCCGGCGGTACCAACTTATGCCCTCAAAATCCATGTCCCCACCCGGACACTAGTGGCAGGGACCTATGGACTCTCAACCTATTCGGCTGATCTGGATGATATCGTAGTCGGCGTAAGTGATATTAAACATCGCACGGAAAGTCGTCTGACGGTGAATCCAAACCCCGTTACAACGAACAGCTCACTTCAGTTCTTCCTTCCGAAACCTGATCACCTGACCTGCTCAATTAGATGTATGGATGGGAAAACCAGCGGAACCGGGTCAAAGAATATCGGGAACCTGGAAAGAGGAAATCATGCAATCCGGTTAGGTGACATGATTGATGTCAACCAGATGCCTGCAGGGATTTACCTGGTGGCGCTGGAAGGAGATCGTTCGCGTATATCGGGAAAAATTGTCGTATTGTGATCCTGTAGAGACGCGTCTCTATAGGATATTTACCTCTGGTTCCAACAGGATGCCAAACCTGGCAACCACTGATTGACGGATCATTATGGCTAGGTTCAGGATCTCCTCGCCGGTTGCATTTCCGTAATTCACCAGCACCAGGGGCTGCTCCGGATGAACGCCTGCATCTCCGGCCCTCTTTCCTTTCCAATTGCATTGATCGATCAGCCAGGCTGCAGCCAACTTCACGCCATTGGAATCAGCATAGCTAACGATATCAGGGTATTGCAGCTTGAGCCGTTCGAACTGATTAGGCCTGATTACCGGGTTCCTAAAAAAACTACCTGCGTTCCCAACCACCTTTGGATCGGGGAGTTTGCTCCGGCGAATCCTGCAAACCACTTCTCTTACATCATTGATTGTAGGTGAAACTATACCAACCCGATCAAGTTCCTGACGGATAGAGCCATAGGCAAGATTCAGAACTGGTATTTTAGCGAGCCGGAGAGTCACGCTGATGATGAGATACTGCCCCCGGAGGGTCGTTTGAAAGATACTCTCCCGGTATCCAAACTGGCACTCGTCCCTTGAGAAGGTTCTCTTCTCACCGCTGGCCAGGTGAACTGCTTCAAGCTCCTGAAGAACCTCTTTGAGCTCTACTCCGTAGGCCCCAATGTTCTGAATTGGGCTAGCCCCCATCCTGCCAGGAATCAGGGATAGATTTTCAATTCCGCCCCACCCCTTCTCCACACAATATTCTACCACTTCATCCCACACCTCTCCGCCAGAAACCCTGACAGAGATAAAATCGTCATCCTGGCTGGTAATGGTAATCCCTTTTGTATTGAGCCGTATCACCGTCCCAGGGAAGTTCTCAGTAAACAGGATATTACTGCCATCTCCCAGAATCATTAACGGTTGATGATCAGATTTGAGGGAGTATAACAATGGAACGACATCCTCTTCCCGGTTTATTTCAACAAAATACCTGGCGTTGGCCAGGATGCCAAACGTATGTTCGTGCTGAAGGGATTTTTGCTCTTGAATTATCATTATGGATCAAAAGTATAAAAATAATTAACTTGCGTCTCCGTTGGAATAGAAACCTTCTCATGCCGGTTAACCGCGCCATCGTCTGCGTAACCAATGACCTCACCACCGATCAACGGGTGGACCGCACCTGCGTAACCCTTACGGATCTTGGCTTTTCAGTGATTTTGTTGGGTCGGAAATTGAAGCAAAGCCTTCCATTGGTTCCCCGCTTCTATGAGATGCATCGTATGCGACTATGGTTCAACAAAGGACCCCTGTTCTACGCCAACTACAATCTCAGGTTATTCTTTTACATTGTAACACATAAAGTAAACTTTATCGTTTCCAATGACCTGGACACCCTTCCGGCTGCCTTTCTGGCATCCTGTATTAAAAACCTCCTCCCCCTCTCCTGGAGAAGAGGGAGCCAGGGCGTGAGGCTTCTCCACGACTGTCATGAGTACTTCCGTGGAGTGCCTGAACTGGTTGGACGGAAGGGAACCACAAGGATCTGGAAATGGATCGAAGACAGGATATTCCCGAAGTTGAAACAAGTGACAGCTGTTAATGAATCTATTGCAAAACTTTATCGGGAGGAGTATGGGAATGAGATTGTAGTGATACGGAATGTCCCATTCCGGAAGCGGGAAGGAGAAGCCATCTCCAAAGATTTATTGGGGATTTTGCCCGACCAAAAGGTGATCCTCTATCAGGGGGCCGTGAATCTTGACAGAGGGCTTGAGGAGGCCATCCAAGCCATGAAGTATCTGCGTTGTGACGCCAGGCTGGTCATTGCAGGAACAGGCGATAAATTTGAAGAACTTCAGGCATTTGTGAAACAAGAGAAAGTGCCCGGAAAGGTTATCTTCACAGGACAGATCCCATTCCAGAATCTTTACGGGTACACTCTGATAGCCGATATCGGGTTGTCGATAGAAAAAGATGTAAGCCTCAACTACCATTTTGCATTGCCCAACAAGTTCCTGGATTATATTCAGGCTAATGTTCCCGTTCTGATATCGCCATTCCCTGAGATGAAAGTGATCCTCGATAAATATTTCATCGGAGAAGTGCTTGAGAGCCATGACCCGAAACATATTGCAGAAAAGATCGATGGCATGCTGTTAAATGAATCACGCATGGCTCTTTACCGTGAGAATCTGCTGAAAGCTGCGGCTGAACTATGCTGGGAAAATGAAGCACCGAAGCTGAAAAAGATCCTGGAGATTATGGATTCTGGATTTGGGATTTGAGTTTTGGGATTTGGAAATTAGAAATTAGAAATTCATTCGTAATTCGAAAATCGATTTATTCGTAAACCCTGTTGAACCTGAAATTACACATAGTGAGCTTCGACGTCCCGTATCCTCCGAACTACGGCGGGGTGATTGATGTCTATTACAAGCTTCGGGAATTGCATCAAGCTGGTGTGAAAGTCATACTGCATTGTTTTCAGGATCATCGGGATTCAGCCGGGGAACTGGACGACCTTTGTTCCGAAGTGTGTTACTATCCCCGGCAGGCAGGTATCCGGAATATCATCTCCCGGTTGCCGTATATCGTTGCCAGCCGTGCTTCAGGGGCACTCCGTAAGAGGTTGATGAAAGATGATTATCCGATCCTGTTTGAAGGGCTTCATACCTGCAGCCTGTTGAATGATCCTGCATTAAGGGGAAGAACAAAGATTTACAGGGAGAGCAATATTGAGCATCACTATTATTACCACCTCTTTAAAGCAACCGGCAACCTGGCCGACAAACTATTCTTCCTCATGGAGAGCTACAAACTCCTCAGGTTCCAGCCGATCCTGAAACATGCTGACTTGATGCTCGTTGTATCAAAGAAGGACAAACAATATCTTACGGATAAGTTCCCAAAGCATGATATCCGCTACCTTCCATCTTTTCACCAAAATGAAAGGATAAATTCCATCCCGGGGAAAGGCTCATATGTGTTGTACCACGGGAAACTCAGCGTTCCTGAAAACTTCCGTGCTGCCGAGTATATTATCAACGATATTTACGACGATTCGTTGCCTGAGTTGGTGATTGCCGGTCTGAATCCTCCGGAACACCTGGTAAAACTGATTGACAAACGCGCCAATATAAGACTGGAGAACAATCCTGATGATGCCAGGATGCATGCACTGATCAGGGATGCACAGATTAACCTGATGGTGACATCCCAGCCAACCGGACTAAAATTAAAACTATTAAATGCCCTGTTTCTTGGCCGTCACTGCCTGGTTAACCCAGAGATGCTTGCCGGTACAGGATTGGATCCAGTTTGCAGAATAGCCCATACTCCCCAGCAATTCCGTGAAGAGATTATCAAGCTCTTCAGGGAAGATTTTACCCTCCCGGAGATCACTCACAGGGAGGAGATTATCATGGAGAATTACTCAAACAAAAAGAATTGCAAAACCCTGACGGATATATTAACTTTGTTGTATGAAAAAAATCCTCGTTCCGGTTGATTTCTCCGAACATACGGATATCACCTGTTCCTATGCCCTGAAATTAGCAGATGCTTACCAGGCGGAACTTATGTTGTTTCACACCTATTTCGACCAGGTTATCCTGACCGACACCACATTTCCTGACAGCATGAACATGAATGCTGTCTATAACGAAGAACTGATCAGGGAGATGCACAGCCAGGCTGAAGTGAACATGAAAAAACTCCATGCGACACTTGAAAAGAGAATTACAGAGGAGAAGATTCGAAATGTACAGCTAAAAAGCACAGTTGTTGGTGGGGATATTGAGATGGAACTGAAGATGGTTTGCGCAGAGTACCTCCCACAAATGGTGATCATGGGAACAAGGGGGCTGGGACAGAATGTCAATGTGTGGGGCCGCGTGTCGACCTACATTATCAATCATGCTAAGGTACCTGTACTCACTGTTCCGGAGATTAAAACATTTATGGGGTTTCAGAATGTGATGGTTGCTGCGGATCTCTCAGAAGGAAATGCTGCTGCTATCCTTCAAGTTCTGAACCTTCTGAAACCATTCAAGAGTTCCCTGTATGTTGTTCATTTTCTGACTGGTAAAGATGGAGAAGAACAAAAGATGGAAGCCCTGAAAAGAGAATTCAGTGATATGGAACAACAAGGGAAGATCTGTTTTGACCTGGTTGGGATTTCAGATGATAACCAGAAGGCCCTGGATGACTATGTAGCAAGCAATGGAATTGAGATCATCGCATTTCAGCCACATAAGAGAAGCCTCTTCTATGGCTTATTTACCAAAAACATCACGAAGAAAAACCTCTTTTCTACCAATATCCCCTTACTCGCAATCCCTGTCTGAGAAGAATCGTTGCAATCAGTTCAAGGGATTCAGAGTATAATTATCGTAGCGGAACATCTCCCAATGGTGATTTTCCCATCCATCCCCATTCTGTTGTCGGAACTTATAATCAGTCTGTAAAAGGTTGATGGATAGTTCCATGAGACAATCGGTAAAGCTGGTTCCATATTGCTTCAGGGCATTCAGAAAATACCAGGCTACATCATATCCCTGAAAGGCAAGGTTTTCAGGATCAGTTTTATAGTTCTCCCGAAACAACCTTACGAGTCGCTTAACCCAAGGGTCTTGATAGTCCACCCATGATGGAACAACGATGTGTGCCCGGGCCTTTTCCATGTATTGAAAATCCATTCCTTCAAACTGATCCCACCGGGGAAGTCCGAATACCGTAAACTCATAACCATTGGTATCGGCATTTAACTGTGAAAGGACATTCAGGACGAAGGGTTTCTGGGTAGAGACAACAACCACAACATTTTCAACTCCCCTGTTCAGTTTATTGATCAAATCGTCCTTAGAAACAGTTATTACATCCAATCCAAGTGCAAGGCAGTTGGCATAGATTTGATCAGCCATCTTTTTTCCTTCTTCCTCCCAACTCCGGATCAGCAGTGTATGAGAAAAATGATGATTGTTGGCGAGGTACTCAGCAAGCGTAATCCCTTCGGAAGTATATGAGGGGCGTATTTTAATCACCATAGGGTTACCCTCAACCTGTGATTCCCGTTCGGAGACCGGACTAACAATCGGAATCTGGTGATCGCGGGCCCAGGAGGCAACAATCTCAAAATTGCGGTTGAACAGCATCCCGATGATCAGGTCCATCTCTGCCATCTCCGGTTTTTTCAAGAGTGTAGAAGTAAAAGTCGGGTTCGTTTCCAGGCTATATACATACAAGTTCAAGTTTAAGCCGGCTTTACGCAAGGAATCAACTGCAAGAAGGAACCCTTCATAGAACTGGATATATCTGAAGGAGTTGTAGCTTTCGATCTCCTTTTGAGATGGGGAGCCGATATCAATTGAGTCGGATTCCTTAAGAAAAAGATGCATCATCAGGGCCACGTTGTAAACCTCTTTTTTCGAATCCGGTGTCATTCCACAAGGGAGCTGATAAGTAAGATATCCGGTAGTGATGCTGATTGGATCCTCCCCTGGCACTTCATGATCTTTGTCGACAGGCGGATCCATCACAGGGGGAACAATTATGGCCGGTTCTATCACAGAAATCAATTCCAACGGATCTTCCGCAACAGGTGCTGGAATCAACAAGGTTTGGTTCGCCTTCAGTCCTTGCTTGATCTCAGGATTGGTATTGATTACATCCTGCATCGCCACATCATAGGCTTTGGAAATTGCATAGAGGGTTTGGCCCTTCTTCACCTGATGTACAAAGAATCTCTTTCCATCGATGGTGCGAACCTGGTCTGAACGGATCTGCTCATACCCATCCTGGGCGAGTGCCTGGTTAAAAGTCAGGAAAAAGATGCATCCAATGATCAGTATATATCTCATTATCTGTAAATTATTCCCATTCAATCGTGGCCGGAGGTTTGGAACTGATGTCGTAAACAACGCGGTTCACTCCTTTTACCCTGTTGATGATCTCGTTGGAAACCCAGGCAAGAAACTCAAATGGAAGCTGTGCCCAATCAGCGGTCATGCCATCAGTAGAGGTAACCGCCCTAAGGACCACTGCATTTTCATAGGTCCGCTCGTCGCCCATGACCCCCACCGATTGTATTGGCAATAGTACAACAAATGCCTGCCATGCCTTATCGTAAAGTCCATTCGAACGGAGTCCTTCGATAAAGATATGATCGGCTTCCTGAAGTAACCGTACTTTCTCCCGCGTGATGTCTCCTAAAATCCTGACAGCTAATCCGGGCCCGGGAAAAGGATGGCGTCCAAGGATCAATGGATCCAGTCCAAGTGATTTTCCGACACGCCTTACCTCATCCTTAAATAGAGAGCTCAGTGGCTCAATAATTTTCAGGTTGAGATGTTCAGGAAGTCCACCAACATTGTGATGCGATTTGATGGTTGCACTGGGGCCATTGACCGATCTCGATTCAATCACATCTGGATAAATGGTTCCCTGGGCAAGCCATTTGATATTCCGGATCTTTTTAGCCTCGGCCTCAAACACTTCGATAAATACACGGCCAATGACTTTCCTTTTCTTCTCCGGATCAGAAACCCCTTCGAGTTCCGATAGAAATTGATCGGAGGCATCAACACCAATAACATTCAGGTGCATATGCTCATATGAGTCAAGCACTTGCTGAAACTCATCTTTACGTAGCAACCCATTGTCGACAAATATGCAATGCAGGTTAGGACCCATCGCTTCATGTAACAACATACCGGCCACGGAAGAGTCGACTCCACCTGAAAGGCCCAGGACTACCTGGTCATCCCCAACCTTTTCGCGAAGCTCTTTTATCGTAGATTCGATGAACGATTCGGGAGTCCAGGACTGGTGACATCCGCAGATATCAACTACAAAATTTTTGAGCAATACAGCCCCTTCCGATGTATGATACACCTCGGGGTGAAACTGAATGCCGTAAGTAGGTTCATCGGTGATATGGAAACCGGCAATGTTTACACTGGATGTAGATGTGATCACACAGAAATTTTCAGGAACACGAAGGATGGTATCCCCGTGTGACATCCACACCTGGCTCCCATCCGAAATTCCTTTCATCAGTTTACTTCCAGGATTGATATAAGAAAGGTTGGCACGCCCGTATTCCCTTATTTTCGAGGGCATCACATCACCACCCGAATCCAGTGCAAGGTACTGAGCGCCATAACAGACTGCAAGTATGGGATATTTCCCGCGGATCCCGGAAAGATCGGGGATGAGCGGGTTCTTATCCCTCACAGAAAAAGGGCTTCCAGACAACACCACGCCTTTGATATGTGGTGCAAGAGGCGGAATAGCATTGTAGGGATAAATATCGCAATAGACATTCATCTCTCTGATCCGTCGTGCAATCAGTTGCGTATATTGAGAACCGAAGTCGAGGATAAGGATGGTCTCTTCCATATCACAAATGTATAAAATTATTTTACCTGATCAGGGTCGCATTGTATTCTGTTCGGTTTCCGACACCATCGGTTACGACCAACTGAAACTTGTTGGTTCCAGCTTTGATCCGGCTGTCGTATTTATATTCAAGCCGGTTTCGTTTGGCATCAAAATCCATTAATATCCAGCGGCCGTTCAATGTCCCCCGGTAACTTTCGATACCAGAGAAATCATCGGAGATCGTGACGACTATCGTACCTTGCTTGCTGATATTCTTATTGTTGTAAATGTTTATCGCTTTGATCTTCGGAGGGATGGTATCCACACTGATCGTATACGCCCCAAACTCCCGGATCGTTCCGCTTACAAAACCACCGGTGAATTTCCCCCCCTGACTTACAAACTTTCCACCGGTTTCAACCTTCACCAGGAGCGCCCTGGGTTCAAGCCAGTGTGGGAGTGTTTCCGCTCTAACTGATATGCTGCAACGAAGATGGAGAGGGGTCTCTTCATCATGGAGAATATGGACCCGGGCAAAGCTACCATTTACCGGAGGGATCGTTTTATAATGGAAATCCAGATCTTCATAGAGGGTATTAGCAGGCATCGTAAAGTTGATGTATGCATTTTCAAATCTGTTTTCCTTATTCCAGGCAAACAAATTTGCTGGCAAAGATCGCTCAGATGGCTTGGCTCCTGCAGAAGCGGGAGGGTGACTTTTTACCCAGAAGGAGATCCGCGAAGTGTTGCCGTGGACATCTTTGACCACATACTGAATCTTGTGTGCATTCCGGTCAACAAAATTTACTATACCCCGGTTAACCACCCCATCGAAGATTTCAAGTCTGTTCCCGGGAGCAACGTATGACCTGAAAAAACGTTGCTTATTTCGCACGTTCTGGGGATAATCAAGGATCGCATTGACATACCTGGTATCCGCAAACGCATATCGTTCAATGCTCTGACCAAACACCTTCACACCATCAACCTTAAGCTCGATCGATTTTATTCCACAACGTATTGAAGACCCGTTATGATAGTCGTACGCTTCAATACCGAAGATGATATCTCCTGAAACCATAACGGTATCTGATGATGAGACACTATATACTCCATTTCCTCCGGATGCCTGAAGAGCTTTTGGATTGGATGTATAGTTAACCATCGCATTGGTGCCATGTGGGTATATCTTCACCCACTTGATCTGAGGTGGAAGGTTATCCATGATCGTGATTCCGAATGACAAAGGATCAAGTGGCTCCTGGCTTCTGGCATCCCTGATTTCAAAATGAAGGTGCGGACCTCCTGAGGAACCCGAGTTACCGGAATATCCAATCACCTCCCCTTTTCGCACCTGTATCTTTCCTGTTGGAACCGTAACGTCAATCGAGAATGACTCAGCCGAATATTGTTGATTGTATGCGTATTCGGCAATTTCTCCCCGAAACCGGTCGAGGTGCCCGTAAACCGTAGTATATCCCGATGGGTGATTTATGTAGACAGCCTTCCCAAAACCCCAGGGTGATACAAAAATACGGGAGACATATCCATCCGATGCCGCATATACCGGTTTTCCCGACTGTCCTTCAGTACGGATATCGATTCCCGAATGAAAATGGTTTGGTCTGATCTCCCCGTATGATCCTGACAACGAAAGGCTGAAATCGACCGGGGAGCGAAAGAGGGTTTGGGGATAGGATGACTGGGAGAAGAGGCTAGTGGGGATTACAGTAAATAAAAGAAAGAAGCATTTAACCACAAAGGCGCATAAGGATGCCTCAAAGGCGCGAAAAGGAATTCCTTCCTCGCCTTCGCGGTGTACTTTTTCGCCAGTGCGGTTATCCTTTTTTAACCGAAGAGGAAACAGAGGTCCCGCAGAGGAGGCAGATCCGGTCACGCCTGTGTAAATTGATTTTTCCCGTCCTTTCAAATTCATCGGAACTTCTATTAAAATCCCCTTCATATTCGCCAAATCGTCTGCTGACCATTACCAGCCTCCCAAAGCCTACAATTCACTTCTCACTTTTTACGTCTTACATCTTACGTCTTACGTCCTACGTCTTACGTCTTACGTCTTACGTCCTACATCATACTGTTAACTGCCTACTGGTGACTCGTGACCAGTGACTGGATGGCTTTGTTAAGTTCTCCCATATTTTCAATCACCAGATCGGCTTGTTCAAACGGGCCGGTCAGTTCTTTTTCATTGTAGTAAATAGTCATCATCCCAGCCCTCTTTGCTCCAACAATGTCTTTGGAGTAATGATTTCCCACCATCAGGCAATCTCCCGGAACAACATGCAATTTCTCTGCGATAGCTAGAAAAAAACGCGGATCCGGTTTTCCGTAGCCAAGCTCCTTTGAAGAGAAAAAATTTTTAAAAAAGCGCTTTGCTCCAACACGATCAAGCGCTTTGATCATCTCTTCCGTTCCAGAATGCGGGGCATTGGTGGCAATGCAGAGTGGGTATTGAGTAGATAATTTACTCAACGAATCTTGCGCTCCCGGAACCCAGTCTACCCTTTCCCAAAGGTACATCGGACCCTGCGACGCATAGTCGATCATAATCGTGCCACCCCAGTCGAATATCAGCTGTTTAATCATTTTTGCAACGGACTGGCAAATAAGAGAATTCGTTTGAATAGGATATCATCTGCTCTGTAAAATCATCAGGATAGGTTACAACAATATCTGTCAATGAATCATTCTGATATACGGGGATAAGGACAGGATTGATAAATCCGCCGTAAGGAGCTATGTTTAGCTTTTTGTAGCGTTCCAGCATCTGGTTGTGCAATTCCGGATCCACCTTAACTCCATAAGCCTCAACCAGCTCTTTCCCGGCTTCGTAATTGCCTTCTGATTTGATCCGCTGAATTTTGTTCAGAAGCTCGCCAAACAAATTACGCAAGCCTTCGTAGTCATTTATCCTGATATAGGTCTTCCCGTCTTTTTCAAGCAGCTCAATGATCTTCTCATCTTTCCCCTGTTCGTAGCACCATGTGGCGATCAATTTGCGGTCGCGCATGTGAGCCTGTTCGATGTTCTTGCCGGGCTGGATTCTCACCAGTTGGGTCAGGTAACCATTGCGAATGTAGTTATCGTATTCAGCTTTACCCACTTCCAGAGACGGAATCAGTCCCAGTTCAACCAGTTTGGGGTCCATAATGTAATACAATGCGAAGAGATCGGCCCGGGCCTCTTCCAATGCCGAATGGTAGTTCTTCATCGCGTCGGGGCTTGTTCCAGGAAGGAGCTGCCCCGCAGCATGACCCAGGCATTCATGCATGTCGGTAGTAAGATTCCCTGCCAGGAAGCCATATTCTTTTTGCCGCGCTATCTCTTCCGGTGACCAGGCGAACTCTTCCAGAAAGCCATTCCCTAACGAAGACTGGTTGTAAGCAAAGGTGATATTCTCCATGGTGACAGATTTGGAGCCATGGTCTTTCCGGATCCATTCTGCATTGGGGAGGTTAATACCAATCGGGGTGGTAGGATCGCAGTCTCCTCCTAGTTGGGCCACGGTGATCACTTTGGCTGAAACGCCTTTCACCTCCTTCTTCTTGAACTCAGGATCGACCGGGCTGTTATCTTCAAAGTACTGGGCATTGTCGGCCAGCGTAATCGCACGTTCGGTTGCTTTTTTATCCTTGAAATTCACTACTGATTCCCAGGTTGCTTTCATCGACATCGGGTCGCCGTATGTTTCAATAAAGCCATTGATGAAATCAATGTCAGAATTTTGGTCACCCAGCCACAGGATGCTATAGTCGTCAAAGGTAACAAGGTCCCCTGTTTTATAGAATTCGATCAGCTTGACCAGAGCCGCTTTTTGTTCGGGAGTTTCGGTAACGGTTGCTGCTTTTTCCAGCCAGTAGACAATCTTTTCAATTGCCGGATGGTACATGCCATCCAGTTTCCATACCATCTCTGTCACCTTGCCATCCTTCTTAACCAGCTTGGAATTCAATCCGTATGATATCCGTGTATCTTTCCCGGCTTTGACATCATCCGATTTTTTTTGAGCATAGAAATCTTCTACTTCTTTCTGTGTTACTCCATCGTAGAAGTTGCAGGCCGAAGATTCAATCAAGTCGGTGGAGGAGTTAAGGCTGATCCGTTTGTCAGCAACCGTCGGATCGAAGATGATGGTAGTAATCTCTTCTGTAAACGCTTCCGGTGTTTGTCCTTCTTTCAGGGGAAGCTGATCGGCAGGAACATTGTTAAGCAGTGTAGCGAAATAATCGGTTGAAACTTCCGGGAAAAATTTATCTGTGCTGTAATGATGATGAATCCCATTGGAGAACCACACCCGTTTCATATAGGTTTCAACATTCTTAAAGTCCTTAGTACTACGATCGCCCTTGAAGTTTTGATAAATGACTTCCAGGGTTTTTCGCACCAGAAGGTTGTTCTTATAGTTCTGGTTATAAGTTATATCCCGCCCACACAATGCAGCCTGTGAAAGGTAATAGACCAGCTCTTTCTGTTTCAGCGTAAGTTCGTCCCATCCAGGGATCTGGTACCTGAGAATACGCAGGTCGGCAAACTGTTCGGCCTGCCATTTGAAATCATTTGTCTCCTCTTTCTTTGTGCCATTACAGGCAACCATCATAACCATCATAATCGTTGCAATTAAGTAGATCATTTTTTTCATAAGTACACGTTTTAGTAGTCATACACTTTACATCCAGGATTCTCAGCTTTGAACTTATCGATCCGTTTGGATGAGATTCTTGTATTGAAAATTTTTACTGATTTCAGGTTTTTCATACCATTCAGCACCTCGATATTGCTGATTTTGGTATTGTATATTTCGAACACTTCCAATTTCCTCAGATCAGACAGATCTTTCAGGTTCTTGATGGGTGTTCCCGAAAGCTTGAGGATCTCCAGATTCGCCAGATTCGCGATTGGCTTCAGGTCTTCAACCTGTGTGTTTTCCGCATCGATCTCAACCAGACCGGTGAGACCCGACAGCGGGGTGAGGTCACCAATGGCATTCTTGGGAAATCCCAGTCGCTTCAGCCATGTCATCCGGCTGAGGGACTCCAGAGTGGTCACTTTTGTATCTGAAAAACGTAACTCTTCCAAACGCGAGAGAAATACAACCGGCTGAAGAGAGGCAATCGACTGGTCATCTTTGATCACCAAGCTCTTCAAGTTGGCAATCTGTTGTAGCTGGAATTTATCAGGATCTTTTTTAAATCCCACCTCTTGACGAAGCACATCCTGCCAGATTCCAGGAAGGGATTTCCACCAGTTTGTATTTTCATAAGTCTGGCTTATCACCAGGCAACTGGAATTTTTCGACATGAAATCGTTAGCCTCCTCTTTCGTGATCCCTGAATTATCAGCCAGGATCAGTTCCAGTCCGGTTAATCTGGTAAGCGGAGAGATATCGGTCACCTTGGTGTTGTCGAGATTTAGAAACGTAAGTTTTACCAATGCCGAAAGAGGCTTAACAGAGGTGATCCCGGTAGATTTTGCATTCAGGTAGCCGAGATTGAGAAGATCTTGCAACGGAGCCAGCGTTGTTACGGGTGTTAATGAGCAATCCAGCCATCTCAGTCGGGGTAATTCTGTCAACGGAGCCAGCGTATTTATCGCTGAGCGGCCATTGATATTCAGGCTGTCAATTGTCATGAGAGCATGCAATTGTTCTCGGGTAGGTGGATTTTCGAGCTTCTGGTAGATAAAGAAAATTTTCTGCCATTCGTCCGACATTTTATTCCACCACTGTTCCAATTCAGCAGAGGCAAAACTAACCACTACCCCAGGGTGGTCGATCATAAATTGAACGGCTTTATCTTTTTTTACCTGTGATTGGTCACAATAGATTTTTCGCAGGGATGGAAGTGCGGCAAGAGGCTCCAGCGAATTCACCTGGGTATTGTTAAAGGTGACCGACACAAGGGCATCCAGGTTCTTAAGTGCATCGATAGAGGTTACCGGGGTACTCGAAAAATCCAGTGTCGAAAGAGTTTTCAATCCGGCCAGTGGAGCCAGATCTTTCACTTTTGTCTGATCCATCCGGAGCGCCCGTAGATTTAGAAGTTCGGCAAGTGGCTTCAGGTCTGCAATTCCCGTAGAGCTGATATCCAGTGCCTCCAGCATAGGGTAGCTGGTTATGATGGAAATATCGGTAACGGCAGTATTGCTTAAATTTAACTCTCTGATATGGTTGCAATATTTTAATGGATCGAGGGTGTTCACCTTTGTTCTCGAGATGTCCAGATTTTCCAGGGCATTGAGATTCCTAAGAGGCATCAGGTCGGAAACCAGGGTATTGGAGAGGTTGAGTGTGGTGAGATGGGAGAGCTTAGTCAGTGGTTCCAGATCTGTCACATTCATATTGCCCGACAGGTCAAGGGTTTTACTATCAGCGATCTTCAAAAAGAGCCCGTAAATCCGTGAATCCTTCATCGGGATGGGGATGCTATCCACCATAACAACTGTATCATTGTAGTTTTCTACCTGGCTCAGCATCAAATCGGCATCAATTTTCATATCCTTTCCAAAGATCTCGTGCCACTCTTGAGACAGACCATTCCACCAGTTTCTCAGATCTTCCTTTTCGTTCAGTTTTGTGGTATAGATGCTGACGATCTTGATCTGTTTCTTGTTATCATCGTAGTTGATCTCAATGTAGCGAACCATATTGGTGTTGACGGAATCGCCATCAAGCGTCAATGCTTTAAGGGAGCGGTTAGCTGTGACCTTGAAAAAAGTCTGCCCTGCATGGTTGCTCATCACACTCACATCCTGCACCTGGTATTCGAATTTCGCTCCTTTAAAGAAAAAGTCTACATCTGTGAGGTATGCCTGTACATCTTTATAGAGGGGGACAAGCCTTTTTATGTCGAGATCGTCCTCAATCTGAACCTCATTGTCCCAGAAGAATTTCTTGTAACTGTCGTTGATGACCGTCTCTTTCTCCTTAACAGTATTTTGTTTGTCGGCAAGGAAGTTCAGGGTACTCTCCAGGAACTTCACTATCTGGCTGGCCTGTTGCCGATAGACCTCCATCTCTGCTTCAGGAATGGATGATGCCTTGGGTTCATCACTCACTTTGGTTGTCTTTCCGGTACTCTTTTTCTGTCCGAGTGCCGGGTTTTGAACCAGACAGAAACAAGCCACTACCAGACCGAGGGATAACAGGTAAATTTTAATTTTCATGGGTATAATTCCTGATGATTTCTTTTTTCTCCTGGTCATTCACACGGACCAGGTTTGATATTAGCCATCCTGAGTTATTCTGGTAGCGGTTGAAATAGGAGACCTCAAAATACCAGTTAGGGATCTGGAAGAAGTGAAATTTCACGTTATTTGAGGAGACGAACTTCAGGGTCCCGTCATGGTATTCTTTCAGGAAGAGGGCAAGCTGGTCGGGGTAGTACTCTTTTTCGAGGTAATATCCTATATTGGCAGGATTAGCGAACATTTTACGCAAATTCATAAAATCCAGTTCATGGCTCATCGGGTGGAGAAAATTAGCACCGCTGATGCTGTCACCCACGTGGTTAAAATATTTCTCAAAGGCACTGGAGTGGACATTTGAGAGGACCCATTTATACCCCTGTCGCTCCTTCTCCAATTTAAAATAGAGAATCATGTGGATCGGTTGACGGTTGTATGTGAACTCTGCACTCACTTCAGCAAACCAGTTATTGGCATGGAAGTCGAGAAACAGGGGATCTCTCTTACTGTTTACATCCATGATGAATACATCCCTGGTGTCCTTCGTTATTAGCGGGCTGGAGAGGTCAAACAGGATATTAAGGTACTTATTACGTAATTTTGCTGTGCGGAAGTCGCCATCGGTGTCGTAGAGGCGTTTTCCAGTGACATCCTCCTCCCCGTTGAATCGTCGGTAGAATTGGTTGATCTGTTTGGTTTGAGCATAGAGCATCGACTCATCACCCTGGTAGGTTCGAACTTGCCCGAACGAGATAAATGAACTTATTAGCAGGATCAGTATTATCGGAATCTTCTTCATCTGGGTTAACTTAGAGATATGAAAAATGCAGCATGCAGCGTGAGGTTGATCTTCTGCATCCTGCATTTTCATTGGCAGATTAATTACTTCGAAGTTTCTTTGACCCGGATATCTCCCAACAACACATCCCAGAAGCCTATCATTCGGCCGCCGATCTGTGTCTCTTTCCGTTTGACATATACTGTGATATCCTTTTTTGTAGTATCCTCGTAAACCAGTCCTTTTTCTTTGTCGTACCCCTGAAAGCGCTGGAAAACCGTGATCACCCCAACATAAGTCCCGTCGGGTTGGCGTTCCAGGTCACTAACATACTGGATCTTATACCACTCGATCACCACCCGGTCGTAATTCAGTTGCATCAGCCGGTCGAAATATTCCCGAATCTTGTAATAATGAACTTCGGGGCGTGAGAGGGAAGAGACTCCCATTTCACTGCCTGGCATAAAGAGTTCAACAGCCCGTTCGATCACCCGTTGAGCTTCCGACCAGGGGGTATCTTTATTACCGATGATACTGATGTATTTACTAAGGTCGCGGACCTTTTCAAGGGCCAGACTGTCTATTGCCTGTTTCCGTTGTGGGGAGAGGTCGTCATTTCCCTGTGCAAACAGGCCGGCCGACAGCAAAATAAGGCCAACTATTACTATTGTTCGTTTCATGAATCTACTTTTTTATTAAGTCAAGTTCTTTGATTTTCCCCGCTGTGTCCATTTGATATGAATCCACATTGTTGCGGCTCTCTTTCTGGTCTTTCAGGAAGTTCAGGTAGTTATTGATTGTTGTAGGTTTGTCATAATCGACGATGGATCCCTCACGGCTAATAATGATCAACACGGTGACATCAGGCGCTGAAAAGTAGTTGAGGGCAGCATCTATCAGGCTGTTTGCCATGCTGGTGTTCCCGGCTCGGGAAGCATCGGCAATGGATTGAAAAGAGTTCTCAAGTTTACTTTTTAACGACATCTCCGAGGAAGAGTACTTTCTCATCTCAGTGATCTTCTTCTCCAGCCGTAACAGCAACTCGTTGATTTCCTGGTCATCAAGGTTCTCGGCTTTGATTTTATTCATCTCCGTTTCGAGTTCATCGGCCGAGAGGTTTTGCTTGTTGACAAGGAGATCATAAAGTTTGTTTCGGGCAACTGCAACTTTCTGTTCATGAGCCTTTACCTGTTCTGCATACGCTTTCTTGTTGATTTGCTGTGCTTGTAAAATAAGTTGGTTCAGTTCATCATCTCCGAAATTTTTGTTGATTGCCTCAGAAATAGCTCTATCCTGCTCCTCGAGGGTCATTTTGGTAGTTCCATTGATGATCGCTCGCATTTGCTGTTTATACATCTCGATCTGCGCCTTCTTCTCTTTGCGTGTAAGCTTCCCTGACGACTTACAGGAATCGAAGCTCACAGCGACCAGCGCAACGAGGGTGATGACAACAAACTGCTGCCAGCCAAAAGATTTCAATTTACTTACGATATTTGTCATGATTCAGGTTATTGTGATTTGTAAAACGGAAATTTCACCACTTTTGCTTTCAGAGCTTTATCCCTGATTTTAATTATAATCTCACTGCCTTCTTTGGCCAATGCTTCCGGCACATATCCCATGCCAATCGCTTTTTTAACGGCCGGGCCCATCGTTCCACTGGTTACCGTTCCGATCACATGCCCGTGTTCATCCACAATCTCGTAATCATGCCGTGGTATTCCCTTGTCGATCATCTCAAAACCAACGAGTTTTCTGGATACGCCATCTTTCTTCTGAACTAATAACGCATCCTTATTGATAAAATTTTTCGCATCGGTGAATTTTGTAATCCATCCCAAACCAGCTTCGAGTGGTGAAGTGGTATCATTGATGTCATTTCCGTAAAGGCAGAAGCCCATCTCAAGACGAAGTGTATCCCGTGCAGCAAGTCCGATCGGTTTAATACCGAAATCGGCGCCAGCCTCCATAACAGCGTTCCAGATATGGGAGCCATCTTCATTTGCCATGTAAATCTCACAACCTCCCGAACCGGTATAGCCTGTAGTTGAGAGAATCACATCTTTTACTCCTGCAAACGTCAGCTTTTTGAAGGTGTAATACTCCATGTCAAGAATGGGTGTATCCGTCAGTTTCTGCATTGCTTCCAGCGCTTTTGGTCCCTGAATGGCAAGCTGTGAAATCTCGCCGGAAGCGTTATAGAGGGTCGCCCCCATTTTATTCTGCTTATTGCACCATGCCCAGTCTTTATCGATGTTGGCAGCATTGACAACCAAGAGATAAGTCTCTGCATCGATCCGGTAGACTAAGAGGTCATCTACAATACCACCTTGTTCGTTGGGGAAACAGGAGTATTGAACCTTACCATCGACCAGTTTTGATGCATCGTTAGAGGTCACCCACTGAACAAACTCCAGGGCCTTTGGCCCTTTCACCCAGAATTCACCCATATGGGAAACGTCGAATACACCAACACCATTGCGAACAGTTTCGTGCTCGATATTGATACCTTCGTATTGCACCGGCATATAGAATCCGGCGAAGGGGACCATTTTGGCGCCCATTTCTTCGTGAAATTTTGTAAATGCAGTATTTTTCATTGTGTTATGGTTAGTCGAAAAACTTTTCCGTAAATCGGTGCAAAATTAGAAAAAATAATCAGGTATAATGGCGATGTTCATATTATATAATAACTTTGTCGACCATGATAAACCTGCGACAAAACACGCCCCGCTGGCTGATATTTCTGATCGATTTGATGATCGTTTTCACTTCAGTGATCATCGCTTATCTGTTACGGTTTAATTTCGATATTCCACAGGTCGAACTGGATCCTCTTCCTCAGATCCTGGCTTACATGCTGGCTATCCGGGCTATCTCGTTCCTGATCGCAAAATCCTACGCCGGCATCGTGAGGCACACCAGTACTGCCGATGCCCTACGGGTTCTCTCTACGTTGTTTGCCGGAAGCATCTGGTTCGGACTCACCAACATCGGCACTTATTTTTATGACCACACCTTCTTCATCCCCTTCTCCATCATTATCATCGACCTGCTTGCCAGCACGTTTGGCATGGTTACTTTCAGGATGGTAGTAAAAATCGCCTTCCTGGAGTTTCAGAATCCGCTTCGCTCAAAAGTCAACGTAATCATTTACGGTGCCGGGGAGGCCGGGATTACTGCCAAACGCACGTTGGACAGGGATGCCGGAACTAAATACAAAGTGCTTGCGTTCATTGATGATGACCCGGCGAAATCGGGAAAGAAGCTGGAAGGGATTGACATTATCGGCCCGGATAAACTGGAGAACCTACTCCAGACTAACACCATTGCCCACGTGATCCTGTCCATACAACGGTTTGATCCTGACAAACGAGATTGGCTGGTTGATCTTTGCCTGAGTTATAGTACAAAAGTACTGACTGTTCCACCCATGATCCGGTGGATCAACGGGGAGCTGAGCTTCAAACAGATCCGGAAAATCCACATCGAAGAACTGCTGGAGAGGGAGGAGATCAGTCTCAACGACGAGATGATCTCCCGGGAAACTACCGGAAAAGTGATCATGGTAACCGGCGCTTCCGGTTCTATTGGCAGTGAGATCGTACGTCAGCTCGTTAGGTTTCACCCGAAAAAGCTGATCCTGATCGACCAGGCCGAAACCCCGTTACATTTCCTGGAGTTGGAGTGGGTGAACAATTTCTCAGGCACTGATGTAGAGTTCATCCTGGGCGACATCACCAACATGCCCCGGATGAGAGCCATATTTGAATCTGCCAAACCTGATGTAGTTTACCATGCAGCCGCTTACAAACATGTTCCGATGATGGAAGCCAACCCGGTGGAGGCTGTCCTAACCAATGTGCTAGGGACGCGTACCATCGCCGACCTGGCCGTCACTTTTGGCGCTACGAGGTTCATCATGATATCTACCGATAAGGCTGTGAACCCGACTTCGGTGATGGGCGCTACGAAACGGATGGCCGAAATTTACATTCAGTCGCTCGATGGGAATGGCGCTACGAGGTTCATCACCACCCGGTTCGGTAATGTCCTGGGATCCAATGGCTCGGTGATCCCCCTCTTCAGGAGCCAGATCGAGAGCGGAGGCCCTATCACCATCACCCATCCCGAGATCACACGTTTTTTCATGACGATCAGTGAAGCATGCCGCCTGGTTCTTGAAGCTGGAGCAATGGGAAAAGGCGGGGAGATATACATCTTCGATATGGGTAAATCGGTCAAGATCCTGGACCTGGCCAAGAAGATGATCCAGCTTTCGGGTTTAACCTTGGGGAAAGATATTCAGATCCGTTACATCGGGCTTCGACCTGGAGAAAAGCTTTACGAAGAGCTGCTGAACAAAGAGGAGAATACACTCCCTACACATCACGAACGGATCCTGATCGCCAAAGTCAGGAAGTACAACCTGGAGGAGGTCAAACACCATAATGCGGAATTGATCGCCATGACAGGAACACACTCCGAAATGGAGCTTGTAAAGAAGCTGAAAGAGGTGATTCCCGAATACCGGAGCCAGAACTCGGTGTATGAGGAGTTGGATACGAACCCCAAAACCCCTTGATTACCCCCAATCACCCTACTTCCCTGGTCAAAGGAAAATTCTTGTTGAGTAAAAAAGCTATTTATTGTTTTCAGCAGGGACTTCCTTACACCCGTTATATTCAGGGTAGGTATAACCAGTGCCAAAGAAGTTGGTTTTGAGGTTTATGGGTTCTTTACTGGGATCGTTGAAATTGGCTTTTTTCATTATCAAAGGAGCATAGAGGTCTGGCCTGCGGTCTTTTAGGTAGTTGTATTTCGGGGCAGGGTGAGTCATGCCGTAATAGGCCGGAACACAATCGGCTACCAGCATGGTATTTTGTTCATGATTGGCAGCAACAATGACATCTCCGTCAGGTCCGCATATGATGCTGTTGCCACGGTAATGCCATGCATCATTACCCCTGACCTCATACCCGCAACGGTTGGCATAAGCAAAGAAAATATTGTTTGCATATGCATTCGCAGGGATCAGCAGCGTGGAAACATCGGGGTAAGGTACAGAACTCCTCTCTCCCGAAGGCAACCGGTAGTAATTGTCGGCAGCCGTGGGGCCCACAATCAGTTTTGCGCCATGTAACGCAAGGATTCGTTGCAGCTCAGGGAATTCACATTCGTAGCAGTTCAATACTCCCACAGGAAATCCAAAGATATTATATACAGGGTATTCACTGGTTCCAAAACACCAGTTGTCCCGTTCCTGCTGACCGTAAAGATGGGTTTTATGGTAGGAATTGAGCAATTCCCCTTTTTCGCTGATCACAGCTATGGCATCATAATAGCTGGTGCCACCCGGTTCTTCCACTTTCTCGGCATAGGGAACAATCAGGGCCATGTTGTATTCTTTGGCATAGTTGCATGCGGTGGTGATACTTGGCCCGTCTTTATATTCTGATACTTCTCTGGCTTCCTCCGGACTCAACGTATAACCGGGTACAAATAATTCCGGAAAGGATAGCAGTTGCACATCAAACTTCTTGGCCTGTTTGACTGCCTCTTCCAGCACCTTCATGTTTTTGGCAGTAGCTCCTTTCCCACTATAGGCTTGTACCTGGTAAATACCAAGACGCACCCCGGAGCCATATTCAGGTACTTCGCCATAAACAGAGGTCCGGTACTGTAAAATCCGATAAGACTCCTCAACACTTTCGCGGTACTGAGGGGTTCCGTCGCAAGTGCTCAACACAAGGCTGTCCTGGCTATTTGCATTGAAATTCAATGCAGCATTTTCATTCTGTGATAATCCAATTCCTGTGATAAAAAGAAAGACCAATAAAATCATTGACTTTTTCATACTGCTGTAATTTGGATGGTGTTGTTGTGTTTATCTGAAATAAAAGTAGTGAAAATAAATTAATACCGGTTGTGCCTACAGATTAACAGTACCCTCAATTTTATCGAGCAACACTGTCAGATGCTCTGAGGTGGTAAACGGATTCATCAGGGTTGTTCGGAGATAGACTGATCCCCTCAGCGTAGTTTGCACAATGTAGAACGCTCCTTCATGCAGGATTTTTTCCCGGATCTCTATATTTATTGCATTAGTTTCATCATTGGTGAACGTTTCATCCACCACCCGGAAGCAAACAATGTTGGATTGAGGTTCCATTGCCAGCTCAAACCGCTTTCGTTGTCTGATAAGGTCAGCAAACGCTATGGCAAGATCGTACAAGATCGTTACATTTTCTCCGAGGACTTCAACGCCATGCACTTTTATCAGGGTAAAGAATTTCAGGCTCATCATCAGCTTTGTACACTCAAATGTTCGCTTTCCGTAATTGAACCACTCCGGGTCCACATCTTTTTGCCAAAGGTAGTGGGCATCCTGTTGAAACGTATGATAGGATTGGCCTGCATGCCTATAAAGCAATGCTGTTGTAAGTGCAGGTGTCATCAGCATTTTATGGCAATCGATCACCACAGAGTCGGCCAGGTGGATTCCCTTAACCAGATGACGATATTTTTCTGTAAATATAACCGCTCCACCATGGGCGCCATCCACGTGAAACCAAATATTCTTTTCCGAGGCAAACGTCGCAATGGCTTCCAGATTATCGTAGGAACCCGTTGCGGTCGTACAGGCACTGCCAACAATCGCAAATACCTCTTTCCCGGCTTTTTTAGCTTCTAACCAGGCCTCCTCAAGGAGATCAACCTTCATCTGAAAATCAGCATTGGTTTCTATCCGCACAACTCCTTCAGAGCCAAGGCCCATGATTCTGGCTGCCCGGTCGACGCAATAATGGGCTTCGGCCGAAACCATGACAGTCAGTTGCTCCCCGTCGTTTCCCTTATCCCAGATATTCCTCCCTGCAACGGCCTTCCTGGCTGATAGCAGAGCCGTAAGATTGGCCAGTGTCCCCCCGGAGGTAAGAAATCCGTCACCATCGTTGCCATATCCAAGTGCACTTGTAAAAACCTGGACAGCCAGCTTTTCCATCGCTGTGGAAACACTTCCCATTTCATACCCAACCATGCCGTTATTTACCACCCCGGCCAGGAATGCGGCCAGGGCCGTTACCGGAGCCGTTGGCGTTAACTGGTGCCCGACATACCCGGGATGAAGCAGATGGATGGAACGATCGAGTATGTCGCGAAAGAAAGGTGTTAAATCATCTCCTTCAATGGAGTAGTTTTTCCAGAATTCAACCTGCTGATCCGGATCAACCCATTGCAGAACAGGCATGTCACGACCAGCTTTTGCCTGCTCCAGATAGTCCCCCAACAGGTCGACCAGCTTATGCCCGTTTTCTCTGAAATTTTCTATATCAAATACTTCCTTAATCGGTGATGCCATAGTGAGATATTAGTTGTTGCGGCAAAAATAGCGATTGTCGGTCAGTGTTGTGAAAAACTTTTAATTTCGTAAATCGTAATTCGTAATTCGTAAATTGAAATGGTTGTACTCCTTGGTCCCACGGCATCCGGAAAAACACATCTAGCGGCACAATTGGCTTATGAGCTCGATGGTGAGATCATTTCAGCCGACTCGAGGCAGGTGTACAGAGGGATGGATATCGGTACGGGAAAGGACCTGAAGGAGTATACCATGGAGGGGAAAGCGATCCCTTATCACCTGATCAATATTGTGGATCCTGGGTATGAGTATAATGTTTACGAGTTTCAGCAGGACTTCCTGAAGGCATATGCCGACATCTCAAAACGCGGAAAATCACCTATTTTATGCGGGGGCACGGGTTTATATATTGAGTCGGTTCTCAAAGGATACCGGCTTCCACAACTGGAACCCAATCCGGAGTTAGAGGCATTACTTTCTTCGAAAACTACAGAAGAGCTGGTAGATTTATTGAATACATTGAGGGAACAACACAATACAACCGACCTTCTTGATCGCAAACGATTGGTCAAAGCCATTCGCATCGCGCTTGAGGAATCAAGGCAAACGGAGCATCACCGGGAATTTCCTGAGATTAATGCGGCGATCTTTGGAATCTCTCCTCCACGGGAGATCGTTCGTAAACGAATAACCCGGCGCCTACACCATCGGCTTGAACACGGGATGGTGGAAGAGGTCAGCCGGCTTCTGGCATCCGGCATCAGCCCAGAAACCCTTACCTTCTACGGATTAGAATACAAGTTCATCACCCTCTATCTGTTGAAGGAACTCTCCTATGATGAGATGGTTGCCAGATTAAATATCGGCATCCATCAGTTCGCTAAACGACAGATGACCTGGTTCCGGCGGATGGAACGAAACGGAATCCATATCCACTGGCTGGATCCGGATCAATCAACGAACGATCAAATCAGGCTGATCCGGGAAAGTGTTTCCCCCTACTTCGATTTATCCGGATAAGGCGGGATCTCCGGCAGCTTTTCCGGCCAGTTCTTCAACTCTTCGAGTATCACCTCGATGGCCTTGTTCAACTGTTCATCCTCTCCGGCATACTCTTTTGCGGGGTCGTTTACCACCTCGATATCGGGTTCGACACCTACCCCTTCAATCGCCCATTGGTTAGTAGCGAAATCGTAGTTGGCGAATTCCGGCTTCTGCAGCGATCCTCCATCAATGAACGGGAGCGATCCGCGAATCCCGACAACTCCTCCCCATGTACGCTGACCGATCAGTTTACCGATCTTCAACTGCTTGAACTGAAAGGGGAACAGGTCGCCGTCAGAGGCCGAATACTGGTCGATCAGGCAGACCTTTGGACCCCACATAAAGGCGATGCGTCCCGGTGTCGGATCCGTGTTTCGGGCCATGCGCATGATCACCGCTTCACGCTGGAGCCTCTCGATGATCATCGGGGAGACATTCCCGCCGCCATTCCCGCGGTCGTCAATGATCAGCGCACGTTTGGTCAATTGGGGATAGAAATATTTCACAAACTCATTCAACCCGCCAACGCCCATATCGGGAATGTGGATGTAACCCACCTGACCGCTTGTCGCTTCATCCACCTTCCGGATGTTATCCTGCACCCAATTGTAGTAGAAAAGGTCGGCTTCATCGTCCACCGGCACCACCAGGGTCTTGTGCGCCCCATCAGGCACCGGTTTCCCATTCACAGTAAGCTCAACCTGAACACCGGCTTTATTCACCAGCGATTGGTATATATCGCTCATCTCTTTGGTAGTAATGCCGTCAACAGCGATAATGTAATCACCCTCTACAACATCCACACCCATTTCGGACAGGGGCGAGCGGTTTTTCTTCGACCAGTTCTCTCCTTGCAGAATCTCATCAATGTGGTAATAGCCCGATTGATCGCGTGTGATGATAGCTCCCAGAAGTCCAAGCTTGATACGCTGGGGCTTAGGTTTATCACCGGCACTCACATAGGCATGGCCAACACTTAATTCGCCTACCATCTCACCTATAATGTAATTGAGATCATTCCTATTGTTAACATATGGAACCAGGGGAGCATATTTCGCCCGGATGACATCCCAGTCGAGACCATGCATGTTTGGCGCATAAAAGAAATACTTCATCTGCCTCCACGACTCGTTGAAGATCTGATTCCACTCAGCCTGCAAATCAACCATAATTTTCATGTTGGAAAGATCCACATAATCTTTTACAGTGATCTTTGATTTTGGCAAATCGATAACTGCATACTTATCCCCCTTTTCAAGTACCATCTTCTTATGATCGGCGGCGATCTCATAATTTCCGTAATCTCCCAACTCCGTCTCCTTTTTATCTTTCATGTCGAAAAGACACAGCGTAGGTTGATCTCCCCGTTTGCTTCTAACATAATATACATTGTCGTCAATGGCATTAATCCCCCAGTATATCCCTGCATCGATTGGTAGTATAACCGTACGGGCTATGATGCCATCAAGATCAACCTTCACCTCTTTTTCCTCTTTCGAACCCTTTTCATCATCCTTCGTCCCTCGTCCCTCGTCCTTCGTCCCTCGTCCTTCATCCTTCGTCCCTCGTCCCTCGTCCTTCACTGCTACCTCATCATTTTCATAGGCAAACGGCGATGGCGTGCTTTTCGCCAGGGTGACGAAATAGATCTTGCTCATGTCGTTGTAAGCATGGTTCCACTCCGTCCAGCTGTATATCGGGTTAAAATCCCTGTTGGATGTAAAGAAGAGGTATTTGCCATCCGATGAGAAGGAGGGATCTCCCACATCATACCAGCCGTCGGTAACAGCTGTTGCCTTTTTAGAAGCCACCTCATAGAGGAAGATCTTTGACTCACCGCGTTGTGCAGGCTGGGTATAGGCAATCCATTTATTGTCTGGCGACCAAACGTAGTCGTTGTATTCAAACTCCCTGGTCTCTGCCACAACCGTTACCTCTTTCGATTCAATGTCGACATATTGGAGACGCAGCATCTTATCGCTCCAGAGCAGCTTTTTACTGTCGGGCGACCACACAGGAAAATATTTATAGGTATCTGCATTCTTCGTGATCTGAGCCGCAGGTTCACTTCCATCCTGGTTGATGATGTAAATCTCGTCTTCACCTGTCTGATCAGAGATGAAAGAAAGGTACTTCCCGTCTGGTGACCAGGCCACATCACGGTCGTGCACACCTGATGAGAGCGTAAGATCCTTTGTAACGCCTGAAGTCACAGGTACGGTAAAGATATCGCCACGAGCATCAAATCCAAGGCGTTTCCCGTCAGGAGAGATCGTGAATGAATTGATGATCTTACTGGCATCCTTCAGCTGGTTTCTGCCTGTAATGAAGTCATTAGCTATTCGAACATCCACTTTAACCGACTGCTCAGTGGCTAAATCGAATATATAGATAAACCCTCCATTTTCATAAACAATTGCTGCATCGCCCATCGAGGGGAACTTCACATCATAGTTAGTATAATTAGTGAGTTTCCTTGTTTCCTTCGTGTTAAGGTCAATGACAAAGAGGTTCATTGTCCGGTCGCGGTCTGAGCAAAAGTAAATCTTCTCCCCTTTCCACATCGGGAAGACATCCTGAGCAGGGTTGTTAGTCAGGTTCTCAGTTTTTTTCGATTTAAAATCGTAGATCCAGATATCATCTGCCATCCCCCCCCGGTAATATTTCCAGGTACGGAATTCTCTGAAGACCCGGTTGTAAGCAAGCTTGGTTTTATCCGGAGAGTAAGAGCAGAATCCTCCAACCGGCAGAGGGAGCTCTTCAGACAGGCCTCCTTCTTTGTTTATCAGGAATAACTGGCCTTTGAAACTATTAAACGACTGTTTGCGTGAACGATAAACGATATTATTGTCATCCTTCCAGGTCATCACAATGTTGTTAGGCCCCATCCGGTCGGAAATATCATCACGGCCCAGGGTTGCAGTATATGTAAGTCTCTCGGGGACACCTCCCTCAGCGGGAATCAGGAAAATCTCGGTATTTCCATCATATTGACCGGTGAAAGCGATGTTTGTTCCGTCAGGCGAAAACCGCGCGAACATCTCATAGCCTTCTGAGTCGTTCGTGAGTTTACGGGCAACGCCACCGGTTTTATCAACAGTATAGAGATCGCCGGCATAAGTGAAAATGATCTGATTACCGTAAATAGCTGGGAAACGCAATAAGCGGACTTCATCCTGTGCATAGGTAAATCCCAGAAAGAGTACCGCAAAAAGCGTGATAGTCAGTTTTTTCATTGTAATAATATTGAGTGTGACTTCCGTGAAAAGCCAAAATTACCCAGAATTCCCGGATTTGGAAAAAGTTTTCGATGATATCACTGATTTAGACGATGAGACCAACGCCTCGGTATGTTCATGTCCATTCTGTGTGATTACGAAACCGATGTAATACAAATTACATGTTGACGCATAAATTCGTCACGGATAAAATCTTACTTTTGCGAAAAAAATCCTAATTTCTAATCCCTTTGCTTTGTCCCGATTACGTGGGACTCACAATGACAACAAATAACTGATTTTTATGGCAATTGAAGTAAAATTTCCGGGCGGAGTGAAAGTAGACGCCCTAATCGAGCCATTTGTAATTTCAACTGACCAGTCGGTCAGAGGTGGCGGAGAGGGTTCGGCTCCTGCTCCTTTCTCCCTGTTTCTTGCATCCATCGCAACCTGCGCAGGTTATTATGTGAAATCATTCTGCGATTCGAGAGAACTCTTTTCCGAAAGGATCTCCCTTACGATGGACACCGAATATGACCCAGCAAACAAAATGATTGGAAAAATCATCATAAAGATCATCGTTCCAATGGATTTTCCTGAAAAATATGATAAAGCCGTGATCAACGCATCCAATGTGTGTGCAGTGAAACGGCATTTGTCAGAACAAATTGAGTTTGAAACCCTGGTGGTGAGAGACTGAAGGACGTAGGACGTGAGACGTAGGACGTGAGACGTAGGACGTAAGACATGGGACGTAGGACGTGAGACGTAGGACGTGGGACGTGAGACGTGGGACGTGAAACGGAGGACGTAAGACGTGGGACGTGAGACGGAGGAATTACAGGTAGGGGCAATTCATGAATTGCCCCTACGTAGAACGCTGAATCTTGAACGCAGAACGTAGAACGCTGAATCTTGAACGCAGAACGTAGAACGCTGAATCTTGAACGCAGAACGTAGAACTCTGAACCTTGAACGCAGAACGCAGAACGCAGAACGAGGTTCAAGATTATTATTCCGTCATCCCTCTTCCGTCATCCCTCTTCCGTCCTCAAAAATATCCCGTATATTTGTACGTTTGATACGTAAACCGGTTCGGATGATCCGCCCGCGACAGATTTTATTCACCATTCTGGTTTCACTGGCCATCCTGTTACCATCTGCTATTTTTTCCCAGAAGGTAGCTCTTGTATTATCCGGTGGTGGCGCGCGGGGAGCAGCGCACATTGGGGTAATCCGTGCTCTGGAAGAACATCAGATCCCAATCGATTATGTGGTTGGCACATCTATCGGAGCCATCGTGGGAGCTCTCTATGCTATAGGCTATACGCCTGATGAGATGGAACAGCTGATGGATTCTCCGGATTTCGCTAATTGGACATCCGGATCAATTGATGAAAAGTACCGTTATTACTTCCGGAAAGACGATCCCAACTCCTCATGGTTCTCCCTGGATTTCAATCCCAGGAAAAAACTGACCACACTATTGCCAACCAATTTGATTAATCCATATGAGATTGATTTTGAATTCATGCGCTTGATGGGCCCTGCAGCAGCGGCTGCAAACTATGATTTTAACAATCTGATGGTACCCTTCAGATGTGTGTTGGCTGATATCGATTCTACCCAGGCGTTAGTGATAAGAAGTGGCAACCTCAGTACCGCTGTTCGCGGATCCATGTCGATACCTCTCGTCTTTAACCCACTAAGGTATGAAGGCAAACTTCTGTTCGATGGAGGAATGTACAACAACTTTCCGGCAAATGTAGCTCAGGAGGATTTTCACCCGGATGTGATCATCGGATCAAGAGTGGCCCAGCGTTACAGTAAAGCTGATCCGGATGATGTGGTTAGCCAGCTGATGACCATGTTGATGGAGCGTCAAAGTGATACGATCACCTACCCAAACTCCGTGATGATCATCCCCTCTATTCCAAAGATCAGCCTGCTTGATTTTTCACAGACCGAAATCCTGGTCGACAGCGGCTATGTGGCTGCCATAGCTATGATCCCCGAAATCCGCAAGCTGATCAAAGATACCCTCACTCCCGACGTTCTTCTTCGAAAACGGACTGTTTTCAAAGAAAAAGAGCCACCCTTGATCTTTGACTCTATCATTGTAAAAGGACTCACAAAAGCTCAAACCCAGTATGTTCAAAAAATCTTGAAACACAGCCAGAAAACTGTGACCATTAACGAATTAAAGAAGGCCTATTTCCGGTTCATTGACGAAGGTTTTGTTAAGACGATCTTCCCGGCAGCCAGATACAATCCACAAACAGGATATTATGACCTCTGCCTCGACATCCAGAAAGCCCCAAATTTCAATGCACAGTTTGGGGGAAACCTCTCACTGGGGACCAGCAATGAAGGGTTCCTTCAGCTCCGCTACAAGTATCTCTGGAGCCATGCTATCAGGGTGGTAGCTAACGGGTATTTTGGCAGGTTCTACAACTCGGTAAAAGGAGGAGGACGGATTGATTTTACATCAAAGCTCCCCTGGTATCTCGAACTCCACTACACGTATAATAGTTACAACTATTTCAAGAATACAACCTATTTCTTTGATGATCTGACACCCTCCAATATCAAGCAATGGGAGAGTTTTACTGCACTGCACGGAGGTATCCCTATCACAAACAAAGGGAAGCTGAACCTGGAGTTGATCAATGCTATCACCTCTTCTGATTACTACCAGACAAACGATTTTTCACGCCTGGATACGACCGATCAAACCAAATTCAATTTCTTCAGTCCGCGGATCTGTTTTGACCTGAATAATCTGAACCGCAAACAATATCCAAATGCCGGAGCCCGCCTGAGTATCTCTTTTTCATACATGAACGGACGGGAAATCCTGATACCCGGATCCCAGTCGGCAAACAAAAGCGAGCAGACAAATTATCATGAATGGCTGGAAATCAAGGCAATTTATGACAACTATTTTGAAACGATTGGCCCGCTCAAACTCGGATTCTTCGGAGAGCTTTGTATTACCAACCAACCATTCTTTCTGAACTATACCTCATCCATAATGTATTCTCCTGTTTTTCAACCTCTTCCAGAGATGCAGTCCCTCTTCTTGCCGCAATTTCGGGCATCCAGTTACCTGGCGGGCGGACTGAAAGCCATTTTAACAATCTATAAGAAATTGGAATTCAGAGCAGAAGGGTATATCTTTCAACCCTATCAGCAGATCCTTCAGAATCCCACTGATTATACCGCCTACCATGGGCCGATTTTGAGTGACCGCTCATACATTGCAGCAGGAACATTGGTTTACAATACATTCCTTGGACCATTGAGTGCCGGTGTGAGTTTCTATGATAAGCTACAGGATCCCTTTACCTTCAATCTTAACTTCGGATATATCATCTTTAATCGCAGTGCCTTACCGTAGTCATTGCTTTTTTGAGATATCAGAATAAATACTATTTTTGCAATTGGAAACACCACCTACCGGCATTGTTCGGAACCTTAAGATGATTATTTATATGACGTTTTTTAACTCATGGAAAACAAAGAACACACCGATCAGAATCCTGATCTGGAACAGAATCCAGTTCAGGAGGAGAATTCTTCACCTGTTGAATTAAAGGAAACAACCACAGAGAGCCCGGAAGTAGTTCCGGAGACAACTGATACTAGCGAAGAGCAACAAACCCTCCCTGAAGCAGCTAAAACTGACCCTCCTGCTGCCCCAATAGAGACAATCTCTCCTGTTGAAGAAGCTCCTCCCGGAAACATCCAGGAGGAGGACTCAATTGTAGAACAACAAGCTGCAAAAGAGTCGTCCCTTGTTGAAGGGGTTGATGCTGAAGAGTCGTCCCTTGTTGAAGAGGTTGCTGCTGAAGAACCTTCTTCCGAGGAAAAAGTTGAGGGGGTTGAAACAGAAGTGAAAGGAGAAATATTGGAAAAGCCGGAGGCAATTTCTGAAAGTGAAAACGAAGGTGAAGAAGATGAAGATGAGAATCTTGACCAACAAATAACAGAAGAGAGCCTCAGCCATTATACCCAGGTACAGCTACTTGACTTGCTTGAGGTTGCTGTTGCCGAAACCGATCTCAATGCGGTAAAAACCAGGATAGCCCTGATCAAGATGGCATTCCTCAAGAAACAGGACGAATTGCATGAGCCGGCTGATGTAGATGAAAATAGCGATGAACCGCCAGCCAGCAACCAGGACCAGGATGAACTTAATGCCCGCTTTGATGCCCTGTTTAGCATCTACAAAGCTAATAAAGGCCGTTTCAGGGCAGAGCAGGAAAAGCTAAAAAAGGAAAACCTGGAACGGAAGCGCCAGATTCTTGAAGATCTGCGGACCCTGATTAGCTCAGAAGAGACATTAAAAAAGACTTATGACGAGTTCAAAATTCTTCAGGACAAGTGGAAAGAGATTGGAATGGTGCCACGAAGTGAGATCAACGACCTCTGGCAAAATTACCACTTCCTTGTTGAGAAGTTTTTCGAGAAAGTCAAACTTAATAAAGAGCTCAAAGACCTTGATCTGAAAAAGAACCTGGAAGCCAAGATCGAGCTCTGCGAAAAAACCGAAGAGTTGCTGCTTGAGACATCCATCCTGAAATCGTTCAAACAGCTACAAAAGTATCATGATGAATGGAAGGACATTGGTCCTGCACCGTCAGATAAAAAAGACGAGATCTGGGACCGGTTCAAAAACGCTACCGATAAGATCAACGAACGTAGACGAGAGTATTACGCTTCCCTTGAAGAGGAGCAGAATAAAAACCTGGAAACAAAAAATGCGTTGTGCCAGCAAGCAGAAGAGGTGTTGACGAAACAGAATGAAACCGTCAAAGAATGGCAGGAGAACACGAATACTGTCAATGAGCTTCTGAAAATCTGGAAGAGTGTTGGGCCCGTTCCCCAAAAACAAAACGCTGAAATCTGGTCCCGGTTCAAGGGTTGCCTCGATAGTTTCTTTGGGAGCAAAAAGGAGTTCTTCGACCGCGTGAAGGACCAGCAAATGAACAACTATAATATTAAAGTTGCTCTCTGTGCCCAGGCTGAAGCCATTAAGGATAGCACCGACTGGAAAAAGACGACTAACGACCTGATTCATCTTCAGGGCGAATGGAAAAAAATTGGCCCCGTTCCAAGAAAGCACTCCGATAAAATCTGGAAACGGTTTCGTTCTGCATGTGATGAGTTCTTTAAGGCCAAATCAACTTACTTCGCCAACATCCATACGCATGAAGATGAGAATATGAAGGCAAAAGAGGAGCTGCTTACAAAGCTGAAAGATCACCAATTTTCAGAAAATAAAAGTAAGAACCTGGATGACCTGAAAACGTTTCAGCGTGAGTGGACACAAATTGGTCACGTACCGTTTAAAGAGCGGGACCGTTTGCAAAACGAATTCCGGAAGCTCGTTAACAAGCACCTTGACAAACTCAAAATCAGCGAATTAGAGATGGCATCCGTGAGCTACCAAACGAAGTTGGAGTCGATGAAGAACGACCCTCAGGCCAAACGGATGATCTTCCGGGAAAGGGAAACCCTGTCCATCAAAATCAGCAAGCTTCGTGACGACATCAATCTCTGGGAAAACAATATCGGCTTCCTCGCCAATTCAAAAAACGCCAATATTCTGAAATCCGAATTCGAAAAGAAGATTGAGATGGCGAAGAATGAACTAAAGGTGATGGAGGCGAAGTTTAAAATCCTGCGGCAGCAGTAAAGGACGTGAGACGTAAGACGTAAGACGTGAGACGTGAGACGTGAGACGTGAGACGTGAGACGTAAGACGTGAGACGTAAGACGTGAGACGTAAGACGTGAGACGTAAGACGTAAGACGTGAGACGTGAGACGTGAGACGTGAGACGTGAGACGTGAGACGTGAGACGTGAGACGTGAGACGTAAGACGTAATAAGTAAATCGAAAATCGAAATGTCCGGTAATTCCATAGGAAAAAACATTGTGCTTACTACCTTCGGCGAGTCGCACGGAAGTGCTATTGGCGGGGTTCTTGATGGATTTCCTTCAGGTATTGAGCTTGATCTGGACCTAATCCAATCTGAGATCAACCGGCGTAATCCGGCCAAATAT